>Ga0114129_10017030_pt1 | contig 10345 bp, 4 predicted proteins | sample RhiMetdeltSRZDD1_FD_80071 | JGI IMG/M metagenome (GOLD analysis project Ga0114129, IMG submission 80071) | Populus rhizosphere microbial communities from Tennessee, USA - Rhizosphere MetaG P. deltoides SRZDD1 (version 2) (version 2) | ecosystem: Host-associated > Plants > Roots > Rhizosphere >... | reverse complement strand
TGAGACTTGCTAGGTCCTCAATCAAAGGATAAATCCAATGGTGCAAATTATTCACCTTCAGACCATCACTTTTCTCAACCGCAATGGGTAGTTGCCATATAGAGTTTCAAGATAGTTTCTTAGGCGTTAAGCGCCTGAACTACATGTCAACCATACTGTTTTCAAAGATTTACCTCTCTTTTGCAAGAGTTCTATTAATGCGCGCGCTGAGTTATTCCATGCTGAATGATTCCGCGCTGCGCATCGTCTGGCCATTTTGTTTGCTTGCGGCTGGGCAGATCCTACGCCGCGGCGCAAGATCAAGTTGATGCCACCTTAGCTCATTTCGACTCCAAGCAAGTCTCACATCGTGTCGGCGATTCGCTCATAACTCATATGCTGCTCTTGCTTATAGTAAATGACCGTCACTTCCAGGTATGGGCTGAATTGGCGAGAAGCCATCTCATAAATAGCCATGCCAAACGAAGGCTATGGCATGGCTATTTATGAGATGGCTTCGAGTTGGTTCCAAACTTTCAGCGAGCGCTTCGTGTTGGGGAGCGTAAAAATGTGGATATTCGACCTCATGGTTATGCAGACCGGCGTGACTGTCGGCGCACTGTTCGGCTTTCCATTCAATTTTCAGGTTATATGATCAATGAATCGTCTTTGCAAAATGATGTGTTATCAATAGCTGACTCTACTATCGAGAAAGAGCGGGGTCTTCTTGATCTTACCGAGTCTGAGCTTCGTCAGCGCCTTGAAAAAGAGGTTCAAGATTTTCAGCACACCCTACTAGAGATTGACCTGTCTGAACCTTTGGCCTGCCTTCGAGCCCTATGCCGCACCCTCTCCGTTAGCGGTAAAGCAGATCACCCGAGCAGGTTGCAAATTGCCGCCGCCGCGGCGCTTTTTAAGGGAGCTGTCGTAGATATGGCGAATGGAGAAGGAAAGACGCTTGCCGGTACGCTGGCTGTTGCATTACGCGCAAAAATGGGCATGAGCGTACATGTTTCTACATTTAACGACTATCTAGTTCGCCGAGATGCAACTTGGATGTGGCCGATCTATCACGCTCTGGGATTATCCGCCGCTGCGCTAGAAGATAACCAGGATCTTGGATTGCGAGTTACGGGTTCTAGTATCGATGACTTTGAGACTATACCTGTAGAAGCCGCTTATAAAACGCCGGTCCTTTATGCGGAGAAGGCCAGGTTAGGGCATGATTACCTTAGAGATAATCTAATTACTACACCTCTCGCGCGTAAGCAAGGCGATTTGCAATTTGTTCTGATTGATGAGGTAGATGGCACATTAATCGACGAAGCAAGAACGCCGCTTAGTATTACTGGAGGAGATTCTTACATCAATGAAGCGGCTTACAGCCGAGCTTGGGCAGTAAGCCAACAGCTGGTTCGTGGTGAGCATTACAAAGTTGATTTAATTGATGAGGCAATAGATTTTACAGATCAAGGGCGGCATTTAGCCAGCAAGTTGCTTCAAGCGAACTTGTACAAAGATCCGGATGTGTTATGGGTGGAGCTTCTGACCATTTGTTTACGCGTGAGGGAGTTTTACCACCGTGGCCGCCATTATCAAATATTAAATGGGGAACTGGGGCCGGTTGATGAATATACAGGGCGATATCTCAAAGGGAGAGTTTATAGTGAGGGTATCCATCAAGCTCTTCTGTTGAAAGAAGGCTTGAACTTCCAACCGGAAACTAGAACAATCGCAACAATTTCAATTCAGAACTTCTATAAGCAATATCGCATTATTTCAGGGATGTCAGGTTCGATCTGGCCGGAGCGAAAAGAAATCGAGGCGGTTTATAAGATCCCGGTGCTTAAATTCGACACCCAGATAGAGGTTAAAAGAAAAGATGCGAAATATGTAATCTACAATACCATAGATGAGCGCGATAACGAGGTAGTTAGTGAAAGTTTGTTGCAAGTACAACGTGGCCGTCCGGTATTAATTAGTGTCGATGACGAAATTGTCGCAGACAATATCAGAAAAAAACTTGCGGCGTACGACATTACACCGCAAATTCTCACGGCGGCGGAAAATCAAAATGAGGCGGAAAAAATTTCTCACGCAGGCGAGCCTAAAACGGTGATGATAACAACGAAGCTCGCCGGGCGCGGTACCGATATAAAGCTCTCACCGGAAGCAAGAGAAGCGGGAGGGCTTCATGTTATTGTAGTGGGATTTCGCGACGAACGCCATGAAAGTCAACTCCGCGGCAGAGCCGGGCGGCGAGGAGAGCCAGGCTCATCTGCGTGTTTTATTTCCCTATTCGATCCATTTATGAGGTCAATTATACCTCGTGGCCTCCCCATTTCTCCAATTATGCGTCGGCTGGGTATGGATGAGGGAGTGGCGATTGTAAGCCCGTGGGTAGATCGAAGGATTGAGAATGCAAGAGCTAATATTAAAGAGCACGGGTTTCATAATCGCAGCCAACTGTTGATTGCTGATTCTATTCTTGATGGCTATCGTCAATATATATATTCAATCCGACGTGGCATTATTGACAGAGTGATCAATCCGCATCATCTCCTCGGAACTTTCGCGGAAAACCATGTAGCACGGTTAATGGATCAGGTATTAAGTGGGTTGGGACGGAGAAGGAATCTGGATAAAGCGTCTATGCGCATCGTTAACCTGCTTTGTCAAACCTTGGCAGGCGTGGGTTCAATCGATTTCCCCAAAATAGGAAAAATAAAAGACAAGCGCGGGCGCAGGAGGCTCATTGCCGACTGCCTCAATGAAGTCTTTGAAACCAGAAAGGACTCGGTTCAACGCGCATGTTCTCTAGCAAGTGAATCAAATAAGTTTGAAGCCGTCGAGCCTCTTCTTCGATCGATCGTGCGAAATGCAATCGATCATAGTTGGGTTCAGTTTTTAGAAGAACACAAAATAGCGCATAATGAGGCTAGAGTTAAAAACATTGACACCGCACATTTGAACGCTTGGCTAAGTAATCGACTTAATAACTGCTTTCGAAATTTCCTGGCTAATGTTGAGTTAGGGACGATGAGCAAGTGGAGCATTATATCTATAAACGACGAAGCTGCGCGTGGTGAGCTTTTATTCGAGCTGCAAAATAGTAAACAATGGGAGGACTGTTTAAAGTTATACAATACATGGGCATCGGCAAAAAACGAACATGCGTCGATGATATTCAGAAATGGAGCGCTGATCTGTGAATTACAAATCGGAGATCTCAATCGTGCAGTTGAATGGTATGTTCGCGCTTTTGATGCTTCGTTGTCTAACAGCACCCGCGATGAGCAATGGGTTATAGCCGCAGAAATTCTGGAGTTAACGGCTCGGCGCGGGCATTTACTGTACATGAATGAGTTCATCGACCGTGTCGATAAAACGGATGAAGACTTTAAATATCTAGGAGCTTTATTACTGGATTTGGCTTCGGCCTCTCAAAGGAATATCCCGCAACAGGCGCAGTGGCAAGATGCGAATAGGTGCGCGATAGATAAATCGACTCCGAAGCTAGCCGGGTTACCGAGGCATAATAGTATTGTAGATGTAGTAGGGCGAATGCTCAATCGAACCTTAACTAAGCTCGCCGAATCCAATGACGTAAAATCCGTTGCGTCTTTGTTAGATCGACACCGCACGTCACTTAAATATTGGCTTGACGAGCGTAAAATCATCTCTTCGATGGATTGGCTATTACCTAACTGGCGTTCACCAGATGAGTTACTCAACGACACCTCAGAGGCAGAGTCCGAAGCAATCATCTCGAACTTCATCCACCAGACTATCTCGGCGTTCGATATTAAGGAGGTAGGATAAAGCCATGGGAAATTCCCAGAAACCTGCACAGATGGACCCGCCACAATGGCCTTTATACGAGCAGACGCGAATACCCGGAAGCCGACAATTTATTCGGCTAATTCGCCAGCCGAGATTCATCCTACATATCATATCGATCATTACTATTTTGTTTATTTACTTCGCTATTATCACACTCTCCGCTAGATTTTCGTGGTCACAAAGCGAAAGTCAATTATGCCGGATATGGTGGCCTCTCAAGCTTTTACTTATTCTAGGGACCGGAGGCGCAATATGTCACCCTGGTTTCACTTCCGTGGGTTTGATGGGCGGGTTATTCTCTCTCAAGAGTTTACCTCATGTAATTAAACACCACGGAAAAACTGCTTGGAAGGCGATTTCGATGCCGGTGAGTATCCTATCGACTTTAACGATTACCTTGTTGATTGTGGTGTTATACGGCACGTATGGCAAGATGGAAGGCGCTTTATTTTTGTCAAAGCTCTTTATCTCTGCGTTCACGGGATCAATGATTCTTCAGTGGTTAGGAGCGACTCTCTATAGGCGAGTCGGGGCAGATCTTACAACTATTAATATTATATTTGGGTTTCGTCTATTGCTGAACGACTCCAATCTGTCGGTCGCTTCTAAGCGCGCCATAGTCATCATCTTGATCGTAGGCATAATCGCGCTGCTTATAAAGATGTTTTCTCCCAAGAAAATCTCTATCGAGATGGGCCGGCCTCCGCGCCATACCAACGTGATTTCTTTTCCGGCTGCGGATCTAAAATTCGCCTTCAATTTAAGCGTATACATTATTATTATGGCTGCCGTAGGCAGTGCAGTCGCTGATTTAATACTACCCCATAAAATCTCATCTAATAAATTGGTGATAGCGATTATCTATTTCATCGGTCTGCTTATACTGGTTTGGGCCTTCACTTATATTTCGCGTAAACGACAAATTTTCATCGAGGTCTCATCAGATCTACTAGCCATGCGCCTGTCTCGAATGTATTGTACTGTTAACGACCTTGACCCAGATACAGAAACGGAGAATTTCTTTAAAAAATTGTCCGTTTATTCGCAGCAATATGCTCTACTGGTCATAATCGGTGTGATAACTGGCGTCGCGATTTGTTTGATAATATGCGGAAAAATGGTCGCGGACGTGGGCGCAATCCTCGTCATCTCTCCACTTCTTGTCGTTTATACAGCGCAGTTTGCATACCTGGTGATCAGTTCAACTAAAGAGAGATTTGAAAATGTGCAAATGCTCTTTAACAATGAGTCAATGATGATAGTTCACGAGATTCAAAGCGCTGCTCATTATCACGGGGCGGCGCAATTTGGTTTCAAGGATGAACAAGATCGCCAGCTTGTGCGGCAGATAGTAGAATTTCTTTCCAAGACTGAAGAAGGGCGTCAGACGCTTATAATGCTACGAGAAAGTGGATGGCTGAATGACCCGCGTCCGTTAAAATTGTTACCCCTAATACTGAACCCCCCTGCAACCACGCTGGCGCCGGCAGATGGCATGCCTCTGAATGAGCTTGATTGGCGCCAATCTGTTAGAATCGTTTTCCGCAACTTTCGAGTATTATTATTTTCGCTTTTAGTGACGATCATATTGAGCGCTATCATGAAAAAGATCTTCAATTTTTCAAAGGAGAATGCCATTCTTTTAATTCTTGGAGCCATGATTCCCGTAATATTGTCAATGATAGCAGATCCAAAATCTCGGGCGGCGATAGCCACGATCTCAGGTGAGATTTTCAAGAAGCTGAAAAGGCCTGATGCGTGAGCTGAGGTATCTGAATCGTTCCTTTCATATTTTTGGGGGTATTTTGCGAATTCTTGGCGCCGTAGTCGATCAGGAGAATGCCGCTTCGATCAAACCGAACGCGCCGAACTCGATGCGGATTTGATCCCCCGGCGCGATTCGCATCGGTGTTATACAGGTACCTGTTGTCACGACTTCGCCTGCGAGCAATCCGTCGTCAAACGCCCTCAACTCGTTGGCCAACCAGGTCAGGGCAATGCGGGGATCACCCAGCACATTCGCGCCGTTACCCTCGGCCGTTAGCATTCCGTTGCGGTAGGCCATAACATTGTGCTTCATGAGATCCTGTCCACGCCAGTCTGCGCGAGTCGCCGCCCCTAACACAAACCAGCAGGCGCAGGCGTTATCGGCGATCAACTGAGGCGCGCCAACGCGGGCAAAATCGTGATAGCGCGAGTCGGGAATCTCGATCGCTGGATGCAGCGATTCGACGGCCTCAAGGACTTCTTCAACCCCATAGGGCTCGTCACGTTTGGGTAAGGACTTGCCGAAGCAGAAAGCGAATTCCGCTTCCGCTACCTGCATAAGATTGCCTGAGAGCGGAATATTGGCCCCGCCCTCCAGAACTCGTTGTGACAGCAATCGCCCCGCGAGCGGCCCATCCACGCCGATGTGCGCCTGCCCCGCCAGACTGGTCGCGGCGATCTTCCAACCGATGGCGGCTTGCCCGGATAGCCTAGCCAGTTCTGCCTGAATTGCATAGGCCTCGGCGCGATCGTTGGGTCGGCAATGCGCTGGCAATTCGTCAATGCGCGTGGATTGGGTCCAGTTCTGCCATAAGACAGCGGCGGCAATGTGGAGATCTTGTAACTTCATTTTGAATTTAGATATTTAATCTCTCCCATCTCGTCTGAGATACGGCATATGTCCAGCACATTCAAGTCAACCACTTCACCAAAACGCTAGCGAGTTGTAAGTGGAGTGGTTGACTCATACCGCGTTTCCGCCAAGACTGTCCTATTTTCGGCGGCTTGGCGATTCCTGATTGACGACAGCGTTAATGCCTGCGGCATCCTCATGAACCGCTGCGGATTCTATATGAGACTTGCAGGATGAGCCACTAAGCCTTCGTTTGTTTTTATCAGGTCGCCAAACAATCCCATTCATCGATCTGGCATATGGCCAAATGGGTTGAATGCGGCATCCCCATCAGCCGAGCACACAGATCAGAAGACTTATCCAGGGAGGTGAGTATGCGGTAAGCTTTCAGGAAGCAGGATACTGTTGGCAAATTCAAGAAATGAGCCTTTCGAATCTCAGCTCCGGAGGAGCGTGATGATTACAGGTATTGGCGGGCGGCGCGCCCAAGCGTAGGAGCGACATGTGACGCATGTCGCTCCTACGAGCTTGGTGAGATATCGCGCAACGTATTCTATAAACATTACGCGCCTCTGGCGCTCAGGAATTAGGGAAGTCGAGTAGGCCCGGGGGAATTTCACCCCCAGCCCCTCACAGAACCGGATTGGACACTCTCGCGTCATCCGGCTCTTCTCAGGCTTGCAGCAACCATCCTGCGGTGTATAGCCTTGGTTCCTCCCATTGCTGGTTGACCTTAGCTTCGACCTGCCTGAGTTGTCCCCTTCGCTCCATGGGCATTACCCCACTTCTTCACTACTACGAGACAATCCGCCCCTGTTCGCTGCCTCGGTACTTTCGGCCTCACGGGTCTTCCGCTTGCGCCTTTTCCCTTTCCATCAGCGAACAGGTTCTCAAGTTCCGCGCTAGAGCCTCAATCAAGTTCACGCCGCCTTTATGCCGGAGACCATCCGGGCAGTAAGCAGGTTGCCACCGGATTTTTCCCGAAAGTGGCGAAAGCCTTCGGTTTTGATCTCACCCATACTGTTTCGACACTTCATCAGCGGTTCACTTGCGTTCGTCTCCTTGATCGACACATGACGCGATCAAGTCGCGCCTTTTCCATAACGCTCACCACCCTGGCTTTTGACCAACGCAGCATATGGTTGTTTGAAGCCTGCTCCTGCAAACCGGCTTCGGAGGGCCTGCCTCCATCTCTAGCGCAGCATCGCGTTTGATGTTATCTCTCGCGTTCTTGACGCACTTCGCCAACAGTATCGCGCTGCCCCATTGTCGTCAGCGCGTCGAATGCTCAGGCTGAGCCTGAGAAGGGGCGGGAGTTGTTTGCCCGGCTGCATGGCGATCAAATTCCCCACACGGTAACCCAATTGCTAAGCATTGTTACTTCTGTCAAGGCGGCCCCCAATAGCTCATCCGTTAAAACTCCTCCGCTATAAATGACAATGCGTAATCGGCGACGAGCGGCGTTCCCATCGCATTGGTGATGTGAGGTCCGTCGACGCCTCCCTTGAGAGTCACCGTATACCCCCCCAGGAGCAGCAACTCCTGCTGAGTGGTGAACGTGACCGTGAAATTGCCCGCGCCGAATGAAATAGTGAAGGGAACCGGGTCATTCGCCGCGTCGCGCAGCATGACTGTTGAGGTGTTCACGCTCGCGGGATCGATCGGTTCCGTGAACGTGACTGAGAACGTGGCCAGTTGCTGGATGGGAGTGAACAAGCTCCCCCCGGCGCGGGGAATTGTCGAAAGAACCTGTGGAGGCGAAATCGTCGAGCTGAATACTACGTCCACATAGTAATTAAATGACATGAAAGTGTTTATCGGGAATCCTCCTGTAGGACCGTAGAGAAAAACGCCATTGCCGCCATCAACACCGTCCTGCAAGGCATGCAGCGGGGGGGAGTCGACCCCCGTTGATGCGAAAAAGCCCGGGTCGGCCGCATAATTCCCCTGCGGAGCGAAATAGGAAACCACATAAGTCGTGTTAGCCGTGATCGGGATCGGCGTCTGGAAAAGAACCTGCTGCCAGCCGTTCTCTGTTTCGCTGAAGAAGTTCCTCGAACCTAGCAGCGTTCCATCGCTGGTCCAAAGATGGCCCACGTGTATCCCGCCGTTCGCGGCGCCTCCTTTGTAAAACCTGACGCCGGTAATGAAACCGTCATTATCTGAACGGAATTTCATTCCTAATTCCACAGCCATCGGATCATTAGCTATAGGGTTAGCCGGCGCGACGTTAGGCGCAAATGTCGAGAAGGTCGGGATCGGCGGAGGCGCCACCCCTGTAGTAAATGAGCATGTAAAATCGGATTCGAGTGACATACCCTCAGTGTCGGTGATGTGAGGTTCGTTGGGGCCTCCCTTGAGGGTCACCGTGTACGTCTGCAGGGGTTGTAGCAGTCCCTGCGGCACGATCGCGAAGTTGAAAATGCTCGGACCGGGACCGCTAAGATGGAACCCAATTCTGATGGGAACCAGATTGCCCGCCGCGTCCTGCAGCAGGACTGCTTCTGGCTCGCCCAGGAGGCCGGAGAGTCTGAGCGGTTTCGAGAACATGGCCCTGGGAGCGTCGCCGGCCAGAACATCAGATGCGCCATCCGTTGGCGTTGTTGAAAGAACCTGTAGCTGGTTCGAGGTTGTGAAAGACGAGGTCAGGTCGACGGCAAGAGCGTTACCCGCCACATCCTTTACTCGTGGGTCCGCGCTCCCACCCTTGACCCGCACCGTATATATGGCTCCGGCCAACAGGATCGTGTTCGGATTCAGCGTGGCAGTGAATGAACCCGCGTCATAGCTTACTGTGGCTGGCGTCGGGGCGTTCGACGGGCCTCGGAGCTCTATAGTCGAGACGTTCACCGACGCCGGATCCATCGCCTCGTTGAAAGTAACAGTCACGTTTGCATCGACCCTCACATCGATGGCCCCAGGCGCTGGAGAGAACGATATGACAGTTGGCGGTGTCGTGTCGGGTGTTGGAGTCGGGGTCGGGGTCGGGGTCGGGGTCGGAGTTGGAGTCGGAGTCGGAGTCGGGGTCGGGGTTGGAGTCGGGGTTGGAGTCGGGGTCGGGGTGTTGGGTCTGCTTGTCATGCCACATCCGGAGTGGAGCAGAATCGAACTTACAACCGCCAGGCCTATAAGAACTCCTAAGACGTTGACATAACGCCGGGTTAGCGTCTGAAGTATCTGTGTCATATATTCCTCAATTCGGTTGCTGAATATCTATTGTAATTTTTGGGCATTCGCCGGTCGTCCAAGTGGCGACAACTGATCAAAGCGAAAGTGTCGAGAAGATGCTCAAAGAGATGCTCATGTTAGAACGATGGAGGCATGTATGAGTTGCAGAAATATTTGTTTTAGCGCTTCGCCATCAATCGGAACGGCCCGGACATAAATGAAGTTGGAGCAACATCGGGACACGTCAGCCCGGCGACTATCGCCGCCGCTATCTTTTTTCGTCATTGATGGCACAGGCTTTGGTGTGGATGCGCTCCTCCGGATGTTATGGTTGCATCCCTGTGGGCCCCAGGTTGGACTATCCGGTTAAAAAAAAGCCCTTAGTAGCCTCGAGGCCAGCCCCCCTAACCATGCCTAATCTCCCTCTCCTATAACTGATGCTAAAATCGGAAAAGTATTTCATGCTCGGCTTTATCCATCTATCAGGTCCAAAGCGCAATGGATAGTCGCTACCCAATTAACGCTAATAGCAATTTCGGCCGGAACAAGTTTTCTAAGTTGACGTCTTTTTGCTGAAATGATGTTCGGCGCAATTCCGATTTTCAGCGTACCGACTTATTTTACTTCGGCGGTCTGCGCCGGTTTCTTCTCGATCGTCTTGATGTCGTTGTGATGCAGGATGGTGTTGAAGAGCATCGCGAACTCCCCGTGGTTCTGCCAGCGGTAACACGGATT
>Ga0114129_10017027_pt1 | contig 10346 bp, 9 predicted proteins | sample RhiMetdeltSRZDD1_FD_80071 | JGI IMG/M metagenome (GOLD analysis project Ga0114129, IMG submission 80071) | Populus rhizosphere microbial communities from Tennessee, USA - Rhizosphere MetaG P. deltoides SRZDD1 (version 2) (version 2) | ecosystem: Host-associated > Plants > Roots > Rhizosphere >... | reverse complement strand
CGACGAAGGTCTCACCGCGGAGTACGCAGAGGTTGTCGATCGGTGGCGCGAGACGCTGAACAGCATCGCGGTCCAGGAGATGCTGCACTTGGCGCTGGTCGCCAACCTGTCCACGGCTATCGGCGCCGCGCCCACATTCGGACGACCCAACTTCCCTCAGCGATCGGGTTACTTTCCGTCGCCGATCCAGCTGGATCTACTGCCGTTTGGTGAGCCGGCGCTGCAGCATTTTCTGTACCTCGAACGGCCCGAGGGGATGGAGCGTCAGGACGCCAGGAGCTTCGTTCCAACCGCACCCCCGCGCGAGACGCTGGCAAACGCCGAGACCATGCCGCGCGGTCAGGAATACGCCACGATTGGCCACCTCTACCGTGGCATTGGCGACGGGCTCCAAACCCTAGTCGCACGCCTCGGCGAGCAGGCGGTGTTTGTCGGTTCACCGCGTGCCCAGGCGACACCCGAGCTGTTCCACTGGCCGGAACTGGTCGCGGTGACCGATCTCGCGTCTGCTTCAGCCGCGGTCGCGGAGATCATCGAGCAGGGCGAGGGCGCGCGCGGCGATTGGCGTCATGCGCACTATGGTCGCTTCCTCGCGCTTTACGAGGAGTATCGGGAATTACGAGCGCGTGACGCCTCGTTCGAGCCGACCCGGACCGTGCTCGCCGCGTATACGCGCCAGCCATTCGACAACCCGGCGCCGGTACCGATCATCGCCGAACCACGCACCCGCGAGGTGGCCGAGTTGGCCGCGCTGGCCTACGAGCTGGTTCTGCAGACGCTGACTCGCTTCTTCACCCACACCGACGAGACCGACCAACAGCTTGGCACTCTGATCCGCGTGGCGGTGGGTTTGATGGCGGGCGTGCTCAGCCCTCTGGCAACGGAGCTGACCAGGCTGCCGGTCGGGGCGCCGCACGCGGGCTGCACGGCCGGCTTCGCGTTCGAAATGTTCTACACGCTGGGGAACTTCGTTCCTTGGCGCGAATCGGCGTGGGCGCTGCTGCACGAACGCACCGCCCTGCTCGCCGACCGTTGTACCACTGCGGCCGCCGATCCCCACGCAGCCGAAGCAGTTCGCCAGGCCCAGCACCGCGCCACCGCGCTCGCGGCACTCCTGGCCGCCCACGTCCCGGCCGCCGTACGCCCCGCCTGACGCCAACGAGTCGTCAGTGAAGCTTCGCCTCAACCGACGCGCGTAAATGGGGACATATGCCGAGGCGGCAAGGTTTTCGATCGCCTGGGGTTCGTTCGCACCACGAACGGGCCACTGCGCCTGAAGCGCCTGGCCCAGGCGGCGCACATGAACCCGTCGTCATTCCACGCCGACTTCAAACGCGTCACCACGATGAGGGAGTACCCGAATCGAAGGAGTTCTGAAATGACCGACAATCCTATTCTTGTGCTTGCCGCTACCGGTGGACAAGGTCGGGCGGTGACTGACGCATTGCTGGACCGCGGGGCCGGGGTACGGGCGCTGGTGCAGAACACCGATGATGAGGCCGCTCGCCGACTGGCTGACCGCGGCGTTCAGGTTGTCGCGGGTGATCTGAGTGATCGGGCTTCCATGGCCGCGGCGATGAAAGGGGTGGCCGGGGTATTCGCGTACACCACTCCTTTTGTCGACGGCGTGGAGGCCGAGGTGGCCCAGGGGCAGGCAATTCTGGCTGCCGCGGGCCAACAGCGGGTACCCCATTTGGTGTTCAGTTCGTTGGCAATGCCGACCAGGGGACCGGCGTACCGATCTTCGAAAGCAAGGCACGTATCGAAGCCCAACTGGTCTCCGGCAATGTGCCTTACACGATCCTCGGACCGACGTCTTTCTTGGACATGGTCAACCTCGGCAGCGCGCAACGCATCCTCAGCGGTGCACTGGACATGCCGCTCCACTCGGACAAGCCGTTGAAGCAGCTCGCCCGCACCGACCATGGAGCGTTCGCGGCCGGAGTGCTGCTCAATCCCACCCGCTATGTGGGACAGCGGATCGACCTGGCAAGCGATGAGAACACTCCCACACAGATGGCAGCCAAACTGAGTGCCACCCTCGGAACGGAGGTCGGGCACGAGTCTTCCCGCTGGCGCAGGTCGACAATCCCCTCGTGCGCACGGTGTGGGCCTTCCTCGAAGGACCTGGTTACACCGTCGACATCCCGGCTCTGCATGCGGCCCATCCGGAAATCGCCTGGACCAGCTTCGCCGACTGGACACGAAGCGCCTTCAGCGCCGATGAGCGTCGGGGAGCTGCGCGAGCGTCTGGTCGAGCATAGTGATGTGATCAATCGCGCGCTGCCCGCCGCCGGAATTGGTGAATTCGTGAGATCGCTCGCGCATCGGATCGCCGGCTTTCCCGCAGCAGGCCGCGCCGTGATCAAGGATCGGATCAATGGGATCGCACTCGCGCCGGCCGACGATTTCCGTCGCGATTCAAATCTCTTCGTGGAACGGGCGCGCGATCCCGAGACGCAGCGCCGGATCCGGACCGCGATGGCACGCGGGTTCCAGACACATGATGGAGAAATGGCACTGCCGAAAATGGTCGCCGATCTCGTCGAGCGCTGATACCGGCGGGACCACCCAACTGATTGAACGGCGCAGGGGCACAAGAAGGGGAATGTCGCGATTAGGGTGGCACATCCATAAGTGAAGCGATGGGGCCTCCTGACACCGCCAACCAGCGAGAGCGTGATCGCTTTTGATGGCCCTGGGACCTTATACTCCCCATCGATCGAGCCAGTCGGATGCATCTGGTCAGCGCGCGCTGTCCGCCCGTGTCACCCCTCCTACGACCCGGCGAGCACCTGCTCGTCGACAAGGCGACAGGAAAACGGCGCCCAGCCGCGCCGGCCGGCTCGCTGTTGCTCACCAGTGCTCCCTTCGGATGGCGCGGCATCATCGTGGAGCGCCACCGCCTCCCGCCAGCGGAACTGCCAGAACAGTCGGTGATCGGCCACGGCATCTCGGTCAACGTCGGTCCGCAGCCAACCTCGTTCGCATGGACGAAAGGTCGCAACGGATGGAATGATCAGCCGACCGTCCCTGGTCATTGCCGCCTCTTGACACATGGTGAATCCCACCCTTCGCGGTGGTTCCAGATCTACGACGAGATCTCGCTGGTCATCGATCCGCGATTTGTGGCCGATGTTGTGGAGGACGGGCTGCCACCGCATCGCATTGAGTTTGTCTCTCGTCCGTCCGTCACCGATTCGCTCATCATTGATTACGCCAACACGTTCCACGCGGAACTTGCCCTCGGTGCACCGAATGGAGTGCTGTACGCGGAAACACTGACCGTGGGTCTCGTGCTGCACTTGCTCGCGAACCACGGCGTCGCGAAGCCGAAGCTGCCCTCGCCACGTGGCAAGTTGAATTCTGTTCAGCTTCGCTCTGTCCTGGAGTGCATCGCATCACAGCTCGAGGACGATGTATCGCTCATGACCCTGGCACAACGGGCTCGTATCAGTCCGTTTCATTTCGCGCGTCTCTTCCGCGCCACTGTTGGTGTGCCCCCGCACCAATTCGTGTCGCGACTGCGCCTGGAAAGAGCCGTCGGCCTCATGAAGGCGGGCAAGTTGACGCTGGCGCAGATAGCCGTGGAATGCGGCTTCCACGATCAGCCGCACTTCACGCGGGCGTTTCACTGCGCGTTTCAGACAACGCCAGCCATGTATCTCCGTCGCAGTTAGTGCCGGTCGATTGAGCAAGTTTCTACAATACGAACGTCGTCGTCAGCGCTAGCGTCACACCATGCCTGACGAGTTCGCCGATCGTGTCGTCATCGTGACCGGCGCCGGCAAGGGTATCGGCCAGGCAACGGCCATCGCCTTCGCGAAGAGGGGTGGCCGCGTCGTGTTGAGCGGCCAAAGTAAAGAACCGCTCTTACAGACGCTCGCGCTCATCCAAGAATGCGGCGGCGTAGGCTCTGTCGTTGCAGGGGATGTGTCGACCGAAGAGACCGCGCGACAAGCGGTGTCGGTCGCCCTGAACGAGTTTGGTCGCCTCGATTTCGCCATCAACAACGCCGGCGTCTCGCCGTGGACAGGCAACACCGTGGAGTGCACGCTCGAGACTTGGCAGCGCGTGATCGGGGTCAACCTGACTGGGACCTGGTTGGGCATGAAGCATCAGATTCCCGCCATCCTGAAGAACGGCCGCGGAGGAGCGATCGTGAACATGTCGTCGGTCGCCGCCCTGCAGGTGTTCGAGGGCTATCCCGTCTACTCGGCGAGCAAATGGGGCGTGGTCGGCGTCACCAAGGTCGCAGCCAGGGAGTTCGCACCCCAGGGCATCCGCGTGAATGCAATCGCGCCCGGCTCGATTGATACCCCGCTGTTCAGCAACGTCGTGAACAGCACGCCCACGTCACGGGCCGACTACGAGAAACAAACGCCGATGGGCCGAATCGCGAAGTCGGATGAAGTCGCCGCCGCGGCTGTGTGGTTGTGCTCGGATTCCGCCTCGTACGTCACCGGCGCCGTGATACCAGTGGACGGAGGGATGACGCTATGACGGACCAGAACTCCAGAACCATTTTCATTACCGGCAGCTCCTCCGGACTCGGGAGAGCGGCGGCGAAGCTGTTCGCGTCACGGGGGTGGAACGTGCTGGCCACCATGCGCAGCCCCGATAAGGAGAAGGAACTCTCAACAGTCCCGAACGTCGTGCTGGTACCGCTCGACATCACGGCTCCAGATCAGATCGCACGGGCGACGAACGACGCGCTGACTCGCGGTGCCGTCGACGTCGTCTTCAACAACGCCGGCTACGGGATGTCGGGCCCGCTGGAGGGTCTGACCGATGAACAAATGCTCCGGATGATCAACACCAATCTGCTGGGGCCGATGCGCACGACGAAGGCGTTCATCCCGCACTTCAGAGAGCGAAAGGCCGGGCTGTTCATCAATACCACCTCAATCGGCGGATTGATCACGGTCCCGTTCAATTCCTTGTACCACGCGACGAAATGGGCCGTCGAGGGGTGGAGCGAGAGCATGGCGTTCGAACTCGGTCAGCTGGGTATTGGCATGAAGATCGTCGAACCCGGCGGGATGAAGACAGACTTTTTCACACGCTCGATGGATGTGGGTCGCCATGCAGCCTACGACGTGCTGTTGGATGGCGTGATGGGGGCCATCACCGATCCGAAGCAGATGGCGACGTATTCGACTCCAGAGGAGATCGCAGAGGTCGTGTACGAGGCGGCGACCGATGGTAAAGATCAGCTCCGGTATGTCGCCGGGCCAGACGCCAAGGCAACCTATGCGATGCGTTTGCAGCTCGGCGATGAAGCCTTCCGCAAGGCCATCAAACACCAGTTCTTCGGGAAGCACGCGGAAACTGTGGGTGCCTAGGGTACCTTTCGCGAGTGCTGGCAGCCGACGCGCAGGCAGGAACGAGACGAAACCGCATCGCCGGCAGTCGGTTACCCAGTCACATCTTCCGGAGTCGAGACTTCGAAGGCGTTGATAATGGCCCAGGTCGTCAAGTACGACCGACGAGCATCATGATGCTCCCAGCAGGAGGCGAGGGATATTTGGCTGGCGAGCGTAGCGCGGCGCCAACCTCCCTGAAGAACGACCCCCATGTACAACCCGTCTCCTGAACCGCTGTACTTGAGTCGATGGTGATCATCAAGTGCCGATTCAGGGTTCGTCTTGACTACCTCTGGCGCGCGTGGGGTTTGGGATTTCTGCCCCTCACCGGAGTACATCTTCCGCTTTCGTCTCCTCACCCCGTCGATCTTCGCTGCTGGAGTGATTCGCCTGCGGCGCCTTCAGCACCTTCGCGATCCAATCCAAGACGACGCCGTTCATGAGCACGAATGCACCGATGTGCGAGTGATACGCGGCCGATTCCGCTGCGGTGAAGGACCGTACGGTCGAGCGCTCGCCCAATGTCTCGGCCAGCTTCTCAGCCTGGCCCGGGTTGAAGTGCTCGCCGGCGGCCTGGCACACGAGTACGGGGCAGGTGATCCGGTGCGCGACACCCTCCAACGTGTACGCCCGTGAACGATCGAAGAACTCGTAGGGTGTCGTGACGCGAAACGACCACACGCCTTGTTCGACGTACCAGCGGAGGGCCCCGTCGTGTCGCATGGCTCCACGCATCGCCGCGTTGAAGGCATCCACCTCATGCCGGTCGAACAGGGTCTTGAGCTCGTCGTTCAGGAGACCCCTGACCGCTTCGTGGCCGTCGAATAGTCCGTCGATCGCGGCCACTGCTCGGATTCGGGGTTCGAACGCCGCCGCTCGTGGTGCTAGGTAGCCGCCGAATGAGAGGCCAAGCAGGGCGAGTCCACCGGCGTCGATTTCCGGAAGGCCCTCGCAATAGTCCACGACCGGCGACACGACGTGCTCCCAATCGTGACGGAAGCCCAGCCCCTGCTCGCGGGCGACCGTCGGCTGGCCTGGGCCTTCGAAGGTCACGACATTGAAACCTCGTTCCAACGCCGCAAAGCCGGAGATGTGCAGCATCTCCTCCTGGCTGCCGTCGAACCCGTTGAACATCAAGATGGTCGGCCGCGGGAGACGATCCGTTGCCGCGCGATAGAAGATCGCCGGAATCGTGAAGCCTTCGGCCTGGATCGTCAGGCGTTCGCCGGCGGGTGTGAGCCGGGCGATGGCCTGATTGAACTGTGCGGTGGCCGATGTCCAGATGCTCGCGATCCGCGGATCGCTCGGCGTGCCATGCAGAAAGAAGTCGGCGGCCCGGCAGTACGATGCCGCGCGGAAGGCCCGGTCGCGAACCGTGATCGGAGAAGCGCCAGGCGTCCCCGAACTCTCGGCTTCGACCTGCTGGACAAGTGCCAGGAACTCGTCGTGCCAGCTCTCGAAGTCGCCGGCAACGATCCGATCCGCGACGTCCAACATTTCCGCGACATCGACGCCACGGTACGGCGCCGTGCCAAGCCAGCGCAGAAGGTTGAAGTGAAACGAGCCGTCGGAACTCAGTTTCATACAGGTGTCCTTGAGTCCAGACGTCACACGGCTTTCGGGACGCCGCTGCCTTCGTACGAGCCCAGGCTTCCGACGAGGCCGGCCACGTCCGCGTGCGTCGCGTACCGCTTCCGGTGGATCTCGGCAATCTTGTCGCCGATCGCGGGATCCGGATCGTCGGTGAGGTCCTGCGAGATCATGTTGGCCACGAGGGGCAGGCCAGCACGGTCGATCTGCAGGTGGAGGGGCGCGTTCATGTACGTGTCGTAGGCCTGGATGTCTTTCAGCACATAGACGGCGCCGACGGTAAACTCGCCGCCGAAGTCGCGACCCACGCAGAACGACTCGACGACGTCGAGCTCCCGGCCCAGTCTGCGCATCAGTTCGAGCGCGGCCTCCACTTGATCACTCGGCGCTTCTGGCTTCATTGCGAAACGAACTTGGTGGTAAATCACGACAACTCCTCGGTTGCGGCGGCTGCATTGCCGCCGGTGGTATAGGAGCGTAGCGACTCGCCGTGGAACGCGCTTAACCGGAGGCTCACATTTTCCTCACCAGCGCCTCATTCTTCGCGGACACACATATAGTTGAGCCGGGCTGGGACAGCCAGGTGCGCTATCTCTTCGAGGACTTCGTCTTGGACATCGACCGGCGCGAGCTACGGCGGGGAGCGAACGCCGTGCCGGTGGCGCCGCAGGTGTTCGATCTCCTCGAGTATCTGCTCCGCCACCGCGAGCGGGTGGTGAGCAAGGTCGATCTGATCGCGGCCGTCTGGGAGCAGCGCATTGTCTCTGATGCGGCGGTGACCACCCGCATCAATGTCGTGCGCAGCGCCATCGCTGACACCGGAGAGGAGCAACGGCTGATCAAAACGCTGCCGCGCAAGGGCTTCCGCTTTGTCGGCGCTGTGCGGGAAGAGCCCGGAACCGTCGGCGAGGCTTTTGTCGAGACACCGAGCGCGATGAAGCCTCCCGACAAGCCGTCGGTCGCCGTTGTCCCCTTCACCAATCTGAGTGCTGATCCCGAGCAGGAATACGTCGCCGACGGGGTCGTTGAGGACATCACCACGGCGCTCTCGCGGTTCAGTGAGATCTTCGTCATCGCGCGCAATTCGAGCTTCCAGTACAAAGGCAGGGCTGTCGATGTTCGTGTCGTCGGCCGCGAACTGGGCGTGCGTTACGTAGTGGAGGGCAGCGTCAGACGGTCAGGCGATCGCCTGCGTGTCGCCGTGCAGCTCATAGATGCCGTGTCGGGAACGCACCGCTGGGCTGAAAACTATGATCGCACCCTCGATGATGTCTTCGAGGTGCAGGACGCGGTCGCGAGGACCATTGCCACGATTCTCACGGCTCACGTCCGAAAGGCGGAAACACAGCGCGCGCGTGCGAAGCCTCCGGCGAGCTGGCTGGCCTACGACTGCTATTTACAGGCATCCGAAGCCTTCGACCGTTTTACATTCCGTTCGTTCAACGTCCAGGATATTTACGAAGCGCGCCGGCTCATCGAACAGTCACTCACCATCGATCCACTCTACGCTCGTTCGTACGCCCTGCTTGCCGATACATACAACACGGTCTGGGTCATTCGCCTCGACGATGATCACCTGAATCCCGCCGCTCTCGAGCGTGCAATGCAGCTCGCTCGCAAGGCGGTCGAACTCGATCCGCTCCTGCCGGAGGCCCATGCTGCCCTCGGAGCCGTGCTCACCTGGCTGCATCAGCACGATGCATCAGTCGCAGCGTTCGAACGCGCGATCGCGTTGAATCCCAACTACGCGGACTGGCGTTTCGGGTGGGCGCTCGCGTCCGCTGGCGATTCACGGCGAGCGATCGAGGTGCTCAAAGCCTCGATGCGGCTCGATCCGTTCCATGGACCGCTGCTGTCGTTCTACCTCGGGGTTGCGCACTTCATGCTCGAGGAATACTCAAATGCGTTGGCCATCATGCGCGATTTTGTCGCGCAAGCGCCGGTGCGGCCCTGGGGACATGCGATGCTGGCGATGATCCTCGCGCAATTGGGTCGAGCGGAAGAGGCAAAGACAGAGACCGCGGAGACGCTCCGGCTGGATTCCACTTTTACGGTGTCGGCGAAATCAGTGGCTGCGTTCAAGCGCGAGGAGGACCATGAGCACTTCTTTAGTGCGTGGCGTCGAGCCGGCTTCCCTTGGCCGTCGCCGACGCAGCACGAACAGCACGCCGTCTCAGCTAAACGACCGTAAGTGATCAAGCCGGATCGGAAGGTCTGACACAATTCCCGCGCTCGACGACGTCGTTGCTGTCCGCAACCGCCTGACCATTAAGAATTTGCTGGACCACCGAGATTTGAAGGAGGGTTTTGCGCTACAATCTTCCAGACCGCCCGCAACTCGTTGATTCTAAACGGAGAGATGTCGGAGTGGTCGATCGAGCACGCCTGGAAAGCGAAGCGGGCCAGCGACACCAAGCCACTCCGAAGCGCCTCAAGGCACACGCGATCGGGGACTTAGCCTTCCAAAACGATCACTCGGTGTGCGTCCGTAAACCTCGATGTTCTTCGAGGTTTTGAGCCCCACGTATCACAGTCCAATCACAATCGACTCGCTCACTTGCGGCGTGTGAGTCGGTGTGCCTTCGTGTTAGTCGCGAAGGCGACGGACGCTTCTGCCGCAGCGACTTCGGGGTCCTGGAGACGAAGTAATCGGCGTGACGTGAACTGCTAAATCTCGGGTTCGGCCGCCGTCGACCGCTCTCACGCTGATGCGACCTCGTTGATGTTCGTGCGACCGCTGGAGACGTCGCGAGACCGAATACAGGCATCCTGCTAAAACAACGCCCCAAAGCGAAGCGCGCCAGCAGCACCGAGCATCAGCGCGCCCAGAACAGTGGGGCGGCGGCCAACGTGATCCGACAGTGCTCCGGTCATGAGGAGCGCCAGAAGAAGGCTGAGCACGTAGGCCGCGAAGATGACGGTCAACGTGGCTGACGTAGCCCCGAAGGGCTCCTGGTACAGGTGATAGAGCGGCGTCGGCGCAGCTCCGCTCGCGGAGAAGGTCATGCCCGTCATCATGGCGGCGATGATGATCGTCGCAGGATTCGACAGCCAGGTTCGTGGCTCTCGATGGAGACGAGCAGTTAGGGTCGTCATGGCTTAGTCAGCCATCACCGCATCCGATACGAGCGCCAGGGCTGCTCTCGCGCAGTCGATGTCGTTCTGCACAGTGGGCGCTCCGCTCACACCGATCGCGCCGACAACTTCTCCGTTCAGCTTGATCGGAAGGCCGCCGCCCCACGCAGCGACGCGCGCAAGCGTTGGGATGCCGGCTAATAGCGACGGGTCGCGCTGGATAAAGTCGAAGAAGTCCTGCGTGGGCACGCCGAACAGAGCCGTGTACGCTTTGTTCTGCGCAATCTCAATGGTCGGGATCGACGCCCCATCCAT
>Ga0114129_10017026_pt1 | contig 10346 bp, 11 predicted proteins | sample RhiMetdeltSRZDD1_FD_80071 | JGI IMG/M metagenome (GOLD analysis project Ga0114129, IMG submission 80071) | Populus rhizosphere microbial communities from Tennessee, USA - Rhizosphere MetaG P. deltoides SRZDD1 (version 2) (version 2) | ecosystem: Host-associated > Plants > Roots > Rhizosphere >... | reverse complement strand
GCCACCACCAGAACGGGGGCGAAACGCATCGCGGCAGTGTACGAGGCTAGCCGTGCTCTAGGGACAGCGGCCGACGCGCGCCACGGGCGGATCCGCGTCCTTCGTGCGCCGTGCGTCGGCGTTGGGGCGGCACACGAGCTTGCGACCGCGCGTCGACCCGCCGCTGGCGGCCGCGGCGGTGAGCAGGCGTGGGCGGGGGTCGATCGGCGTGCCGAAGTGCCGGACCTCGAAATGGAGATGCGGCCCGGTCGAGCGTCCCGTCGAACCGACATAGCCGATCGTGGTCCCGCCAACGACCGACTGTCCGGGAGACACCGCGATGCTCGACAGGTGTGCGTACCACGATTCGAACCCCAGCCGGTGCCTGACGACCACGAGATTGCCGTAGCCGCCCGAGTTCCAGCCTGCGAACACGACATGCCCGCGGCCGGCGGCGCCCACCCGAGAGCCGTAGGCAGCCGGGTAGTCGAGTCCGGTGTGGCGCCGTCCGCTCACCCATCCGAAGCCGTCGCCGATCGACACGCTGATCGGGCGCAGGAACCGGACTGGGTCACCGCTCGAGTAGACGCGCCGGTGTCTCAGCGCGCGGAGCGTCATGGGCCCCGCGACGCCGTCCACCGCCAGCCCGGCCGCGGCCTGATACCGCCGGACGGCGGCGTCGGTGTTCGGTCCGAAGCCGCCGTCGAATCCACCGGGGCCGTACCCGCGACTGCTGAGCAGGAACTGCAGCGCCGCGACGTCCCAACCCCTCATGCCGTCGTGCATCGCCCGGCTGCCGAGGCGCGGCCGGCCACGGCGTCCCAGCGCACGGCGCGTCTGCGGCCCCGCGATTCCGTCTACCTGTAGCCCGTGCCGGCGCTGGAAGGTGCGCACGGCGTTGCGCGTCAAGGGCCCTGCGATCCCGTCGACCGTGCTCCGGTACAGGCCGAGGGCGCGCATGGCCACCTGAAGAGCAGCCGCGTCCGCACGGCTGGCCTGAGCCGTCGCGGGCAGGAAGAGCCCGATGCCGAGCACCAATGCGAGTCCGATGGCGCGCACCGGACGGTTGTCGTCCCCTCCAGCGCAGGCCGTCATGGTTGCCAGCGGTTATTGGGACGTCCGTCCAGCGTCAGTGCTCGACGTCCACGTCGAATCCGCGTGAGCGCATGGCCTCGGTGATCTCGAGGCCATGCTCTCTCCCCCTCGTCTGGATGACGAGCCTGATCAGCGTTTCGCGCACGTGCAGGTCGACGCCCTCGCGGAGGTGCTCGACGTCGACGATGTTCGCGCCGTGGTCCGCAACGACCCGTAGCACTGCGTCGAGCGCGCCCGGGCGGTCGGGCAGCACAGTCTTGAGAACGGCGCGCCGGCCGGCACCGGTCTCGCCCATCCGGATGCACTCGGCCAGCAGCGACGCGTCGACGTTGCCGCCGGACAGCACGATGCACGCGGAGCCGCTCGACGGCGCCTCGACGCGTCCGCACAGCACAGCGGCCACGCCCGCGGCGCCCGCTCCCTCCACCACGAGCTTCGAGCGCTCGATCAGGTGCACCATCGCCTGCGCGATGTCGTCGTCCGAAACGGCGACGACGTCATCCACGTGCTGCTCGACGAGCTGCGCGGTCAGGTCGGCGGGCTGCTTGACGGCGATGCCGTCCGCGATCGTCCGCCGCGTGCGCTCCGCGGCCTGGACGGCGACCACGCGCACGCCCTCCAGCCGGTCCTTCGCGGCGATCGCGACTCCGGAGGCGAGCCCGCCCCCGCCCATGGGCACCACGATCAGCCGCGTCTCGGGCGCATCGTTTGCGATCTCGAGCGCGACCGTCCCCTGGCCCGCGATCACGTCGGGATCCGCGAATGCGTGGATCAGCGAGAGCCCGTCGCTCTCGGCCAGCTTGCGAGCGGCCTCCTGCGAGTTCTCGTAGCTGCCCTCGACGAGCCGCACCTCCGCGCCGAGCGCGCGCACCGCCTCGAGCTTCGCGAGCGGGCACTCGGCGGGCATGCAGACGACGACCTTCGCGCCGGCGTCCGCGGCGGCCCGAGCCACGGCCTGTGCGTGATTGCCCGCGCTGGCGGCGACGAGGCCATGCTCGAGCCGCTCGCGCGGGAGCCGCGAGATCGCGTTGGTCGCGCCGCGCAACTTGAACGACCCGGTGGTCTGGAGGTTCTCCGCCTTCAGGCCGACCGGCACGCCGAGATGCTGCGACAGGGCATCCGAGGCGAGTATCGGCGTTCGCCACGTTCGGCCCTCGAGGCGGGCCTGAGCGTCCGCGATGTCAGCGGGAGTGACTACACCGACAAGGCTAAGGCTCGTAGTCCCGGCAGGGCTCGCCCCTGAGGCCGGGGCACGGCGGCAGCTCGGTCGGAACCTCGACGTCAGGCACCACCGGAAGGATCAGCCGCGAGGGCCTGCTCGCCGAGTGCGCGACGTCGACCTTCGCGCGGCGCTTCCTCGGCTTCGTCTCCTCGAACGCCCAGATCGGCTGGTCGCCGTTCGGATCGGTGATCGTCACGCGAATCTGCGAGTCGGCCCGGTAGGCGTGGCCCTCGTAGTAGAGCGGGATGACGACCTTCACGAAGCGGTCCCGCGGCATCGGCTTCACATCGCGCGCGCGCAGGCTGAGCACCGGCCGGAGCAGCGTGCTCTGCTTGCGGTCGAGCTTGCGCATCTCCCCGCGCACCCAGCCGCTCTGAACGAAGGTCTCCTTGCCATCCGGCCGGACCTCGGTGACCGTGGCGATCAGGTCGACGCTCGGCTTGGACGATCGGATCCACGCGTGGACCGCCCCGGAGCCGATGACCGTCGTGTCCTCGCTCAGCGGCTCGGTCACGTACGAGACGCGGTTGCCTTCGGGTGCCTGCTGCCAGTCGTAGGCCGGCGACGCCGTCCACAGGCCGTTGTCGCCCGCGGCGGTGCTGGTGCCCTCGATGAGATCCGTGAGCGGCTTGGTCTTCGCGTTCCACCTGAACGAGTCGACCCCCTCGCTGCTCGGCGGGTCGTCTTGCAGCGTGCCGTCGTCGCCGAAGTACCACGAGCGCGCCGTTGAGCCGGGCGGCGGGAAGCTCTCGAACGAGTGCTCGAAGCCGGGATTGGGCTTGCCGGGATCGCCTCCCGCGCCGTTGTCGAACAGGATCCGGATCGGCTCCTGCGCCTCGAACGCGGCGAGCGCACCGTCGTAGGTCGGCTCCTGCTGGATCGGGTCGGGCGGGAGCGTCTGTCCGTCGACTCCCATCGCGGCGTCGTAGATGAGCGGCGCCGCGGCACGGATCTCTGCCTGGTTTTTCATCGGCACGTCTCTCGCCACGTACAGCGTCAAGAAGTCGTACCAGCGGTTGAACGTTTCGGGCGCCAACGAATCCACGTGCGTCCCGTTCGTAAAGGTGAACCACTTCTTGTCCGTGCCGGTGAACCGCTCGGGAAGCGTCGGGCAATGGCCGCCGGTCTGCTCGTCCGTCCACTGGCACGCCATGAAGACAGGCACGTCGATCTTGTCGACGAAGGTGACCGGCGAGAGCGGGTCGGCGACCTTCGGCTTGTAGGTGTTGTTCTGGCGGACCTTCTTGATCAGCTTGGCGGCCTCGCCGTGCATGACCTGGTTCTCCTCGCAGGTCTTGTCGCCCTCCTGGACGCGCTTGTATGCCCACTCCTGCCCACCGTGGGGACCGGCGGGCCTGGCCTCGTGCGCGCGCTCCTTCGCCCAGTTGAACGCGAACCCCGTGTTCAGGATCCCGCCGGGGTAGAGCGTCGTCTGCACCTGGTCGATGACCGACAGCGGCGAGATCGCGGCCAGGCTCGGCGGGCGGGTCTGCGCGGTGAACAGCTGGCTGATCCCGCCGTACGAGATCCCCATCATTCCGACCTTGCCGTACTTGACCCACGGCTGGCGGGCGATCGTCTCGACGATGTCGTAGCCGTCGAGGCTCTGGAGCGGCTCGAAGAAGTCGAACGCGCCGCCCGAGCAGCCGGTGCCGCGCATGTTCACGTCGACGACGGTGAAGCCCATCAGGTTCGCGAGGATCGAGATGCCGCTCTGCGGGCCGGCCGGGTCTGCGTATCCGTAGCCCGCGTACTCGATCAGCGTCGGTGTCGGGCCGGCGGGCACGTGCGGGACGTAGCCGGTCGGCAGCGCGTTCGACACGTCCTCGGGCGGGTGGACGTAGATCGCGAGCTTGGTCCCGTCGCGGGTGGTGAGGTACTGGTAGCCGCTGTCGGCGATCTCCTGGTCGTAGAAGTCCTCGTTCGGCGGCGCGGAACGTTCCGAGAAGACCGTCACTCGCTCGGACTTCTCGCCGCCCGAGCGGACGCGGTAGTTCTCGCCGGGCTTGACGTGGCGGAAGAGCAGGCCGCCGAGCTTGCTGGCGCGCTTGGCCGCAATCGTCTCGCCGCCCTTTACGAGCGACGCCCGTGCGCCGGCGTCGAGGCCGGTGGCGTAGACCTGCTTCGCGCTGCCGTGCGCGCTGAAGGCGCCCGCCCCGGCGGGGAACGCGAGTGTGGCGGCGACGGCCACGGCCAGACCTGCTGCCCTGATCACGGCCAGGAACTTTGGCATAGCCCGCCGCGGCGGCGTCGCAGTCTCACTCCGCCCTGATCAGATCACCGCCGGGGTCGAGCTCTACGAAGTGCGACGCCTCATTGGCGCGGTAGCGCTCGCACTGGTTCTGCGGGTTGTCGTCGACATCCTCGCGCGGGTCGTGGGCTATGTCGGCCACCCAGTCCGCCAGGTCCGGCAGCGCCTCGGCGATGCACGGCCCCTTGTCCAGGTCGTCGCCGCGCGTGACCGCCTGTTGGTAAGCCTGCTTCGCGGCAGCGACCGCACGGTTTCGCTCGTCATCCGACGCGCCGCCCCCGCCACAGCCGGCGGCAGCCAGCGCTAACGCGATCGCCGCGAAGATCTCAGAGCGCGAATACAACGACCAGCAGCACGACGACCACGGCCAGCGCGACGAGGGCGACAACCACGCCGGCGGCCGGTCCGCTGCTGCGGTGGACCGTGGCCGTCTCCGACTGGATGATCGGAGGGGCTGGAAGGGTCGGGGTCGTCTCGCGCGCGGGCGACGGCGGTTGCACGCCACGCCGTTTCTCGCCCTCGCTGCGCACACGCGAGATCAGGACCTGACGCTCCTGCCGGGCACGGTCGCGGTCGCGGATCGCGGCGTCTCGCTCGCCGCGGGCCGTGGCGGACTCGCGCCGGGCCGCGTCGCGTTCTGCGTGCGCCTCGGCGGCTTCGGCTTGAGCCGCATCACGCTCGACGCGGAGCTGCTCGACCTCACCGGCCGCGGCCTCGGACGCCTCCGCCGCGAATGTCGCGCGCTCGTGCTCGAGCCCTGCGCGCTTTGCGGCGGCATCTGCCCGCGCCACCGCGAGCTCGTCGCGCACCTTTCGCAGCGCGGTCTCGAGCCGCGCCGCTCTGTCGCGCGCGGCGTCGAGCTCGCTCCGCAGGTCGGCGAGCCGGCGTTCGCCCTCCTGCTCGGCGCGGGCCTTCTCGGAACGGACGCGTTCGAGTTCCTCCTCGTGCTCGCGCGCGGTGCGCACCATGTCGGCAGAGTGCTCGGCCCGTGCCTCGTGGAGGTCGCGGGACAGCTTTTGCCTCTTTTCGCGCTCGCCGGCGAGCTCGTCGCCGAGCACGTCGGCGCGCGGCGGGCGCGCGAAGCGTCGCTCGGCGGGCTCTCGTTCAGCTGACGGATTCAGCTCGACGGCGATGCCCGGGCCGACGGTCAGCTCACTCCCGGCCAGGTCGACCGGGTCGCCGTCCCAGGCAAAGGCGGCGATCCACTCCTCGCCATCCTCGACCGCCCACGGCTTGTGGTCGAGCACGGCAAGCAGCCGTCGCGGCTCGCCGTCGGCGTCGACATACAGAGTCGGGCGAATGAAGCGCCGGCCACGCACGCCGAACCAGCGCCCGACAACCTCGAGGCGGTCGGGGCTCGGCCACCCCGCGCGCTCTACCTCGAAAGCGACCTCGGCGGTCGCGGTCTGGGTGTGATCTCGGACAACTGACATGCCTGGTGAGATCGGCCAGTCAGGTTATCCGAGCGCGCCAGCCGCCGCGCTCAGGCCGCGATCGGGCAGCGCTCACGCGCCGCCTCGCGCAGCTGTGCCTCCACCTCGGGCATCTCGCGCGCGATGTGGCGCAGATCGCGCGCGGTCATCACGGCGACACTCATCGCGTCACTCGCCACGACAGTTGCGTTGCGATGGCCCCTGTCGAGCGCCGCTATCTCGCCGAGGAAATCGTGCGGGCCGAGCTCGGCGACCTTCTCATCGTCGCGGACCACGTCGGCGCGGCCGTCGATGATCACCATGAACTCGTACGCGAAGTCCCCTTGGTGGAGGAGCTCCTCGCCCTCACGGATCTCCACCTCATCGGTCAGCGCGGCGATCTCGCGGAGCTCGCGCTTGCCGAGGGAGCCGAACAACGGGAGCTGACTCAGCTTGTGCTCGTCCATGGGGGCATACTCAGAGCCGCGCGCGCGGCTGTCAAGTCAGTCTTTGGCGAGCATCACGTCGGACGCCTTGATCACCGCTGTGACCTCGTCGCCCTCGCGGATCTCCAGGCTGTCCACCGCCTCGACCGTGATCGACGCGACGACGCGCTGACCTTCCACCTCGATCTCGACGTTCGCGATCGCGGCGCCACGATTGATGCTGCGGACCGTGCCTCGGAGCTGGTTTCGTGCACTCAATCTCATGCGCCGCAGTGTCGCCGATCGCGGGCGGGAGGAACGAGCCGGCCCGCGGAGAAGGTGGCCGGGTGCTGATCGTTGTCTCGGTCACCCTCTGCCTATGCGCCGCGGCGATCGCCGCTAGCGCGAAGGTCGTGCGGCTGGCGATGGACCGTTTCGGTATCGACTCGATGACCGTCCTGCTCTGGTTCGGCCTGGCCGAGTGGCCCAGCGAGCGGCCGGCGCCACGGCGCGTGCGCGCGACGAAGCCCGTTCGCGACCGGTCGACAAGACGGCGGTCGCCGCATCGCTCACTCGCGCGAAGGGCCGTCCGGCGCAGGCCCGCCCAGCCGAGCGTGTAGCGCCAGTAGCCTCGGGCGATGCCCAACCGCCGGATCCGGGTCGATCCCGCGACGGAGATGTGCGAGGGCTTCGACGCGGTACGGCGCGAGGCGCGCGTGCCGGAAGCATTTCCGGCCGACGTGGAGCGGGAGGCGGAGGAAGCGGCTCGCGGCCGCACGCACCGCGAACGCGTCGACATCCCCTTTGTGACGATCGACCCTCCTGGCTCGCGCGACCTGGATCAGGCGCTGCACATCGAGCAGCGCGGCGACGGGCATCGCGTCCGTTACGCCATCGCGGATCCCGGCGCGTTCATCGCTCCGGGTGGCGCGCTGGATCGCGATACCCACGCACGCGCCGTCACCGTCTACGCGCCGGACGAGAACGTGCCGCTCCATCCCCCGGTCCTCTCGGAGGGGGCAGCGAGCCTGCTGCCCGGGCAGTGGCGGCCGGCCATCCTCTGGACGCTCGATTTGGACGCCGCCGGCGAACTGGTGACCACCGATGTCGCGCGAGCGGAGGTCCGCAGCGTCGCTCAGCACACCTACGCCGACGTCCCCGACGAGGTGCTGCGCCTGATGGGCGAGGTTGGCGAGCGAAGGCGTGCGCTCGAGCGCGCCCGCGGCGGGGTCCGGCTCGACGTTCCCGAGCAGGAGGTCGTCCGTCAAGGCGCGGGCTGGGCCACGGGCTATCGCATCCCGTTGCAGAGCGAGTCCGACAACGAGCAGATCTCGCTCCTGACCGGCATGGCCGCGGCGGCGCTGATGCTGTCGGCCGGCTACGGCGTTCTGCGGACTCAGGCGAAGCCGGACGAGCGCTCGTTCACCCGGCTGCGCCGGCAGGCGAGCGCCCTCGGCGTGGAGTGGCCGGCCGACATGCCGTATGCGGAGTTCACGCGCACCCTGGATCCGAACCAGCCCGCGCAGGCCGCGGTGATGGACGAAGCCGCTGAGCTCGCGCGCGCGGCTACCTACACCGCGTTCGACGGAACGGCTCCGCCGGAACCCGAGCACTTCGCGCTCGCCGCCACCTACGCGCACGCGACCGCGCCGCTGCGGCGGCTTCAGGATCGCTACGTCAGCGAATGCTGCCTGGCCGCGTGTGCCGGCACCCCGCCACCGGACTGGGTACGCGCCGCGCTGCCGACCCTGCCCGACGACATGGCCGCCGGCGCCCGTCGCGCCGCGGCGGTCGAGCGCGGTGTCATCGACCTCGTCGAAGCGGTCCTGCTGCAGGGCCGCGAGGGCGAGCGCTTCGACGCGGTCGTCATCGACGACGAGCTCGTGCAACTGCGCGATCCGGCGGTGCGCGCCAAGGTCGTCGAAGGCTGTCCGCCACCGGGCAGCGAGATCCGGGTGCAGCTCGAGCGCGCCGATCCGGCCACGCGGACCGTCTCGTTCGCGGTGGCGTAGACGAGCCCTAGCCGGGCTTCGTGGTCATCGCCCACAGGGCGACGAGATTCAGCACCAGGAGCACCGCGATCAGGATGGCCGCCGCACGGACCGTGGCGCTCGGCGACCCGTCGGCGCGCGCCTTGCGCAGCGCGAGCCAGCCGAAGAGGGTCGAGAGCAGGATCAGAAGGAAGCCGACGTCTCCGGCCATGTAGCCGAGGTCGATCCAGTCCGGTGGATCGTCGACGTCGTTCCAGCCCTCCTTGTCGGCGATCCACTCGGCGCTCCCTCGTAGGACAACCCACGCCGGAATGACGCCCAACGTGAGCGCGCGCACGACGAGCCGCAGGTTCGCTGCAGACGCGTCCCGCCAAGCGGTGAACAACATGGCCGTCGCGAGCACGACCGCGCCGATCAACGTCAACGCCCCGAAGACGTGGATGAAGAGCGGCAGCTCCCACTCGTCCGGGCGGATGGCGGCCAGCAAGGTCATACCCACGGCTTCCAGACCATGTCGGCGAGCAGGAGCAGGACGGCGACGACGCTGATCCAGTGAGTCCGTGCCACGGCCTGCGGGATCGGCACCTGGCCCCCGTTCTCCTTATAGGCGGCCGGAACCTTGTCGCCTGTTGCGCCGGCGACAAGCCAGAGGCCGATCGCGATCAGAACCCAGACGTCCCACGGGTCGTAGTCGTCGATGTCGATCGCCAGCGCGAGGCCGAATAGGAACACGCCGACGAGGCCGACGTGCCAGAACGGCAGAAGCGTCCGCACGACGCCGAGCGGAAGGCGAGCTCCGAGCACGACCGCGGAGAAGCAGACGAGCGCGGCGAAGAGCGAAGCCGCGGAGAGGAGATGGAAGAAGAGCAGCGCGTCCGTCAAGGAATCGCCGCGATCCTAACCGCGCGCTCGGAAGACCTCCTGGACAAATGGTCGAGCGTCAACGATCCGCTTGCGGGGCAAGACCGCAGTACGCCTAGCAAAGGAGGTGCACATGTACATCGGTCTCGGCACGGCTCTCATCATCATCATCCTGCTGATCATCCTGCTCTAACAGCGGGCGCTCAGCATCCGGAGCGGCCCTAGGAGTTCTTCCGGGACTCCTTCGCCGTCTCCGCGGCGCGTGCGAGTCGTTTGGCCTCGTCGCTCGCTATCAGCGCTTCCTCCTCCTGCTCCAAAGCCTCGGCCTTCTCCTCGAGGGCATCGAGTCGAGCCGCCTCCGCACGCTCCCGCGCCGTCTCCTGCGCCGTCGCCCTCGCGGACTCCGTCGCCCGCCGCCGGCGTTCCGCAGACTGCGCCGACTCAGCTTCGCGCGACTGCCGCCGTTTCTCAGCCTCCGCCTTGCGCCGCTGAGCCGCACCCGCGGCGTCGGCCCGGCGGCGAACAGCAGCCTTCTCTTTCTCGGCCAGCTGCTCCTCAGCACGGTCCGCGACGTCCTCGGCCTGCTCGCGCAGCTTCAGCGCCCTGACCCGCTCGTCGGTCGCCGCGTGGCGGCGCGCCGCATCGTCCTGCAGGTCGACGTCGCCCAGGACGAAACCCGCGAGGGCGCGTGCGCGCGCATCGGCGCGATCCACCGCCAAGGCAAGCGACGAATCGGAATCGCCCGCAAGCCGGATGCCGATGTCGAATGGAAGCCGCGCCGCTCGCAGGGACGCCGTCACTCCGAGTCTCGATGCTGTCCTGAGAGCCATCAGTTCCCCTCTCGTTCGATCTGTTCCGCGCGTGCCTCGGCCCGACTGGCGTCCCGCTCGAGTCGAACGGCGGCCTCCGCGGCCGCGATGCGCTCTCGCTCCGCCTGCGTCTCCTCGCTGGCCGCGGTCTGCTCCTCGGCCTGCCGGCGTTCCTCGGCCTCGCGCTTCTGCTGCGCCGCGTCGGCCGCCGCGCGCCGCTCCTCGTCCTGGCGCTCGCGCTCGATCTGCTCCTTGCGCTGGCGTGCCTCGACTTCGTTGCGAAGTGCCTCGGCCTCGGCCT
>Ga0114129_10017023_pt1 | contig 10347 bp, 7 predicted proteins | sample RhiMetdeltSRZDD1_FD_80071 | JGI IMG/M metagenome (GOLD analysis project Ga0114129, IMG submission 80071) | Populus rhizosphere microbial communities from Tennessee, USA - Rhizosphere MetaG P. deltoides SRZDD1 (version 2) (version 2) | ecosystem: Host-associated > Plants > Roots > Rhizosphere >... | reverse complement strand
TGCTGCCCGATGGATTCGGTCTCTATCCGCGCCTGACGGCGCGAGAGCACCTCGAGTACTTCGGCGAGCTGCACGGAATCAGTGGATCACGTTTGGCGACGCGCACACACGAACTGCTCGAGCTGCTCGATATGAACGGGATTGCCGATCGTCGAACCGCGGGCTTCTCGCACGGCGAGCGGACCAAGGTGGCGCTGGCGCGCGCGCTCGTGCACAACCCGAAGAACGTGCTGCTCGACGAGCCCACCAACGGCCTCGATGTGATGAGCACACGCGCGGTGCGTACGATCTGCCGTCGGCTCAAGGACGAAGGGCATTGCGTGCTCTTCTCGAGTCACGTGATGCAGGAAGTCTCGGCACTCTGCGACGCGATTGTGGTCATCGCGTCGGGACGCGTGGTGGCACGCGGAACGCCCGACGAGCTCCGCGAGCAGACGGGCCATCGCAGTCTCGAAGACGCGTTCGTCACGCTGGCCGGTCTCGACCGAGGAGCACACGAGTGACGCTCGAGCGCAGCGCGAGGCAGATGGCGATTGTCATGCGCAAGGAGTTGAAGGACTCCCTGCGCGATCGTCGTGCGCTCTGGTCGATTGTGTTCAGCGTTCTGATCGGCCCGGTTCTGATCGTGTTCATGATGAACCGTGTGGCGGATCGACAGCGAGAGGCCGAGCACGTCAAGATCCCGGTCGTCGGCGCCGAGCATGCGCCGGCGCTCATCGCGTGGCTGCGGCAGCAGTCGGGCGTCGAGGTCGTGCGCGGTCCTGACAGGCCGGAAGATGCCGTGCGCCACCAGGAAGAAGAAGTCGTCGTCATCATTCCCAAGACGTTCCCGCAGAAGTTCAGTCAATCGCGACCGGCTCCGCTCTCGATCGTCGCCGACACCTCACGGAACGATGCGCGACCGACCATCGAGCGCGTGCGCCGCCTGCTCGATCAGTACAGCGCCGAAATCGGGAGCTTGCGTCTCATCATGCGAGGGATCAGCCCCGCAGCCGCGCGGCCGCTCGATGTCGAGAACATCGAGGTGTCCACCGCGCAACAGCGCGCCGCGCGGATCCTCACGTTCATTCCGATGTTCATCATCATGGCCGGCTTCGTCGGCGGCATGCAGATCGCCACGGACTCGACAGCCGGTGAGCGCGAGCGCGGGTCGCTCGAGCCGCTGCTGGTGAATCCCGCACCGCGCATGGTGTTCGTCGCGGGGAAGTGGCTCGCCGCCGCGCTCGCGGCGATGGCGAGTACGCTCTTGACCACGGTGTTGTGCGCCAATCTGCCGCGCTTCCTGCCGCTCGACGACATGGGGATTCGATTCCGAATCGGGTCCGAGCACATGGGCGGCATCATGGCGGCTGCATTTCCGCTGTGTCTCCTGTCATCGGCGCTGCAATCATCGGTCGCGACGCTCGCGCGCTCGTTCAAAGAGGCGCAGAGTTACATGGGCATCCTGATCCTGCTGCCGATGATTCCCGGCGTGATGGGCGCGTTGTATCCACTGGGCAACGCGCCATGGATGTACACCGTGCCGATGCTCGGCCCCTATGTGTTGCTCACCAACGTCCTCGGCGGACAGCCGCTCGGCACTGGCGTGTTTCTGACGGCCGGCGCCGTGTCGCTGGGCGCGGCGGCGATTCTCGTCCGCCTCACGGCCTACCTGTTCAGCAGTGAGCGGATTATTTTCAGCCGATGACTCGCGATGACCGGTCGGACGCAACGCCCGCTCTGACGCCGGGTCTACAACGCAGGACCCGGCCTACACCGCCCGAATCGCGAGACGAAGACACGACCTGTCCGAGGTGCGGTGAGTCCCATGACCTCGCGAAGGTCAAGGGGTGCATCAAGTGCCTCAAGTGCGGGTTCAAGTTCGATTGCAACGGCTGGTAAGACTGTGCAGGCCCGAGCGGCCTACAACGTCTCCGCGCTCAAGCCGATATCAGCAACAAGATGAGCCACCAGTCTCGCGTCCTCCGTCACTTGCCGGGTGGGCCGGATGTGCAAACCCCAGTCGTCCATCCGGCGGTGTCGCCCTCGCTGACGTACGAGCCGTACTACGGACTGCGAGAAAAACCGTTCAGCCTCTCAGCCGACCCCAAGTTCCTGTTCAAGAGCACCGCACACGCACCGGCCTTCGACGAGCTGCTCAACGGCATCCGTCGCCGTGAAGGTCTCATCACGCTCACGGGCGAGATCGGCACCGGAAAGACGACGCTGATTCGGAGCGTGTTGCAACACCTCGATCGCCGGACGTTCAGCGCGTTCGTGCCAGACCCATTCGTCTCGCGGGAAGATCTGCTGAAGATGCTGCTCGTGGACTTCGGCGTCGTGTCGATCGCCGATCTGAAGCGAGGCAGCCTGAGCGGCGCATCGCGTCCGGACTTGAGCTACCCGCTGTACGAGTTCCTCGATTCGCTCGTGCCGCTCCAGGCGTTCGCGGTGCTCATCATCGATGAGGCGCAGAATCTGCCGTTGTCTCTGCTGGAGGAGGTGCGGATCCTGTCGGACCTCGAGGGACGCGAGAAGCTGCTGCAGGTCGTCCTGGTCGGACAGCCGGAGCTGCGAGCGCATTTGAAGCTGCCGGAGCTGAGGCAAGTCGATCAGCGTGTGTCGGTGCGATGCGAGCTCGCGCCGCTCGGCCGCGACGGTGTCGCCGGCTACATCAACTATCGCCTCCGCGTCGCAAGCGACGGGAAGGGTCGCGTCGAGTTCTCTGACGCCGCGTGCGAGGCCGTGTATCAGGGATCACGCGGCACGCCCCGCTTGATCAACTTGATCTGCGACCGCGCGCTCCATCGAGGACACGAGGCGCGTGTCGAACGGATCGAGCCGCACTTCGTGTGGGATGCGATCGCGGACCTCGGCCTTCCCCTGGCTGCCGCCGAGACATCGGGCGCCCTGAGCACACCAGGGAACGCGAGTCCGAAAGAGCCTGGCACAGAGGACAGACAGCCGCACGAGTCGCAGACACCGGGAGCGGGCGCGTTCGCTCACAAGACCCTGCGAGACGGACAACTCTCGGACTTTGCACCGGAGACCGACGTTGCAGCGGCGACGAGCCCGGGAGCCGGAAAGGCATTCTGGTGGCGACTTGGCGTCGCGACCGTCCTTCTGTCGATGGTCACCGCTTTCGGCGGGCTGTGGTACGTGGACGCACAACTCGCGGCCGTCGACGTCTCGAACATGGTGTTGCCGGACGCTCCGACGAAGGTCCTCCCGACCTTCGTCCTCCCGACTCCGTCCGATGAGTCGACACTCGCACCCGTTGTGATCAGGCCGATCCGACGGAGCGTGCCACCACCGATCGAGCCGCAACATTCATCGACCACCCAGACGCCGGGCCTCTAGACCCTGGGTCAGGGTTCGGGGTCAGGTTCGGGGTCAGGTTCGGGTCGGCGACTATAATCGCGCGCCATGGCGGGATCAGCCTCGCCGCGCAGCGTTCCCGACGACTCGCATCACGCTGATCCACGCGGCCCGCGGAGCGTCCGGACCGCGCGCGCACGAGGCACTGTCGATTCTCTGCAGTGCGTGCTGGTATCCGATCTACGCGTACGTGCGCCGCCTCGGGCACACGCACGACGAAGCCGAGGACCTGACACAAGGATTCTTCACGCACGTGCTCGAGAAGCACTATCTCCGTGACTTCGATCGGGAACGTGGACGCTTCCGATCGTTCCTGCTGACCGCGCTGAAGCACTTCATCGCCAACGAGCGCGACGCGGCCTCCACACAGAAGCGAGGTGGCGGGCGCCCACCCGTTCCCCTGGATGACATCCTTCACGCCGAGCGTCGATACAGCCTCGAACCGCGCAGCCATCTGACACCCGATCGGATCCTCGAACGCCAGTGGGCGCTGACGGTGTTGGATCGCGTGCAGGATCAGCTGCGCAGCGAAGCCGTTCGACACGGCAAGGAGACTCAGTTCGAGCGACTGAAGGGGCTGCTCGTCGGAGAAGAGAGCGAGCCCGGATATCGAACGATGGCCGCGGAGCTGGACATGACTGAGGGGGCCCTCAAAGTCTCGGTTCAGCCGCGACATCGCCTCTTGGGCTCTGCCCGGCATGCCTGCTCAAGCTGGGCATGAGCGACCCCGCGATGACGCCTCCCGAGAATCGGGATACGGGAGTTGGAGTTCCGGTTGCGTCGGCGCCTCCAGTTGTACGTGGCTTTCGGCTGCCGTCACGACGCACATCAGCGATCGCTGCTGTGATGCTTGCGATCGTCTCCGTGGCCCTCGCGTCTCTCGTGCGACCGCGTCCGGTATCGATCAGGCCGCGCGCGAATCCTGTTCCGGTTCACGCTGACCGTGCCCGAAGAGACCGAGATGATGGACGGCGCTCAATTTGCCGTATCGGCCGACGGCATGCAGCTGGTGCTTGCGGCACGACGCCTGGACGGCCACCAGCGCATGTGGATTCGTCGCCTGCAATCCTTGGACTGGCACGATCTCCCGGGAACCGATGGCGCCGCCTTTCCGTTCTGGTCGCCTGATAGTCGTCACGTCGGTTTTTTCGCGAACAACAGTCTGAAGCGGATTGACGTCTTCACCAACCTGACGCAAACAATCTGTGAGGCGCCATCCGGTCGCGGCGGCTCATGGGGCATCCAAGACGTCATCGTCTTCGCCGGTTCTTCTGGACTGATGACAGTTCCTGCGTCCGGCGGAACGCCTCAATCGACCACGAAGATCGACGTCTCACGCGGCGACATCGAGGATCTCTGGCCGCAGTTCGTTCAGGATGGCCGCCACTTCGTGTTCTTCAAACGAACGGCCACAACGGGCGCTGCTTTCTCAGCCTCGAGTACTGTGCTCGCCTATCGGCGTCAGAAACCGACCGTACGGCAACTGATGTGGTTCGATCGCAACGGTCGTGGCCTGGATGCTGTCGGAGAGCCCGGTGACTATGAGAGCTTTGGCCTTTCACCGGATGGCACACGCGTGGCGGTCGCTCGTCGTGACGCGCAATCCGGAGTGTCGAGCCTCTGGCTCATGGACCCCGCCCTCGACCGCATCAATCGACTGACGGTGGGCCCAGCCAACATCGCGTTTCCGGTCTGGTCGCCGGACGGCTTTCGCATCGCCTTCAACTCCCATCTGCATAGCACTGCCTCCAATCGGCTGAACGGTGACGAAGTGCACGCAATTGCCGCCGATGGCGGCGGCAAGGAACAGGTCTTGTTTCGGTCTTCCGAATCGAAGCACCTGACCGATTGGTCCAGAGACGGTCGATTTGTGTTCTACACCGCAAGATCCGTGAAAACAGGTACTGACCTGTGGGCCCTGCCAACGATGGACGACCAGAAGCCGCAGCCCATCGATCAATCGCCGGCGAATCAGTCGCAAGGCGTCCTGTCGCCCGATGGTCGATGGATCGCATACGTGTCCGACGAGTCCGGGACCAACGAGGTCTACGTGCGCGCATTTCCGCCTGCGGAAGGCATGTGGCAAATCTCAACCGAGGGCGGAGCGCACCCTCGGTGGCACCCACGCGGCGGCGAGCTCTTTTTCGTGTCATCCGACGGTCGTGTGATGTCGGTCGGGATCGTGCGAGGGCCCCGACTGCAGTACCGTGCTCCGCGAACGCTTTTTGTCGCGCGCGGTGCCGAGAACTTCGCAGTCGGCCCTGATGGTCAACGATTCCTTGTTCAGTTGCCCGTGCGCGAGCGTAGCGACAACGAGCTGCACGTCGTTCTGAACTGGGCGTCGGAAGTGCCTACTGCTCGCGCTCCCCTCGGACGATAGCAAGGCAGAACCGCTGAATACGAATTGAACTGAGCTGTGCTTTTTGTCGCTCAGTCGTCACAGACCATACGGTTCCGTCGGTCCGATCGTTTGGCTAATTGCCGAAGTCTTCGACAGCGATTGATCGTCACAGCGGTACAGAGGTTGCCTTTCGTAGTTGTGTTGGCGATCAGGTTGGTGGTTTGTAGCCGGTGAGTTTTGAAATGGTGCCCTATTTAATTGGAGGGGTCGCAGCGCTGCTGGCGCTGCGAGTCGTATGGCGGCGGCAGTGGCGAAGGCGTGTCGACGTGCCGCCGGTGAGCGAACGGTGGCTGGCGGAACGACGCGGCACCAGGAATCCAGAACCCTGAAGGCCTCAGGAATCAGGCTTCAGGGCTCAGGTTGGGCAAGTCATGAGGCCACAGCCCCTTGCAGCTCCAGCGCGAGTTTGCTGGCGCTCACATAGTCAACTTTGCCGGTGCCGAGGATCGGGACCTTTGCCACCGGAACGATGCTGCGCGGTACGAAGATCTCCGGAATTCCCGCATCGCGCGCGGCGCTGGCGAGCGACGGACGATTCGCCTGGGCGTACTCGGTTATCAGCACGAGCTGCTCGCCGCGTTTGGCATCGGGAACGGCCACCACTGCGTGCGTCGCCGTCGGCCACACACGCGCAACGAAATCCTCCACCGCACCAAGCGGCACCATCTCCCCAGCGACTTTCGCGAACCGCTTCGCGCGTCCCTTGATGGTGAGAAACCCTTCGGTATCGACGTGAACGATATCGCCGGTGTCGTACCAACCGTTGGGAGGCGCGTCGAGTACACCCGGTTTCTCCGCGCCCAAATAGCCCGACATGACATTCGGTCCGCGGACGAAGAGCCGACCGCCCTCGCTAATTCCCTCGACGGGATCGAGTCGGTACTCGATGCCCGGTAACAACCGTCCAACGGTGCCAGCCTTGAAATGCATCGGCGTGTTCACCGCGAGTGCGGGTGCGGTTTCCGTCGTGCCGTAGCCCTCGAGAATGCGAATGCCAAACTTCTCGAACCAGACGCGTCGTGTTTCGGCTTTCACGCGCTCGGCGCCGGCAAACACGTAGCGCACTGAATAGAAGTCATAGCTGTCGGCCACACGCGCGTATCCGGCGAGGAAGGTGTCGGTGCCGAACAGGATCGTCGCGTTGACGCCGTACGCCAGCTCGGGAACCGTTCGGTAATGCAGCGGTGATGGATACAAGAACACACGCACGCCCGCAAGCAGCGGCAGAAGCAGTCCTCCCGTCAGGCCGAAGCTGTGGAAGACCGGCAGCGCGTTGAAGACGATGTCCTTCGGGCTGAAGTCGACGACGCAGCCGAGTTGATGCCGATTGGCCAGTAAGTTCCGATGGCTCAGCACCACACCTTTCGGCGTCCCCTCCGATCCTGATGTGAAGAGCACAACGGCTGGCTCGTTCGCGCGCGCCCGATCGTGATGCGGCCTCGCGACGAGCGATCGAACAAGGGCGCCAATTTTTGCGCGCGGTCCAATCTCGTGACGCACATCTTCCAGATACAGCACGTCCACCTGTGATTGGAGCGCAGCGATCATCGCCTCGAGCTTGGCTTTCTCGACAAAGCGACGCGCCGTGATCACGAGACGAATCTCCGCCGCTTGACACGCCGATTGTGCGGCAGCCGGACCGGTCGAGAAGTTCAACATCGCCGGTACACGAGACTCGGCTTGCAACGCAAAGAACGTGACGACCGCCGCACGCGACGTCGGCAGAAGCACGCCAACCCGCTCGCCCGGTTTTGTCCGTTTCGCAAGCACACCGCCGAGCGCGAAGCTCGCGGTAACGAGATCCCGGTAGGTCATCGGCCGGAACTCGATGTCATCGGCGATGGGATGGCCACCGCCATGCTGCCGGCGGGCTTCGAGTAGTGCATCGAAGAGCGTCGTCTCGATGCGCGCGGTGCGAAACATCGTCTGCACCATCTCGTCTCTGAGTGCGCGACGCAGCGCCGCGCGGCGCGCGCGTCCCGTGACGCCCTCGGGGGAAACGAGTCGTCGCGCTGGGAGGATGCGAATGTGAATACGAGGAAACAGCCGACGGCGGACCTTGCCTGCCAGACGGGAGAACGGCGTAAACTCCACGCCCTCGATGCGGACCGGAACCAAGGCGGCCTTGGTACGTTCGGCGATCACGGCCGGGCCTTCATACACTTTCATCAACGCGCCGGTCGTCGTGATGCGACCTTCAGGAAAGATGATGCAGGCCGAGCCGGCCTCGACCGCGCGAATCATCGCGCGGATCGACAGCGGGTTCGTCGGGTCGACGGGAAACGCATTGACGACGGCGAGAAAGGGTTGCGCCCACCACTGTTTGGCGATGAAGGTATCGACCGCGAAGATCGGATCACCGGGCAGAAAAGCGCCGAGCAGCAGGCCGTCGAGGAACGACGCATGGTTCGCGGCGATCACCGCGTGCGGCATTGCCGCGCGCGCGTGCTCGATCCCTTCGACTCGCACTCGATAGAGCACCCGAAGAACCCGTCGCACCAGCCCCTTGACGAGCGATCGCCTCACCACCCACGCAGCGACAATCGCCACGGGAATGGTCATCAGTCCGCAGAGGCCGAAGAGCTCGCCCATCGTCATCCCGCGTGCCAGCAGGAAGGCGGCACCGACAGCCGCCACCGACATCGCGAGCGCGTTGATGATGTTGTTGGCGGCAATCACGCGGGCGCGATGGCTCGGGTCGCTCTCGTGCTGGAGGATCGCATAGAGCGGCACGGTGAAGAGACCGCCTGCCATGGCGACGCCAATCAGATCGGCGATGATGCGCCAGCTGCCGGAACGGCCCAGGAATTCGGCCACGGCGGCAAGCTCCGCCGACGCGTGTATCCCCGTGCTCGCCTGGTGCAGATCGATCGCGAAGTAGGCCATGGCCGCTGCCGCCCACGGCACGTAGCGCGCGCTGACCTCGCCGTGCAGCAGCTTCTCTGCCAACACTGAGCCGACGCCGACGCCCACGGCAAAGAGCGCCAACATCATCGTCACGACTTGCTCGTTCGCAAAGAGCACGTCTTTGGCGAAGACCGGCAGTCCGGATACGACGGTCGCGCCAAAGAGCCAGAACCAGGAGACGGCGAGAATCGGGAGCAAGAGCACGGGACGGCTGGTCACGTGACTGACGACCTCGATCGTGTCGTGCACCAATCTCGGGCGTGGCGCTGCCGCACCGCTCGCCGGGGGCGCAGTGGGAATCTGTCTCGCCGCCACCCACCCGGAGAGTGCGCTGACCAGACCGAAGCCGCCGACGATCAGTGCGCCGTTGCTGAAGAGCGCAATGCTGCCGCCGAGGATCGTGCCGAGCAAGATGGCGAGGAAGGTCCCCGCCTCGATGAGGGCGTTGCCCGCAACGAGCTCGTCCTCGTGCAGGTGTTGTGGCAGCAACGCGTATTTGATCGGACCAAAGACGGTCGAGTGCGTCCCGAGGCAGAAGAGCGCAGCAAGCAGGAACGCGATGCTTCCCTGCCAGAGTCCCCACGCACCGATCCCCATGATGCCGATCTCGGCGATCTTCACCCAGCGCGCGATCAGCGCTTTGTCGAAGCGATCGGAGAGCGTCCCCGACGCGCCTGAAAACAGGAAGAACGGCGCGATGAAGAGGGCGCCCGCGAGCATCACCAGTGCCGAGGCATCGAGACCCGACTGCGCGGCCAATCGATACGTCACCATGATCGCGAGCGCGCTCTTCAACAGGTTGTCGTTGAATGCACCGAGAAACTGCGTGACGAAGAGCGGCGCGAACCGGCGCGTCGTCAGGAGCTGCACAAGTGGTGATCGCATCTGATGCTCTCTCCTACGCTGAGTGCTGCTGCGTCGTAATGGCTGCCCAGGCCGCGGCGACGAGACGCTCGCACATCGAGTTCATCTGACGCGGGAGTCGTCCGTATGCGGCGAATGTCACTGGCTGAAGCACCACGCCGAAGACCAGCGCGGTTGCCAGGTCCGCGGATTGCGGCGGTATTGCACGATTGGTGATCGCGTCATCCAGCACCGTGCGTACGACATCGACCGGCGTGGGCGTCTCTGGTGAGAGCTTCCCGAGCTGACCATGCTGTACGAACAACAGGAAGCGGAAGAGCATCGGGTCTTCGTCGTGCGCCTGACAGAAGCCGCGGATCATCGCCGAGACCCTGCCCCGTGGTGTCGACTCGGTGAGAGCGAGCTCCTGCAGCTTCGCAGCGAACGCGACGTAATGACGGTGGAAGACCTTCCATACGAGCTCGTCCTTGCTCTCGAAGTGCCGATAGAGCGCGCCTTCGGACATCTCGACCGCGCGGGCAATGTCTCTGATGCTGGTTTCGGTCACGCCCTTCTCGACGAACAGCCGGATGGCGGCCTGCTCGATGCGTTGGCGCGTGTCGGTGAATCGATGTCTCGGCATTTGTGAGTAAACGATTACTCACTATTATTATTATTATATGGCGAGCCTCGTCCGTGTCAAACCTCGCGATTCTATTAGCAAATATGCGGGGTCAGAGCCGGGGTCAGAGCCGGGGTCAGAGCCGGGGTCAGAGCCGGGGGCAGAGCCGGGGTAAGAGCGGGGGGGAGAGCGGGGGAAAGGGGAGAGGGAAGAGGCG
>Ga0114129_10017022_pt1 | contig 10348 bp, 10 predicted proteins | sample RhiMetdeltSRZDD1_FD_80071 | JGI IMG/M metagenome (GOLD analysis project Ga0114129, IMG submission 80071) | Populus rhizosphere microbial communities from Tennessee, USA - Rhizosphere MetaG P. deltoides SRZDD1 (version 2) (version 2) | ecosystem: Host-associated > Plants > Roots > Rhizosphere >... | reverse complement strand
TGGAACTTCGGTTCCAACGCTTTGAATATTTTGTGAAAACGGAAACGTATCCGTCGCTCATGCATTGCCCCCTCAGACGTAACGAGCGAAAGGAGGACCTCATGAAGAAGTTCCTGTTCGCCGCGACGGCTGCTGCTGCGCTCGTTGCCGCCGTCCCGGCATCCGCGCAAGTGTTTGTCGGCGCCGACCCGTGGGGCGCGGGCGTGCGCGTTGGTCCGTTTGGCGTGGGCGTTGGCCCCGGCTACGGCTGGCATGACGGCTACTACGCTTATGGTTCCGAGTGCCGCCTGATCCGGGAGCGGATCGTGACCCCGGGCGGACGTATCATCATCAAGACGCACCGCGTGTGCTAACGAAAGCGCATGAGGTGGCCGAGAAGTGGCCCCGGAATTGTCCGGGGCCATTTCTTTTTAAGCCGCGGCTGGCGCACCCTTACCGGATATTCCTGTCGCTCTTGCTTTGGCGATTTCGTCGGCGCTGTATCGATAGGCGCGGAATATTCGATTGTTTTGGAGCGCCGGAGGGCCTCCAAAATAGGGGTTGCTGTATTCCCAAACGATGTCTCCGCCCATCGTAACTTCAAACAAGCGGCCGAAATCCCCTTCGCAGATCAATGTATTCCCATTCGGCAACCGCTGCGCACTTGAAATCCTTGGACTGAAGAAGTCGCTTTCTCTTTTTTCCCGATACTCCCAAACAATCCTTTTGGTCGCCAGCTCCACCTCAATGACGCGCGAGAAGGGGATTGGATGATCCAGGCGGTGCGGCCCATTGTCGAAGATGAGCAGATTGCCATTTGCCAGGGGCGTGGGAGCGTGTTGACCGCATAGCGGAGGCGCGCCGAGCCTCCAGGTAATCGTGCCAGTCTTTCGCTCGATAATGATGATCGTGGAGATCGTCCGAAAACTCACAACGATATCGCCGTTCGGCAATTCGGCCAGGCCGTTTCCATTCGTCCACACATCGCGTGGCTCCTGAATCGCCGTGATCCGGTCTGTTTCCGGATCGAGATGCTCCCAGATACGATACTCCCAGACAGGTTCCCCCGCCGTCGTCAGCTCGATCAGATAGTCTCCGTACATTTCCCCGTTGTGCTCGGTACCCGCCATTCCGCCTTTGATTTTCGCAGCCAACTCGCGCGGGAGCCTGGCCAGACAGAGAAGCAGCACGTTGCCGTTTCGCAGGCGGATCCCATCGTGATGGTGGTCTGGATGTTGCACCTGCCAGATCACGCGCCCGTTCCAATCCACCTCCATGACGGCGCCTATCTTGTACGGCTTGTCCGACATAAAGCCGTCCGAGGGACCGGGGGTCTTGCCGTTGTACAAAAGTGTGCCCCGCTCGGTCAGGCAACCGTACTGAGCAGGGTAAGGCATCTGCCACGTATGGACGACCGTGCCGTCGAGGTCGATCAGATAGACGGTCGTTGTCGCGCTTTGGTAGGGCGCGAACAGGGTAAACCCCGCCCACGCGCGTTCGCGATCCAAGGCCCGCAGGCCAATGCCGGACCGCTTAAGTTTGTTTTGCTCAACCGGCAAATCTGGCGACTGCCGCTCCGCCGCTTCATTGGTCATTTGGCTTGAGCCCGGCGGTGTTAACCAGCGCTGCGTTCAGGGCGACCTCTTTTGCGACATAGGCATCGAACTCGGTGGGCGTCATGATCAACGGGTCAACTGCCAAGTTGGCCATCTTTTCCCGCACATCGGTCGCTTGCAGCGCCGTGACTGTTTCGCGGTGAAGCTTGTCAACGATGGCGCGCGGCGTCTTCACCGGTAGAAAGATTCCCAGCCAGATCGGATACTCAGCGTTTGCAAAGCCCGCCTCCAGCGTTGTCGGCACGTTCGGCAGTGCAGCCGCGCGTCGGGCGCCATTCACCGCAAGCGCGACGAGCGTACCCTCGCGGACATGCGGCAGGACGAGTCCGACCGGCCCGAAGAAGAAATCGACCCGCCCGGCCATGACCTCGCTAATCGCCTGTGGACCGCCTCTGAAAGGAACGTGCACGGCCTCTATTCCGGTGCTGGCGCGGAACCGTTCGGCGCTCAGGTGGGTGGCAGTGCCGATGCCGACCGATGCGAACGTCAAGGACCCCGACTTTGCCTTGGCTGCTGCGACGAGATCGCCGGCTGTCGTAAACCCCCGCGCCGGCGAAACGACCAGGACGTTTGGCGAAATGCCAAGCGGAATAACGGCGGCAAAATCTCGCGCAGGATGGTAGCTCAGGCTTGGATAAAGCGACGGCGCGATCGTGTGCGCGACCGAATGGACAAGCAACGTGTAGCCGTCGGCCTCCGACTTGGCGACAAAAGCGGCAGCGATCGTTCCGCCTGCGCCCGTCCGGTTCTCCACGACGATGGTCTGGCCAAGCTGCCGAGAGAGCTGCTCAAACACCACGCGCGGGACAAGGTCGGCTATGCTGCCTGCTTCTGTCGGGGCGATTGCCCGCAACGGTTTCGTAGGCCAAGTCTGCGCTTCGGCGGGCGTCCCCAAAGCGAGGCCGAGCGTGGCCAACAGCAGAGCGCAAATCGGTTTCATGACTTCCTCCTTCACCTCGGCTCGTTGTGCCAGGCGAATGTAGTTCGTGGGCAGCAGTCCATCTCACGGAGCAAGCGATAGCCTTTTCCAGCATGTCCAGCCATGCTAGGGCTGACGCATAATCGTTACCTTTTGGGTAGGGACAATGGAACTGAGGCAGTTTCGCTACATCATCGCGGTGGCTGAGGAACGGAACATCACGCGGGCCGCCGAGCGGCTCGGCATGCAACCGCCACCGCTCAGTCGGCAGATCAAGGCGATCGAACGCGAAATCGATGCCCAATTGTTCCGCCGCAAGGCACGCGGCGTCGAATTGACCGATGCCGGCCGCGCTTTCCTTGATAATGCCCGTGCCGTGCTCGCGCAGGTCGACCATACATTTGAAACGACACGGCGTACCGCGCGGGGCGAGCAAGGCCGCATCTCCGTGGCATATTCGAGTACGATCGCGTTTCATCCACTAATCCCGCGCATCATTCGCGAGTTCCGGGAAGCTTTTCCGCTGGTGACGGTGACATTGGTGGAGGGGTATCCCGAACATCTGGTTGAACGCATGCAAAACGAACAGCTCGATGTCAGCTTCATCCGGAGACTCGCACCCAAGGCGGAGGGAGTCGATATCGCTCTGTTGCTGGAGGAGCCGATGGTTGTCGCGTTACCGAGCGGGCACACGCTCGCCCAGGGCGATGACGGCAGAGGCGCTGGACTTTCGTTGAAGGTCCTCGCGGACGAAACCTTCATTCTGTTCGGGGATCCTCCGCATGGGGACTGGTTACTGCGGAATAGCGCGTTCATTGCGGCGTGCCAGGCGGCGGGTTTCAGTCCGCGTGTCGGCCAGGTCGTCCCCTACATCTCATCGAGGCTGAACCTCATCGCCGCTGGTCTCGGCATCGCCGTCGTTGCGGCCTCGCTGCAGCACGTCAAGATAGAGGGTGTGGCGTTTCGCCGTCTCAAGGGCGCCACGCAGTTCAAGGCTCCGCTGAGCCTCGCATCCCGTCGTGGGGACCCGTCGCCGGTCGTTCGACAATTCCTGAAATTGGCAAAGCGGTCTGCCAAGAATTTTCATGTGAGCGCCTAACCCGCCGCCGGCAGCTCGAATGTAGGCGGTCCGTTTCGACACGCTTTTTGGATTCGCTCGGCGTGTGACTCAACCAGAGAAATCTAGCCACCGTAGCGCACCTTCTAGGACGCATCGCGTGTGCTAACGAGAGCGCATGAGGTGGCCGAGAGGTGGCCCCGGATTTTTCCGGGGCCATTTCTTTTCGCCTGCCGCGCAAGCGTCGCGCTCTGTTAGGTTACGCCCCTGCCCAGGGCCGGCCATGACATGAGCGGGAGATCGCGCGAATGGAGCCGAAATACGAACTCACCGACAATCCGCCGTCCGGCGCATTTCAAAAGATGTTGGCGCCGCTGGTCGAGTTCAACGAACGCGCGGTCGGCAACGCCAACGGCCGTACCCTCGCGATTCTCCTGAAGGAGCCGGCGACAGACGGAGTCATCGGCGGATTATGGGCACGCTCGCTTTGGGGGTCCCTGTACATCGACATCCTGTTCGTTCCGGAGACGCTGCGGGGGAACGGCATCGGCACGGCGCTGCTGCGCCAGGCGGAGCAGGAAGCGGTCCGGCGCGGATGCAGAAACATGTGGACGGACACCTACGCGTTCCAGGCGCGCCCGTTTTACGAGCAGGCCGGTTTCGCCGTCTTCGGCCGTCTGGACGGGCCGGCGCCCATCTTCCCGCGTTTTTTTCTCAAAAAAGAACTCGGCGGCGCCGGTTGAGGCCCATCAAAACGAAAAGCCCGGCTTGGTTTCGGCCGGGCACAACAACGGCAACCTTAGCATTACGTCAAACGTAACATAATTTCTGGACCAACGCAAGCGGAATCTTCAGCTCGGCAGGTGCCTCTGTTGGAATTCAGATTTTGCGGGTGCGCGCGGTCTTAGCGCCGGCCGCGGGCCTGCGCCGCGTTCTGCTGCTGCTGTTGCGCGATCATCTGGCGCAGGAAGGCGACGTTGGCCGTCGCCTCGTCGGGCGGCAGATCGGCGCGCGCGATCGCCTCGGCATCGGCGAAGCGGCCCTGCAGCCCGAGCACCAGCGCCAGGTTCTGGCGCACGCGCGGATCGTTGGGCGCGCGCGCGGCGGCGCGCCGCAGCGTCAGCTCCGCCCGCACCAGGTCCTTCGACAGCGCATAGGAGAGCCCGAGATTGGAGAGCACCGAGGGCTCGTCCGGCACCATGCGCAGCGCGGTGCCGTAATAGCGCTGCGCGTCCTCGTGCCGGCCCATCTGGTCGAGCACCGCGCCCTGCACCGAGAGGATGCGCCAGTCCGGCCGGTCCGGCGTGTGCGCGCGGTTGAGCACGTCGAGCGCCTGCTGGTAGTGGCCGACATCGGCGAGCGCGCGGCCATAGGCGCCGAGCAGCTCCATGTTCTGCGGATTCTGGATCGAGGCGCGCTCGAGCACGGCGACTGCCTGGGCGCGCTGGCCGAGCGCGCGCAGCGCCTGCGCGTACTGGATCGCGGTCGCGGCATCGTTGGGATTGGCGCGGTAGCGCTGCCCCCAGGCGTCGGCCGCGCTCCGCCACTCGGCGTCGCTGCGCGCGGGCGTGGCCATGGCCAATGCCCCGGTGGCCTCGTTCGACGCGGTCGTGGTCTTGCAGCCGGCGGCGGCGCCGGCAAGGAGCAGCAGCAGCGCGACCGCAGGAAGGCGGCGCGGAATTTCGGCGTGGTACGAACGCGTGGACCTGCCCATGCAGTCGAGCCCTGTTTGCGACCACCCCTGAGGTGCCAGCAATAAAGCGTTAACCCTAACGAGTGGTTAACCCGCGCCTTCCGGCCGCCGGGAGGGCGTGGTACGAGGCGCAGACAGGGAATTTCCTCATGCATCCGGTCTTTGGCCGTCGCGGCCAGTGGGGCGCCGTTGTCCCCATCACCTTCGTTACGCAGGCGACCTGGGAGGAGGTGAGCAACGGACTTGCCGCCTACAACCTCGTGTTCGCGGAGGCCGCCGGCTTCGAGCCGAAGCCGGGCCGGCACGTGCTCCTGTGCGGCGCACACGGCGAACTCTCTGGCGTCTGGTTCGGGCTCGAGAACGCGGACGAGCGCTATATCGACCTGCTTCGCCCGGGCGCGCTGCCCGGCTTGCTGCCGTCCACGACTTCGCGGGCCTATCGCTTCAAGAATGCGCCGCACGACACGCGGCTCGCGGCGCTCGCGTTTGCGCTCGGCACCTATCGCTTCGGCCGCTACCGCAAGGCGGACGACAAGACCGCCCATCTCGAGCTCCCCGACGACATCGACGGCGAAGAGCTCTCCCGCATCGTCGAGGGCGTGTTCCTCGCGCGCGACCTCATCAACACGCCGGCGAACGACATGGGCCCGGCGGAACTCGAAGCCGCCGCCCGCGAGCTCGCCGCGCGCCACAATGCCGGCGTCAACGCGATCGTGGGCGAGGACCTGATCACCGAGAACTTTCCGCTCATCCACGCGGTCGGCCGCGCCGCCGACCGGGCGCCGCGCCTGATCGACCTCACCTGGGGCGATCCCGACCATCCGAAGGTGACGCTGGTCGGCAAGGGCGTGTGCTTCGATACCGGCGGGCTCGACATCAAGCCCGAGAGCGGCATGCTGAACATGAAGAAGGACATGGGCGGAGCCGCGACGCTGCTCGGGCTCGCGCACATGCTGATGGCGCGCGGCAGCAGGATCCGCCTGCGCGTGCTGATCCCGGCGGTGGAGAATGCGGTCGGCGGCGCGGCGTTCCGGCCGCGCGACGTCTACCGCTCGCGCAAGGGCATCACGGTCGAAATCGGCAATACCGACGCCGAGGGGCGCCTGATCCTCGCCGACGCGCTGGCGCTGGCCGACGAGGAGAAGCCCGACCTCATCATCGACATGGCAACGCTGACGGGCGCCGCCCGGATCGCGCTCGGGACCGAGCTGCCGCCGTTCTACACCGACGACGATGCGCTGGCCGCCGACGTCGAGCGCCACGCCAAAGCCGAGGCCGATCCGGTGTGGCGGATGCCGCTGTGGCAGCCGTACGAGCAACTGCTCGAATCCAAGGTCGCCGACCTCAACAACGTGCCGTCGCTTTCGCTCGGCAGCTCGATCAGCGCCGCACTGTTCCTGCGCCGGTTCGTCACCAACGCGAAGGCCTGGCTGCACTTCGACATCTATGCCTGGAACCAGACCACGCGGCCGGGGCGGCCGGAGGGCGGCGAATGCCAGGCCGCGCGGGCGCTCTACGCGCTGCTCGCCGCCCGTTACGGCTGAGCCCGGGGAGCCGCCACGGTGACCGCATTCGATCCGCGCGTGACACCGGCACGGCCGGAGCTCGCGGCAAAGCATCTCGAGGGCAAGGTCAAGGCTGCGCGCTTCGTGGCGGGCGAGGAGCGCGAGGTGATCGAACCGCAGGCGCCGCTGCGCCGCGCGCCGTCGCCGGACGCGCCGATCGACACCGAAGCGCTCAAGGGTGAACGCGTCACCGTCTACGAGACCACGGACGAAGGCTGGGCCTGGGGGCAGCTCGCCGGCGACGGCTATGTCGGCTGGCTGCCCTCCGGCGCGCTGGGCGGGCCCGGGCCGAACCCGACGCACCGGGTGGCGGCGCCGCGCACGCTCGTTTTTCCCGGCCCGTCGATCAAGCTTCCTCCGATCGAGGCGCTGTCGTTCGGCTGCCGGCTCGCGATCGTGCGAATCGAGGAGCCGTTCGCGGTGACAGCGTCCAACGGCTATCTGCCGGCGCGCCATCTGGCGGTGCTCGACAGCAAGGAGGCCGATGCCGTCGCGGTCGCGGAAAAATTCCTCGGCGTGCCCTATCTCTGGGGCGGCAAGACCAGTCTTGGGCTGGACTGCTCGGCGCTGGTGCAGCTATCGCTGACCGCCTGCGGCATCCCCTGCCCGCGCGACAGCGACATGCAGGAACGGGCGCTCGGCACGCCGCTTGCCACCGATCCCACGAAGCTGCGGCGCGGTGACCTGCTGTTCTGGAAAGGCCACGTCGCGATCGCGCGTGACGCGACCTCGCTCGTTCACGCCAACGCCTTTCACATGGCGGTCGCGATCGAGGCCGTCGAAGCAGCCGTTGCGCGCATCCGCGCCGCGGGCAGCGGGATCACCGGCGTCCGGCGGCTGCCGGCAGCACCTCAATAGCCGCTGATGCGGTCGACCACGTGCTCGAGCGGCATGCCGATCTCGAAGCGGTCGATCTGGCGCAGCACGTTGGCGACGAGCGCGCGCGGCGCCGATGCCGCGGCGTTGTGCGGCGTGATCGTCACCTTGGGATGCGTCCAGAGCGGGCTCATCACCGGCAGCGGCTCGGTCGGAAACACGTCGAGCGTCGCGCCTGAGAGGACGCCCTGATCGAGTGCGGCGATGATGTCGGCGTCGATCTGCAGCGCACCGCGGCCGGCGTTGATGAGGTAGGCGCCGTGCAGCGCGCCGTCGCCCTTGAGCTGGCTGAGATTGGCAAGGTTGAGAATTCCCTTGGTCGCCGCGGTCGCGGGCAGCAGGCAAACGAGAATCTCGGTGCGGCGGAGAAACGGCTCCAGGCCAATCGCGCCCTGAAAGACCTCGATTCCGGGGATGGTTTTCGGCATGCGGCTCCAGCCGGCGACGCGAAAGCCGATCCGCTGCAGGACCGAAGCGGCGCTCGCCCCGAGCGCCCCGAGTCCCATCACGCCGACGGCCACCTCGTTCGCCGGCGGCTGGTCGTGGTCGCGCCACAGGCGCTCGCGCTGCTGCGCCTCGTAGCGCCGCTGCTGGCGGTGATACATCAGCACGTGCAGCACGACGTATTCGGTCATCCGCATGGTGAGGTCGGGATCGACGATGCGCACGACCGGCACGTGCGGCAGATCGGGATCGGTCATCAGGTCATCGACGCCCGCGCCGAGCGAGAAGATCGCCTTCAGATTCCGGAAGCCGGCGAGCAGGCCCTGCGGCGGCTTCCACACCGCGGCGTAGGCGATGTCGGCGGGATTGCCCACGCGCTCCGGCCATACGTGGATGTCGTGCTGGGGCGCCAGCGCGCGGAAACGCTGATCCCAGCCCTTCGGATCCCATCCGATGATGGCAAGAAGGATGCTCGACATCAGGGAGCGGCGGCGCCTTTCCGGATGATATCGTCGAGCCGGCCGCGATTGAGCGCAAGCCACTGCAGCGCGAGGATCAGCGGGCCGTCATGCATGGTCCCGCCCGCAAGTGCGGCGAGCGCCTCGTCGATCGAGACTGCGAACGGCTGGGTCGCCTCGTTCTCGGCCGCGGCCCCGGCGCGCTCGGGGACTTGCGAGGAATCGAGGAGGCCGAGGAACAGCGTGATCTCCTCGTCGGACGCTCCCGGCGTCGGCAGAAAGGTGAACAGCTCGATCAGCGTCTGCGGCGCGACGCCGATCTCCTCCACGCATTCGCGGCGCGCCGCCTGCACCAGGCTTTCGCCCTGCTGCACGCCGCCGGCGACGATCTCGATCATCTGTCCGCGCCCATTGGCAAGATGGGCCGCGAGGCGGAACTGGCGCATGACCACGACCGCGTCGCGCGCCGCATCGAGCGGCAGCACCGCGATCACGCGCCCGTAACGCAGGATGTCACAGGTCTCGGTGGAAGGCCCATCCTCGCCGGGGATGGTGACGCGGAAACGCTGAAAGTCGCGGAAGCCCCTGCCAAGCAGTTCCGGAGTGGACACGCTTACGTCCAGGGGCTGGTCGGTGAGCGTGCCGTCCACCGCGCGAGAGCCTCGCGACATCGCAGTCATCCTATTGGGCGACGATGCCCTCCGGCGCGGTCTCGATCTTGAAGGCGGCCGCGAACAGGGCGCGAGTATAGTCGCTCTTCGGATCGGCGAAGAGGTCGACGGCGGGGCCCTCCTCCACCACCTTGCCGTGGCGCATGACGACGAGCCGGCTGGCCAGCGCGGCGACGACGCGCAGGTCGTGGGAGATGAAAAGGTAAGTGAGGTTGAGCCGCTTCTGCAGGTCGCGCAGGAGATCGACCATCTGCGCCTGGATCAGCATGTCGAGCGCGCTGGTCGGCTCGTCGAGCACGACGAAGGTCGGCTCCAGCACGACGGCCCGCGCAAGCGCGATGCGCTGGCGCTGCCCGCCGGAAAATTCATGCGGATAGCGAAAGCGCGTGTCGGGATCGAGCCCGACATTGCGCAGCGCGCGGACGACGCGGTCCTCTCGCTCCTGCCTGGAGAGCTTCGGGTGGTGCACCCATAAGCCCTCCTCGACGATGTCGGAGACCGACATGCGCGGGCTCAGCGAACCGTACGGATCCTGGAACACGATCTGCATGTCGTGGCGGAACGGCAGCATCTCGCGGAATTTCAGTCCGGTGATCTTGTTGCCGAGAAACGCGATCATGCCTTGCGAGGAGATGAGCCGTAAGAGCGCAAGCCCGAGCGTGGTCTTGCCGGAGCCGGATTCTCCGACGATGCCCAGCGTCTCGCCCTTGCGGATGGCGATGCTGACGCCGTCGACCGCCTTGATGTGACCGACGACCCGGCGCAGCACGCCGCGCTTGATCGGAAACCAGACCTTGAGGTCGTCGGCCTCGACGACCACGGGAGCGTCGGGGCGGAGCGGCGCCGGATCGGGTTTCGGCTCGGCGGCCAGCAGCGCGCGCGTATAGGGGTGCTGGGGCGCGGTGAAGACGCGCTCGACCGGGCCGCGCTCGACGATCTTGCCTTCCTTCATCACGCAGACCGTATCGGCGAGCTTGCGCACGATGCCGAGGTCGTGGGTGATGAACAGCATCGCCATGCCCATGCGGCGCTGAAGGTCCTTCAGCAGGGTGAGGATCTGCGCCTGCACG
>Ga0114129_10017021_pt1 | contig 10348 bp, 10 predicted proteins | sample RhiMetdeltSRZDD1_FD_80071 | JGI IMG/M metagenome (GOLD analysis project Ga0114129, IMG submission 80071) | Populus rhizosphere microbial communities from Tennessee, USA - Rhizosphere MetaG P. deltoides SRZDD1 (version 2) (version 2) | ecosystem: Host-associated > Plants > Roots > Rhizosphere >... | reverse complement strand
CCTTCGGCTGCAGGATATTCCTCACGCGCAACTGCTTCGACTGCGCGGAGTGTAAAGGCCAAGTTGATGACTAATTTTTGATAAATTTCCGAAACCGACAAAATAGGTATTGAAATTCACCTTGAAAAGTTGTATAGTATTTCTAATCGCATCCAATAGTGCACCTTCATTTTAGGGAGAATATCTATCCAAAATTTTCAATCATAAATTCTAATCAAAATAAACGCTGAATAAGCGCGGCTGTGCAATTATCAGTTTGTACAACATATTCGTGCAATTTCCTCAGGAGGAAAACATGGCAGCTTTATCTGACCTCACGCCGCGCGAAATAGAAGTTCTTCGATTGGTTCTCGCTGGCCAGACTAATAAAGCAATCGCTGCTGCATTCTGCATTAGCGAAAAAACTGTCGAATTCCACCTTAACCACATCTATACAAAGATTGGTATGCACACGCGCATGCTTGCTGTACTGTGGGCAATTCAGCAAGGTATTGAGAATCTAACTAGGGAAATCCCTGGCTAGATTCACTTTGCCGAAAGATATATGATTTTAGTCATGCATCACTCTATTGATCAAATATTCTTACGAAAGGAGGCAAATATGTCTATGAAGACAGGCTTTAGTTCCATCAATTTTGTATTCAGCGCGCCTCCTGGAAGGTCGTTGTGGTAACGAATTAGATCATAGTTGCATAGGCAGCTAAAGCTATTATCACATATTATCCAACCGCAGGCGCGGCTTGCCCTGCGGTTTTTCTTTTTAACCGCATTGAAAAAACGTTTTATCTGCGTTTATATCTATATATGGTGAATTAGCTATGACAACTTTATCAGATCTCACAACCCGTGAATTGGAGATTCTCCAGTTGGTCCTTGCTGGCTACACTAATAAAGCAATCGCCACTGAAATCTATATCTCTGAAAAAACCGTTGAGTTTCATCTCGACAACATTTATACAAAAATTGGTGTGCGAACGCGCCTGATGGCAGGTCTGTGGGCGTTACAACATGGCATAGTAGCAGAAACTAGGGAAATTCCTAGGTAAACTGCATCAGTGGTTAGCTATATAATTTTCAAGAGACCAAATTCCCATTTGCCTATACATTCACATCTCCTAGTTTAGTGTATGTACAGTTACGCAATTCTTGGGATTGATTAGACATAGCTTGAGATATAGGAGACAGACCATGGCACTCACTTCAGAATCTACTTCTTTTACCCTTGATAATATGGGGCGATTTCTGTGCAACACCTTGCAGGAAGCTATCAATAGCGCCTCAGAAACCGTCGCCGGACGGCGGCGTGACTTCGATGTAATCGTCATCGGCGGTGGTACCTTTGGTGCTGTCGTAGCAGAACATCTTTTCGTCAAAGACGCTACGCACAGCCGGCGCATCCTCGTGCTCGAAGCCGGGCCGTTTGTGCTGCCCGAGCACGTGCAGAATGTGCCGTTCCTGGGCGGCGTGCCCGATATGCGTGTGCCATGGATGAATCATCCTGCACTCAACTACCTTGGGCTGATCTTCGCCATCGGCGGCCGCTCGCTGACGTGGGGCGGCTGGTCGCCCGAATTGCTCGATATGGAATGGAATACGTGGCCACAGGCGGTGCGTGATGCGCTGCGCCCTCCACCTCCCAAACTGAGAGAGGGCTACTTCGCCCAATCGAGCGAGCAGATTGGCGTGACGGCCACCAATGACTTCATCTTCGGCCCGCTTCATACGGCGCTGCGGAAGCAACTTCATCACGGACTGAAGACTGCCGGCAATGAGACGGGCTTTACCTTTGCTGACCTCCTTGATCATCCCGCGGTGCGCTTCCATGACGGCCCCGTCAATGTGGCTCTGCTCCGCCAGTTGCTTGGCTTGCCCTCTACAGACACTACGCCGCAAGCCGAGTTGCTTGAGCTACTCAAACTCGAAGCGCCGCTCGCGGTCAATTCCGCGACCGAGGCCGGACTTTTCCCGACGAACAAATTCAGTGCGGTGCCCGGCCTTATCCGCGCAGCGCGCCTCGCATCGAGCGAAGCTGACGGCGTCGGTCCTGTGGCAGACGCGCGCAAGCGGCTCTTGATTGTCCCCGACTGCCACATTCAGGAACTGATTACCGAGACGCAGCCAGACAACTGGGTGCGTGTCACCGGTGTACGCCTCTTGCAAAATGACATTTCGCAGGAGATTACACTCGCTCCGCCCCGCAATGGTGGGCATAGTGCTGTAGTCATCGCACTTGGCACAATCGAGACCACGCGCGTGGCGGTCACCACCTTCCAGCAGTCGCTCGCCGGCCGTGCTGCGCAGCGCATGGGCACGAACCTCATCGCGCACCTGCGCTCGAACCTCACCATCCGTGTGCCAAAGGCGGCCATAGTGGCCAACCTGCCGCCCACATCGCTCAATAGCCTGCAGTGTGCCGCGCTGTTTGTCAAAGGCAAGGCGTCTAACGGGCGCACGTTCCATTTCCAGATCACCGCTAGCGGGCTACAAAAACTCGGCACTGAATCCGAGGCCGAGCTCTTCAAAAAAATCCCGACACTCGAACACTTCCAAGATTTGCTCCGTGCGAACGACGACACCGTCGTCATCACCGTCCGTGGCATCGGCGACATGACGCCGCGGAATCCTGATAGCTTCATCGATCTCTCGACGCTTGAGACCGATTTTGGACGGCCGAAGGCCGTTGTCCATCTTGGCAACGCCAAGGCAAGCCCACAGGATTTTCCCGGCAGCGCCCAAACCAATAATGACCGCATTACCTGGAAGGAGATGGATGCCGTTTCCGACAAAATTGCTCTGATCTTCGCGGGAGACGAGCCATTCGAGATCTTGGCTGGCACTAACAAAGTTATTCCCGTGGCTGCGGGCACGCGGGCGCAACGTCTCGCCGCGCTCGCTGCGTTCAAAGAACGTCACGATGATCTGGGCACTACACACCACGATGCCGGTACGATGCGTATGGGCGACAATGTTGCCGATTCCGTAACCAACGACTTTGGCCGCATCCACGATACCACGAACTGCTACATAGCCGGTCCTGCTCTGTTCCCAACGGTTGGCTCGCCGAACCCAATGCTCACAGGCGTCGCACTCGGCCGCCGCACCGGCGACTTACTCAACGCCAGTGTGTTGCCTGGCCCTGACCCGGTCGTCAGCCCGCAGGCTGAGGCTGGCTTCCGTCTACTCTTCGACGGCAATGCCGCAACATTTAAGAACTGGCGCCTCGTCGGCCCGAGTGGTGGCGGCATGCTCCATCTTAACGGCGAGATGGTGAGCTACGGCGACGGCGGACTGCGGCTGTTCTACTATGCCACGGAGACATTTGGCGATTTCATGCTGCGCTTGCAGTTTCGCATCTTCGACGCTGCAAACCACAACAGCGGCGTCTTCGTCCGCTTCCCGCGTCCGACGCTCGACCTGTCTAATGCGCTTAAAGTTCGCATCCCACAGGAACCCTTCTTCGATGCAGGCAACCCCGCGTGGAAGCCCGTGATTGCTGGCTTTGAAGTGCAGATCGACGACAACGCGCGCGGCGATTCGGGAAAGGATTTCTATGGCATTAAACCCGAGCCTGATGGCCTGTTCAAGAACCGCACCGGTGCAATCTACAAAATCCAAGCCGGGGATCGTATCTGGCACTTGAACATGAACGAGCCCCAAGCGCAGAACTACACGCCTGGCCCACCGCTCATGCCTGGCATATGGTTTGAGTATGAGATCGTCGCACAAGGCGAGGACTATACGGTCTTTCTTACCAGCCTCGAGACTGGCGTGCGTCAGCAAACAACCACGTTCCACAATACCGACGGCGAACGTGGGCGCGCACCCGGGTTCATTGGCGTGCAGGTATATCCCGGTAGTATAGTCGCTTGGCGTCACATCCGTATCAAGACAGCCTAATATTTAATTGAAGAGCGCCGATACGGCGCTGCTTTCAAAGAAGGAGAAAACGGTGATGACTTCTAACGCAACAATTAAGTTTTTGGCCGATTGGCGCCAAGAACAGAATGGTTCCATCAAACTTGTGTTCAGCACGCCTCTTGGAGGATTTTCGTGATAGCCCGATAAATCGTTATATAGACGACTAAAGCTGTCACTCATTTTTAGCTCTATCCGCAGGCGCGGCTTGCCCTGCGGTTTTTCTTTTTAACCGTATTGAAAAAAACGTTTTATCTGCGTTTATATCTATATATGGTGAATTAGCTATGACAACCCTATCCGATCTCACGCCGCGCGAATTGGAGATTCTCCAGTTGGTTCTTGCTGGTTACACTAACAAAGCAATTGCCGTGGAAAATTACATTTCTGAGAAAACTGTTGAATTCCACCTTGACAACATCTACACAAAGATTGGTGTACGCACCCGTATGATGGCTGGGCTGTGGGCGTTACAGCAAGGCATCGAGGCAGAAACTAGGGAAACTCCTAGTTAAATTGTAATAGCAATTACTCTACAATATTCTTGACTTGATTCTTAAGTTATCTCATCCTATGAGTAAAAGGATACTAACTATGGCTAAGCGTATTCCAATTGTATTTATGTTAAGTGCGATCATCGCAGCTTGCACCTGCAATCCGCCAGTGGCTAGCACACTCGATGTCACCCTGCATCCCCAGGAAACATCAATGTGGTGTTGGGCAGCCAGTGGTCAAATGATCATGCAATTCTTAGGCCACGGCGTTGATCAGCCAACCCAGGCCAACAATCGCTTTGGCCGCACTGACTGTGCCAACTCGCCAACGCCATCAGCCTGCGTTAACGGTGGCTGGCCCGAGTTCGATAAATATGGGTTCACATTCAAAACGACATCAGACGCAGCACTAAGTTGGACGCAGGTGCAAGAACAAATCTACTGCAAGAGGAAGCCGTTTGCCTTCAGCTGGCATTGGAATGGTGGTGGGGGACACATGATGGTTGGCATAGGATATGTTACTATTGCATCGACGAACTATGTTGTCGTCAACGATCCTTGGCCACCACCGAGTTCAGGTGTCACAGGCGGGGATCAAACTGTTAAGACCTATACAGCTTATGTAAGTGGCAACGGCTACACACACTGGAACGATTACTATGATATCACTTATACTGGAGGTCAATAAACCATGCGCAATTTACCGCGAGCAGTGATAGTTATAATTGTGGTCTTGGTGTTAGTTGGCGTAGGGATAGGGCTGGTATTAGCGGCGCGGCAATCCGGCTCTCAATCTGAGCCTCCACCACCTGCGCCAGATCCACAAACTGCAGCTGAACAAGCCTTAGAGACATTTCGCCAGATTGTCACAGCTGAGAATTATCAGGCTTTAGGCTTTCAGACGCCTGATGAAGTCAAAAATGCCCAATTGGGTCAACCATTGACTGTATTACGAGTACCATTGGATCAGTTGCAATCTTTCTCACCGGATCGTAATCCTGAAGAATTACTAGTGGATGAGAGCCGCGTGATATATCCAATAACCGTGAATGAGCAAGTGCGCTCATCAATCGCAGTAGAGGGAACTGATCAGCAGTGGATGGCGACTGATTTCGGTAACCCTAAGTTGATCACAGCACTGACTCAATTCCAACGAGAGTCTTCTGACTTTATCGTTCAGATCCCAGCGTTCAGTCTATATTTTATCGCGCGTAGATCAGATAACGTACTGTTGCTGACACCCATCGTTGATGATGCAAGGTTTGGCTTCAAAACCGGTGAAACGTTAACCGCTACTGCAGCCCTCGAAGCAATCTTGCCGTTTGCAAAAGACTACAATGGACTGCCAGATGGTTAAAAAATCAGCCTAATGAAATAACAGTGGCGCTGAATTCCACACTGAAAGATATATGATTTTTGCTATACATGATTCTATTGATCAAACAATCTTTCGAAAGGAGGCATGTATGCATATGAAATCTAGTTTGCTTGGCTTTACAACTTATATTGCGCGCCTCCTCAAGGTTGTTGTGGTAAAGATGTAAATCATCATTATATAGACAGTTGAACCTCCCTTATGCTTTTTCTCCAACCGCAGGCGCGTCTCGTCCTGCGGTCTTTCTTTTTAACTATATGGAAAAATCCGCTTTATATCCGTTTATACCTATATATGGGAAATTAACTATGACAACCTTGTCAGATCTCACCGTCCGCGAATTGGAGATTCTCCAGTTAGTTCTTGCAGGCTACACTAACAAAGCGATCGCCACTGAAATCCATATCTCTGAAAAAACCGTTGAGTTTCATCTCGACAACATTTATACAAAAATTGGTGTGCGAACGCGCCTGATGGCAGTAGTATGGGCACTACAGCAGGGGATAGAGGCAGAAACTAGGGAAATTCCTAGCTAAAATCTGTTAGTGATGGCCCTATAATTTTATGTGTTCAGATTCCTTTTTTAATCACATAAAAGTCACATAATTGGGTGGTATTCCCAACCCTATAAGGATGTCCAAATCATCATCTTACAGTGGGAAACTTTCATAGCAGAATGCCCGGACTGTTCTCCCTGAAAGCCGTTCAATCGTCAACACCATTTAACATCTCAGGGTTCTTAGACATCCTTCTTGTTCGTTTGCTAAAAGAGTGTGGTAGTGAGACAAACGATATTATCCCAAAATAGGAGTTCTCTTCTTGACTACGCGTTCTCAATATTGAGTCCAGAAGTATTTTCACATCCAGTTTGGGTACGTTTCGGTAAGAAACAAGCATCTGCTTCCCTCAAAATCGTCGATGATCTCTTGAGCGCAGCCAAAAATCTTCAGGGTGCCGACCCAGGCACTGCTTGCCAAGTGTTATTGCTCTGCGCTGTTTACCAAAACTACGCCGGTCAACATTTCAATGCGCTGAAAACTACCCAGCAGGCTCTTGCTTTGGCTCAGCGCACCATTCTGTTCAAAGAGTCTATTTGGGCAATATGGGGGGCATGTGCGATTTTCGTCCAACAAGGGAATTACGAACAGGCATCCGACAATTTAGTAGATTTGCAAGCTCTTTTGAGTGAACAGAATGAGTGGATCCTGGCAGATTTCATCGATGTACTCCGACAATCCTTTTTCCAGCCTGGAACGCCCAAGATGGAGAAGCATTCCAGATCGCAAGATGATCGGTTTTTCGGAGATGTGCTGACCTTTACGTTTGATTGGCTCCAGCATTGGGGCTTTTCGACTCAGGCTTTTGAATCAGAATTGGAGGTAACTTCCAGCCATCCAGTAAGCCATGCAACCAAACAGTCGACATTGACTCAGTCTTTTTTCTCGATTCAGCGCTGGCAAGGTCGTTGGCATAGCTTGATACTCGCGATTCGAGGCGAATTGCGACTGCAATGGACAGCAAATGATTCACAGCTCGCAAAGAGGCAATTTTCCTTCTGGGGATCTATTCTAAGCTCGCTGCGTTTGTATCTGGCTGGTCGAAATACTGATACTCAAGCTGCCGATGATGTTCCTCCAATCCCCAGCATTTCCCTATTGCCGCCTGCAACAGAAAGCTCTCCTCCAAAAGCTCGCAAGAAAAAGCCAGTATCGACAACAGCAAAAGTCAATAGAAATCAGCGCTCCAGACAAGTAACCACTGTCATGCCTGTGGCTGTGCATATGTTAGGAGCTTTCAGCATGACGATCGGGGATTTGACCGTGAAGTTACCTGCTTCGCGAGGCCTATCACTGCTTAAATACCTATTACTTCATCATAAACAAAATATCCCACGCGAAGTGCTCATGGATATTTTCTGGCCGGATGCAGAACCGGAGACTGCCCGCAACAATCTAAACGTTGCCATGCACAGCCTGCGCAAGGCTTTACGCACGGTCATTTTCCTGCCGGTGATCATATTTGAGGATGGCGCGTACGGTCTTGAGCCCAACCTGAAAGTTTGGCTCGATGTTGAAGAGTTTGAACGGTGTGTCAAGGCGGGACAGCGCTTGGAGGCGCGGGACCAACTGACAGCCGCGCTGACTGAGTACGAGTCTGCGATCAGCCTCTATCAAGGAGATTTCCTGGAACAGAATCCGTACGAAGAGTGGACGGTCCTTGACCGTGAACGCCTACGGGTCGCTTATCTGGACACGCTCGACCGCCTCAGCCAAATCTACTTTAGCCAGGAACGCTACGCCGCGTGCATCACGGTTTCCCAATTGATCTTAACCCGTGATCGTTGCCGTGAGGATACCCATTGCCTTTTGATGCGCTGCTACAGCCGCCAGGGGCAGTATCATCTCACATTGCGTCAATATCAGATATGTGTCGAAGCGCTACGTGCTGAATTGGAGGTTGAGCCGGCACCGGAAACAACACAACTGTATGAACGCATCCGGCGCCGGGAGCGTGTTTAATAAAGTAGAACCACTTAATCCAAAATCAGTCAAGATTAAGTGAAACAACAGCGTTGGTTAAGTGTGCTCTGATACATTTTGGTCACGCTGTTGAATGAGTGGGCCCCTCAACCGGCAGCGCAGAGGCGGCTCGTGGAAGTCGCTTGGAGATCAACAAATTTATGAGACCAAAGGAGGTCTACAATGTCTGGACAACCGAAAAAGTTTGATGTCGTCGCGGTCGTTGCAAAAGAAAAACCTGCAGGAATCGTGCTGCCAGTGGCGCCCGCTACCACAATTCAAGTCGGTGATAAGCTAACCCTGAAAACGTATCTCCGTGTTTCTGGAGATGCCATGACAAATGGCTACGTCAACGTTGCATTAGGCACAGGCACTGTTAAGTACTACTTTGAGGATCTTGATAGTGGCGGTAACCCGTTGAAGATAGATGGGGGGGCCATCACACCCGTGACAGCAAACGACGCAAACATTGCGCTAGGGTTGCCAGGAGTTCTCCCCCTTGCGAACCCGGGTGTTATTGCAGGAGAACTGGCCGACCTGGCAGGGACACCAGGGTTAGACTCTACGGGAAATTGGTATCTAAGTATTGAAACTGCTGATATAACCACGGGAAAGGCTGCCCCCGCCGACCTGGTAGTCCCACCCCCACAAACCGCGGGAAGTTGGCGTGTCCTGACGGCCGTTTGGGGTGGACTAGTTGGTGGTCAACCGTCTCAAGTATCCGCCCACGATGACAACCTTCTGATTCAGGTAACTACATAAGGCACCGTTCCAACCCCAAGTTAAACTCAAACAAGGCGATCACTAGCCTCGAAGGTGTCAATTTTGTTTGCACTTACCTTCGAGGCTAGTCTTTTTCGGAGGAAGCGATGGCCGCACCACAGGGCTCCAAACGCAAAAATTTGTCTACGCCGTCTGACAAGGAAATAACAGTTGCGAATGTGAAAGCAAAACTCAAGGCGAAAAAGGCACTCATTCGAGCCAAAGCGGAGGAGCGGGCAGGACCAAAATTCCAAGAAACGCTGACTGAAGCTCAAAAAGCCTTGAGAACTGCTCAAGCGAAAGTTAAACGTGAGCGCCAGGCACGAATTAAAGCTGAGAAGGCTTTAACCGAAGCACAAGAGGCCTTAGCAGCCTCTCGGGTGGAGGTCGAACAGGCGCGTCAAACCCGAATAAGGAGAGTTTCCTTCGTCGTGCGGTTGACGGTCGACGAGCACGGCCAATTCCGACGGACAGAGATCGAGCACGTAGAGAGCAGTACAAAACAGAACTTTCTCAGCCTCGATGGTGAACGCCTGGTTGCCTTCATAAAGGCATGCATCATCAATCCCACTAGTATTCCAGAACCTGCCATTCCTCCAGCGCCTCCTAGTGAAAAGGTAGAAGCTCCAACGTCAGGGCCGCTAAGACCCAAATCCAGTCTAATTGTTTCAGACGTTCAAGTATTCCGATTAGTAGCTCTGGATCTTTTCACTTTAATTCTCACACCTGAAGAACCGTTTATCGTTGAGGCCCACTTCCTACTTCAAGGGCCACAGGCTCAATTTCTCACCACCCAAGAATCTTCATTCGAGATCAAAATTTATGCGAATGAAGTCTCCAGTGGCAAATCTCAACTGCTCACAACTTACACTGCGACGCTGATTCAGGATGTGTTGAAGTACACAGCGCCAGTACAGATGCATGGGCTTTCACATGGTCTTTATCGGCTGTTTACTATCGTCACGCTCCATACACCTACAAAACTAGCAGGTTTCTATGGTAAGACGATCATCCACGTGATCTGAGCCAGATCCGGACAGTCTGCTCTCTTACCAGTTAAGGTCAAGGTTCTCTAGCGCCTTGATCCAAGGGCGAAGACTTTCTTCTGAAACATCTTCTAGCTCCGCGTCTCGTTGTACTGCCTGAACCAGCCCAATTCGTAAGCCGCCATTACTACCCCAGTGGCTAGCATATTTGTCGCCCTGTTCAGCAATGATCATCTCATTGGTAGGGGGGACTCGCAGTAAGATCCGCCGCCCACAGGTCGGGCAATACCATCCCTG
>Ga0114129_10017020_pt1 | contig 10349 bp, 8 predicted proteins | sample RhiMetdeltSRZDD1_FD_80071 | JGI IMG/M metagenome (GOLD analysis project Ga0114129, IMG submission 80071) | Populus rhizosphere microbial communities from Tennessee, USA - Rhizosphere MetaG P. deltoides SRZDD1 (version 2) (version 2) | ecosystem: Host-associated > Plants > Roots > Rhizosphere >... | reverse complement strand
GGCGCTGCGCACGCCCGCAGTTGAACTTGTAGAACTTATAGCGGATGGGATTCTTCTGATAGAAGTTCTGGTGATACTCCTCGGCAGGATAGAAGTCCGAGGCCGGGACGATCTGTGTCACGAGCGGTTCCTTGAAGGGCTTGCCCTGGTCCAGCGCGTGCTTCGATTCTTCGGCCAATCGCTTTTGTCTCTCATCATGGTAGAAAATGGCCGACCGATACTGGTCTCCGACATCGCAAAATTGTCGATCTGGGGTGGTCGGATCGATGTTTCGCCAAAATGCGCTCAGCAGCTTCGAATAGTCGACCTTCTGTGGGTCGTACAGGACCTCGACCGACTCGGTATGCCCCGTGCCGCCTGCCGAGACTTCTTCATAGGTCGGATTAGGTTTCCGGCCGCCGGTATACCCGGACGTTGTAGACACCACCCCCTCCACTTTGTCCAGCGCTTCCTCCATGCACCAGAAGCACCCTCCTGCGAACGTCGCTTTCTCGAAGCGCTTTTCCTGCGCGAGGGACGGAGGTAGGGCCATGACGATCATGGCCGAGACGAGAAGCCAAAATCCGCGCGGCAGCTTCATGCCCGGTAGTCTACTACGAATCGCAGGCCTTACATAGGGGGCGAGACCGTGAAGGGGGCATTGAACGACGGTAGAGTCGGCCTGCGGTTCCATTGAAAGGATAGAAACGCGGATCTCACGGTCGAGGACGGGTGAGAGGACGGGTGAAAGGCACCGTGATTACAGCAATTCCGGCGGCCGCGTGACGATACGAAGCGTCACGTCGTTGCCGATCTGCATGTGCACCATCTTGGTGGAGAGACCCGAGAGGATCCTGTTCGCGTCATCCGCGCTGAAGCACACCTGCCCTCCGCACTTTTCGACAAGGTGAAAGATAAGGACCGTCGTCAACTGTTGCACTTCGTCTTCATTCAAATGCTCGCTGAAGCTGAGTATTTGGCGCATGGTGCCTCTCGTCCTCGTGTGCGCGGAGCCGCATTCTTTATCGCTAAAATCCGATGTGTCGCGCAATGCGTCGAAGGGAGGAGTTTCCCCCTTCCGAAGGCGTAGGTTCGAAGGCCACGACGAAGGCCGTCTGGTATGATGTAGCGAGGTTGTGGCCGGAGGTCCGGCCTCCGTCGCGGAGGTGAAACGATGGCCGTCCAGGTGTATGGAGCCAATCATGTGGTCATTGAGGTAGATGATGTCGAGAAGGCGGTGGCGTTCTATACCGACGTGTTCAATCTACAGATGCTGCGCGGAGGGGAAGGGGCAGCGTGGTGCAAGCTCGGAGAACATCAATTTCTGGCGATCTTCGAGGTGGCGGAGCTTCAACCTGATCGCATGAAGCATTTCGGGCTGATCGTCAGGGATGAGGAACAGATTCGAGAAATCCGTGAAAAAATCACGAAGCGCTATGGACTCGCCGTCGAACCTGAGTTTCGGTGCGATTTTCGGGACCCCTGGGGGAACCGGATCCAGGTCGTGGACCTCCACGACGAGTCACTGGTCTGGCTGCTCCCATATACAGAGGTCCAGAAAGCGGGCATCACGTTCCAGTAGAAAAAAGCAGACACCATGTCGTGTTTTTGCATCAGAGTGTGGGATTCCACTTGTAGGCCTGTAAAAAAACAATTCGTAGTTTCAAGTGCTTGCAGCAGGTTCGCTCTTTGCTAAACCCGGCATGTGATGTCTCATGCCGGGAGCAGATTCATGTCTATAGGTATGGCAAGACTTATAACCCTCATCCTTCTGGCGGCTCCTGTCGCGGTTCAGTCCCAAGAGGTCTCTTTGGAGCTGGCGGCCCCGTCACCGGTCATCCGGGCGGAACGTTCGGATCAGGGAATTCTTGACAAGACGGCGGTATCATCAGGCTCGAACACGGTCTTTCGAGAGCCTCCCAGCCTGTCCACCCGTTACACGCTGAACGGCCATACCGTATTGCCATATGTCGGTATCGGATACGGCGCCGGCGAGCCGATCGACGCCAATCGAACCATGATGCGCGACAATGCCGGTCAAAGCTCGATGCAGGAAGACCGGATACTTCGGGATCTGCTCGGCAAAAGCGTCATGCCGAATGAGTTTCAACTCGGTGTCCGGATTCCCTTCTAGGTCGTCTGTCTTCTCCCGCCCGAACAGCCTGCGTGTCGATGAGGATAGCCCGCGGCAGGCCGGGTCCTGTTGGGTCATGCGCCCGGCGAGCAAGGGTAGGCGAAGAAACGCTCAGCGCTTCGGCAGAAGGGATCGCACCCCCTGCAACGTCTTCTCGACATCTTCCGGGGAGGTGAGCAGGCTCGGAGCTAGACGAACATACTGGGTGGCATAGGGCGTCACACTGCCCACAATACCGCGCTGACGTAAATCGTGCACGACCTGATCGGGAGCGTGCCCCTCTACCTCGAAGCAGACGATACCCGCCGAGAGATCACGCGATCTCGGCGTGTGCAAGAGAATACCGGGCATCGCTGCGAGCCCATCCTTCAATTGGTCGTTCAATCCGTGAATCCGCTCCGTGACCCGTAGCGGTCCGATCCCGAGATGAAAGCGAAAGGCCTCGCTCAGGGCCCATCGGTGCTCAAATGAATGGAAGCCGCCGGGTGTCATGATGTGGCCTCTGGGAAGCTCCTTGGGCGGAATGTCCTTCATCCACATGCGATAAGCGTCCAGGTGGAACGTGGGGATGATCGCATTGGCAGCGGGCCAGGCTTCCGCATGACCCCATACGAGGCCGGTCCCGCGAGGGCCAAACAGCCATTTGTGGGTGCCTGCTATGAAGAAATCGCAACCGAGTTCGTCGATCTTGAAGTGTTCGACGCCCAGTCCATGGACGCCGTCGACGCACAGAAGGACGCGGTCGTCCGCGGTTCGCCGCGCATTGACCTCTTTCAAAGCCTTGGCCATTTCCCGTATCGGCAGCTTGAGGCCGGTGCTGGAGTGCACCCAGGTCACCGCAATGACGCGTGTCTGGGGGCGAACGGCAGCGACCAAGGTGGCAACGATTTCCTCGACCGAGACAGTCTTGAGCGATCGATACAGCGGGATCTGCCGGATCGATGCGCCCGTGCGTTGCGCGCGAAGACGAAGGGACACCTCGGTCGAGTAATGGTCATGGACCGTCGTCAAAATTTCCTGATCGGCGCGGAGAGACAGACCTCCATACAACAGCCCGAGGCCCATGGTGGTGCTGTCGGTCAGCGCAATGTCGGTTGCCCGCGCCTCCAAGTATTGCGAGGCGGCACCCAAGACGAAGGCTTCCTGCTTCTCCTCGTTGGCGAACCAATACTCGATCGGGTTCTCGTCGAACCCGCGGCGATGCCGCTCGATCGCATCGCGGACAGGCGTCGGATGGGACGCGAGAAAAAATGCCGCCATATGGACGAGGGTCCGGGACAGTGCAAATTGGTCCCGAACGGCGTCCCAGGAATCCAGTTTCGGCAGCGTGAGTTCTGCGGCCTTCGCCGTGAGAAGCGGCTGATGTTCGGCCAACAACTCTGCCGCCAACAACAGCCCTGTTCGGACAAGGAAACCCCTCCTGTTCATGTCTGATCTTCCGTTCGGGCCCGCACGGCCCCGTGTTCTAAGAATTCCGTGGATGCCGCCATTTGCTCCACGATGTCACCGTAATACTCGGCTTGGGGCTTTGGGCCGGTGAACAGATACAAGACGCCGTTCTGGGAAGGTCCGAAGAGCGCCAAGGCCAGGCCTGTATTCTCACCGCTATGGTAGGTGACGGTGATTCGATCGCCTGACCGCTTCGCGGATTCGACCGGATGGAGGACATACCCCTCATCGATCACCTGCGGTTCATTGAGATGGTGTTCGAGTTCTTGAGGAGCGATGTGCTGAAAGACGGCCACGAGTCCGATGCCAGGCTGCTGGGATGATTCCAAGAACAGGGTCTCCGAGCCGTGCGGCATCGCGGCCTGCCACCCATCGGGAATGACGAAGGACACTCCGGCCGTGCCCGATCCAACCCGCGTCCCGCTTCGATAATGCGGCCCGGCTTCCAATTCGACTATCGGCTGTCCCCGAGATGCCGTGTATTCACCACGGTATTCGGTGAAATGGGACAGCGAGCCGGGTGCCGTGGCCGCAAGGATGAAGATGCCCGTTATGAATTGGAGAAAGCACATTGTCGCCGGATATACCTGACAGATGGCCTGCCTGCTTTCTGCCCTCGCCTGTTCCCACTATACTGGCTTGGCGGGCAAAGAGCCAAGCCGATCGGTTTCGCGGTAAGTCGTTCCTGGGCAAGGGCCCGTCTCGGCGGGCCCAGGGCGGGCGGGTGAGAACCTGGGCAAGGGCCCGTCTCGGGCGGGCCCAGGGCGGGCGGGTGAGAACCTGGGCAAGGGCCTGTCTCGGCAGGCCTAGGGCGGGCGGGTGAATTATGTGGCTTGCTGGAGTGGACGGATGCCGGGGTGGATGGATTGTGGTGCTCGTGAAGAGCCCGGGCGAGGTTCGACATCGACTGTGCCGAACGTTTCAAGACGTCTTGGATCTGAAAGATCCTCGACCCGACGTGTTCGCGATTGATATTCCGATCGGGTTACTCGACACATCGTGTCGTGGAGGGCGGGTCTGTGATCAGGAAGCGCGGCGGGTGCTCGGTGCCCCGCGAGCAAGCAGTGTATTCACGCCGCCGCTTCGGTGTTTTTTGGACGCCCGATGCTTTTCCGAGGTGAGAGGCATGACCATTCAAGCCTTCGGCATTCTGAAGAAAATCGCCGAAGTGGATCGGCTGATGACCCCGGAGTTGCAGAAGAGAGTGTATGAAGCCCATCCCGAGCTTGCATTTCGGCTGCTCGCGGGCCGTTCGATGCAGTTCAAAAAGAGCCGCTCCTCAGGCCGGGACGAGCGGATTCGTGCCTTGGCACAGATGGGAACGACGTTCAATGGACTGGGAGAACGCTGGGTTGACCGACGGATGACGTTCTCCGGGAAGGACCTGGCAGCCGATGATTTGCTGGATGCCTATGCGCTGACCTGGACGGCTTTCAGGATCGCGACCGGTGAAGCGAGACGCCTGCCGTCCGACCCGCCGTGCGATCGCAAAGGTCTTCGTATGGAAGTCTGGTATTAATTGCGCGAGGACCCCATTCGTTCTCGTTCCCCGACTATCTTCCTGCGAACCACGATGAGCGAATAACGATCAGCTTCCGTAGTTTTCCACCGGCGGACAGGCACACATCAGATTGCGATCCCCATAGGCATTGTCGATCCGGCCGACGGCAGGCCAGAACTTCGATTCCCGAAGCCACGGAGCGGGGAACGCGGCCTGCCCCCGGCTATAGGCATGGCGCCATTCGCTCGCCGCGACCGCCTGCGCGGTGTGCGGCGCATGCTTCAACGGATTGTCGTCCTTCGGCATCCGGCCTTCGACGATATCCTGAATTTCCGCCCGGATCGTGATCATGGCATCGCAAAAACGATCGAGTTCCGACTTGGACTCGCTCTCCGTCGGCTCGATCATCAGCGTCCCGGCCACGGGAAACGACATGGTCGGGGCATGGAAGCCGTAATCCATGAGGCGCTTGGCGATATCGTTCGCTTCGACACCCGCCGTCTCTTTGAACTGGCGCACGTCCACGATGAATTCATGCGCCACGGTGCCGTGCTTGCCGGTGTAGAGAACCGGATAGTATTTCTCCAAGCGCTTGGCCATGTAATTGGCGTTGAGGATTGCCACCTTCGTGGCCTTGGTGAGCCCATCCCCTCCCATGAGCGCGATATAGACCCACGGAATAGCCAGGATGCTGGCGCTTCCGTAGGGCGCCGCCGCAATGGGACCGATCGATTCCTTCCCTCCCAGGGCCGTCACCGGATGACCGGGAAGAAAGGGAGCGAGGTGTGCCGCCACGCCGATGGGACCCATGCCCGGTCCTCCGCCTCCGTGGGGAATACAGAAGGTCTTGTGCAGGTTGAGATGACACACATCCGCGCCGATGTCGCCGGGGCGGCACAGACCGACCTGGGCATTCATGTTGGCCCCGTCCATATAGACCTGCCCGCCGTGAGCATGGATGATCTCGCAGACGCGCCTCACGCCTTCTTCGAAGACGCCGTGCGTGGACGGGTAGGTGATCATGAGGGCTGCCAAACGCCGCGCGTGCTCCTTCGCTTTGGCCTCGAGATCCTGGATATCGATGTTGCCGTGATCGTCGCAGGCCACGGGGACCACGGTCAGGCCTGCAATCACGGCGCTGGCCGGATTGGTGCCGTGCGCCGACGTCGGAATCAGGCAGATGTCCCGTTGTCCCTCGCCTCGATGCTGGTGATAGGCTCGGATCATCATCAAGCCTGCATACTCACCCTGTGAACCCGCGTTCGGTTGCAGCGAGACGGCGGCGAACCCCGTAATCTCCCCCAGCCAACTTTCGAGTTGCGAACACAAATCCTGGTAGCCGAGCGTTTGCTCGGCCGGGGCAAACGGATGGATCCGTCCGAACCCCTTCCAGGTCACCGGAATCATCTCCACGGTCGCGTTCAGTTTCATCGTGCACGATCCCAACGGAATCATGGAGTGCGTCAAGGACAGGTCGCGCGCCTGCAGCCGGTGCATGTACCGGAGCATTTCATGCTCCGAATGGTAGCGATTGAAGACTTCGTGTGTGAGATACTTCGTCGTTCGCGCACCCAGTGTTGCCGGCGAGACATCGACTTGAGTCGACAGCTCCTCGACGGTGAAGGGCATCGGTTTGTCGCCCGAAAATATTTCCAGAAGCGTGTGCACTTCGGAGGCCGCGGTCAGCTCGTCGAGCGCGATCCCGATCGATCCGTCCTCGAACCGGCGAAGATTCATGCGACGTTCGTGCGCTCGGGCGAGGATGCGCTCGGCCGACCGGCTGACGTTCTGTGCGCCGGGCATGACTCTGAGGGTATCGAAGAACGGTTCGGCCTTGACCGTGTGGCCAAGGCGCCGTAACCCCTCAGCCAGCATCACGGTCAGGGCATGCACCCGCTGAGCGATGCGTCTCAATCCCTCAGGACCATGGTAGACGGCGTACATGCTTGCCATCACGGCAAGCAGGACTTGAGCCGTACAGATGTTGCTGGTCGCGCGTTCACGCCGGATGTGCTGCTCCCGCGTTTGCAGGGCCAACCGATAGGCCGTGTGTCCCGCCACATCTTTGGAGACACCGACGAGGCGCCCCGGCAATTGCCGGGCGAAGTCCTGTTTGATCGACAAGAACGCCGCGTGGGGACCGCCGAACCCGAGCGGCACGCCGAAGCGTTGGGACGATCCGACGGCGATGTCGGCGTCGAACTCGCCGGGCGGCCGCAACAGGGTGAGTGCGAGCAGGTCCGTGGCGACCACGACCAGGGCGCCGTGGCGATGCGCCTGCGCCACGACCTCGCGGTAGTCATAGATGGATCCATCGGTCGCCGGATATTGCAGGAGTATCCCGAAGAGGCGGTGCCGGGCGAAGTCAGCCGCGTCGGGGCGTCCGATGTGAATGCGAATGCCCAAAGGATGCGCCCGGGTTTGCAGCACCGCAATCGTCTGAGGATGGCAGTCGTCCGCGACAAAAAAGTCGTTCTTTTCCTGTGCGGCCTCCCGGTTGGCAATCCGGTGCGCCATGCTCATGGCCTCCGCCGCCGCCGTCGCTTCGTCGAGCATCGAAGCGTTCGCGAGGGGAAGGCCGGTCAGATCGGCGACCATCGTTTGAAAGTTCAACAGCGCTTCAAGCCGGCCTTGGGCGATCTCCGGCTGATACGGCGTGTACTGGGTATACCACCCTGGATTTTCCAGAATGTTGCGTTGAATCACAGGGGGCGTCGGACAGTCGTGATACCCCATCCCGATAAACGAGCGGAAGATCTTGTTGCGGTCGTGCAACGCTCTCAGCTCCGAGAGGACGTCGTGCTCACCGCGGTGCGGACCGAGGCCCAGGGGGCGCCGCAATCGAATGTCTTGGGGGACGGTGGCATCGATCAGCGCGTCCAGGGTTTGGAATCCCAGGATGGCGAGCATTTCCTGGATGTCCGCGTCGCTCGGACCGATGTGGCGGTGTACGAAGTCATCTGAGGGGCTTAAAATCTGACGTACGTCCATGGGCCTCCTGTCGTGGTGGTGGCGAGAGCAGCCATTCTCCTCATTGTGCATCGGGACAGAAAATCGCGCAAGGGCTTGCCTCAGTCTTCGAGAACCGTCATGATGGACCGGCGGCGCTCCGATGTTGTAGGGCAGGACCCGTCTCACCCTATGTCTGCATGAAAGTTCACGACCTGCTGATCGTCGGCGCGGGCCTCGCCGGCATGCGCGCGGCCCTCGCGGCGCACCGGTCTCTCGACATCGCCGTCATCTCCAAAGTACACCCCGTTCGCAGCCATTCCGTTGCGGCGCAAGGCGGGATTAACGCCGCGCTCGCCGACAATGATTCCTGGGAAGCGCATGCCTTCGACACGGTGAAGGGCGGCATGTATCTCGGCGACCAAGGCGCGATTGAAGCCATGTGCCGGGAAGGACCGGACGACATTCTCGAGTTGGAGCGAATGGGCGTGATTTTCAGTCGAGATGCCGGCGGCCGGATCGCACAGCGGCCGTTCGGCGGGGCGGGGTTTCCGCGCACCTGCTACGCGGCCGATCGCACGGGCCATGCGATCCTTCATGCCATGTATGAGCAACTTCTCAAGAGGCACATCGTGGTCTACGAAGAATGGTTCGTGACCGCGCTCATTGTACAAGACGGCGCCTGCCGCGGCGTGGTCGCCTGGGACATCTTACGGGGGGGGCTTTCCGCCATCGGCGCCAAGGCGGTCATCCTGGCAAGCGGGGGGAGCGGACGCGTCTTTCTGACGAGCACGAATGCGGCGATCAATACGGGCGACGGCATGGCGCTCGCCTACCGCGCCGGAGCGGCCTTGGAGGATATGGAATTCGTGCAGTTCCATCCGACCACCTTGAAAGACACCGGAATTCTCATCACCGAAGGCGCGCGGGGGGAAGGCGGCTATCTCCTCAATACGCTCGGCGAGCGATTCATGAAGCGCTATGCGCCCGAACACATGGAGCTCGCCACACGCTCCGTCGTGTCCCTGGCCATCGGGAAGGAAATTCTGGAAGGCCGTGGCGTCGATGGCTGTGTGCTGCTCGATCTTCGTCACCTTGGCCGCCGGCGCATCCTGGAGCGACTGCCTCAGATTCGAGAATTGGCCATCGAGTTCGCCGGGGTCGATCCGGTGGAAAGCCCGATCCCGGTACGTCCCGGCGCGCATTATCAAATGGGGGGCATACGGACGAACGAATGGGGTGAAGCCGGCCTCCCGGGGTTGTATGCGGCGGGGGAGTGCGCATGTGTCAGCGTCCATGGAGCCAACCGGCTTGGGGGAAATTCTCTCTTGGAGACCATTGTGTTCGGGCGCCGCGCCGGGAACCGGGCCGCAGAGTACGTGACGCGAATCGCTCCCCCCGTGCTCTCGGAAGCCGCCTTGACCGCCGAGCAAGCCCGGATTGCCGCGCTGATGAGGAACAAGGGGCCGGACCGCCCATGGCAGATCCGGGATGACCTAGGCAAGACATTGAGCCGAACCCTGGGGATCTTCCGGACCAAGGAATCCATGGCGGAAGCCGTGGATGTCGTTCGCAAGCTGAAGTCTCGATCGGCGCAGGTCGTGCTCCACGATCATGGCCGGGTGTTCAACTCCGATCTCATCCAGGCGTTGGAACTCGAGGCATTGTTGGACGTCGCGGAGACGATCGTGGCCGGCGCGCTTGCCCGAGAAGAGAGCCGAGGCGCCCATTATCGATCGGATTTTCCGAGCCGCGATGATGTCCAGTGGCTCAAGCATACCCTGGCGCATCGAGCGCCTGATGGACCGCAGCTGTCATACGCCCCTGTCGCCATCACCCGCTTTCCCCCGCAATAGCACCCTTTTCTCGCTGGCAGGAAGCGAACAGGCCTCGAGACTTGGTATGATGTCGAGAGCATCCCCCCGCCAGCGGTGCTCTTGGAGAGATTGTCGTGCTCCTATCGGTCCGGCTCTCCGAGTGAATCTTGAGGGGTAAAGAGTTACACTACGGCGGATAATTTACGCTGGCACGCTCCGGCAGGGTTCTGATTTGCGGCGTATGCGCATCCTGGTCGTTGAAGATGAAGCGAAGGTGGGCTCGTTCATCCGGCGCGCCCTCGAGGAGGAAAGCTACGCGATCGATCTCTGCGTGGACGGGGCGGAGGGGCTCGATCTGGCATTGGCCGGAACCTATGATCTGATCGTGCTCGATGTCATGCTGCCGAGGCTCTCGGGATTGGAGATCCTTCAGCGTCTGCGAAAGGAAAAAGTCAAGACGCCGGTGCTGATTCTGACGGCGCGTGCGCAGCTCGAGCAAAGAGTAAAGGGTCTGGATGCC
>Ga0114129_10017019_pt1 | contig 10350 bp, 7 predicted proteins | sample RhiMetdeltSRZDD1_FD_80071 | JGI IMG/M metagenome (GOLD analysis project Ga0114129, IMG submission 80071) | Populus rhizosphere microbial communities from Tennessee, USA - Rhizosphere MetaG P. deltoides SRZDD1 (version 2) (version 2) | ecosystem: Host-associated > Plants > Roots > Rhizosphere >... | reverse complement strand
GGAATCTCGGATCTCATCCACCCAACACAGATACCGGGGCGATGGGAAAAGCAGCCACTGAATAAGAAAAACTCGTTCTCGCCAGTTTGTTGTCCTTCGAAATAACTCCTTGAGACTTCCTTGACCGGCCGCCCGTGTTCCACGCAGTGCCAGCTGGCGTTCTATCGCGTCGCTCTTTGATGCAGCGGCGGACAGACGACTCAGGAATGTAGAAGGGATTGGCGCGTTCAGATCTTCAGCCAGATACCCGAGCATTACGGACAGAGGCAAAGACAGTCGGCTCCGACGAGCGCAGTCCAACAGCCGGTCCCAATCCAAATCCGGATGTCGATGTATGATAAACCAGCTATCGGCAATCCAGCGCAAAGACTGGCGGCTCGCTGAGTGAGAGGCGTGACCGCATACGTGGAGAAGACTATCGGAGGGCGCGAGGATCTTCACCGGAACGTCGGCAATGAGCCGAGTTTGACTTCGCGTCCGGATTTCAGAGGAAACCATATTGTAATCCGGTACGTCGAATAATCTGCTGTGAAGCTCGACAGGGAGCTCGGACTCATGCTCCATCCTGACATGAGGATTTCTTTTTTGGCTCGCATTGACTCTTTGGAAGCCCAAGGATGCCAGCAGATTTGCGGCGTGGCTCAGCTCATGGTCCGGCAGAAGAATATCAATATCGTGGCAATGACGCAGCACGGGGCTGCCGTAGACGGTTTCCGCCAAGGCGGTGCCCTTGAGTACGATCGCTCCGAAATCTTTTCTTTGAAGTAACTGGAGAACTGCGCGACAGATTTGACGAAAGATCTTGCTCCGTAATTCCTCCTTTAGATAAGCCGATCGCAAATAGGTCCTGGTTTTGCTGTCTGCCTCAAGGCCGTGCTGTTGAAAGGCATTGAAGAGAAGCGGACGAAGTTTTCTTATCGACGGGTTATTTCCGGCAAAACCAATTTCGGCGCCGCCGTAGCGGCTACGCCATTCTTCCCAAGCCTGTCGCGCCAAGTCACCCGGCAACAGACATGTGCGGAGCAACAGGGTTTCCTCCGGCGTGGGAAGAACAAGGGACAAAGCGAGCGATAGCGACGGTGTTGAGTAGGATCCGCTGTTCATGAGGTTTGGTGGGCGAGGTTACAGAATTCTAATTCCTGGAGTGCCGACGCGTATCTTATAAACCGATGTGACTGCCGTGATATACAGGCTCCGCCAATCGTCGTCTCCCCAGGCGCAGTTCGACGGCTTCTCTGGTGTAACAATGGTTCCGACATGATTCCCCGCAGGATCGAATACCCAAACACCTCCCGCGCCCGTGCAGTAAACGCGGCCTTCGAGGTCCACTTTCATGCCGTCCGGCGCGCCCGAAGAGCTGACGTTCATATCGTGAAACAGCGAACCGCCCGAGAGTGATCCATCATCACTAACATCAAATATCCGGATATGACGGCGCTCCGAATCATCGATATAAAGCTTCTTTTCATCGGGCGAGAACGCTAGGCCGTTCGGTCGAGCTAAATCATCTGCCACGAGCGAAATCTCTTTACCATCAGGAGAGAGTCGATAAACTCCTTCGAGCGGCTGCTCTTGCTGATCAGGCGTAATCCCACAGGTGGGGTCCGTGAAGTAAATCGCACCATCAGACTTTACGACTACATCATTCGGACTGTTAAGCTTCTTGCCGTGAAACCGATCGGCCAGAGACGTAATCGAAGCGTCTTTTTCGGTTCGTGTCACTCGACGATTGCCGTGCTCGCATGCAACGAGCCGGCCTTCTTTGTCTCGCGTCAAACCGTTGGAGTTACCGCTCGGCTTCCGAAATGTCGTGATCCGGCCATCGGCTGCGAGCCCATAAATACGATTGGCGGGAATGTCGCTGAAGAGAAGACTCCTGTCTTCGAGGATCCAAACGGGGCCTTCGGTAAACTGAAATCCGGTGGCTAGACGTTCTAGGCGCACGCCATTCGGAAAAAGACTTGTGAACTCGTCTGAATGCGCCTCTAACGGGTGCGTCAGGAGTTCACGTTCGCGCATTCTAACTGCGACACGTTCGCGCTGCGCGGCGAAAGATTTTTTCAATTTGCGAACCTCTCGACGCAGTTGATCAACTGTTCGGATTGCCACCGCCATCATGTCTACGGATAGGCGCTTGCGGCAGGATCTGGGAGCTACCACAAATGAACCGTTTCGCACTCTGTGCGTGGGGATTTGCACCGGGAGCTCAGCGGATTCCGTGTCGCGAATGGCCTCTTTTAGTTCTACCGCCAATGTCTTCAGGCCCAATCTATCGGCTAGGGCGACCGCCGTAACGCCGTTGTCGGTAAAATAGCGGCGTCCTATAGGAGCGTAGTATAGGAGATCGAGATCCAGGAGGTGTTCGAGGTAATCCGCGAGTCTTATCGCTAAAACGTTGCGGTCAACCGAAGCAAGCCGATCCGGGTTATCGAGCGCGAGTTGAGTCATCGGGGATTGCCAATGCAGGGCCGGAAATTTCACAACATATTCTTCCACCTCCGAGCCCAGGAGCCGGCTTACTTTATGGCGCTTTCCCCGGGAGGCGTTTCGTCGGATCATTCCGAAGTCGCCCTGTTCATAAACATTGTGCAGCAGACCCGCTGCGACAACTTGCGCCGATAATCGAAGCGAGGCCAGGATGCTTGCAGTCCCCACGACATGAGCTATGAAAGATTTCCCCGACGGCTGAAACCGGCCGGTAAAGACAACTATCGCCAACTCATAGGCGTCGTGGACAAAGCTCAGATCTGTGGTCGAATAACCGTCACGGCGAAGCTGATTGAAGAGCTGGACGCCCGTCTGCGCGTATGGATGCATAGTTTCGCCCGCGGCAAGCTAGATGTTGGCCGTTTTCTCGACGAATTTGCGCAAAAAATAGCGCGTGGTTTTAGATGATCGATGGTAAAAACGCTTCGCCCCGTCGGTAACATAATGTTGCAGCAGCCTTCGATAATATAGGACCCGGAAACGGCGGGCATAGGATTTCGGCTTGATGAGGTATGCTGTTTTTTGCTTGGATTGGCCGCAAGGCCCAAAGGGAAGTTCTATCCGGGCGATTGTGGCGGTGATCTTTGTTAACTCACAGGCTAAAGAGAGAAAGCCTAACTTCTCCGCCATCTCTGCCATGATGGGGACGTGGGTTTGGAGATACCGCTGTTTCCATCTTTGCTGCGATTCATTGCGACAATAATACAACCCGGCAAAATCAAGTTCATGCTCCAGTTCATTGGCCAAGCGCATCAGCAAAACGTGACGGTCTACAGGCGATAGTTCATGGAGCAGTTTGCGAAGAGTGAGCATCTTTTGGGGTGTCCAAACCAAGCGGTCATATCTTTCCACATACTTCTCCACCTCGGCACCCACCGTGTCTCTAACTTCGTTGCGTTTACGCTCGGAGATACCCTCCGTTCTGCAGCCAAAGTCACCGTGCAGATAGGCGGCATGAATCAAGCCGGCAATGACTAAGTCAGCGGATACGTGAAGAGAGGCAAGTATGCTGGCCGTACCCACCAGATGGTCTATGAACGTCTTGCCGGAAGGCAGAAATAGACCGGTGAAAAGGTGCATGGCAAACTCATACGCTTCGCGAACACGTTCACGATCTTTCTCTGAATACCCTTCGGACCGAAGTTGATTGAAGAGCTGAACGTTGGTTTGCGCGTATGCGTGCATATCGGGCTTCGTAGCTCAGTGGGCGAAACGGCGATTAACGTCGGCGAGTGTCCAGGTTGTATAATCGGTATAGTCAGGCTCAAACCACTTGACGCCGATGCTCTGCATTCCGCTCTCGTCGCCCGGATTTCGTTGGGTTTCTTTGTCGGAGATTTTCGTTCCGTTAATTGTTATTTCTGCCTTCGAACTATCGGAGACATAAAAGGTCAAACCCCTAACATCGTGTAAAGTGGGAGTGAAGTCGCCGAACTGAGTATCTTTGATCGTTGTGATATCTATCGTGACGTCTTGATCAAGTTGCTTTGCGGTGAAATCCGAATAATCAAGTGCAAGATTGTAACGCAATAATCTGGCGGTCTTGGTGACGAGAATTTTTCCCTCGTCCTGATAAGCTTTGAGGAGTCTAAACGCGTCGATGCTCGGGAGGCTCAGTTCAGGATTGACGCGATTGGAATTGTCGCTCCAATATCCGAAGTGAGTATACGCAACTTCAAATTGCTTCTTGCTGACCAACAAATCGAGATTCTTGCGGTTGAGAATGGTATCGATCGTATCGGCATAGAAGCTGCCGCTGCTATACCGGCTGAAATGCCAGACCTTACTGTTATCCCTTAAAGTTTCCGGGACTAACATCGTATCTTGGCCAAATGATTTTCTGTAGGCAGCCAACTCGCTCGGTATGTATGACCAATAAAACTTGATGCGCGCCTGGCGGGCGTAGTCAGCCCAATAGGCCGGTGAATCAGGTAGATCGCCAATGCATCTTGGCTTTTTTGGCGTTGACGCTCGGTTCGGTATGCCAAAATCAGAACTCACAACCGAGTGGTTGGTGAACGTGTCGATTTCGAGTCTCCTCTCAGTCATCCATTCCATGTAGTGTCGTCCATCCGTTCTGCACCAGTCGGTAGCACGGTGCTTAAAGGCAAACTCCCCCCAGTTTCCGTCCCCTCCATGTAAAACGTCGATCCATCCGCATCGGATGTATTTTTCGATGAAGTTGGGACCACCCTCAAAAACTAGTCTTCCAGTGATCGGATCTCGAGCGTTTTTCGGATCCTTGGTCCGCGTTTTTTCCTCGCCGGAACCCTTCATGAACGAGCTGATCGGCTCGCTCAGACGCGCCAGGATGGACGAGTTTGAGAGAAAATTTAGCAGCGTCGATGTTCTGATGCTCGACGACGTCCAGTTCGACTCATCCGCCCACGCCTCTTCATTCTTATATCGATGACAAGCGTCGTAAACGCTCAGCCCGTTATTCGAGATATTCTTGAAAAAAAAACTATCGCCGATGTCCAGGCCAACGCCATCGCCATAATAAGGAATGCGGGTAGTCCGGGTGTTGAGGAATCTATGGATCCTTGTGAACTCCCAGGGTGACATCGCATCGACGTCGGAGGAGACAGCCAACAAGGCGTTATACGGATAAGGAAAGCGTCTTTGCGTGACTAGCATCTACGTGTCTTGAAGTCACTCAAATCGCTTCTGCAATTGAGTCCCTCAGTCGGATCTTGACGCGCTGACCAACATAGGCGGCGAAGAGCATGAAAGGAAAAAAAACCAGTAGGTTGAGAAGCAAATCGATCGGCACCCGCAGACGAGAATATTCGTCGTATGCGAAAGCCGTCATAGCTATCAGATGGTAAAACACTGTACTCAGTATCATGACCAGCGCCATAAATTGGTTGCTTTGCCTTTTGACAATGAGGGACAGATAAAAGAGCGCGAAAACCACGGCTGCGCCGTTCAGTACGTGGAGCAGATTGAATCCCCGAGCAATAGACTGAAGCCACGGGCTTTGCGACAGGTCCTTAGGTCTCCCGTAGTAAAAGCCTGGTCTTTTGCTCAGGACGTCGGGCAATAGGCGACCTGTCTTAATAAGGAAGTCAACTTGGTGACCGGCAAGAAAATGAGAATTGATGCTGCGTAAATTTCCCGCCGTATATAGATTTTCCTTTTTAAGTCTGTTGATTACCACGTAAGGGTCGCTAGGGCGGCCCTCCTCGTAGTAAATTTCTTGGGCCCGCCGGGCTAATGACGGAGGAGCGACATAGTTACGATCCAGATATCCATATTGGATCGCCTTTCCCAGCAAATTAAAATCAGAGGTCGGTGTGAGACCGAGGTGGCCCGTTTGCAGATAGTAAAACGCGCTCCATGTTGCCACCAAACCCAGGTTGCAAACGATACCGAGAATAAGAAAGAACGTAGAAGAGCCCGCGAAGCGTAAGACAGCGGACGTAGTTTTAAAAATGGGAAGATAATTTAGAAACTGTACGGCGTACAGGCAAGTCGGGAGAAATACAAAGTTGGGTCTGACCATGACAAGAAGCGAATCCACGGTGACCAATACAACTAGCCGCTTCAGTGTCAGTCGTTGACCTAATGAGGCGATGTGAGCAAATAGCACCGCCATCAGAAGGGTGGTCGAAAGAGTCTCTGTTAAAATGGTTGACTGGTAGTTGATGACTTCAAAATTCAACGCCAGCAACGCGCTAACGCCAAAAGCCAGCCATTCCTTTTTGAGCAATTTGACAGATAAAAGATAGAACAGCACCGTACCAATGGCGCCCAAGACAATTTGGCCAAACACGGCCACTTTCAGCGGCGACCCGTTGATAGTGCGGCCGAACAAAGCCATAACACCCAAGTAGATCGGATACGTTGGCGAACGTAAAGAAAAATCTGGAAGTTGGTGCTGTGACAACTGTTTCGCCGGCATTATGTAGCCATGACTGTCGGGATAAATAATGGGGGCCTCAGACCAATTGAAACAAACAAGATTGACCCAGAGGGAAAAGACAAACAGAGCAGCCGCATAGCGAAATATTGACTGGGCTGATAGTTCTACGAGCCAGCTAAACATGACGAGCGGAGCCGAGGGCACAGAATAGAAATTTGATTCAGACCGGAAACTAGTTAGAGGAATCTCACTAAGCGAATTCGATCAACTCCTCTACTTGCCACGGGATTTCACTCAGATCGTGGCCTAATTCCAGCCAGTAACAGGGCACCTGTTCAGCTAAATGTGCAAGCTTGTTAAGAGTTGCCGCTCCTGAACTCGGACGCAGCAGGATCGAACTCGGCGCCAGTGCAAAAAGCGCTTCGCTCTTAGAGGCGGGCCGAATTTGCACCGGAGCATCGGCATTGATGCGCGGCAGCACCAAGGCGCGGATGGGCGCGCGACAAGAGAGCTGCCGCGGAAAGGCCTGAGACAAAAACGCGAGGGTTTTTTCTTGATCGGGGCGCTGCGGGTAGATGGCATGGGGGAACAAGCGCGGAAATCGGAGCAAATGATTGGCCATAAGCCAAGTCGCGCTATAAATACTGTGTCCTTGGAACGATCCGTCTTCGGAAGCTTCCAGGCCGATGTAGTCGTCTCCCAAATAATCGAAGCCCGCCTCCAGACAAGCCAGGGCCGCAGTAGACTTCCCTGTCCCTCCCTTGCCGGCAAAAAGCACCCCTTGCCCATTCTTAGAAACAAGGGCGGCGTGGATTACCCCTGCGCCCCGATCGCCATGCCACAATAACAACGGAAAGTGCAGCGGTTTGCCACGGTCATACAGCGAGAGCTTATCATGGCACGATACCCAACCAACGAGATGTTGGTGCGAGCGATCAAACCACGTGACCACTTGGGGACATTGGCAGCCGATAAAACGATTCTCCAGAGAACCTAAGATTAGACCGAATTCTACATAGGATGTCGATTTCAGTAGACGCTTGTCTACCTGCTCTAAATTTACCGGACACAAGACCGACGTATCTCCTTCGTCCCATAAATCGACTTTAAGTGCCGCGCTCAATGGATTTCTATTATTCAGAAGATGTTGGAAAGCCCGGGCAATTTGCTCTGAAAGGCCCTGCCCTACCACTCTTACCTGAGCGGGACGGCCAGCGAATGTGCAGAATGATTGCCAACGTTGATCGGGATGGCTCGTCCAAGCTCGCTCGAATGCGATACGCATTTGATGAAAAGCGATGTCTCCATTCGAGCTATCTTGTTTTGCCGCCTCAAGTCTCAACGCCTGTTACCTCCGAAAGCAATCCTTCAAGAACGCGAGGAATTTCGTCCAGAGCGTTACCCAGTTCTAACCAGTAACAAGGCACCCGCTCCACTAACCGCGCGAGCTTATTGAAGCCTTCCATCCCGTGACTTCTTTCCCCCACAAGAAGAGAGCTCGGAGCAAGAGCCAGAAGGGTTTCGCCCTTGGAAGCCCGCAGTAGAACTGATCTCGGACGATGCAGGACGCGAGGGAGGACTATGGAATGTATCCGGCAGGAGCTGGCGAATTTTAGCGAGGCAATCTGTGATAGTAAAATCAGATGTTTTCTTTCGAACGAATATCTGCCTCTTATTGCGTGCCGTTCAAGCTGACTAAAACGCTTGAGATGGTCCGGCTCCATGAAGGTCGAATTGTAGAGACTATGCCCGACAAAACGGCCGTCGGAAGAGAGCTCCAAGCCAACCAGGTCATCACTCAGATAATCAAAACCAGCGTACGCGCACATGACCGCCGACGTTGATTTGCCTGATCCGCCAGCACCGGCTAACAACACACCTTGGCCGTTCTTGGACACCAGACCGGCATGCATGAGCGGCATGTCTTGGTTCTTGTGCCACAAACTCAAGGGCACATGCAGTGGCCTGCCTCGTTCATAGAGTGACAACTCTTCCGCGTTCGATACATAACCAGTCATCAAACCCGACACACGGTCAAGACATACCAATGAATGTTGGAGTTGATAAGAAGCATAGCGACCATCCGGGGATCGCCTTAGGTTCGGATGCAAATCCAGATCGTCTTGCGTCAAGCCGATCTGGCAAAAGACATTTGTTTCAGCCTGATCCCAGATCTCAATGGTGAGGCCGGGAACCGACAGATATTTATCCTCGCAGCGGAGGTGCGCGAATGGTAAATCCATAAACTCTGCGAGTTTCCGTCCGACAATTCGCATCCGTACCGGCTGGCCAGCGAGAACATAGGATGAATCGCGGAACGCGCAACGATGCAAGCGCTTCGCCTCAGCAAATGCCTCCCACATGATTTGGAAGCCGAGGTCGGCATCGGCGACTGGAGCAAGCGGAGCGGGGGCTTGATTGGTTTTAGCTTCAATCACGGCCATCTCAAGAAACGCTTATCGCTTCTTGTTTCGTCGCGGCTAGTTTTTGATAGACGGTATCGTACGCGTCCACACAACGCTCCCAACTGAACAGCTCCCTCACCCGGCGTCGTCCTGCCTGGCCCATTTGCACAGCGACTTCGGGGTGGTCAAGCAGAAGCGTGATGGCGTCGGCTAGGGCGGGGCTGTTTTCCTGATCGACGAGGAGACCTGTCCCTTCATGGACTATCACTTCCGGGAGTCCTCCCACGCAGGTTGCGACCACCGGGCGAGCCATCGATCCAGCCTCCAACGCAACCAACCCAAACCCTTCCAATCGCGACGGTATGAGCACGAGAGTCGCTTGTGCAATCAAATTAGCGACCTTTTCTGGGAGGACGCCGCCGACGAATTCTACACAATGAGCTAGTCCCAAATCGATTGTTTGCTGTTTCAATATGACGTCTTGAGAACCATCGCCGGCGATCACCAAATGAGCACTCGGGAAGCGATGGAGAACCGTTTCAAATGCTGCCAATGCCAAATCGAATCCTTTCTCTGGAACCAGCCGGCCGAGACACAGTATCCGGGGTGGATCGAAAGAGATCGGCTGCGGATCGCAAGGCGGCGGCTCCAGCGCATTGAGGATAACGGAAGAACATGGAATGACTTCGGGCATAAGCCGCCGCGCGTGAGTCAACACCGCGCTCGAACAAGTGGTGACCCAATCCGCGGTGCGCAGGAGGTGTCCCAGTAAGCTGTCATTCGCAACCGATTCATCCGGAAGCACCTGATGCAATGTGACCAACACCGGAGCTGGATGCGCACTTGTCGTGTTAACGTGAAACAAAACACTACGGCCATAGGAGTTGATATGAACGAGGTCGGGCGCGAACTGTTGCTTGAGCAAGGCGATCTCCCGGCGATTTTCGATCATAGATCCCAGGCCGTCTCGGTGCCTTCCTGAAAAAAAAGGAAAACGATATACCGGAATGTCTTGATAGCGGATTTGGTCGGAGTTCTTTAAATTTTCCCAGGTAACTACCGCGAACTCATAGCCGCGGGATTGTAAAGCCGGCAGTAATTTGGCGGCTAGATTCTCGACTCCGCCGATCCTAGGCCAAAAGGTTTCAGACCAAAAAAGAATTCGCATGTGTTTTATCTATTCCTGCGTAAAACACTATGCCGCTTGCATAGCACGATGTCTCGTTTAGTTGATCACGATCGCGATAATCGTCGATACCGACGGCCCTCAGACAGTCCCGCACGCGCACAGGAACGCAGAAACTGTGGCTCGAACTCGTCTCCGACATAATCAGTGCTGTCACTTTGTTCTCTTTGGATCCTTGTGAATAGCTCTTGGTTATGGTTGACGAAGAGCTCGTACCAAAGCAAAAAACTGATCATACGCCACCAGTCGACATGGCCGCTCCACTCGTCTAAGTTCTGCGCACGATCCTTCGCAAAACGCTCAAACAACGGCAGATCAACATAGGAGTTGCGCAGTTGTTTGAGCAACGTTCGAATGGTTGGAGGACTGGTCACTACGAAACGCTCAAATGGAATAGGAAAACCCGC
>Ga0114129_10017017_pt1 | contig 10351 bp, 3 predicted proteins | sample RhiMetdeltSRZDD1_FD_80071 | JGI IMG/M metagenome (GOLD analysis project Ga0114129, IMG submission 80071) | Populus rhizosphere microbial communities from Tennessee, USA - Rhizosphere MetaG P. deltoides SRZDD1 (version 2) (version 2) | ecosystem: Host-associated > Plants > Roots > Rhizosphere >... | reverse complement strand
CCCAGGATCGTTGCGCCGATTCCGCTGTTAGCGAATCGCTTGCCTTTGCCGAACGGAAGCTCCATGGCGCCGGTGGCCGCAAAGTTGTGCCGGAGATCAAACGAAGTCGGCCCGTAGTTTTTACCCCAGAACTGTGGCGCGTTGACGCGCGGTGCGCTGTCGGATGCCTCCGCCGCATACCCGAGGGTGTGCGACCAGGTATACGAGAAGTTCACCAGCGAAGCTCCCTGGAAGCGGCGTTGAAGCTGCGCCTGCAAGGCATCGTACTTCGGAACCCCGATATGGCCCAAAAACCGCGTCGTGCCGGTTCGCCCAAACTTCCGCACGAGCTGGCTGCCCTGATTCCCCTTCCCCGGCTCGGCCCAGTTCGCATCCAGCGCCGAGCCTTGATGAATCGAGCGGGTCGCCACGTAACCGGCGTTCGCGATCCAACGCCCTACCTTCCTCTCCAGTGTGAAGTTCCACGATTGCACGTATCCACGCTTATAGTTGTCATCGGCGGCAGTGAAATTGGCGGTGAGCGGCAGCGGAATCCGCTCCGCCACCACGGGCGCCGTCAAGGATGGAATTCCCCGATCCAGTGTCGTCGACCAGCTCCGGGTGTCGTTAAACGGCAGGTCCAAAGCGAATTGGGTGGGATAGTTTCCGCGCAACTGCAGTGCGATCGGGTACGGATCGACGGTCACCCCGTATCCGGCGCGGATCACGAAATTCTCGCTGGCGCGGTAGGCGAAGCCGACTCGTGGCAGGAAACGGCGCTTGCTTTGAGAGTTGCCGCAGTCGCGCGGTATCGACCCCACACCACAAACCAGCACTTCGTTGGTGTTGAAGTCATAGCGCTCCATCCCGCGCTCCCGGCGCATGGGAAACGGGAAATATTCCCAGCGCACGCCGAATGATGCCGTCAGGCGCGGTGAGATTTGCCAGCGGTCGCGGATGTAGAAGCTGTAGGCGTTAGAGTGGGCAAACTGCGGCTCCACCAGTATGCCGCGGCCGGCTTCGCGAGGCAGGCCGAGCAGGAAGGTGGCGAATGAGTTGAAGTCGTTCGCCGCTGGACCTCCCCGCAGCGTCGTCGTGTCCCGCCGGAATGTGAAAGCCCCGGCTGGCCCCGTGCCGCTCGGCGGGCTCACTTCCTGACTATCGTTCGTGGTCCGAAGCAGATCAGTGCCGAAGCGAATGTCATGAGCGCCACGGATACGGTTGCCGTTCAGGACGATCTGATGCTGCGTATGGTGATGAAAGAAAGGCGAAGTCTGGGGGTAGCCGAGCTGGGAGAATCCGTCGATGAACAGGCGAACCATCCCTCCCTCCAGCTCACTTTTGCCGTTGGTACCCGGAATCTTGAGGACGTCCCGGCCGATATTACGATCCAGATCGGCCGGACCCGCAGTGGTGTCTTGCAACAGGTAACCGTAATACGCGTCGAAGACCAGATTGGGACTGGCCACGTAGGTCGCCGAAACCGTCCCGCTATAGGTGGGCCCAAATCCGAAACCCGTTCTCGAATTGGTGGGGTGCACGTTGAGACCGCCCAGGATTCCGAACGGCCCCGGATTATCCTGGTCGATATAAAACGCGCTGAATCGGATGAAGGCCGTCAGCTTGTCGGTAAGGTTGAAATTGAATTTCGAATCCGCCTGGTCGCGCCTTGCGAAGTACTTGACATTGGCCAGGTAGTTGCTCGTGATCCCAAGCGTCCCACTACCCGGGCTATTGGGAAGCGGCCAATCCGGCAGCGCCAAGATGGCGCGCGCCGGACCGGACACGCGGGCCAGGGGAATCTGGTTACCGGCGAACGGCACGCGGTCCGCTGCATACGCCGCCGGGCTGGCCGGGCTGAATGCCGCGCCGCTCAGCGGATCGAAGATAGGGACCGTTGAACGCGCCAGGTCCCCGCGCCGTATTTCCGCCGTCGGCACGGTTAAGAATCGCGTCGCGTTAGAGTGCTCGTTGGTGCGCTCATAACTCAGGAAGTAAAAGGCCCGGTTCTTCCGGATCGGTCCGCCTACGGTCCCGCCGAACTGATTGGAGATAAATTTCGGTTTGGCTTGCGCGCGGTTGCTGAAATACGGATAGGCCGATAGCGCCTGGTCGTTGTGGTACCAGAAGCCCGAGCCGTGCACCTGGTTTGAACCGCTCTTGATTTGCAGGTTCACCGCCGCTCCCCCAGCCAGTCCCTGCTCGGCGTCGAAGGAGTTCGTCACGATGTTAACCACATCGATCGACTCCAGGGTCGGATTCAACGCGGTATTACCAGGCAGATTCGGGTTGTTGCTGGTGGCTCCGTCGATCCGCACATTGTTTCCCTGGACGCTGGTTCCGTTCACCGAGTACTGCACCGCGCGGGACGGGTTGGCCGCCAGAGAATTCGCATTGCGCGGCGGTGAAAAGCCGGGAAGCGTGCCCAGCAGCAACTGGTAGTTTCTGCCCAGCGGAATCGGCACGCTGCCAAGACTGGCCTGGGTCAGTTCCCTTCGGACCTGGGCTCCTTCGGTTTGCAGTTGGGCTACGTCGCTGCTCACCGTGATCGATTCCGCCACGTCGCCTACAGTCATCACCACGTTGATCCGCACTATGCTGTTTGAGGTCACCCGGACGCCTGTCTGAGAGAAAGTCCGGAGTCCGGTGGCCCGGACCTCCACGGTATAGATCCCGGGCGTGAGCGTCGGAAAGTTATAAGTGCCAGACGCGCTTGTCGCCGCCTCGCGCGAGGCGGCGGTTTCCACGTTCCGGGCGGTCACCGTCGCCTCGGGGATCATCCCCCCGGTGTTATCTGTTACGTTTCCTACCAGTCCGCCATACAAAATCTGCGCGCTGGCGAGCTCGCGCAGACCGCCACCGCCAAGAACCAACACAGCGGCACACAGCAGAGCTTTCCTCGTGCGGGACCAGCCAGTGCTCGTCACAACCTTCACCCTGTCAAACCAAGCGAATTGCGACATTTATATACCCCGAACTGTCACCAGATGTGTTCCATGGTAATCACTATTTCCGTCGTCTTGTCAAGCGCCTTGTTTGCGCCCGGCAGGGGGCTGCGTATAGGAATCTCCAAGGCAAACGCTTCGAGGATGTTTCCGCGAATCCGGGCCCTGCCAGCACATCGCACCGATCCGGAAGAGGCGCCGCTTTTGGCGACTTCGATAATGACGGCCGGATAAGGCGATCAACGAAATGAACGATACGCCTTCGCTGCTGCGTTCCGCGGTCCGCAACCGGAATCACTGGGTCGAAGGAACCAAATCGAATCGAAGCGCGATTGGAGCGCGTATGACTTGTATTGCGGGCGCCAGATCGATGAAGTTCGAAGTGGTGGCAGCTTCAGCGCTCGCGATGCCAGCCGCCCGGTGGATCTCATGCCCGGAAACGCTACGCCGATTTCGCCGGAATCGTTTTTACGGCGTGGGCCCCGGTCACGGGCGCATCTTCCGGCTCTTTTCTCCGGACGGGAACTCACCCGGCTCGGTACCCGGTCCTCAACGACGCTATTCGTTCACGCTGCCTCTCGCGGCTTCGCCTGCTAACCTCTCGTACACTCGCCGGGCTTCTTCAAACTGCGAAAAGACGCGGTCCTTTTGGGCCGGCGTATGCCAGACACCTAACTTCTGCGTCATATCGCGCAGCTTGTCGATCCACGCAATGAAGTATTCCGCAGATTCACGATTGCGGATCTTCTGAGCGCCCACATAAACCCGAATGGCATTCGTGATGGCTTGCGGAAACGATGGATCCCCCGCCACGCCCGCGCCGGGACCCTCGGCAACCAATGAAAACCAACCGCTCTTTTCCGCCTTTAATTGCTCCCGGAATTCTCCACGCTTCCTGTCGCCTGTGAGGGCAATCTCCTTCCACGCGCTTCCATTGTGATAGATGATCATCCGGGTTAACGGGAGGTAGGACCAAACTCTTCCCTCCAAAACGATAGATCCGCCTTGTGGAGGCAGGGTGACGGACTCGCCGGGCATTCGCTGATTCACGGTAAATTCGACTAGAGGTCCTGTGGTTAGAAAAGCCCGTCCCTCTTTTAGCGAGCGGATCCACGCCGCTCCAGTAAGGTTGCTTCCAAGATAAGCATACGTCCGAACGGAGCCGACCAGCGTTTGCCTCTGAAAACAGAGCTTCGCATCTTCACCACCGACGGGGGACAAGCGGAAGTCATTGTTCAAAGCGTGCTGCCAGACTCGCAACGATGCGCGCGAAGAGGACGACCACTCGAGTGCATCTACTGCGCCAAGAGCCAAGTCCACCGGGAAGGCCTTTCCCCCTCCGAGGTTTGTTTGTAGCGGGTCGCCGCTGCCGCCGAATGAATGGGCATAGCCGACCAGGGCGCCCTGGGCCTTAGCCTTTCTAGCCATGTCCGTGTTGGTGGGGTAGAAACTGTCAAGTGCGGTACCTTCGTATCCATTGGTAAAGGGCGATAGGAGATGATCCTTCAAGCCGACATAGGAGACGTGGCCCCACATGGGGGGACGAAATTCCTGCCCAACTACGATGATTGTATTCGGATCGCTGTGCGAGACCGGATGCTCGCCGCCCCCTTTGATGAAATGCTCACGGTCAATAATACGATTGTCCTTATTGCCGACGAGTGGAGTCATGACGTGCAAATCCTCCGCTCGGCCAATCGACATCATGTCTTCCAGAGTGTTGTTCTGGTTGCCGCCTTTGTTGGGGTGAGTATGATTTGTCCCGCTATACCAGCCTTTCGCGGTCATATCGACCATCTGCGTGATGTTAAGAACTAAATCCGATGTCTCGCCAGCCTTTACCTCGACTTCCTGCTTTATGGGTGAATATTCGAATCCTTTAACTGCTTCGAGAGAGATCCTCCCGGGCGGGGTTTCAAACAAAAACTCGCCTTCGGTGTAAAAGATGTGCTCACCTGATCGCCACGTCACGCCTGGATGGGCTACTCGGGCGTAGGAGTTGGGCGGCGCGTAGAACTTCCCGTCCGCAGCAGACGCATAAATACGCGCCGCCGTGGGCTTACCTGTGTTTGTAATGACCCTTCCATGCACGACGCCCATAGGACGCTTCCATCGGCGTGAGACAATGGAAACCTCCCGCTGAGCGCCGCCGTAGGTTTCGAGCAAGTTCAGTTGCGGCAGATTTCTTTCGTTGGAGACATAAGCGATCCATTCCCCGTCCGGAGACCAGCGGGGATGGAAATGGTTGTATGCGCCGAAAGTCATCTTAAAAGGCGCCCCGCCCGCGGTTGGCAGCAGGTAGAGATTGTCAAACTCGTCTGCCCCACCGGCTGTGGATGCGTAGACAAACCGCTTACCATCCTTGGAGATGTTCGGCCGGGTGCGGTAGAGAGTCTGCTCCTGCAAAATCAGCCGCGCTTTCTGACTCCCCCCAGGCTCCACCGGCATACGCCACACGCTTCCTGAGCCCAGTGGAGCGTCCCGGTTCGAAACGAATAGCAACTCCTTGCCATCGGGCATCCAGGCAGGCTGGGTGTGCATGTCCCACGCGCCAAAGTATAGCCGGTCTTTTCCGAAGCTGTGATCCGCCGTTAACGCCATTTCCTCGCCCGACCACCGGCCATTCCGGATCGGCCGCACGTAAATGTTGAAGTTCCCAGCCGGCTTGGTGGAAACGTACGCAAGCCGGCTGCCATCCGGCGAAAAGACAGGGTCCGCGTAGACCTCCTTGTCTTGCGTGAGCGGGTACGCCTCACCCGTCTCTACATTCATCATCTCCAGCCCGATACTGACCCCGCCATCATCCGCCGTGTAGACGATCCACCTGCCGTCGGGTGACCAATCCGGCGAGGAATGATACTTCCGGTCATAGGTCAGCTCATACGCTACTCCGGTTTGCGGGTCCACCTTCCAGATCGAGCCATACATCGCAACGGCGATCCATTTGCCGTCCGGCGACCAGGTGGGCCACCACGGTGTCGTACTGGGGGCCGGCGGCAGGTAGTAGTTCCACATGTAGTGCCCGCCCTGCTTAGCGGCAGGGTAAGCCGTCGACCTCTGAGCTAAGGATGCGGAGGCTGAACCCAGAAGTATCAAGACCGAAAACAAGCGCATGGCACGGAAGAGAATAGTCACTATGAATCCTCTGCCAAGTGAGACATATTGTTACAACGGCCGCTAAAAACCATTAGAAAAGTCAAGTTGTGATGGCCGGACTAAAAGACGTACTTCAACGCGAGCTGCATTTCCCGGTTGCTGATCCCGGTTGAAGTAATCCTGCCAAAGGTTGCATTGCCGAGACTCCTGCTCGGGGCGCTGAACTGCGGCGTATTCAGGAAATTGAATGCTTCCCAGCGGAACTGCAACCGGTGACCTTCTTTAATTCGAAAATCCTTGAAGAGCGCAAAGTCCCACGTTTTCTGGCCAGGAGCGTCCAACAAGCTTACGCCTGCATTTCCATAGCCGAGGGTTCCCGGCAAGAATAGCCCATCGCCTGGGCAGCCGTCGCATTTTGATCGAACGAAGGCGGTGGTATCGAACCAATGGTCGAGGTTTCGATCGCTTGACACCCTGGGCACGCTCTTGCCGGCGACCACGTTCGGCCTGGGAGCACCGCCGCCGTTATTGTGTGAATCGCCGCTTTGGCTCACGGTCACCGGAAGCCCCGATGTCAATTGCACGATGCCATTGATGGCCCAGCCACCAAGAATCGTTCCGGTGAGACCACTCCTGGTTCGCATCCACGGCAGTTCCCAGATATGGCTAAAAACAAAACGATGCCGTTGATCGATCAGTGCCCGGCCTCGATCGAGTTGCGTATTTCGAGGATTTTGCGGCGTGTTACTTCCAAAACCTGCGGCCTGATTCGCCTCATAACCCACGGCCAGGGCTTTCTGAAGATTATACGATGCCACGAAGGTGAGGCCGCGCGCGTATCGCTTCTCCGCCCGTAACTGCAGCGCGTGGTAGAAAGAGTTCTGGCTTGTGTCCAGCAGCCGGATCGTGCTCAAGGGAAGTAGCCTGTCGGGCGTTCGACTATCCACATAGAACTGGATGGGACGGCGGGCTTGAATGTTGCCAAGTCCCGGGTTCGGATTGTTGAAGTTCGCAATATTTATGTCGATATTTGACCCCTTGCTCCCTACGTACGCCACACCGAAGACGAGGCTTTGACCAAGGCTCTTTTCGATTTCCATGGTCCATTGCCACAGATCATTATTGAGGTAAAAAGAGCGGTTCCCCCGAGAACTATCGATGTTACCCAGCATGACCAGCGCCTGCGCGGCCACTGTACCCGTACCGGCGAACGGATTTTGAATGGTGGCCTGTGGGTTGTTCCTGTCATTATTAAAAACACTTGAACCGGAGAACGGCGGCGCTAATGCCAAAATACTGTGGTTATTCATCTGTTGCGCGTTGTAGAACTGACCGGCGCCCGTACGAAGCACCAGTGTATTGTTCAGCCGGTAGGCGATACCGAGACGCGGCATGATTTGCGTCAGGTTGATCTCATTCAATTTCTTTTTCATGCCGGGGTCCGGTACGAGCATCGGTACGAACATTCCATTGATAGTGCGCGCCTCGCCATCGGCAAACGACAGATTGCGAAGCTTACCTTGCGCATCCTGAACAGAACCGAAGATGTCCCAGCGAACGCCGAAATTAATCGTCAGCTTCGAAGTAGCCTTGAAATCGTCAAGCCAGTAAAATCCGAATTTGTTCTGGCGGGCGAAAACAGGCGATTTGCCCTCGCCGGTCGCCGCTGATGTGGGATAGCCCAGCATAAATGCAGCCATGCCGTCGGGGATTCCCACAATATCCGCGGAAAAGCTAAGAGTCCCACGCGGCACGTTCCCCGACACAGTGTTGAGAAAATTGTACCGGTACAGGCCTCCGAACTTAAAGTTGTGCTTACCGTGGTTGACACTCAAGCCGTCGGAAACTTCGTGAATCTGGCACACGTTGAAGCGTCCGATGGTGTTTCCAAGAGAAATCCCTGTGAAGCCCGTTATTCCTATGTTGGGTAGACCTTCCTCTCTTGGGGTCAACGTGCGGTTATTATCGGTCACCACGCGAATATCAAGGCCCAGATCGCGGTGCGTGAAGTCGGTGTTCGTGTGAAGACCTAAAGTATCGTCTACTTCCCGGCTATATCCATACCGAAAATCGTTAAAGATATTCGCACTGATGATTTTCGAGTACCCGACCGCCAGATTCTGGGGGCGGCTGGTGGTGTTGGACTGAGTAATTTTGTCAAGTGGGACCGTTTGCCAGTTCGCTTCCACAAAGACATATCGAGCAAAGATCCGGTCGTTCTGGCCAAATCGGTGGTCTACGCGACCGAGAAATTGATCGCTGTTGATACTATCAGCGTTGGTGCCCGCGAGGTTAATCGGGCTGCCGTTGGCGCGTGCCTGGCCATCTATGTTCGGGTACGCGATGAAGCCGCCGTCGGGAAACGGGCTGGTTTTCTTCCAGGTCAGAATGTTCTTCGAAACCGGGTTAATGAGGCTCGGCGGGATGATGTTGTTTGGAAAAGGAGCGCTGCTGCCAGGCGCCCGAATGGCGCGGGAGGCGGCCGGATTAGGGTCGTTCCGGTACCAGCGGTTTCTGGGTTGAAGGATTTCCGAGAAGTCTCCGGCGCGCATCTCCAAGGTTGGCACGGCGGTGGCCTGTGGAGTGGCGCGGCGTTCCCGGCGGGCTTCCCAGTTAAACAGCCAGAATGTTTTGTCTTTGATAATCGGTCCGGATACGACTGTCCCGTACTGGTTTCGCCGCAGCTTGTTTTTGGGTTGCTCCGGCGGCAGGAAGAACCCACGCGCATCGAACTGGTTGTTGCGAACGAACTCGAAGATAGTCGCGTGGAGCTGATTTGTGCCCGATTTGATCGCAACATTGATCTGCGCCCCGGAGTTCATTCCATACTCGGCTGAGTAAACGGCGCTCTGCACCTTAAACTCCTCGATCGCTTCGATGGACGGCGTGAATGGCATCATGCTGGTTCGCGTCTCCGTACTGACGACGCCATCCACGGTCGCGTTCTGGTTGATATCCCGCTGGCCGTTGGCCGAAATCCCAACCATTTGGCCGGGAATCGGGATGCCTCCCTGGCCGTCCTCTCCCATGCGGGTGCCGATAACAACACCGGGCATCAGCGTGGCGAGCTGGCCAAAATTGCGCCCGTTGAGGGGCAGATCGACGACTCGCTTCGACTCGATCACCGACCCCAGAGTGGCATCCTCCGTGCGCAGGAGAGAGGCCGCCCCTCGCACCTCGACCATTTCCACTTGTTCGCCAACGTGCATCTGGAAATTGATCCGAGCTTTCTGCTGCAACTGTAAAATCACTCCCCGCATGACCTCGGTTTTGAAGCCGCGGGCCGAGCAGGTGATGTCGTACTCTCCGATATCCAGCAGCGGAAACACATAGTTGCCGGTCTCGTTCGTGAGGGTGGTCCGCACATCACCCGTAGCCACCCGTTTAACGGTGATACTGACGCCGGGAATGACGGCGCCGGTCGGATCGGTGACAAGACCGAGAATCTCTGTAGAGACTGTCTGGCTTGCAGCAGAAAAAGCAAGGACTAAGGCGAATGAGCAAACGGCGAATAGGCGTAGCATGGCGATCTAGTACCCTTTCTTGATATCGAGCAACGACACACGGGGATCTGATCGAGGATCACGGAGGGATCTGGCGAGGATCTAATCGTAAGGACGGCCGGCGTATAACGATAATGCTTTATTCGCGCAAAGTAATAATGTTCCATGACGACGGCAGTCATCCCCGGCATTTCCCGCTGGATGCGATAACTCTACCGTTGCCCGATCTTCAAGGCAAAGTGGCCCCGCGCCTTTTCGCTGTACTCAACCTTCGAGCCCAGTAACCGATGGACGTACGCGCCCGGGCTCGATCCAGCCGCGCGTCCCGGGTCTATGATCAGCCGGTTTGAATCAACTTTCCGAGCACTTCCAGTGTCTTGTCCAGTTGCGGCCGGGTTATGTAGTAACCAATGTCGACGCGAAAGCCATCGCTCTTCCCGCCGACAACTATTCCGTGCTTCTCTCTTAACGTGGTCACCAATTCGTTGGCGTTGAGCTTCGGAATCCGGAACGCCGACTGAGCACAGTACATAGCCGGGTCATTGGGGGTCAATGGTTCCACTCCCGGCATGCTCAACAACTTACCTTTAAAATAAGTCATCAGCTCCCGCTGCCGCGCTTCAATCCTTTCGATCCCTATCGAGTGGGCGAAATCGAGGGCATCTCCCAACGCCATTGCCGTCGCCCAGGAGCGGTTTCCAAAGGTCGTATACTTCCGGGCATCGCCGTATGTGTCCCATCCCCCATGGCCCATCAACGGCCAAAGCATATCCTGTCGATCCCGGCGCACGTAGAAAATCCCGTTCCCCAATGGCGCGTGCAGCCATT
>Ga0114129_10017016_pt1 | contig 10351 bp, 10 predicted proteins | sample RhiMetdeltSRZDD1_FD_80071 | JGI IMG/M metagenome (GOLD analysis project Ga0114129, IMG submission 80071) | Populus rhizosphere microbial communities from Tennessee, USA - Rhizosphere MetaG P. deltoides SRZDD1 (version 2) (version 2) | ecosystem: Host-associated > Plants > Roots > Rhizosphere >... | reverse complement strand
CCCGTTGGGGATGATGAGGATTCCTCCCTTCGTCGCTAGTGCTCCTCAGGCTAACTTCTTCCCCCATGGCCGTCCGACCCGCATCGAAGACGCGAACGACTCGTCCCAAGGCGCCGAAACGCACCGTCGATTGGCGCGCTGTCGCCTATCACACGCTCGTCTCTCGAGCGCTCGACGACGCCGAGGAGACAACCAATCGCAATCGGGCAACCGTGCCCCGCGACCACGTTGTCCTGTACCAGTTCTCGGCGCGCGGCCACGACGTCGCGCAGACGATTCTGGGCTCGATGCTCGACCACCCGCATGATGGCGTCGGCGCGTACTACCGGTCGCGGCCACTGCTGCTCGCACTCGGCCTCTCCATCGAGGACGCGCTCGCGAGCCCGCTCGGTCGGTCCGGTGGCTTCAGCGACGGCCGCGACATCGGCGTCGTCTGCAACATGCCTAACAGGAACGGCCCTGTGGTGCTACCGATGTCCGGCGATGTCGGGTCGCAGTACACGCCGGCAGCCGGGTGGGCACAGTCGATCACGTACCACCGCGACGTGCTTGGCGACGAGTCGTATCGCGGCGCCATCGGGGTCGTGCTCGGTGGCGAGGCGTCGGTCGCGACGAATGGCTTCTGGTCATCGCTCACGATTGCGACGACGCTGCGCCTGCCGATGCTGTTCTACATCGAGGACAACGGGCTCGGCATCTCGGTGCGGGGCGACATGCAGACGCCGGGCGGAAACATTGCGCGCAACCTTGCATCGTTCGGGAACCTGCTCGTGCGCGACGGCGACGGGTGCGACCCCGGCGAGACGGCGCGCTTGTTAGGCGAGGTCGTAGACCATGTGCGCGGGGGGAGCGGGCCGGCGTTGATTCACCTCACCGTTCCGCGTCTCTCGTCGCATTCCGGGCCCGACAACCAAAAGGGGTACCGCACGGAAGCCGAGATCGCGGCCGACGTGAGCCGCGACCCTCTGCCCCGGCTCCACAATCACGTCGTCCCGACCGTGATGAGCGAGAGGCAATGGGCCGATCTCCAGGGCGAAGTCGAGCGCGATGTCGCGCGAGGCCTCGACGGCGCGCGAACTCGCCGCGCGCCCGACCCGGCGACAGTCCGGCGGTTCATCTACGAGGAGCCACGGCAGCCCGGAGACGTCGAGACGTACGGCGGTCTTTCCGATGCGGAGGTATCCGCGCTTGGCGGCACGACCACGGCGGCCGAGGGCGGCGACGTCGTTCGCTTCGCCGAAGCCGTCAAGCGTACGCTACGCTCGGAGCTCGCGCGGAATCCGAAGGTGCTCGTGTTCGGGGAGGACGTCGGGGTGAAGGGCGGCGTTCACCTCGTCACCGAGGGACTTCAAAAGGAGTTCGGGGTCGGGCGAGTGTTCGACACCAGCCTTTCGGAAGAAGGCATCGTCGGCCGTGCGGTCGGGATGGCGGTTGCGGGACTCATGCCGGTGGCCGAGATCCAATTCCGCAAGTACGCCGACCCTGCCCATGAGCACTTGAACAACTGCGGCACGCTGCGGTGGCGCACCGCGAACCGATTCTGTGCTCCCATCGTCGTGCGCATGCCCGGGGGATATGGAAAGGACGTTGGCGATCCATGGCACTCGCTGAGCGCGGAGGTCACCTGGGTCCACGCCATCGGCTGGCAGGTCGCGATTCCCTCCAATGCCGCCGATGCCGTGGGGCTGCTTCGGTCGGCAATGCGAAGCCGGAACCCGACGATCTTCTTCGAGCACCGTTCGCTGCTCATGACGAGCGACGGGAGCAGACGGTATCCCGGCGACGATTACGTCGTCCCGTTAGGCCAGGCCACGCGACTTCGTGAAGGGTCGGACATTACCGTCGTGTCGTGGGGCGCGATGGTGCACCGATGCGTGGAGGCGGCTGAGCGCTTCGGCAACCGAGTCGACCTCTTCGATCTCCGCACGGTCGCGCCATGGGACCGTGAGGCGGTGCTCGATTCGGTCCGTCGTACTTCGCGCTGCCTGATCGTCCACGAGGACGCCATCACGGCGGGCTTTGGTGCCGAGATCGCAGCCGTGGTCGCGCGCGAGGCATTCTGGTATCTCGATGCCCCGGTCGACCGACTGGCCGTGGCGGACGTGCCGATGCCCTACCATCCGTCCCTGCTCGACGCCGTCCTGCCTGACGCCGATCGCATCGCGGCGCGTATAGACGCGCTGCTCACGACATAAGGGTCCCCTCGCGAGGCACCCCGTTGCCTGGCGTGATGTAGCACACACATCGCGGGTGACTTTCTGAACATGTTCAAAATTGCCTCTTGACGGGCGACGAGGCTTTGCCAAGAATTGAACATGTTCAAAACGGTCACCGCCAAGGGTGAAGACACCCGGGACCGCATCTACAACGCCGCGCTGACGCTCTTTCGCGAGCGTGGGTTCGATGCGACCACCATGCGCGACGTCGCTGCCGCCGCCGACATGTCCCTCGGCGCGGCCTACCACTACTTCCCCAGCAAGGACGCGATAGTCATGGCCTACTACGACCGCGTCTCGCGCGAGCATGCTCGGCGCGTCGCGGCCGAGGTGGGCGGCGAAAAGTCGCTGGCGAAGAGGCTCGGCATCGCGTTCCGCAGCAAGTTCGAGATCCTGCACGACGATCGTCCGCTCATGGGCGCCCTGCTCCGCTTCGCGGGCGACCCTCGCCATCCGTTGTCGTTCTTCGGTGCGTCGACGCGTCACCACCGCCTGGAGAGCATGGCCGCGTTCTCCGTCGCGGTTGGCGACGAGCACCTGCCGGATGACCTCGCGCGACTGGCTCCCGTCGCGCTGTGGGCGCTCCACATGGGGTTACTGCTGTTCTTTCTGCACGACAGCTCCGCGGGCGCACGACGCACCGCGGCGCTCACCGCGGGCGCCGTCGATCTCGTCGTCGCCGCGTTCAAGCTGTCACGCCTGCCGCTACTTCGCTCGGTGCGACGCCGCATCGTGTCGCTGCTCGATGACGCGAAGCTGCTCCCCGATCGGCAGGACATCGAGCTCGCGAGGGCCTCATGACCAGCGAATTCTCTCACGATGCGGACAACGAGGCCACGCAACGCGCGCGTCGAACCGTTGGTGCGATCGTCATCACCCTCGCCATCGTGGCTGGCGCGTATCGCATCCTCGTGCTGAACAAGGTGCAGCACACGTCACTCGTGTTCGTGGGACTGCCGGCCCTCGCCGCGTTCACGCTGCTCTATACACGGCCGCAGACCGCGATCGGCACGATCAACAAAGTCATCGCGATTCTGCTGTGCCTTTCGGGCATCCTGTTCGGTGAAGGGCTCGTCTGCATTCTGTTCGCCGCGCCCATCTTCTTTCTCGTCGGCACGATCATTGGCTACGTGATCAACCGTGCCACGGGCAAGCGGCCCCCGGACGACCCCTCGTCCGCCAAGTGGCGAGGCGTCGTGATGCTCGTCGTCGTCCCGCTCAGCGCCGAGGGCGTCGTGCCGGCGCTGGCGTTCAACCGCGAGGAAGAGGTGACGGTGACCCGGATCGTCGACGGCGAACCCAACGCGATAATGACGGCGCTGGCGTTGACGCCGCGCTTCGACCGCGACTTGCCGGCATTCTTCCGGCTGGGGTTCCCGACCCCGATGCATACCGATGGCGCGGGTCTCGAGGTTGGCGATCGACGCTCGGTCATGTTTGCGCACGGTCAGCACCACAATGGCGCGCTCGTGCTGCGCGTCGCTTCAGCGGACTCGCAGTCAGTCGTCTTCAACGCGATGAGCGACTCGAGCTATATCACCCACTGGCTGGACTGGGAAAGCGCCGCGGTTCGCTGGGCGCTCGTGAGCCCGGGGCACACGCGCGTAACATGGACGCTGCGGTATCGTCGCCGTCTGGACCCTGCGTGGTACTTCGCGCCGATCGAGCGGTACGGCGTACGGCTCGCCGCCGGCTATCTCATCGAAACGCTCGCTGCGCCAGGTGCGCGTTAGGCATGGACCGCACGACGATGGTCAGGGCCGCCGCGCTGTACGTTCCGCTCTGTCTCACCGCGATAGCCTGGCTCGCCTCACCACCAGGCACGCGGGAACGTGCGGCAGCGCTTCTCGCCACCGCGTGGAACGTCGGGGCCCTGCTCGCCGTGCACGTCGTGGCGACGAGCGTGGGCTGGTGGACCTACGGTGTTGCCGATGCCGTTGTCGCCGGCTTTCCGGTCGACCTGTACGTCGGCTGGGCAGTGATGTGGGGCGCTTTTCCGTCGCTCGTTGGGCGCCGGTTCTCCCTGAGAACCATTGTGTGTGGAGCGATCGCTGTGGACGTCCTCGCGATGCCGCGCTTACATCCGTTCGTCCAGTTGGGCAGCACCTGGCTTGTCGGCGAGGCTTTTGCGATCGCAGTCTGCCTGATCCCGGCGCAGCTCCTTGCGGCCTGGACACGTCAGGACTCGCATCTCGCGCATCGCGGCGGCTTCCAGGTGATCGCGTTCGGTAGCCTCGCGCTCGGCGTCCTGCCCACGATCATCCTCGAACAGAGTGGCGACTCGTGGTCGGCGCTCGCGTCGCGCCCGAGCTGGGTGACGGGTCTCCTGCTCCAGCTGGTCGCGATCCCCGCATTGCTCGGCGTCAGTGCCGTCCAGGAGTTCGCACTTCGCGGCCACGGTACGCCGGTGCCGTTCGATCCGCCGAAGACGCTCGTGACGACCGGCCCGTATGCCTATGTCCGAAACCCGATGCAGCTCTCCGCCACGCTCGTCATGCTCGGCTGGGGCGCGATCCTCGAGAGCTGGTGGGTGGTCGCGGCGGGCGTCATGGCGGTCGTGTACGGGGCCGGGTTCGCGGCAGGCGATGAAGGCGCGGACCTCGTCGAGCGATTCGGACCGCGATGGCGCGACTACGCCGATTCTGTTCGGTCCTGGGTACCGCGATGGCGCCCGGTGCATCCGATTGGAACTTCTGCGACGCTCTACGTGGCAGAAGAATGCGGCCCGTGCTCGGAGGTTCGCGCGTGGTTTTCGGCCCGCGGGCCGCGCGGGCTCGAGATCGTGGCCGCCGAGCGGCATCCGTCGCGGTCGTTGACGCGGATCACGTACGATCCCGGCGACGGCTCGGGGGATGCCGTCGGCGTGGTCGCGTTAGGGCGGGCGCTCGAACACGTGAACCTTGGATGGGCGCTGATCGGGATGTTCGTGAGGCTTCCTGGGTTGGGAGCGCTGCTGCAGCTCGTTACCGATGCGAGTGGTGGAGGGCCAAAGCGAGTCGTCCGATACTGTGAGCGTCCTGGGCAAGAGGAACCATCGCGCGACCGTCAGCGTAGCAACGTCAAAACGGCTTGAACAGCTCGAACGGCTGCCGGCACGAGTTGCAGAACAGAATCGCCTTACAAGCCGTTGACCCGAACTCGCTCCGCACGATCGTATTCACGGACTGGCAGTACGGGCACTTGACCGGCGAGCGCCGGCGCAGGGGCACGAGATCGTCCGCTTCGACGCGACCCGGTGGGGCGATGCCGTACGCCTCGAGCTTCGCCTTCGCATCGTCGGAGATCCAATCGGTCGTCCAGGCCGGGGCGTAGACCGTTCTGACGCGCGCGTTAGGCACGCCACGACGCGCGAGCGTCTGCACGACCTCGGCCTCCATGGCATGCATGGCCGGGCATCCCGAGTAGGTCGGCGTCATGACGACGACCACTTCGTCGCCCGACACCTCGACGTCGCGCAGGACCCCCAACTCGCGGATGCTGAGCACCGGCACCTCGGGATCCTTCACGTCCTCGAGCCAGCGAAGAATTTCTTCGCGGCGCGAGTCGACAACGCTCACCACGACGCCCCCGGATGCGCGCGGGCGAGGCTCTGCATGTCGGCAAGCATGCGACCGAGATGCTCCGTGTGACGACCGGTTCGGCCTCCACGAGGCGCGAATCCGTCCTTCGGAATCGCGAGCGTCGCTTCGACGATCACGCGCGTCACCGACTCGCGCCAGCTATCACGAAGCGTTTCGACATCCACGCCCGACCCAGCCGCGGCGGCTTGGCGATCGACGTCGTCCGTGATAAACAGCTCGGCCGTGTACGGCCACAGATCGTCGAGAGCGCGCTGCGCACGACGATGACTCTCCGGCGTCCCGTCGCCGAGCATCCGCATCCATTCCGCACTGTGGCGGAGGTGGTATCTGGCCTCCTTGAGCGCCTTGGCCGCGATACCGGCGAGGGTCTTATTGGTTGCCGCGGCCAGGCGTTCGAGCATGAGCACGTCCCACGCGTCGAACAGGAACTGCCGCACGATGGTCATCGCGAAGTCGCCGTTAGGCAGCTCGACGAGTTGCGCATTGCGGAACTCGATCGCGTCGCGGAAGTAGGCGAGCGCATCCTCGCTTCTTCCCTTCCCTTCGACCTCGCCCGCGAGCTTGAGGAGGAGCGACGCCTGGCCGATCAGGTCGAGCGCGATGTTCGCGAGCGCGATGTCTTCTTCGAGAATCGGCGCATGCCCGCACCACTCGGAGAGCCGATGCCCGAGCACGAGTCGGTCGTCGCCCAGCCGGAGGAGATGCTCGAAGAACGGATTGTCGGAGATGCCGGACGTCGCCGTCGACGGCCGCGCCCCTGCGACCCAATCCGCGCTGGCTCCGTTCCCGTCTCCCGTCTTCCGTTTCCCGGCGGTCACATTCCCCTGACCCCGCGCGGCACCTTATAGAACTGCGGATGCCGATACGCCTTGTCGTTCGCCGGATCGAACAGTGGCCCCGCATCGCTCGGCGCGGAGGCAATGATCGCCGTCGTCGGCACGACCCAGAGGCTCACGACCTTGCCTCGTCGCGCGTAGACGTCACGCGCATTCTGCATCGCGTGCTCGGCGGTGGTCGCGTGGACGCTTCCCGCATGCTCGTGCGGCGCACCCTCGCCCTCCTGCGTGAAGACTTCCCAGAGATCCCACTGCGTGTCCGCCGGGGGGGTCGCAGCGGTCGTCGATCCAGCGGTCTCGTTCGACATCCGCGTTAGGCCGCCGATGCGTCGGCGCGACGCTTTGCCGCGTACGCCTCGGCGGCATCACGAACCCATGCGCCATCGTCGTGCGCCTTGCGGCGCGCGGCGAGTCGCTCGCGGTTGCACGGGCCGTTGCCCGAGATCACCTCATGGAACTCCTTCCAGTCGATCTCACCGAACAGCCAATGCCCAGACGCCTCATCGTGGCGGAGGTCGGGATCAGGCAGCGTGAGGTTCACTGCCCGCGCCTGCGGGACCGTCAGGTCGACGAAGCGCTGGCGCAGCGTGTCGTTCGAATCGCGCTTCACACGCCATCGCATGAGCTCCGCCGAATTCGGCGAGTCCTTGTCACTCGGCCCGAACATCATGAGCGACGGCCACCACCAGCGATTCACCGCGTCCTGCACCATCGCGTGCTGCTCGGGCGTGCCGTTCGCGAGCGTCGCGACGCTCTCGTAGCCCTGCTTCTTGTGGAAGTTCTCTTCCTTGCAAATTCGCACCATCGCCCGGGCGTACGGGCCGAACGACGCCTTCGCGAGCATCGTCTGATTCACGATCGCCGCGCCGTCGACGAACCAGCCGATCACGCCAATGTCGGCCCACGTGAGCGTCGGATAGTTGAAGATGCTCGAGTACTTCGCCTTGCCGGTCAGCAGCTGGTCGACGAGCTCCTCGCGATCCACGCCGAGCGTCTCGGTGCCGCAGTAGATGTAGAGGCCGTGGCCGGCCTCGTCCTGGACCTTCGCCAGAAGTACCATCTTCCGTCGGAGACTCGGCGCGCGCGTGATCCAGTTGCCTTCCGGCAGCATCCCAACGATCTCGGAATGGGCGTGCTGCGACATCATGCGGATCAGCTGCTTGCGATAGCGCTCCGGCATCCAGTCCTTCGGCTCGATCGATTCGCCCTGAGCTATCCTCGCCTCGAACTCGGCGACTCGGGCAGCCTCCTCGGCCGTTGCGGTGCCACCAACCTGCTGAGAGGCCGGCAGATTCTTATCCGTCACGGTCTACTCCGGCAAAGAAATGAGGCCCTCGAATGACGCGTCTTTTACGTACCTCGAGCCGCGGCCTTCCGAGGGCGATCGCTTTCGTGTATTAAACACCAATCTCCTTGGAATTCAATGGCTAAGGGCGTGTCGGACGCGACGATTCCCGCGTGATTCTCGAGGCAGCGAGGCCAATGCTCACACCAACTCCCACAAGCTCTCAGTCGCTCGGTTCCGGCGCCGTCACATGCTCGATCACCGACGGGATCGCGACCGTGTCGTTCTACCACCCGAAAAGCAATTCGCTCCCGGCTGTCCTGTTGAATGATATCGCCGGGCGCATAGCGGCGGTGAGCAAGCATCCGGCATCGCGGGTGGTCGTCATTCGGAGCGAAGGAGCCGGGACGTTCTGCGCAGGCGCATCGTTCGACGAGCTCAAGCGGATCGACTCGTCGGAAGCCGGAAAGGAGTTCTTCATGGGCTTCGCCCGCGTGATGCTTGCGATGCGACGCTGCACCAAGCCGATCATCACGCGAGTCCAGGGGAAGGTCGTCGGTGGCGGAGTGGGCATCGTCGCGGCGTCCGATTACGTGCTCGCCGTGCCCGAAGCACCGGTGCGTTTGAGCGAGCTGGCGGTTGGGATAGGACCGTTCGTCGTCGGCCCGGCGATCGAACGCCGAATCGGGGCGTCGGCATTCTCCGCGCTGGCGCTCGATGCCGATTGGCGCGATGCGCACTGGTGCGTGGAGCACGGGCTTTACACGAGACTCTGCGACAATCTGCCCGCGCTCGATCAGGTGTTAGGCACGCTGTCGCACAGGGTCGCGGCGTTCAATCCCGAGGCGATCGCGCAGCTCAAGTCCGCGCTATGGCACGGCACGGACGACTGGGAGGAGCTTCTCGAAGAGCGGGCGGCGATGAGCGGGAAGCTCGTGCTCTCCGACTTTACCCGGAACGCGATCGCGGCGTTCGAGAAGAGATAGCTATCAGCCGGCTGATGGCTGATGGCTGATAGCTCCCGCCACGAGTTAGTCGCTTCGCGACTAGCTCGTCGGCGGGTTGAACGTTTCGTGCTGCGAGTCGATCCAGCTCTGATGGTATTTCGGATCCTCGAACTTGAGCGCGGGCTTCGCGACCTAGAGCGGCCGGAACGAGTCCATCATCACCGCGAGCTCGTTCGTGTACTTCGCACCGATGCTCGCTTCAGCGCGGCCGGGATGTGGGCCGTGTGGTAACCCATCGGGGTGGTGCGTGACGCTCCCATACTCGATTCCCTTCCGGCTCATGAACTCGCTCGACGCGTAGAAAAGCACCTCGTCCGAGTCCACGTTGCTGTGGTTGTACGGCGCCGGCACGGCCTGCGGGTCGAAGTCGTAGGGTCGCGGGCAGAACGAGCAGATCACGAATCCATCGCCCTGAAAGGTCTGGTGCACCGGCGGCGGCTGATGGATGCGACCGACGATCGGTTCGAAGTCGTGGATGCTGAAGATCCACGGATAGAAGTAGCCATCCCACCCGACGACGTCGAACGGGTGGTGATCGAGTATCAGCTCGTTGAGCGCGTTGTACTGTTTGACGAGAATCCGGAAGTCGCCCTTCTCATCGTGCGTTTTGAGCTCGATGGGCAGGCGGATGTCGCGCTCGCTGAACGGTGCGCCCTCGAGCAACTGGCCGAATTCGTTGCGATATCGCTTCGGCCATCGCACGTGTCCGCGCGACTCGAATACGAGGAGCTTCGTCGGTCCCTTCCCGGTGTCGAGCTTCCAGCGGTGCAGGATGTTGCGATGGATAACTACGTAATCTCCCTGCACATAAGGCAGGTCACCGTACACCGATTCGAGCACCCCGGACCCCTCGACGACATACGCGACCTCGTCCGCTTGCGAGTTGCGATAGAAGTGCGCGTCGATCTCGTCGGGCTCGACGTAGAGCATCGCGATGTCGTTGTTGAACAGGAGCGGAATCCGATCGAGCGTCGGACTCCCTCCCTTTTTTGCGCGCGCCGTGAGGAAGTGTCGATGCCGGAGCGACGTGTCGTCGTCCGCTTCCCACGTGATCTCGCGGATGCGCTTTGCCGACTTCACCGTCGTCGGCGGATACGCGTGGTAGAGCAGCGACGACGTGCCGATGAAGCCCTCGTGGCCCATCAGCTCTTCGGCATACAGACCACCGTCCGGTCGACGGAAGACCGTATGACGCTTCTTTGGCACGTCGCCTAGGCGATGATATATGGGCATTGGTCCTTTTGTCTGTCGTCATTCCGAGCGAAGCGAGGAACGACGGCTAGAGATTCCCTCTCAACTCCTGCTCCTTCTCGATCGCCTCGAATAACGCTTTGAAGTTTCCTTTGCCGAAACTCTTCGCGCCCTTTCGTTGAATGATCTCGTAGAAGAGCGTCGGCCGATCCTCGACCGGCTTCGTGAAGATCTG
>Ga0114129_10017012_pt1 | contig 10353 bp, 9 predicted proteins | sample RhiMetdeltSRZDD1_FD_80071 | JGI IMG/M metagenome (GOLD analysis project Ga0114129, IMG submission 80071) | Populus rhizosphere microbial communities from Tennessee, USA - Rhizosphere MetaG P. deltoides SRZDD1 (version 2) (version 2) | ecosystem: Host-associated > Plants > Roots > Rhizosphere >... | reverse complement strand
GGTCGCCGGTCTTCAGCCACAGCCCCTCGACCATCACGAGGAACCACACGAGGCCGATCGACATCGTCGGAAAGATGATGTGAAAGCTCACGGTGAACGCGAACTGCACGCGCGCAAGGAGCGCCGGGTCGAGCTCAGCCATGCGTCTGCTCTTCACGACGTGAGGATCGTGCGATCACGAACAGCGCCGTCACGATGAACGCGAGGAGGCCAACGCCTGCCGCGACGAGACCAAATACGCCGATGATGACGTTGAACGCGATGAGCGCGGCCAGACCAGTCAAGAACATGGCGACGCGCCTGGCCGCGCCCCCCCGCGTGGGTGCGTCTCCCGGGATCGCGCTCATGACGACCTGACTCCTCACGACGTCCGCCGCGTTGACGTTCGCCGCCGGCGACTGACGTTAGACGTCATCGTGAGCCGCCTGCTGCGGTGCGCCGACCACGACCAGCGGCTCGCGGTGTCGGTGGAACGCCGCCCGGATCACATCGCGGTTGAGTCCCGCGATGAACTCCAGCGGAATTCCCTTCGGGCACACGGCCTCGCACTCGCCGTGGTTGGAGCAGCTGCCGAAGGCCTCGCGCCGCATGGCCGCCACCATGTTCAGCGTCCGCTCGTCACGCTCCGGCTGGCCCTGTGGCAGCACGTTGAGGTGCGTGACCTTGGCCGAGGTGAACAGCATGGCCGCGGCGTTGGGACACGCGGCCACGCAGGCGCCGCAACCGATACACGCGGCGGCGTCGAATGCCGTGTCCGCGGCCTCCTTCCCGACCAGGATGACGTTGGCGTCGGGGGCGCTGCCCGTCGGTGCGCTGATGTAGCCGCCGGCCTGGATGATGCGGTCGAACGCCGACCGATCGACGACGAGGTCTCGGACGATGGGGAAGGCGCGGGCACGCCACGGCTCGAGCGTCAAAGAATCGCCGTCCTTGAAGAACCGCATGTGGAGCTGGCACACGGTGGTGTGACGACGTGGGCCGTGCGGCACTCCGTTGATCAGGAAGCCGCACGAGCCGCAGATGCCCTCGCGACAATCGTGCTCGAACGCCACCGGCTCGTCGCCGCGCTCGATCAGCTCCTCGTTGAGGACGTCGAGCATCTCGAGGAAGGACATGTCAGGCGTCACGCCGTCGATCTCGTAGGGGACGAATCGTCCGGCCGTGTTCGTATCCTTCTGCCGCCAGATTCGGAGGGTGAGTTTCATGGCTACTTGTAGCTCCTCTGGGCGAGGTGGACGTGTTCGAAGGCGAGCGGTTCTTTGTGCAGCACCGGCCTCTGACCGGGCTCCGCGTACTGCCACGCCGCGACATAGCAAAAGTTGGCGTCGTCGCGTTTCGCCTCACCCTCGGGGGTTTGGCTCTCGATCCGGAAGTGGCCGCCGCACGACTCCGTCCGGTGCAGGGCGTCGGTGCACATGAGCTCCGCCAGCTCGAGAAAATCGGAGACGCGGCCGGCCTTCTCGAGTGACTGGTTCAGCTCCTCGTCGGTCCCGAGCACGCGGACGCTCTTGTGGAACTCGTCGCGCAGCTCGGGAATCTTGGCGAGCGCGCGACGCAGGCTCGCGTCCGACCGAGCCATGCCGCAGTCGTCCCACATCAGCCGGCCGAGCTCGCGATGAAACGAATCGACCGTCCGCGTTCCGTCGACCTGGAGCAGGGCGTGAGTGCGCTGGCGAACTTCGTCCGCGCCTTCACGGAACGCCGGGTGCGACGTATCGACGCGAGGCAGCTCGGCCCTGGCGAGGTAGTCGGGCACGGTCGCGGGCAAGACGAAGTAACCGTCCGAGAGGCCTTGCATGAGGGCGCTCGCGCCCAGGCGATTGGCGCCCTGGTCGGAGAAGTTTGCCTCGCCGCCGACGAACAGCCCCGGGATCGTGGACATCAGATGGTAGTCCACCCAGAGTCCGCCCATCGTGTAGTGCGGGGCCGGATAGATGCGCATCGGTACCTTGTAGGCGTCGTCGCCGGTGATCCGCTCGTAGATCTCGAAGAGGTTGCCGTACTTGTCGCGGACGTTGTCCGGCCCGAGCCGCTCGATGGCGCTGCGGAAGTCGAGATAGACGCCGTGTCCGCCCGGCCCCACGCCGCGTCCCTCGTCGCAGACCTCCTTGGCATTCCGCGAGGCGACGTCGCGCGGCACCAGGTTGCCGAAGCTGGGGTAGCGACGCTCCAGGTAGTAGTCGCGCTCACTCTCCGGGATGTCGTTGGGCCCGCGGGTCTCGCCCTTCTGTTTCGGCACCCAGATGCGGCCGTCGTTGCGGAGCGACTCCGACATGAGCGTGAGCTTCGACTGGTACTCGCCGGCCTGCGGGATACAGGTGGGGTGGATCTGTGTGTAGCACGGGTTGCCGAACAGCGCGCCGCGGCGGTGAGCGCGCCAGATGGCGGTGCAGTTCGAAGCCTTCGCGTTGGTCGAGAGGTAGAAGACGTTACTGTAGCCGCCGGTAGCCAGCACCACGACGTCACCGACATGCGAGTGGATCGCGCCGGTCTGAAGATTGCGCGTGATGATGCCTCGCGCCTTGCCGTCGATGATGACCAGGTCGAGCATCTCGCTGCGCGGATGCATCGTCACCGTCCCCGCCGCGATCTGGCGCTCGAGCGCCTGGTAGGCGCCGAGCAGGAGCTGCTGTCCCGTCTGCCCGCGCGCATAGAACGTCCGCTCGACCTGGACGCCGCCGAAGGAGCGCGTCTCGAGGAGGCCGCCGTAATCGCGGGCGAACGGCACGCCTTGCGCGACGCACTGGTCGATGATGTTCACGCTCACCTGCGCCAGCCGGTACGAGTTCGCCTCGCGGGAGCGGAAGTCGCCGCCCTTGACGGTGTCGTAGAACAGGCGAAAGACGCTGTCCCCGTCGTTCCGGTAGTTCTTGGCGGCGTTGATGCCGCCCTGGGCGGCGATGGAGTGGGCGCGTCGCGGCGTGTCGTGAAACGAGAAACAGCGGACGTGATAGCCCTGCTCGCCGAGCGTGGCGGCAGCGGCGGCGCCGGCCAGGCCCGAGCCGACGATGATCACGGTGTGCTTGCGTCGGTTGGCGGGATTTACCAGCTTCATCTCGAAGCGGCCGTTATCCCACTTCTGTTCGATCGGTCCCGAGGGAATGCGTGCGTCGAGCGTGATCGGCATCGGAGCCTCCTTCAACGGATCCACCCGGCCAGCACGGCAACGGGGACGGAGATGAAACCGACGAACACCGCGAGCGCCACCACTCGCGAGACCGCACGAAGCGTCGCTGTGCGCTTGGCGTTGTTCCACCCGAGCGTCTGGAGCATGCTCCAGACCCCGTGATCGAGGTGCAGGTACAGGCATGCCATCGCGACGATGTAGAACAGCGACACGTACCACACCGAGAAGCCGGCCACGACGTTGTGGTAGACGGACAAGTCCCTGAACTGGCCGGGCCGGAAGCCGACCACGCCGCCCGTCATGTGCAGCAAGTGATAGACGATGAACAGGAACAGGATGACCGGGCTCCAGCGCATGGCGCGCGCCGCGTAGGTCGTCGCAATCGACGCCTTGGTCTCGTACCCGTGCGGGCGCGCGGCCTGGTTCATGCGGGTGAGCTGGACGGCGGCGGTGATGTGCAACGCGACGCAGGTGACGAGGACGATGCGCACGATCCACAGCAACCCGCTGTAAGGAACGACTGGCTCGCCCATGGTGCGGAGGAAGGCCGCATACGCGTCGATCGCGTCCGCGCCGAGAAAGATCTTCAAGTTGCCGAGCATGTGCCCGATGACGAATGCCACGAGCACGATGCCGGTGACGGCCATCACGACCTTCTTGCCGACCGTCGTGCCCCACAACACCACGGCCGGGTTGCTCGGCCACACGTTGTGAGGCGTCCTGCCCGCGACCGTGCTTTCGACTAACTGATGTGCCATTCCTTACACTCCCTCGGCAGCGGTTGCTACGTCGTTGATCTGCAACACGGCCGCGGTTTCAGCCCGCACCTGTCGGCAGAGAGCCGCATTCTCGATCAGAGACTCGCCATACGACGGAATGATGTCCTTGAGCTTCTTCGACCATCGATTCTTGAGCGGCTCCGGGAAACTGCGCTCGATGACGCGAAGCATGATCCAGACGGCCGTGGACGCGCCGGGTGACGCCCCCAGCATCGCGACGACGGAGCCATCGGCGTCGCTCACGAGCTCGGTCCCGAACTGCAGGACGCCGCCGTGGTTCGGATCCTTCTTGATGATCTGCACCCGCTGGCCAGCCACTTCGACGCGCCAGTCCTTCTCCTGCGCCTGCGGGTAGAACTCGCGGAGGGCCGCGAAGCGATCCGCTTCGGACTCGAGCACCTGCCCGATCAGGTACTTCTCCAGGGCGAAGTTGTCCTTCCCGACCGCGAGGAGTGGCAGGAGATTGCCCGGGTCGATGGAGCCGAAGAGATCGAGATACGATCCATGCTTGAGAAACTTCGTCGAGAAGCCTGCATACGGCCCGAACAGCAGAGACACGTGGCCTTCGACGTGACGCGTATCGAGATGGGGTACGGACATCGGCGGGGATCCAACCGCCGCTTTCCCGTACACCTTGGCATTGTGGCGGGACGTGACCCGAGCGTCGTCGCAGCGTAGCCAGATCCCGCTCACCGGGAATCCGGCGTAGCCGTGCGCCTCCGGAATCCCGGATTTCTGCAGCAGGTGCAGCGATCCGCCGCCGGCGCCGAGGAACACGAACTTGGCCCGGACATCCGTGTGCTGGCCGGTCTGTTCATCCCTTACCCGCACACGCCAGCGATCCCCGTCGCGGCACAGGTCCTGGACGCGATGGTGAAACTGGACCGAGAACCCGTCCTTGCCCCTGAGCGAATCGAGAAGGATGTTGGTGAGAGCGCCGTAATCCACATCAGTGCCCGTGACCATGCGCGTCGCCGCCACGTCCTCGCTCGGATCGCGCGCTTCCATCACCAGCGGGAGCCACTCCGCGATCTGCCGTTTGTCGTCCGCGTATTCCATCCCGCGATAGGAGGGATGGGCGGAGAGCGCGGCGAAGCGCTTCTTGAGAAACGCGACGTTCGCCGGTCCTTGCACGAAGCTGAAGTGGGGGACAGGGTGTATGAAGGATCGCGGGTCCTTGATCGCGCCCGTGTTCACCAGATAGGCCCAGAACTGGCGGGAGAGGTCGAACTCGGTGTTGACCTCCAGCGCCTTTGAAATGTCGATGCGGCCGTCCGCGCCTTCCGGCGTGTAATTCAGCTCACAGAGTGCGGCGTGGCCGGTGCCGGCGTTGTTCCACGCGTTCGAGCTCTCCCGCGCCGCGCTGCCCAGGACCTCGTAGATCGTCATGGTGAGGTCGGGATCGAGCTCCTTCAAGAGCGCCGCGAGCGTGGCGCTCATGATGCCCGCTCCGACCAGCAGGACATCGGGACCGTTCGTGCTCTCTCGTGTCGTCATGGCGTTCACGCCTGCTCAAGCCGTCGTTGCGAGATGGGGTGTGGCGGCGGGGGCGCTGGCGCCATTGCCGAGCCTGGCCGCGATCGCGAGCACGCGCTCGGCCTCTCGCACCATCGCCGGTTCCACGGCATGCCCGTTCAGGACCGGCGTGAGCGTGCCGCTCGCGGCGCGGGCCGCCATGATGGCGTGGGCGCGCGCCACGGCGTCCGACGCCGGCGTGAAGATGGTGTTGATCGCTGCGAGCTGCTCGGCGTGCAGAGCCGCCTTGCCCGTCATGCCGAGCTTGCGGCTCGCCGTTGCTTCGCGTTCCAGGCCCGCGCCATCGGCCTTGAAATACGGCACATCGATGGCGGCGATGCCGGTGGTCGCCGCGGCGGCCACGATCCGGGAGCGCGCGAAGAGCAGGTTCTCCCAGGAGCCTTCGGTGCCGAGGTCGGCCGCGAGGTCACCGCCGCCCAGGAACAGTCCGCCGACTCGGTTGTGCGCGTCCGCCATGAGGTGGGCGGCGAAGACCGCCCGTGCGAGCTCCACCATCGGTACGATCCCGATCGTGGACTGCGACCCGTCCAGGACGTCGGCCACGAGCCGGATCTCGTCGGCGGATTCGCACTTGGGAATGATGACGGCGTCGACGTCGGCGCCCGATTCATGGAGCGCGAGCAGGTCGCGCAGACCTTCGAACCCGCGCGGGCTGTTGACGCGCACGATGCGGACGAAGTCCGGCACCGGCGGCTCGCGCAGGAACGCCAGCGCGGCCTCACGTGCTTGTCCCTTGTCTGCCGGGGCGACGGTGGACTCGAGATCGACGATGATGCCGTCGCCGCCCGATGCGCGCGCAGACGGGAAGCGTTCGGGTCGGGAACCGGGTGTGAGGAGCAAGCTGCGGCACGCGCGGAGTCGGCTGCGGAAAAGGATGCTCATGGAAGTTTCACCTCGCATCTTGGGATGGCGGCGCGCGGCCGGCTGTGACACGTCGCGGTCGGCGTCGGCCGCGTACTCTCGATGCCGGCGCTCGAAAGATGCGCTTCAAGACGCTTTCTCAGGAAGAGCCGCGCGCGATGCACCCGCTTTCTGACGTTGGCGACACTGAGACCGAGAGTCTCAGCGATCTGCTGGTGCGAAAGACCGTCGACGTCGCGCAGTAGCTCGACGACGCGGTAGTCGGCGGGCAGTTCTGCGATCGCGGCGCTGAGCACCATGCGCAGTTCCGTCTGGCGAGCCGGGTCGTCCACGGTCATCGACCAGTCGGCGACCGGCGCGACGTGGCGGCCGTGCTCATCGAAGACGGGAAGTAGCTTGTCCAGTGAGACATCGGCGACGCGGCCACCACGTCTCCGGCGACGCTGATAGGCCGCGTTCGCCACGATCCGATAGAGCCAGGAGCCGAACGCTGACTCTCCGCGAAACGAGTCGATCTTCCGTATCGCCAACAGGAAGGCATCCTGCACGGCTTCCTCGGCATCCTGCGGGTTACCCGTGATCCGCGTCGCGAGGCGCCAGGCGCGGGCACCGTAGGTGCCGAGGAGATCCTCGGTGGCCATGGGATCACCGCGGCGAAGCGCTGCCACGAGCGGGCCATCCCGGTCCACCCGTTTCGTCACGCTCGGGTGCCCTGATGAACCACGCGAGGAAGATCGCCCGGCCGCCCGCAGCCGCCGGGCGGTCGGGCGAACTCTTCGACCGGTGACTGACGCATCGTCTGTAGGGCCTGTGGCGCGCGGGGTCACAAATACTGTCCGGTGTTGATCAGCGTCTCGACGCTGCGCTGCGGAGGGCGGGTGTGACCAACCAACGACTTGACGGCGATGATGCGCTCGCCCTTCCGGCCGGCGATCTTCACCCAGTCGTCCGGGTTGCTCGTGTTCGGCAGGTCTTCGTTCTCTTTGAACTCCTCGCGCACCGCGGCCACCAGGTCGTCGGCGACGAGCCCCTTCTCGCCACCGGCGATGTAGCGCTTGAGGGCGAGCTTCTTCGCGCGCCGCACCACGGACTCGATCATCGCGCCCGAGACGAAGTCGCCGAAGTACAGGACCTCCTTCTCGCCGTTGGCATAGGAGACTTCGAGGAACTGGTTGGTATCGTCACGCTCGAACATGGCATTCAGCGCGGACGCGATCATGGTGTGGACGGCCGTGTCGATGCGGCCATGCCGTCGTGTTTCGGACGCTGCAATGGGCACATCGTGCGTCAGGTACTTCTGGAAGATGTCGTCGGCGGCCGCGCGATCGGGTCGGTCGACCCTGATCTTCACGTCGAGACGGCCGGGTCGCAGGATGGCGGGATCGATCAGGTCCGGTCGGTTCGACGCGCCGATGACCACGACGTTGCGCAGCCCTTCGACGCCATCGACCTCGGTGAGGAACTGGGGGACGATCGTCGACTCCACGTCGGAAGAGATGCCGGTCCCGCGTGTCCTGAAGAGGGCGTCCATCTCGTCGAAGAAGATCACCACCGGCACGTCGTCAGCCGCCTTTTCCTTGGCCTTCTGAAAGACCTCGCGGATCTTTCGCTCGGTCTCGCCGACGTACTTGTTCAACAACTCCGGACCCTTCACGTTGAGGAAATATGCGGTGACTTTCTCGCCGCGCGTTGTCGAGACCTTCTCGGCGAGGCTATTGGCCACCGCCTTGGCGATCATCGTCTTGCCGCATCCGGGCGGGCCGTAGAGCAATACGCCCTTCGACGGGCGGAGCTTGTGCTCCTTGTAGTGGTCGGCATAGAGGTACGGCAGCTCTACCGCATCCTGGATCGCTTCGATCTGTAGTCTCAAACCGCCGACGTCGCGATACCCGATGTCAGGCACCTCTTCGAGTCCCAGTTCTTCGGCCTCGCTCTTCGGCAGGCGCTCGAGGAGGTATCCCGATTTCGGATCCATGAGTATGTGATCGCCGGGCTTCAATTGAACCGTGCGGAGCGGGTCGCCGATGATCCCGATCTTCTCGTCGTCCGCGTGCAGCGTGACGACCGCGCGGTCGGCGTCCAGGCGCGCCTTCAGCACGACAACGTCGCCCTGGATCTCGTAGCCGGCCGTCGCGACCACGTTCAGTGCCTCGTTCAGGAGGAGCTCCTGGCCCGGACGCAGCGACTCGACTTTGATCGTCGAGTGGAGCTGCACTCGTACCTTTCGTCCCTGCGCGAGGATGTCGACGGTATCGTCCTCGTGCGCCCGAAGGTACACGCCGTAGGTCGACGGCGGTGCGGACAGCTTGTCGATTTCCGCGCGCAGCGCCACGATCTCATCGCGTGCTTCGTGGATTGCTTGGCGAAGCTTCTCGTTCTGCATGAGAGCATCGACGCGCCGTGGGTCGCTCTCGCGATGCGCGTCCCCGACGATCTCGAACTCGATCGTTGCTGTGGTCCCCTCCAGACGCATCATTGGTCGCCTCCTTCCATGGACTGACGAGATATTCGAGAGACCCCGAAACCACGGAGAGCAAGACGAGGGCCAAGGCTAAACGGCCGTTACGATTCGACTCCGCGGGCGAGCTTGCGAATTTCTCGCGAAGCGTCGCGAACCGGGCAATGTCGCCTTCGGGCCCTGATGCTCTACGTCGCGCGTTATGTTGCGCGTGTGGCGAGCGTCGTCTGTTCGTGAGCGCCGATGGAGGCGGAACGATCGGCGGGACGCTCCTCATCGCGTCGGAAGGATCGCGCGCCCGGGCGGGCCGACGACGCGGCCGCGGTGCTCAGAAGGCCAGAGACGCGCTCGGCATGCTCTCGACGTTAGCGATTGAGAGATGTGCTTCCAGCCGCTTTCTCAGGAAAAGCCTCGCGCGATGTACACGCGTTTTGACGTTGGCGACTGTGAGGCCGAGGCTCTCCGCGATCTCCTGGTGAGAGAATCCCTCGACGTCGCACAGCACCACGATGGCGCGGTAGTTGGCGGGTAGTTCGTCGATGGCGGTGCGGAGCACCATCCGTACATCCGTCTGGCGAGCGGGGTCGTCGACCATCATTGACCAGTCGGCGACCGGCGCGACGTGGCGGCCGTGCTCGTCGAACACGGGAAGTAGCTTGTCCAGCGAGACGTCGGCGCGGCGGTGCCGACGGCTTCTGCAACACTGATACGCCGCGTTCGCCACGATCCGATAGAGCCACGAGCCGAACGCGGACGCTCCGCGAAACGAATCGATCTTCCGTATCGCGGACAGGAAGGCATCCTGCACGACTTCCTCGGCATCCTGCGGGTCGCCCGTGATGCGTATGGCGAGGCGGTAGGCACGGTCACCGTAGGCGGTGACCAGGTCCTCGGCGGCCGTCGGATCACCGCGACGAAGGGCCGTCACGAGCGAGCCATCCCGGGCGATCCGTGTCGTCATGCGCGGGACCTCGAACTCGATCGTTGCTGCGGTCGTCTCCAGCAACTGCATGGGTTGCTCCTTCTATGAACCGACGCGAAGCTCGAGATACGTGTTCCGCCCGCACGGCGTGGGCGCGACCACGCCGCGGGACAGCAAGTCGCACTCTCTCAATGCAGACCTCTGCGGACGGTAGAGCAAAGTGTGGGCCAAGCCTAAGCAGCGATTTCTATTCGAGGCCGCGATCCAGTCCGTGAGTTTGTCACGAAGAGTCACGACCCGTCGCGATGGCCGGATGTCGCCGGTCACTCGGAGTACCCTCGAGGAAGGCCGACGGAGGGTTGCGCCGACTTGAAGTGCTGCTTGTCGATCTTCAGAGCCCTGATCTTCGACTCCAGCGTCGACGCCGGCACACCGAGCCGCCCGGCCGCGCCGAACGGCCCGGCCACCCGGCCCTTGCTTTCCTTGAGCGCCGCCTCGATGGCGTTCCTTTCGCGGGTCGCCAGCGTGTCGGTGAAGAGGCTGGGGGCGGGCGTGCGAGACCGACCGGACAGCCACCGCGGATCGATGGAGAGCGTGTCCGACTCACATACGATCACCGCGCGCTCGATGACGTTTTGCAGCTCGCGGATGTTGCCCGGCCAGTCGTACG
>Ga0114129_10017010_pt1 | contig 10353 bp, 7 predicted proteins | sample RhiMetdeltSRZDD1_FD_80071 | JGI IMG/M metagenome (GOLD analysis project Ga0114129, IMG submission 80071) | Populus rhizosphere microbial communities from Tennessee, USA - Rhizosphere MetaG P. deltoides SRZDD1 (version 2) (version 2) | ecosystem: Host-associated > Plants > Roots > Rhizosphere >... | reverse complement strand
CTCGGTATGAAGCTGCTTAACGTCGTAGGGGCGCGTCGGATGTTCGGGGAAGTGGAGCACGGGCTCGTTCAGAAAATGAACGAGATCCACCCGAAAGGCCTCGGCGCCTTCGTCGGTGAGCGCGACCACGAGCACCGGGCGTTCGGTCTGCCGGCGGAGGTGGGCGATGAGGAGCGCCTTCGAGGCACCGGTGAGCTTGTGGAGATGGAGGATGGAAGGCTTTGGGGAGCGCAGCGCCTCGAGAATCGAGCGCACTCCGTCCAGCCCGGCCAAACGTTCGGGAGCGATGGAAATTGTCGAGGGTCCGGATGCGGTGGTAAGAAGACTCATGCGACCGAAGAGGCTACCACTTTAGGGGCGCGGGCATCCCGGGCTGGGCCTCTCTCGATCGGAGGCCCGTGTGCTGCCAGCAGAGGCTGACGGCACACAGGTAGTTTCACCTACTGGCCATAGAATCCGTAGCCAACAACGAGTTGGGCATTCTCAAGTTGGCCGGCCAGCGTGTTGCCGGATATCTCACGAGTGGTTACGACCAAGCCATAGTTACTGGTGAGCCCACTCGCCCAACTGGACACCAGATCCTTGGCGTTCAGGCGAACCACACATCCCAGCCTGTCTTGCTCATCCTGGGTCAGATCCCAGTCGGAAGCCGGCGTTTCCGAATAGGTCACCGATCCGGTCCGGCTGTTCACTTGCGAGGCAGTCCAGGATGTAGTGATCGGCAATGCGGCAAAGGTCTTGTCACCAGTGCCCGCACTCGTGATCGTCCATTCCAGATAAGCCCAGACAATCTTCCGACCCGCCCCGGAGCGCAGCCCAGACAAATCGAACTGCAGGGCCAGTCTGGTTACGCCGTCACCAGAAGATTGCAGGACTGCCGCCTGGGACGGAGACACTCTCAAGACGTCCGCCGTGCTTGAGGAAGCGACCAGCACGAGAAACATCCCCACTGCTAAAAGAATGGTTGTTGCTTTCATGACTTTCACCTCCTTAGCGCACGACCAAAAGTTTGACGCTCTGTTGGCTAATGCCATTCCCGGTGGCTCGGAAGAAATAAACGCCTGTCTGAACCGGAGTGCCTCGCTCGTCTCGACCGTCCCAGAAGAGCTCGTGATTCCCGATTCCAGCGTTCATGGGATCCAATCTCCGAACCAGTCGGCCAGCTAGGTCAAACACCTCCACTTGGATGTCCGTTCGGCCACCTTGAAGGGCGAACTGCAGATTGGCACCACTCTTCGCCGGATTTGGCCGCACTCCAAGAAGGCGGAAACCTTGAGGATTGGGCGGAAGTGGGCTTATCGGCACGTCCACCATGAAGGGTGCGGTGCAGAGCCAGCTCGAGACATCTACGCTGCCCAAGAAGCAGGCAGGCACCGGGCAGCCCGAGACGGTCCCAAAGTAATTCCCTTTGGCAGACAACGTGCCGGACGTGTTCCGGTTATTGATACAGTAGGTGGAGTTGCTCAAGAATTTGTTATTCCCAAGGTTGCCCGTGATTCCCATGTCCGGGTTGGCCCCGCTCTTCGCGCTCACACCAGTCGTGTTGGATGAAATATTGTTATAGCGCAGCGCGGGTATAGCATTGGCGCCGTCGGCAAGGACACCGACGGTATTCCCGGTGATCGTATTGACGTGCGAGCTGGCCCCGATACGCGCCTTGCTGTTCACACATTGAATTCCGTTCTTTGAGTTGATAAACGAGTTGCTCTGAACAGCGGGGGTCTTGTTCGCATTCGATCCGACCCAGAGAGCCGATCCCAATGAAGCGCTCTGAACCGTATTGGCGGACACCATCTGACTGTCCTGGGCAGCAAGCTCGAGGCCGTACACCGATGAGCTGTTACAGGTCACTGTGTTTCCCGAAACGGTTGCCCTGGCTGCAGAGACGGAGATACCGATGCCGCTTCCCACGGTGACCGTGTTGCTCGAGATGCTCACCGCATGGGTGGTGTCCCCAGCCACGGTGACATCGTCCAACTGATTACTGAGCAACGTACAGTTACTAACGGTCGTGCTGTCCGCCGTGTAGACGGCACGGACTCCGTCCTCGGCGTATTTGATCATGGCATGGTCTATTTTTGCAGCGGCGTTCGACGTCACAACTACGCCGGTCCAATCTCCCTCTGCTGGAGTAGTCTTCGAAGAGGTTAAGGTCACGGGTTTGGACGAAGTCCCATTCATCCGAAGTTTCCCGCAGACAATGAGCTCATTCTCCACGGTATCGTCGCCTCCCGCGCTGTTGTCATCATCGTCCCATTTGAACGTGACTCCTTCCTTGACCGTCAGAATCTTGCCGGTCGGAATCGTCACGTCCTCTAAGCCAAAGACGCTGGCGTCCACATCGACAACGGCGTCTCGCACTAGGCTTCCCCAGGCGCATTCCACTCCCTTCGCACCGATCTGCACGCCCCAGGTGTTGTTGTACTTCGCCGCCGGCGAATCGATGCGCAGGGTATATTTCCCCGGGAGACCTTCCCGGGAATTGCAGTAGAGAGGGTCATCAGATAACTGAGTTGAAACATCGCAGCCTGCAGTGGAGTAGTTGTAAAAGATGCATTTTGTCAGCGTAGTGGGACATCCGCTCGAGAAAACTGTGCTGCAGTTGCTAAAGATTGACTGTGTTACCGTCGACCCAGACGGCAGGCCAATCGTGGCATAGTCGGACGCCCCATCTACTGTAGAGTAGCTAAGGGCTCCCCCAGCCACACAACTGAAATCTATCCCACAGCCGTCGAAAATGCAGGTATCCACGGTGAGATTGCCGCTCCTTGAACCACATGGTGATCCAACGATGTCGGTGCCGAGAATACCAGCGACAAGTATGAAACGTGCACCGCCTCGCTGTTACATTCTCGGTCCCAACGATCCCAAAATTTGTTCCTGTTCCATTTGTCCTGATCAGGCAATCTTCAAAGGTGGTGCCGCTTAACCCCGCACTCACCCGAGCCGCAACTTCACCAGCGTAAATTCCTTTAACTGTAAATCCACGGACCGTAACGTTGTTTGCAGTGACACGAATGGCCGGCAGACTGGTACTAGCCGTGATCGAGGGAGTTTGATTGTTTATCTGGCGGAGCAGAAGCGCCTTGCTGATGGTCACTGGGCTAAAGTCCGAACTATTGGTTACGGAAACCGTGTCACCAGACGAACTAGCATTAACAGCTGCCTGAATGCCTGAGGGATAGTCATCTGGAACCTTTCGCTCCGTAGCATTGGCGTCTTTCCATGAGATCAGAGCGCAGCAAATGAGCAACCCGAAGCCGACATAGATCTTCATGTTATTTGACTCCGGCGGCCAGGTATTTGACCCCTTCAGTTATTTGCGGACCAACTTCCTCCCTTCCTGTCTGAGAAACATGGCCTTCACTTGACCCCAAGTGGTGACTTCTATCGAGACACTCCCACAACCGGGCTCAGTAAATGCACCCATCGGTTGTGGACCGGACAACGCAGGCGAATTCAGCGCAACGGAGAAGGTTCCGTTCTCGGGGTCGCAGAAGAACGGATTCTCCACCACCACGTTGCTAATCCAATTAGGTGGACACTCACCTAAGTCGTTTTGGGAATTGTTCCAGACCAGATTCGGACCAAATGTTGCATTCGTTCCTTGACGGCAAACCACTCCACAGTTTGTATTTTCGGCTATTATGTTGAACGCGATTTGAAGAGTTGAATTACCACCCAAGATTCTGAGCCCACCACCAGTACAGCTCCCAGCTGGTAATGAGCTGTTTCTAACAATCGTATTGTTCCTGACAGTTCCATTGAGATCCCAGATAGCAATTCCACCACCTGCCCCATTCAGAAGCACGTCTGGCGATCCCCCGCGTGCCAAATTCCCAACAACCAGGTTTCTTTCTATAAGTACAGGGCCAGCTCCGACATCAGTAACTGCTAGAATTCCGCCACCTTGGTCTCCAGCTGTGTTGGACCAGAACTCGTTTTGGACAACTTCACAAGTTCCTGCATACAAAATGACATCAAGACCGCCCCCATCACCTTGCCGTCCTTCATTGCTTCTAAAAGTGTTGTCTTTGATCACAGCATGCGACCTGAACAGAACGATCCCTCCCCCACCATGCTCGGAGAAGTTATCTTCGATTAAATTACTCTCGATCAGAGGCGAAGGAAAAGGACCTTCAGAGGATTGCTTCCCGGCGAGAACTCCACCACCCCACTCTGCCCTGTTTTTGACGATGCGATTCTTTCTGATTGTTGGAGAGGCGTTAGGGCAAAAGATCCCCCCGCCTTCACGAGACGATGCTAGGTATGGTGTCCCGGCCCCGTTGGTTATGGTGAACCCCTCAACGACTGCAGCCCTGGTTTCCCCAGACCTCAAAATCACCACCGAACTATCCTGTCCGGTACCATCCAAAACTGTGGCGGATGCTCCATCGCGAGCCAAGAGGATGATATCGCGCCCCAAAAAGTCTATATCTTCGAAGTACGTTCCAGGCGCAACCAGGACTGTATCCCCGGAAACGGAGCTGTCGATGCCAGCCTGAACGGTCGGCGCATCTCCTTGACCATCCGCTTGTATCCGCCATGTAGTGGCTCTGCTAGGAGCGGTGATGGCGAAGGTAGTCATTAAGGTCATTGCCAAAATGCTTCTCCATGCTTTTTGGGCATAGATGTGCCTTAAGGCGATCCTTGGAAATCCCCATAAAATCCAGGGCTTAGCCATCGCGGCACCTCCGGCTACAAAGTGAAGTGGCAAAAAGAACCCCACTTACGAGGTTACACTTGGCCGCAACCCCTTGTACCCGCAGACGCCGTTTCTTTCTCCTAGATCGCCTGGCGCCCCGTTGGAGGCAAACTCTGGCCTAGGACGGCCTGACTCTCCATGTCCCCGTTTATCGAAAGGTCTGGCGGTTGGTTGTTGGGTGGGGTTTTCGAGGTGCAGTTCGGGGCAACCAACCCGTGACGCTGTCTCTGACAGCAAAGTGGTCCCATTTCCAAGGGATTTCAACCTGATTTCTTATCCAGATTGAGAAAACATCCCCGGATTCGTTGTCGCTAAGTGCTTTGCGGTTTTCTATTGTTTTTTAAAAAGACTGGTTACGGCTTTGTTGATCCAGAAGGGTTTTATATGCCGCGGCATTCAAGCCATGATGGCACATGACCTTCTCCGACCAACAATCGTCATTTGCACAGCAATAGCCAAGTAAAGCGATCGCGCTAGGCGACCGTGACGTCCTTCGAAAGATACACATCCTGGATCGCGTTCAGGAGCGCCACCCCATCCTTCATCGGCTTCTGGAACGCCTTACGGCCGGAAATGAGGCCCATCCCCCCCGCGCGCTTGTTGATGATGGCGGTTTTCACCGCGTCGGCGAGATCGTTGTCGCCCGAGGCACCGCCGGAATTGATGAGACCGGCGCGACCCATGTAGGAGTTCACGACCTGGTAGCGGGTGAGGTCGATCGGGTGATCGGTGGTGAGGTTTTCGTAGACCTTCTTGCTCGTCTTCCCGAACTTGAGGGCGTTGAAGCCGCCGTTATTCTCGGGGAGCTTCTGCTTCACGATGTCGGCCTCGATGGTCACCCCGAGGTGGTTGGCCTGACCGGTGAGATCGGCCGCCGCGTGGTAATCCTTGTCCGCCTTGAACGCGCTGTTTCGCAAGTAACACCAAAGGATCGTCATCATGCCGAGCTGGTGCGCATGCGAGAACGCCTCGCTCACTTCCCAGATCTGCCGGCGTGATTCCTCGGAGCCAAAGTAGATGGTCGCCCCCACCGCGACCGCGCCCATTTCGAACGCTTGATCCACGCTGGCAAACATCGACTGATCGTAGGTATTGGGATAGGAAAGAAACTCGTTGTGGTTGATCTTCAGAATAAAGGGGATGCGATGCGCGTACTTGCGTGCCACGGATCCCAATACGCCGAGAGTTGAAGCCACACCGTTCGCTCCACCTTCGATGGCCAGCTTCACCAGGTTCTCGGGATCGAAGTACATGGGATTGGGAGCGAAGGAGGCTCCGGCCGAGTGTTCGACTCCTTGATCCACGGGGAGAATCGACACATACCCGGTCCCGGCAAGACGACCGTGATCGAGGAGCGACTGAAAACTGCGCAGCACTCCGATCGGCCGATCGGAGACCACCAGCACGCGGTCCACGAAATCGGGACCGGGCAAGTGCAGGGCCTCCTTGGGAACGGTGTTGGAGCGGTAGCTTAGAAGGCCCTTGGCCTCGGCACCCAAGAGCTGCTCGAAATCGACCGGCATGGGAGTGTCTCCTGAGGGGTTGGCAGCGGTTTGTAGCGCTTCAGGATAGCACTTTGCGCGCCACCTCGGCCGAGCGCTGGGAAGGCTTTCCAAGCACCGTTTCCAGGCTATCCAGGAAATACACGATGTTCTCGACCCGTGAGGAATGGCCCATGAGACCTACGCGCCAGATCTTGCCGGCCAGCTCACTGTACGCCGCTCCGATCTCCACGTCGTGTTCTTCCAGCAAACGGCGACGCACCTGTGCTTCATCCACTCCCGCCGGCACGCTCACCGCGTTGAGTTGCGGCAGTCGCGCGCTTTCCTCCACGAACAAACCTAGTCCCAAGGTATCGAGCCCCTTGGCCAAGGCGAGGTGATGCTTTTGATGGCGCTCCCATGCGCGTTCGAGACCTTCTTCTTTGAGGATGAGCAACGACTCGTGAAGCCCATATAGCGCATTGATGGGCGCGGTGTGATGATAGGTGCGCTTGGCCCCTCCGCCCCAGTAGGCCATCACCAAGCGCAAATCCAAGAACCAGCTCGGTACGGGAGAACGCCGCGATTCAATCTTCTTGATGGCGCGGGGGCCGAACGTGACGGGAGACAAACCGGGCGGGGCGGAGAGACACTTTTGACTTCCGGAATACGCCGCGTCGACGTCCCACGCATCTACTTCGAGCGCGCACCCCCCCAAAGTAGTCACTGCATCCACGAGCGCCAGCGCGCCGTGCGCGTGCGCGATCTTGACCAGCGGTTCCACGTCTGATCGCGCGCCGGTCGACGTTTCGCCATGCACGAACGCGACCAGCTTGGCTTCGGGGTGTTGTTTCAGGGCGGCCTCGATCTTTGCCGGATCGACGGGACGTCCCCACGATTCGGTGACCCGCACCGCCTTCCCGCCCACGCGCTCGATCATCTCAGCCAGTCGCCCGCCGAACACCCCGTTTACCGCAACGACAACCGTGTCACCCGGCTCGACCAAATTCATGATGCACGTTTCCATGCCGGCCGTACCGGGGCCCGACACCGGAAACGTGAGCTCGTTCTTGGTGCGAAACGCGAACCGCAAGAGATCCTTGAGCTCGTCCATGAACGCGACGAACGCCGGATCAAGATGGCCGATGGTGGGTCGCGCCAAGGCACTCAGCACGCGCTCGGACACATCGGAAGGGCCGGGGCCCATGAGCACCCGGCGCGGAGGTTGGAAGCTCATGATGCGTGTCCTCCAATCATGCCGTGACACCACGGCGGGAGAGCCATCCTTCGGTGATGAGCAGCAGAAGCACGACCAGGACCAGCTCTCGCCAAATTTCCCGGCCAAAGCGCGCTTCGCGAACCGGCGTTCCGATCGGCACATCCGGCTCGACCACCTTGACGCGATCTCCCGGAAACGAACGGCGAAGCTCGTCGCGCGTGGACGGAGTCAGGTCCGATTCGACTTCCGCGTTCACGTTCACGACGCGCCGCTCCAGCACCTTGTCTTCTGAGCGAAGCTCCCAGAACCCCGGCTCGGGAACCGGCGGGGTTTGCAAACGAACGCCCCGCGGTTCCGGCGTCGCCGCCACGGGCAAGGTGACACCACCGGGGCCGATCGCGACCAGATCCGCCCCGGTCGGCACCGAGCCAGGATCGACCAGGCTCTGCAGTCTCTCCCCCACCAAGAGCCGGCCCTCGCTGCCTTCGGACAGGACGGCTTCCAGGCTTTGATGCAGAAGCGGCACGAACGCGGCATGGGTGGGAAAATTGTTCCATCGTCCGTCCAGTGACGACGCGAAGAGCAACGCGCCTTCGCCTTGGACCAAAGCGGGAAGCCCGGGTCCGAATTCGGCCAAGGTCCGCACGCCGGAGGCCGCGGTCACGGCGACAATGTGCCAGAAGGAGGCGCCGGTAATAGGTTCGCCGATCGTGACCCCAAACCCGGAAAACGCGCGGTGACCGGGGTTCCGCGCGGTGAGCGTATAGGCCGCCGAGGATGCTTCGTCGGATCCGAGGACGTTTCCGAGCGAAATCTGCGGGAAGAGCGCGGGCAAGATGATTTGATTGTAGGTTCGGAGGTCCACGCGATCGCCGAGCACGATGAAGACCATTCCCCCGGCCGCGCGCCAGGTCCGAAGCCGGGCCAACGCTTCGTCGGGAAGCCCGGTCACGTTGTCGAGAACGACGAGCCTCACCCCGGTCAAATCTCCGGTGATGAGATCGGCGGGGCTCATGCGGCTTACCACGAACGAACCAGGGCCACCTTCGGGACTGAGCGCGAGCGGCAGATAGGGAGATGGGTGGGCGGGGTCCTGCACGATCCAGGTCGTGACCGCGCCCGCTCCGAGGGTGGGCAGATACCGCACGTCATCGACTTCGAGTCGGTCGTGAGAGAGACGGGCGCGGATGGGTTCACCCTCCGCGGGCGCGCGGGAAAGCGGTACTTCGGTGTTCTCGCGGCCACCCACCGGAACGAGAAGACGCCCTTCGCCCAACACCTCGGAACCGGATTCCACGGTCACCGCCACGTCGTCCTCGGCGTTGCCGCCTTCGCGGGCGGCCTCAACGTAGGCGCGCTCGTCGACCGAGCTGCCTTCCAGTCGCGCGTCGATGATCGCGGTGTTGGCAATGGGTCCTTCATCCACCGGCACGAGGAACACCCGAATTTGATCCGACATTTCCGCCAGGAAATCGGTCGGTGTTTCCCCTTCGCCGATCAGAGCACGCTTTTGAAAATCCGAAATGATGAAGAGCTCTTTGTTGAGCGTGGTCGCCCCGGCGAGCGCGGCTTCTGCGCGGCTCACCGCGCCGGCCATGTCGGTGGTGGCGTAGCCCGCTTCGAGACCACGAATTGCTTCGGCCGCGGCGACCTTGCCGGGATAGGGTTCGGGAGGCGCTTCGGCGGGATCCACGCCGAGCAGGAACACGGTGTCATCGGGTTCCAGCGCATCCACGACTTCACGCGCGCGCCGTTTCCCTTTCTCCCACAACGTTTCTTTCTCTCCCTCCACCCGCATGCTGAAGGAATTGTCGAGGATGATCGCCACCGCGCTTTCGCCGCGGCTCTTGCCGAATGCGAAGTCGCCGCGAAGGGCGGGGCGTCCCAACGCAAACGCAAGCAGAGCGAGCGCGAGTACGCGCATGGCGAGGATGAGCCACTGGGTGAGGCGCATGCGGCGCAGGCGCCGGCGCGTGATCTCTTCCAGGAATTGCACCGAAGGAAACGGAATGCGCGCAACACGGCGCCGGCTGAAGAGATGAATGATGATCGGCAGCGCCGCCGCCACCATCCCGGCCAGAAACGCGGCGTTCAGAAATGAAAACGGCATCTCAGTAGAACCGCTTGCGCTTTTCCAGGTAGCGGAGGAGAGCTACGTCGTAGGGGGTCTCGGTGGAGAGGCGCACGTATTCGATGCGATTTTCCATGCAGGCCCGCTCGTAAGCGCGCGACCACGCCTCGAACTTGGTCCGGTACTGCTCGGCGATCTCCCAGGGTTGGGTGGTGATCTCCTCGCCCGTTTCGAGATCCACAAATCCCGATTCGTTGCGGAAGGGGAACGAGATCTCGTAGGGATCGAGGATGTGGAACACCACGACCTCGTGCTGGCGATGGCGGAAGTGCTTGAGTCCCCGCATGACCGAAGCGGGGTCGTCGAGGAGATCACTCATGACCAAGATGAGCCCTCGCCGTTTGATGCGCTCGGCGAGATGTTCGAGCGAGGAGCCCATGGCGGTGCCGGCGGCGGGGCGCGCGCGCTCGAGTTCTCCGAGGATGAGTTTGAGATGCATGCGCGAAGCGCGGGGTGGAATGAGGCGCTCCACCTTGTCGCGAAAGGTGAGGAGTCCGACCGCGTCCTGCTGCATCAGCATGAGCGTGGCCAGCGCGGCGGAGAGATACGCGGCGTACTGGAGTTTGGTGAGTCGCCCCGGCGAGGCGTAACCCATGCTCGCGCTCACATCGAGAAGGATGTGCGTACGGAGATTGGTTTCCTCCTCGAACATCTTCACGTAAAAGCGATCGCTTTTGCCGTAGAGCTTCCAGTCCACGTGTTTGAGCGGATCCCCGGGCATGTACTGGCGATGCTCGAGAAACTCCACGCTGAACCCGTGGTAGGGGCTCTTGTGGAGGCCGGTCATGAATCCTTCCACAACCAGGCGCGCGATGAG
>Ga0114129_10017009_pt1 | contig 10353 bp, 10 predicted proteins | sample RhiMetdeltSRZDD1_FD_80071 | JGI IMG/M metagenome (GOLD analysis project Ga0114129, IMG submission 80071) | Populus rhizosphere microbial communities from Tennessee, USA - Rhizosphere MetaG P. deltoides SRZDD1 (version 2) (version 2) | ecosystem: Host-associated > Plants > Roots > Rhizosphere >... | reverse complement strand
GGCGACACCGTCGTGGGCGGCCGGACGCGCGTGAAGGTCGTCAAGAACAAGGTTGCGCCGCCGTTCCGCGAAGCGGAATTCGACGTGATGTACGGTGAAGGCATCTCGCGCGAGGGGGATCTGCTGGATCTCGCCGTCGATCGGAAGATCGTCGAGAAGAGCGGCACCTGGTTCGCGTTTGGCGGCGAGCGCATGGGTCAGGGACGCGAGAACGTGAAGCAGTTCCTGAAAGACAATCCCGCGACCTTCAAAGCGATCGAAGAAAAGGTGCGCCGAGAGCTGGGCCTGATCCGCGAAGAAGTGACAGCGTAGATCCGTAGCGCGATTACGCCTCGAACTCTGCCCGTACCCGCTCAAGGCACGGGGGGCACACGCCGTGGCTGAACTCCGCCTCGGAGTGCTCGGACAGATACGTCTCGAGCTGCTGCCAGTAGTCGCGGTCGTCGCGAATACGCTTGCAGTACGAGCACATCGGCAGCAGCCCCGAGAGCTGCTTCACGTTCGCCAACGCCTCCTGAAGCTCGGCCACCTTCAGCGCGAGATCGCGCTGAAGCGTGGCAATCCGGACGCCAGCCTGCAGCCGCGCGCGCAGCATCTCCCAGTCGAACGGCTTCGTGATGTATTCGTCCGCGCCGCCGTCCAGGCCGGTCACGATGTCGTCGTGCGAGTCGTGTGCCGTGAGCAGCACGACGTAGGTCGCGCGCAGCCGTGGGGTGGAGCGAATCTCGGCGCAGAGCGTGAGGCCGTCGGCGCCCGGCATGCTGCGATCGAGAATTGCCACGAGCGGCGGAGCGGCGTCCGCGAGCACGTGCCGTGCTTCTTCACCGTTCGTGCAGATCACCGGCTCGTACCCCCAGCGTTTCAACAGCACGCCGAGTCCATGCCGCAACATTGCGTCGTCATCAGCCATCAGGATGCGCATGCGTCCACTCCCGCGAAGGCGCGCAGCTCGACCAGCAGGCGCCCGAGCTCGTGCTCGAGGCGGACGGCGGTCGGCAGCGCACGCTCCATCTCGTTCGTCTTCCCAAATTGTTCGAGCTCCGCTGCTGCGGCAACGACGGCGCTCGCGTTGAAGTTTCCCGCGGCCCCCTTGAGCGCGTGGGCGGCGGCCCGCAGTTCGCCGGCGTCGCGCGTCGCGAGCGCGCGCTGAATGGATTCCCGCAGCCGGTTCGCGTCGCCCACGAAGATCTGCGCCATCTCGCGGGCGAGCGCGGCGTCGCCGCCTATCCGCTCGACGAAAGCGGCACAATCGCACGCGGCGGCGGCGGTGCCGGCCGCGGCCGCCGAGGAGCTGTCGACAGCGACCCCTTCCTCGAGAAGGCTCAAGAGCCGCTGACGATCCAGCGGCTTCGAGATGTATTCGTTCATCCCCGCCGCCAGACAGCGCTCCCGATCGCCTTTCATCGCATGCGCCGTCATGGCAATGATGCGGACCTGCGCGCCGCTGCCATTCTCCCCGGCGCGAATGCGCTCGGTGGCTTCCAGGCCGCCCATCACCGGCATCTGCACGTCCATGAGGATGGCGTCCACGGATTCGCGTTCCCAGATTTCGATCGCTTCTTTTCCGGTGGTCGCCAGGAGCACATCGTGGCCGCGCTTCTGGAGAATGCGACTGGCGAGCTCACGATTCGTCGCGTTGTCCTCCGCGAGCAGGACGCGCAACCGGCGGCGTGCCGGCGTCTTCTCTCCGCACGCGGGCGGCGCGGACGGCATAGAGAGCCGTCCGAGCAGGGCCACGAGCTCCCGGTTTGACACCGGTTTCGTGAGGTGCGCGTGGATCTTGAGCGCCCGGCAGCGCTCGCCGTCGCTCTGCGCGGAAGACGACAGGATGATGAGGGGTGTGTCCGCCGCCTCCGGTATCGCCCGCAGGCGCTCTGCGAGCTGATATCCGTCCATGCCGGGCATCTGCGCGTCGAGCAGCACCGCCCGAAACGGCTCGTCTCGATTTACAGCTTCTGCAAACGCGGCAAGCGCCGCGTCGCCGCTGTCCGCCAGCGTCGGTTTCATCCGCCAGCGTCGAAGCGTGCGCTCGAGAATTCGACGGTTGACGGCGTTGTCGTCGACGACGAGGACCGGCAGCCCAGCGATGTTCGTGACGGTGTGCTCGGGCATCGGCTCGCCAACGCCGAAGCTCGCCGTGAAATGAAACGTGCTGCCCTGGCCGGGAATGCTCTCGAGCCAGATCCGGCCACCCATCAACGAGACAATCTTCTGCGAGATCGCGAGGCCAAGACCCGTGCCGCCGAATCGACGCGTCGTCGAGCCGTCCGCCTGCCTGAACGGCTCGAAGATGACGGACTGTTTCTCTGGCGGAACGCCAATGCCCGTGTCGATGACCTCGAAGCGGAGTCTGACCCCCTCGTCCGTGCGCTCCTCGATGTCGGCCGCGAGCAGTACGTGGCCAGACGGTGTGAACTTGATTGCGTTGCCAACGAGGTTGGCTACGACCTGCCGCAGCCTTCCGGGATCGCCGATCAGCGTCTCGGGCACATCGGGCGCGATGTCCGTCATGAGCTCGAGACCGCTCTGGTGCGCGCGAAACCCGAGCGGCCGCACGGTGTCGGCCAGCACGTCGCGGATGGCGAACGGCACCGCCTCCAGCTCGAGATGACGCGACTCGATCTTCGAGAAATCCAGAATGTCGTTGAGGATTCCGAGCAGCGACTCCGCCGAGTCCTTCACCAGGTCGAGATATTCACGCTGCTCGACGGTCAATTCGGTGTCGAGCGCAAGATCCGTCATCCCGATGATCCCGTTCATCGGCGTGCGGATCTCGTGGCTCATGTTGGCAAGGAACTCTCCCTTCGCGCGGTTTGCATCCTCCGCGCGGTTCTTCGCCTCGAGCAGGGCCGTGTTCACGTGCCGCAGCTCCGCGGTCCTGAGCGATACCTGGCGTTCCAGATCTTCCTGGTGAGCCTCGAGCATCCGCTCGCGGTGCCCGATCTCCTCCAGCATCCTGTTGAAGCCGTCCGCGAGCACCGCCGTCTCGTCCTGGCTGATGCGAGGGACGCGAACGTCGAACCGTTTTTGCTCGGAGACGGCTCGCATCGCGGCTGACAGGCTTGCGATGGGTCTCAAGACGAGGCTCTGCAGCGACGAGGCGACCGGCGGTACGATGAGACAGCAGACGAGCAGCACAACGATGGCAATCGCGACATGCCAGCGGACGCGCGCCTGGTAGTCCCGCAATCCCTGCTCGATGAACAGGTGGCCGAGCGTGCGTCCGCCCTGCGAAACATCCTGCAGCAGCAGCAGACGGTCTTTGGCGAACACGGCCCCGAGTGCGCCGGACGGAGCATGAGCCGCGCACGGGACGCCGTGCGCTGCAAAGCTTGCGAACAGCTCCGCCTTCTCGTTGTACAGACATGCGCGTTCGACGTCGGGGCGGGCGGCAAGCGACGCCAGGATCTCCTGCGCCGCGGGACGATCGTCGAATGCCAGGGCGGCGGTCGTCGCGTTGCTCAGCATGCGGCCGGCCGACGCCAGATCCTCCTTCATCCTCACGCGGAAGATGAGCAAGTCCAGCGATACGAAGATTCCGAGCGCGAGCGCCAGCGCAACGCCGGAGGCAGTCAGCGCAATCAGCACGAGCTTGTTGCGCAGCGAGAGATGCCGAAAGGTCGACTTACTCAGTGGTCCCATCTGATTTCACCGCGCGCGCCAGACCAAGCGCCTTGGAGCTGATCTTCAACTGCGCCCTGTGCGCGTTCGCAAGATTGACGTCGAACCGGAGTCGTGATTGATCGAAGTACACCGTGACGATGCCGCCACGTTTTGAGAAGTCGGTGCTGTCGCCTACTGTCAGGACTGGCGCATCGACGGCTCGGCGAAGCAGCGATGCCGTGGTTCTGTCTCGTGTTGCCGGAAAGTACAGGACGTGACATTGCGTCGGGTCCTCGTCCTCGCGGACGTCGCGGATGCCGATCGGATGCCCTTTGAGCGTCTGCCCGGCGATCGGGTGCAGGGCGTCGAGCACATCGGCATCTCCGGCAACGCCGATGACGAACGTCGTCCTGGCGTCTATCGCCGCCTGCGGCCAGTCGACGAAAGCAACGAAGTTGTACAGAAGCGCGGCTTTCGCCTGGGCCTCCGTCACGGATCGAGCGACGACGGGCGCGCCGCTGCCACCGAAGACCATGGCTATCGCGAGCACGGCGCATCCACGCGCCGCTTTGCTCAGAAGCGCCACGTCGTTCTCACGTCGAACGTGCGGCCCACCTGCGGGATGGTGCTCTGTGCGTGCTCGGCCGCGCCGGGATCTGCATAGGCGCGATTGAAGATGTTGCGGATGTCGAACGCGACGGCAGCGTGCGGCGCGATGTGCTTGTTCGTTAGCGTGAGGTCCCAGAGAACGACCCTGCCTGCGGCCGACCCGTTCAAGGTGTATCGCTCGCCGATGAACGTGAGGCCACCGAGCTGTCTCGAGCTGGCCTGGTCCTGATCCTGGGCAGACGCGAGGGCGCCGGTTGTCATCATCAGCGCCGCGACTGTAGCGACGCGCCTGATCCACGCGGACATGGTCGGATCTCCAGATCGCTGGGGAAGCCCTCACTTGTGCAACAACGCTGCCGTGGCGCACACGAGAGAGACGGAGTTTCCGACTGGAATTTGTTAGGTTCTGAGGGGTGGCGGGCGCCGGAGTGGGCGAGCGCACCGGTGCGCACACGGAGCGCACACGAGGCACATTGCAGATTTGTGATCTACTTCGGCAGGTTTCGAATGGTGACCAGGATCTCGCCGCGCCGCACGAGTCCCAGCTCGCCGCGAGCGACGGATTCAATCGTGGCGGGATCCTCGCGCAGCCTTCGAGCGGATTCCCGCAACGCGTCGTTCTCGATCTTCAGACGATGCAGATCGCGGGCAGCTTCCGCGAACGCGCGGCGCGCACGAATCGTTTCCGTGAGCCCGCGCTCACCGAACAGACCGTTTGCCAGCAGCATGCATGCGACGACGAGCGCCGTCTGCGACCAGAATCGGCGGCGTCGAACGATCCGGTCGCTTGCAGTTGCCGCCAGTGGAGTGCTCGTTCGAGCCATGTAGATGCGCGACCGTACCAAAACGCGTGAAAAAGTACAAGCGCAAAGTACAGGAGGTCGCGCAAAAGTACAAGCCCCGGGAAATGTCGAGGGAAGCGAACGTCATAAAATGGTGCCTAGGACTGGAATCGAACCAGTGACACCAGCATTTTCAGTGCTGTGCTCTACCAACTGAGCTACCTCGGCCCCGGAAATCGCGTGCCGGCAGAACCTCGATCATAACAAAGCCTCCGGAACGCCCACAACCACGATCGATCTCCTCAGCCCCGCCAGTAGAAGGCGCGTCCCTGCGCCCAGTTCACCGCATACGTCAGCTGACCGTCTCGACTGCGATACAACCGAAGCCCCGCCGACCGGGCGCTCTGGAGATCGATCGGCGATCTGAGGAGCCGGGGCCACCACTCGAGACGTCCCGGCGCTCGACATTCGACAGCGCCGGTCGTGATCTCATCCGCCAGAAGCGTCTTGAGCACGTCACCGTGCGACGCGTCGAAGGAGAACACGCCCCACCGCCGGCCGTCGTCCAGATGACCTTCACGGAGATCGCTCGCTGACGGCGGCAAGCCGCGCGGGACCCAGCCGCGCTCGATCGCCCCTGCCGCCCGAGCCTCATCGAGCGTCTGGTACACGCCGGTCTGCACGTCGATGCCCGCACACGCGACGAGCAGAGTCATCGACGCCGTCGCGACCGCGAGGATCCTTCGCACGTCACGCCCCCTCCGACGCTTTCTCCCACGTCAGCACATGCCGTACGACGATGTCCCCCTTCGTGACGTCGGCGTGGAGCACGAGGCGCTCGCCATCGAAGCGCATGCCGCGAACCTGATTGCCGCCGACCCAGGCTGGATTGAGCGCGCCCTGCACGTGGTGCACGACGGATCGATTGTCGGCCGCGACCTCGTACGTGCCGAAATATGCGATGTAGCCGGTATACGCGGCCCGAACCTGCTGGGCGTTTCCTTCTCCCAGCTCGACCCGTCCACGACGCGGGCGCATTACCTGGCCCGACATATTCCCGCACTCGTCGTAGCTCAGACGACCGACCGCGTCGCCAAAGGGCTTTGCGCGACGGCCGCCGGGCTCGATCGTCTCGTACGACACGAGACGCCACGTGCCAATCAGCCGTTCCCTCATGCGCGCGTGACCGCCGTCGAGCCAATCCAGTCTGCGTACAACTCCGGCCGACGATCGCGCAGGAAGAGCCGCCGCGCGTGGGACCGCGACGGTTCGGAGAGATCGACATCGGCGTAGAGGATCGTGTCCTGCAGCTGCGGCGCCCGCGTGACCACACGGCCATCAGGGGCGCACACGAACGACTCGCCCGAAAACGTGAGACATTCCTCCTGTCCCACGCGATTACAGAGCGCGACGTAGTAGCCATTCTGAAAGGCCGCGACCTGCATCTCCGCTTCGTACAGGCCCTCCGGCCATTCACCCACCGCACCAGCCTGCGGCACGATTACGAGATCGGCGCCCCCGATCGCGAGCGCGCGCATGAATTCTGGATAGTGGCGGTCGTAACAGATGGCCACGCCGATGCGTCCTGCACGCGTCTCGTAGACCGGCGCCCCGGTGTCGCCCGGTGCGTAGTAGCCCTGTTCGTGGAAGCATGCGTAGTCGGTGATGTGGACCATGCGCGTTCGGCCGAGCAGCGCACCGTCCGCATCGATGACAGGCGAACAGTCGAAGGCGCGTACTCCATCGCGCTCGTACAGATTGAGCACGATCACGATGCCGTGCCGTTTCGCGCGGTCGGCAAACGCGTCCGTCAGCGGACCCGGAACCGGCTCCGCCAGGCGAACCGGATCGCTTCCCGCCGGACGCTGCGGATGGAATATTTCGAAAGCCAGCTCGGAAAACGCGACCAGCGCGGCACCGCGGGCGGCGGCCTCGTCGACGGCGCGCAGCCCTCGTTCCACGTTGCTTGTCTTGTCCGGACTGGCGTGCTGTTGAACGAGCGCGATTTTCACGCCGCGATCTTAGCGCGGCCTGATGCGTTTTAGGGTGCGCTGCGCGGGGGCTCGGATGAGATAACGACCCAGTGCGCCGTGCGCCGACCTTCGGTTTGCGTGTAACGGACCTTTGCCTTACGGCCCCGATGGGCGGCGAGATCGGCGATCGGGAGGGTCCGGGACCCTAGCCGCACGATGGCATCCGGCGCCACAATGAAGGGGACATGCGCGTCTTTCGTTTGCAGGATCAGCCGGCGCGCGGCTTCCTCGAACCGTTCGATGGTCCCGACGAGCGCTGATTCAGCGGGAGCAATGACCGAGACGAGATGCTGAACCCGCGCCGATCGCGGCGAAGGGGGGACCTGCCGGACACCGCCCGTGGAGGTGGCGGCAAGGAACCAGACCAGGAGGATCACGCTTCTCCCCAGAGAGTGCCCACCGACCTCGCAGTCGGGAGGAGTTGACCGGAAGATCCAGCCGTTCGCCGCTCGGCCGATGGGCATCCGCCGTGAACACAATCCGGGTGCCACCGTGGCGCCCTACCGATACAATGGCTCAACACGTGTCCTTGCAACGACTTCGATGAATTCGACGACGGCGTCCACGGTTGCCTCGACTGCGCAGGCACGCCCCAGCGTGGCGAAACTGCGTAAGTCCCCGTCGCTGCGCACGACGCTCGCGCTGCTGATTTCGCTGGCCGTGGCGCTCGTGATCGGCGTTCAGGCCATCATCGAGACTCGCGTGTTCGAGCGCACGGTGGAGCGCGATCTCCTCGAAACGGCGCGGTTGACCGCGGTGGCCGTCGCAGACGACTTCGAGCTGCGGCGCGATCCGGTCGATGTGAATGCGCTCAACGAAATGCTGCATGAGTTCGCCGTCAGCGCGCCGGCAATCAGGACGGTCTCGCTCGTCACCGTCAACGGCGATCAGACCGAGATTCTGGCCAGCACGTCTTCCGGCGAGCGCGCGGAAGCCCTGGCCGCTGCGCAACAGGCCGTGGCCGAACATCAACCCATCGTGCGCGATGGTCCGCCGGGCACTGCCATCCTTGCGGCGCCAGCGCTGCGGGACGGCCGTCCGGCCGGAGCCGCGGTCGTCACGATCTCGCTCGGATCGCTCGCGCAGCTTCGAACCAAGGGGCGGCAGGTCACGCTCTGGTTCGTTCCGATCGTGGTCCTGCTGTTGACGCTCGTGATCGACTGGTTCGCGCGGCGCCTGATTCATCGTCCCGTGGCGCGAATTCACGATGCGATGCAGCGCGCGGGCGCTGGAGATTTTTCGGCGAGAGCGTCAATCGTTCGTCCCGACGAGATCGGCGATGTGGCCTCGGGGCTCAACGACATGCTGGCGCGGCTGCAGCACCTCAACGATGCCTTGCAGGAACGCGTCGACGAGGCGACGTCGGAATTGCGGGTGCGCAATCAGGAACTGGTCGAGAGCTATCAACGCGTCTTCAAACTCCGCGAGGAGCTCGCGCGCGCGGAACAGATGGCGGCCGTCGGCCAGATGGCCGCGAGCGTCGCGCATCAGGTCGGCACGCCGCTCAACCTGATATCAGGCTACGTGCAGATGCTGCAGCAGGACGTGGCCGTCGACCCGAAGACCTCGCGGCGGCTCGCGATCGTGCAGGACCAGATCGCCAAAGTCGCCGCCGTCGTCAGAACCATGCTCGATCACGCCCGGCGGCCGGATACGCGGTGGCCGACAGGCGTCGGGGCGCTGCTGGCGCGCGTCGCAGACGTCGCACGGCCCAAGCTGGATGCCTCGCACATTGCCCTCGCACTGGACGTTGCGTCCGATCTGCCGCCGGTGGAAGCAGACAGCGAGGAGCTCGAGCTTGCGTTGCTGAACCTCGTGAACAACAGCCTGGATGCGATGCCCTCTGGCGGCACGTTGTCCATGCGCGCGGCCAATTCCGACGGCAAGGTTCGGATCGACGTCACGGACTCGGGCTCCGGCATCGCGCCGGAGTTGTTGCCACGGATCTTCGACCCCTGGGTCTCGACGAAGCCCGCCGGACGCGGGACGGGCCTGGGCCTGAGCATCACGCGCGATGTCATCGCGCGGCACGGCGGGACGATCAGCGCGGAGAGCGCTCCGGGCCGCACCACGGTCACCATACTCCTGCCGTCCTTGAACAACCACGCTGCTGATACGCATGTCGAGAATTCTGATCGTTGACGATGACGGCGAGACCTGCCGGTTCATGTCGGAGCTGCTCGAAGAGTCGGGCCGTGATATCCGAACGACCCAACGCGCCGACGAGGCCCTGCGCCTCGCGCGCGAGCCGTTCGATTTGCTGATCTCCGACATCAACCTCGATTCGCCGCAAAACGGGATGGACGTGCTCCGGGCCTTCAAGACGGGGAATCCGTCCGGTCAGGTCGTCCTGATAAGCGGGTTCGGCACGCTGCAGACCGCGATCGAAGCCGTGCGAGCGGGCGCGTACGATTACATCAGCAAGCCGTTCAACATCTCTGAGGTCAAGGCGACCGTCGAGCGCGCGCTTGCCGACGCCGCGGCGCCTGTGCCCCTGGAGCGGCCACACCTCGACGTTCCGCCGCCCGGCTTGATCGGGCGGACAGCAAGCATGCTGGCGGTCTACAAACAGATCGCGCACGCCGCAAACGCCACTGCGCCCGTCCTCATCGCCGGCGAAAGCGGCACCGGCAAGGAACTGGTCGCGCGCGCGATTCACACGAACGGCCGCCGGTCTTCGCGTGCGTTCGTGCCGATCAACTGCGGGGCCCTGACCGAAAGCGTCCTCGAGTCGGAGCTGTTCGGTCATACCCGCGGCGCGTTCACGGGCGCCGTCACCGATACGAAAGGCATCTTCGAGCAGGCCAACGGCGGCACGGTCTTTCTCGACGAGATCGGCGAGACGTCGGCCGCGCTGCAGGTGAAGCTCCTCCGCGTCCTGCAGGAAGGCGAGGTGCGCCCGGTCGGCGCCAGCCGCATGGTCAAGGTCGACGTCCGGGTCGTGGCCGCGACGAACGTCGATCTCGAACGCGAGGTCGCGCAGCAGCGCTTCCGGCAGGATCTGTTCTACAGGCTCAGCGTCATCGTCATCAACGTGCCGGCGCTGCGCGATCGGCGCGAAGACATTCCGCTCCTCATCGAGATGTTCCTTCACAACGCGTGCAGCCGCGCCGGACGCAGGGTCGATCTGACGCCGGCCGCTGTTCAGGTGCTGGCCTCGTATCGCTGGCCCGGCAACGTTCGCGAGCTCGAGAACACGATCGAGCGCCTCGTTGTCTTCAGCCGCGGCTCGACGATCGATGTCGCGGATCTTCCGTTCCGCGCGACCAGCGGCCCGGATCTGCACGAGCGCCTCTTCGTCGACCTGCCGTCGCTCGACGAGATCG
>Ga0114129_10017007_pt1 | contig 10354 bp, 6 predicted proteins | sample RhiMetdeltSRZDD1_FD_80071 | JGI IMG/M metagenome (GOLD analysis project Ga0114129, IMG submission 80071) | Populus rhizosphere microbial communities from Tennessee, USA - Rhizosphere MetaG P. deltoides SRZDD1 (version 2) (version 2) | ecosystem: Host-associated > Plants > Roots > Rhizosphere >... | reverse complement strand
GATCTGACCGGCGGACGCGGTTGCGTTCAGGCTTGTCGGCGCGGTCGGCGGTGTGGTGTCGGCCGTCGCCGTGCCGCTTGCCTCGTTCCCAGCCGGGCCGATGTTGCCCGCCGCATCCTCGGCGGTCACCTTGTAGTAGTAGGTGCCGGCGGCAAGGCCGCTGTCCGTGTAGGTCGTGCCGGTCGGCTGTGCGATCCGGTTCGCAGAACTGGGAGTGAACCCTGACGTGGTCGAGCGGTAGACGTCGTACTTGGTCACGCCGACGTTGTCGGTCGCTGCGCCCCACGTGAGGCTGACCTGCCCGAGGCCGCCCGTCGCGGTCAACGTTCCCGGAGCCCCCGGCGGCGTCGTGTCCGTCGGCGCGATCGGCGTGTTCATGTCGGTCGTGATCTCTGCGGCGCTGAGCGCGCGGTTGTAGACGCGCACCTCGTCGATCATCCCGTTGAACCACTCGCCCCAGATCGCGTTACCGCCAATCTTCACCGGGTTGTTCGACGTCAGGATCGCGCCGCCGCTCACTGCGACCGACGAGACCAGCGCGCCGTTCACGTAGAGGCGTTGCGTCGTGCCGTCGTAGGTGAACGCAAGGTGCGTCCAGGTGCCGGCCGGAATCCCCGCGGTTCCGTCGAGCAGCTTCGCTGTCCCGCCGACGGTGACCTGGGATTGCGGGCGGTTCGAGTCGGAGTTCGCATAGAGGCCGTAGACGAGGTCTCCTGGGCGCTCCTTGACGAGGAGCGTGCGGAAGGCTCCTCCCCCGGAGACGCTCGGGTTGACCCACCCCTCGACCGTTAGCCCGGTCGTGAGATCGAGCGAAGGCGAGTCGGGGATGCTCACGTATGCGCTCGAGCCGTTGAACGTGAGCGCCTTGCCGAACTTGCCCGCGGCGGCCCACGTTGCGTTCGTGATCGTTCCGGTGTTGTTGTTGCCCGACGAGTCCGCAACGGTCGTGCCGCTTCCCTCGTCGAAGCCCCACGCTCCGACGCGACCCGGTGGCGGACCGCTGGGGACGACGGCCTGCACCTCGTTCGAGGGCGAGCTCGTATTGCCGGCGTTGTCGTCCGCAGTGACCTTGTAGTAGTAGGTGCCGGACGTGACCCCGATGTCGGTGTAGCTCGTGCCGGCCGGCTGTGCGATGCGGTTCGCCGTGGACGGTGTGAACCCGGCGGTCGTCGAGCGGTAGACGCTGTAGCTCGCGATGCCGCTTGCATCCGTCGACGCCGTCCAGGACAGCGCAACCTGGCCCGGTGTCGGGGTCGCCGTCAGGTTCGACGGTGCGGTCGGCGGCGTGACGTCCCCGCTCGTCGAGATGCGGATGAAGGAGCCGACCGACGGTACGCCGTTCGTGTCGACGAGGAATAGGAGGTAGTCACCGGGCGGTGCGAGGTTCGCGCTTGCCGGCGCCGTCACGGTCACCTTGCCGCTGCCGGCGGTGAAGTTGAGGAACTGGAAGCGCTGGTTTTGGTCGAACGCGTGCGTCACCGAAGCGGTGCGGATCAACGAGACCTTCGAGATCGAAGCTGCATTCGGCGTCGAAACGTCGAAGCTCGCTCCGTATGCGGCGGATGACGGGGCGGTGGTGATCGTCGGGCGCGCGCCTTTGAAGAGATACGGCGGCGAGAAGATTTCTTGGTTCTTCATGTCGGTGGCGCGCCCGGGCAGGCCGCCGCCGCCGGCCATCAGGACCCGACCGTCGGGAAGCAACAGCGCGGTCGAGTGGTACTCGCGTCCGTTCTGCTCCGACGCCATCGTCGTCCACGTCTCCGTGTCCGGGTTCCACAGCTCGGCCGCGAGGACCGCCTTCGACAGGTCCGTCCCGTCGGACGTCGTCATCCCGCCCGTTGCGAGCACGGTGCCGTCGGGGAGGAGCGTCATGTTCTGGTACGACCGCGGGAACGCCATCGGCGCAGTCGACCGCCAGGTGGGCGTGCCTGCGCCCATGTCAATCACCGCCGTCTGCGCACTCGAGTTGTAGACCTTTGCGCCGTTGAAGTCCGGGTCAGCCCACGAGCCGGCCTTCATGATCTTGTCCGGCCGATACATGACCGCGCTCATGCCGTCGAACGGACTCGTACCGATGGTCGTCCACGTCGCAGTCGCAGGGTCGAGGGTCCTTGTGACCGTGTCGGGACCGGCATCGAAGACCTTGCCGTTCGAGAGAACGAACATGAACGGATAAAGCGGCGAGGTCAGCGCTGCGCTCGTCAGGTCCGTCCACGTGTTCGTCTTCCAGTTGAAAATCGACGGCAGCGAGTTGACCGACGCGTCCTCGAACGGATGCGGTTGACCGGGGCGATCCTGCTGGATGTTGTCCCCCGCGAACGTGAGCACGCGCCCGTCGGGCAGGACGGTCGCGGTCGGGTACCAGCGCCCGACGGACATGTCGGGCCCGCGGAAGTAAGTGCTGTTCGTCGGGTTGAAGATCGTCGTATCGGCCAGTCCGTTGTCGGCGCCGATGTTTCCGCCGACGATCAGTGTCCGACCGTCGGGCAGCTGCACGTGTCCGGCGCAGAAGAGATTCCGCCCATACGGAACCGACGTGAAGGTGTTGGTCGACGGGTTGTAGAGCTGCTGCGTGTTGACGGCGGCATCCCACGCATCGCTGGCCCAGATCTGCCCCGTCGGCTCGAGCGACATGTGGACGGCGACGATCGGCCACGTCGTCGGCGCGCTCCACTGCCCTTCCTGATCCGGGGTAGCGGTCGTGGCTGCGACCGATCCGTTGAGCTGGATCAGCGCGACAACGAGGGCACACGTGAGAAGTGCAGCACGTTGCCACGTCGTCTGGCGCCAAAGGCGCTTGGTGTGGGCTGCAGTTCTCCGCACGGCGAGCATTCCGGCGTGGGCTGCCGGTGCTTGCTTTATCCCGCCTTGCGCCTTCCTCCGGCAACGGGCCGAAGTTCAGACTGGGCCTAGCCGTGTGTCGAGTATCGAGCGGCCCTGTTCCAGAACCGATCGACGGCCGGCGAGCGCTCCGCCACACGTGCTGCGACGGCATCGGCCACGAGCGCGAGACCATAGGCAACAACAGGCACGACGACGAGCTCGAGCCGGAAAGCGCTGAAGACCGGCGCGGCGAGCACATAGAGGACGCCGAGGATCGCCGCACTCGCCATAAACGTCCCGGCGATCCCGAGCGTGCGGCGACGGATGACGAACCCGAGCAACGCGATGAAGCCGCCGACGAAGTAGAAGGCGGTGTACCACTCACCGCGGCGCAGAAAGCCGACGTTCGCGCGGACGAGCTCCCACACAGCACCCGGGTAGTGCCGGACGATGAACGACCACGACGGGTCGGCCGGCGGCTGCGAGTGGTTGACGAGGAGCGCAAGCAGGTCGCGCACGGGCGTCTTGAAGGCGATCAGCGCGGGCAGCGCCGCCAGGAAGCCGCTTGCAAACAACGCGACGGGAATTCGCCTCCGGTAGCGGGCCGCACAGACGCCTGCCGCGAGAACGGGAATCCAGGTGCTGTCTCGAGTGAACGACAGCACCACGATTGCGACGATCCAGAGCGGCAGCCAGCGCAGGCCGCGGTCGAGCGTCAGCAGCGCGGCAGCGAACGCGCAGATCTCGAGCGCGAGACCCCAGCTGTCCGTCAGTGGGAACGACGAGTTGTTGACGAGCGGCGGTAAGAAGATCGTGGCGAACGTGACCGCGGCGGCGATTGCGATTCGGAACCGCAGCAGCAGGAGCCCAAAGAGCGCGACGATCGTCGCGACGTAACCCGCAAGCGAAAGGTCGAGGAGCGAGCGCTCTCCCGCGAGCGGTTCGATCGCTGCTCCGGCGAGCGGCACGGCAACGCGTCGGTCGTAGAACGGCTCGTTGTACTTCACCCACCGCGCGTTGCCGGTCTTCTGCGGGTCGCGCGCGCGGAGCTCCGCCGAGAGCGGCCCGCCGAAGACGCGCTGCATGGCCACGTCGTGGTCGACGCCGCGAATCTCGAGCAGCTTCGCCTCGTAGTAGAGGGAGTCCGGCGTCCAGACGACCCGGTGGTTGAACTTCGGCCAGACGTGCACGACCGCGACGCAGGCGAGCGCGGCAGCGAGCAGCACGACGAGGATGGTTCGCTGCTTCACGTGACCCAGTTATCGCCGTCTGGCGCGCGTGCGACAAGGATCGGAAGTCGAGGGCACCCCCTAGCCAGGTGGGTAGTCCTCCTGCAACTGGCCGAACGAGGGTCGCTGCGTCCCGTGGCGCTTCCTAGGATCGGAGCCATGGGGAGGCCTCTTGTGGTGCACGTCGTCGGCGCGCGCCCGAATTACATGAAGATCGCTCCGCTCTACGCGGAGCTGGAGCGCCGTGGCCGCGTCGAGCAGAAGCTCGTCCATACGGGCCAGCACTACGACCGTGAGGTCAGCGACGTCTTCTTCGACGAGCTGCCGCTGCCGAAACCGCATGCGATGCTTGCCGTCGGGTCGGGGTCGCACGGCGAACAGACGGCCGCGGCGCTCGTGGGGCTGGAGAGGCTTTTCGCCGAATGGCGGCCGGAGCTGGTGGTCGTGCCGGGCGATGTCAACTCCACGCTGGCCGGCGCACTCGCCGCCGCGAAGCTCCACATCCCGGTCGCCCATCTCGAGGCAGGGCTCCGCAGCTTCGATCCGACCATGCCGGAGGAGCACAACCGTAAGCTCACGGATCACCTTTCGAGCCTGCTGCTGACGCACTCCGAGAACGCGGACGAGAACCTCCTCAACGAGGGCTTCGACCCAGGCGCGATCAAACTCGTCGGGAACACGATGATCGACACGCTGCTCGCGAGCATCGAGCGAGCGCGGTCGCTGGCGGCCTGGCGCGACTACGGCCTCGATGCCGGCGAATACGTGCTCGTCACGTTGCACCGGCCGCGACTCGTCGACGATCCACTGCTGATCGAGCAGACAGTCGGGGCGCTAGAAGAGGTGGCGGCCGACATCCCTGTGCTCTTCCCGGTCCATCCGCGTACGCGCGGCCGGCTCGAGGCGCTGAATGGGGCAGGCCCAAAGCGTGTCCAGATCACGCCGCCGCTGCCCTACACGAAGTTTGTGTCTTTGCAGGCGGGCGCGCGGGCAATCGTGACCGACTCCGGGGGCATCCAGGAGGAGTCGACCGCCCTCGGCATCCGCTGCTTCACGCTGCGCGACAACACCGAGCGGCCCGTGACGGTGACGCACGGCACCAACGAGGTGCTGGGCCTCGACCCTTCGCGGATCGTCGACATCCCGCGGCGCCTCTCGCAGACGCGCAAAAACGTGATGCCGCCCCTCTGGGACGGCCAAGCCGGCCAGCGCTCAGCGGTCGCAGTCGAACGCTTCCTCAGCGCCTAACAAGCAAGTAGCAAGTAGTTCGAGAGGGCTAACGCGCGGCTTCTACGCCGACAACGCGTTGCGCGCGGTGCCAATCGATCGTCCGCTCGAGACCGTCGTCCAAACCGATCTGCGTGCGGAAGCCGAGGACGCGCTCTGCCTTGGTCGTATCAGGCACGCGGTGGATCACGTCCTGGTACTTGCCCGGCAGCGACTCATAGGAGATGTAGCGAGCGCGCAGCGGGCCGTCGCTCATCTTGCTGTGGATCCGCTGGGCAAGCTCCTGGATCGTCACGGTCTCGACGCCTCCGACGTTGACGACCTCGCCGCGTGACTCACGGTTCTCGAGTGCGCTGATGATCCCGTTCGCCGTATCGGACACGTACGTGAACGTCCGCGTCTGCAGGCCGTCGCCGTGGATCTCCATTGCCTCGCCGTCGAGGACGGACTCGATGAAGGTCACGACTGGGCCGCCCCACCAGCTGAGGTGGTTGCGCGGGCCGTACGCGTTGAAAAGCCGCAAGATGGTGACGCGCAGCCCCTTCTCGTCCGCGAGAGCGAGCGCATAGTGCTCGTCGTACATCTTCGAGACCGCGTACGCCCAGCGCTTCGTCGTCGGCGGGCCGATGACGAGCTCGCTGTCCTCGCGGAAAGGCGGCGTCGCGTTGCCGTACACATCCGACGTCGACGTGATGACCAGGTCGGCGTCCAGCGCGAGGGCGACCTCGGCGGCCGCATCCATGCCCTGGACGTTGACCTCGAGCGTCTTCAGCGTCCCGCCGAAGCGCGGGATCTTCTTCGCAGCGAGGTGAGCGATCGAGTCGCAGCCGGCAAAGACGAGCCGCAGCTCGCGCTGCCGCGTGCAGTCGAGCACCTCGAACCTGAAGTTCGGATGATCCATGAACCCGGCGAGGTTCGAGATCGACCCGTACGAGAGGTCGTCGACCCCTGTGACCTCGTAACCACGCTCGAGCAGCTGCTCGCACACGTGCGAGCCGATGAAGCCCGCTGCCCCAGTAACTCCAACTCGCTTCATGCCGCAACACGCTCCTCGGTCCGTAGCCGCTCGATGATCCCGGGCACGATCCGCTCGGTCACGCCTGTCACGGCCTGGCCGCTGACGATTTCGGGATAGACATGGGCCGTAGACGCCAGTGCCAGGTTCGGCACGGCGAACACGTCCGGGAGGTTGTTCGCGCCGCCGACGAGATGCACCGGCTCGGTCACGCGCGCACGCTGGACGATCGAGGACACGATCTCGTCGTCGCGGAGGTCGGGGAAGATCGTCTGCGCGTACCGGCGGTAGTCGCGCTCGACCTCCTCAGGCTCGCGCATGTGATCGGGGTGCGACGGATCGACGTACTTCGAGACGTAGAGGAGCGTCCCTCCGACGTACTCCGGATCGACGACGTGCGTGGTTTCGACGATCGTCGTCAGAGGCACGCGCCGGTCCGTGATGTTGAGGTGGTAGTACGGGCTGACGCTGCGCTTGACGCGGAGCAGCAGGCAGACCACGCCGAGGTACCGGCAGTGATCCGCAGGCGCTTGGTCGAGTAGCGACGGTGCGAGCAGCATCCTCGCCTGCGGCGGGGCGAGCGTGCAGAGCACGGAGTCGAACGGGCGGAGCTGGCCGTCGATGACGAGACCAATTGCCCGGCCGTTCGCGCCGGCGATCTGGTCGACCGCCGTTCCTGCGTGGACCTCGCCGCCGAGCTCGCGGATCTTGCGCTCGAGCGCGTCGATCAACGTCTGGTAGCCGCCCTCGAGCCAACCCATCACCTCGCGGCCAGACCGGTCGCGCGTCGTTCCCATCCGGCGCGTGCGCGCCCAGATGTACGTCGCGGGCAGGTCGTCGTAACGGCCGTCGAATTTCGAGTCGAGCAGCGGCTTCCACATCTTCTCGACGACGCGGCGTCCGCAGAGGCGCGTCAGCCACTCGAGCAGAGGCTCGTTGTCGAGATCCTCGTGCGTCTTCTTCAACTGGCAGCGCGCGACGAACGTCGCAAGGCGAAGGCGGTCGTGCATCGGGAGCAGCGGGAACGTCAGGAACTCCTTCGGCGACGTCATCGAGAACAGCCGGCCGTCGTCGTAGAACCCGACCTTCGTGGGACGGAAGCGGAACTTGTCGCGCAGCCCGAGCTCATCGGCCAAGCCGAGCACGCGGTCATCCGTCGGCAGGTTGACGTGGTAGAAGCGGTCGACGCGGTGCCCGTCGAAGTCGAACGAGCCGACGAGACCGCCGAGGTCGTTCGAGCGCTCGAACACAGAGACGGCGACGCCGGCCTGCGCGAGCCGATAGGCCGCGCTCATGCCGAGGATTCCGCCGCCGACGATGGCGACTGAAGGCCGGCCGTTCATGCCGGCTGCTTGACGAAGCTCTGCCGGGCGAGCATCCGCCAGTACGCCATCATCGTGCGGACGACCGGCATCTTGCTCTCGCCTTCGCGCTTGCTCCAGTCGAGCTCGACCTGAACTTCTTCGATCTTCGCGCCGAGGCGGGCCATGTTCGCGAGGATCTCCGCCTTACATGCGAAACCACGCTCGCGGACGAAGCTGTCGCCGTAGCGCTTCATGGCGGTGCGCAGGGTCTTGGCGCGGTAGACGCGGAAGAACGACGAGACCGTCTTGGCTTCGACTCCGAGAGCCTTCCGGACAACGAAGCCTGCGGCAGCACTCAGGAACCGCCGCCGGCGGCTGACGTTCTGCATCGTCCAGGACGCCAGCACGAGTTCCGCGCCGGCTACAGCGCGCTCGAGCATCTTCGGGAGCGCGTCGAGGTCGCTCGTCGTATCGGCCTCGAGGGTGACGACGAATGCCTCGTCGTCACAGTGCTCGAGCGCGGCTGCAAAGCCGGCGCGGAAGGCGGCGCCGGGGCCCTGGTTCACGCCGAGCTTCAGTAGCTCGAGCGGTAGGTCGCCGGCGTAGTTCTCGACGAGCGGCGCGGTTCGATCCACTGAACCGTCGTCGACGATGATGATGCGACTTCCAGGCGGGAAGAGCGCGGGGCGCGCTTCGAGGTCGGCGAAGAGTCGCGGGAGGTTCGCCTCCTCGTTGTACGCCGGGATGACGAAGAGGTTCGGCTGGGCCCGCGCAGGAGGCTCCGCACGCGTCGCGCGCGTCGCCGGAAACTCGACCGTGGTCACGCCCTACCCCTCAATGCCGCACTCCCGCTGATTTACGGACGGCCGGATTGCCGCCGCATGAGCCGAATCTAGGAACGCGGGAAGCCGCTTTCTAGGCCAGAAAACGCAAACCCGTCACGTGGCGAGGGACCTAGCCGATGGGGGAGTGAACTGCACTACGGCACCCCCGTCTGCATCCTGATCCTCCGGGGATTCACGGGCGAAGGGCCGCCGGATGATGATGGTTCAGCCTTGAGCTCGCAGGCGGTAACGGTAGGCGCTGACGTCGCGCGCACGCGCGCGGGTCACCGTGCGTTCAGTGGCGCGGGCCTCCTTTCGGGGGCGATGGTCGGCTCGGGTGTGCTCGCCTACGCGTTCTTCGTTCTTGCCGCGCGAACGCTGGGTACGAGCGCGTACGGGCAGGTCGGCGTCCTCTGGGCCGCGATGTTCATCGGCGTGATCGTCCTGTTCCGGCCGTTGGAGCAGACGACCACGCGCGCGATCGCCGAGCGCGTCGCACACGGGCGGGAGATTCGGACGGTTGTCGTGTCCGTCACCTCGATCTACCTCGCCACAGTCGCGTTGGGCACGGTCGGCGCCGCGCTGTCGTGGCAGACGCTGACCGACCGGCTGTTCCTCGGGAGCAATCTGTTGACGGCGATGCTGTTCGTCGGCACCGCGCTGTACGGGCTCGAGTACATCCTGCGCGGCATCCTCGCCGGCACCGGTTGGTTCCGCGGCTACGCGCTTTGCCTCATGGCCGACGCGGTCGTACGCGTGGCGGTCGCGGCACCGCTCCTCTTTGTCGCGTCGAAGGACCTCGCCGGCGTCGCTATCGCGGCGGCCGGGCTCGGTGGTTTCCTGGTGCCGTTCTGGATCGGGTATCGCCGCATCGCGCGAGTGCTCGAGCGCGGGGAGGGTGCCGGCTTTGCCGTCGGCCACGCTGTCACCTTCGCGGGGCCCGCGAGCGTCATCGCCGCTGCTGACCAAGTCCTGATCAACGCCGGTCCGCTGCTCGTGATGGTCGACGGCGGGAGGAACGCGAGCGCGACGGCCGGCGTCGTGTTCGCCGCGACGATGCTCGTTCGCATTCCCGTCTACGTCTTCCAGGGCGTCGCCGCCTCGCTGCTGCCGAATCTGACGCGCCTCCAGGCGGCCGCCGACATGGCGCGCTTCCGCCACGCGCTCGGCCGTGCAGCAGTCGTCCTCGCGGGCACGACGGTGTTGCTGGCGATCTTCGCTGTGATCGCAGGCCCCGAGGCGATGCGCGCGATCTATGGAAAGGCCTTTGTCGCCGACCGAACGGCGCTCGCGCTGCTGGGCGTCGGGGTGGGTTTCTACCTCGGCGCCGCGACGTTCTCGCAGGCGCTCCTGGCGCTCGACCGCGGCAAGCAGGCGGCTGTCGCGTGGACGCTCGGCGCGCTTGCCTTCCTCGCGCTCTACTTCGCAGTTCCCGGCGACGAGCTGATGCGGATTGCCGTGTCCTTCGCAATCGGAACCGGTCTCTGCTGCGCACTGATCGCGATCGGCCTCGCCGGGCGGATGCGCCGATGAGGACGCCGGTCTCGGTCGGCGTCGTCGGCGATCTGCCTCGCGCGGCCGCCCTCGTGGATGCGCTCGATCACCTCCCGCAGGCCGAGGTTCGGTGGGTCTGCGGCGAGCGGCGCGGCTCCGAGCCGTCGCCGCTTCGGCGCGGAATCCGGCATACGACCGCATTCCGCGAGCTGCTGGACGACGAGCGGGTCGACGCGGTGATGATCGTGGCAACACCGGCCGCTCGGTCGGAGCTCGCCCTCTCGGCCCTGGATGCAGACAAGCACGTGTACGTCGCCGGGGTTCCCGCGCAGACCGCAGCGCAGGCGGAGCACCTCCTCCGGAGCGCACGGCGGCGCGGCCGCTGCTTCTACAGCGACGACTCGCGCCGGTTCGACCCTGCGGCAGGCAAGCTTGCGG
>Ga0114129_10017005_pt1 | contig 10354 bp, 11 predicted proteins | sample RhiMetdeltSRZDD1_FD_80071 | JGI IMG/M metagenome (GOLD analysis project Ga0114129, IMG submission 80071) | Populus rhizosphere microbial communities from Tennessee, USA - Rhizosphere MetaG P. deltoides SRZDD1 (version 2) (version 2) | ecosystem: Host-associated > Plants > Roots > Rhizosphere >... | reverse complement strand
GCCGACGCCGCGGTAGCGCGTCACGCCGGTGGAGAGGCGCAGCACGAGCCAGAGCTCGAGCAGGATCCCGACCAGCACGTGCAGGTGGTGCGTGCCGACCAGAGTGAAGTAGATCGACCCGTAGGCGGATCCCTGCGGCGTGAACTTCGAGAGGTCGTCCGCAAAGAGGTGGATCTGCAGCGCGAAGTACGTCGTCTGGACCGCGATCGCCGCCAGGAACATCAGCTGCGAGGCCCGCGCGCGCCCACGCGTCGCGAAGATCGACCCCAGCTGGACGGGAATGCTCGTCGCGACGAGCGCACCCATCAGAATCAGCGGCAGCGCCAGCTTCGGATCCGGCACTCCCGGCGGCGGCCACTGCGGCGTCTTGAAGCGGAGGTCGTAATAGCTGCCGATCATCGTCGCGAAGAGCGTCACCTCCGTCGCGACGAAGACGACCATCCCCCACCAGCCGTTCGGCTTCGCGACGCGCGATGTGTATGGAACGGACGTCAAGACGCCTGCTCCGGCTCGTGGACGTGCCAGCCGACAAGAGCGAGCGTCGAAAGTCCCGCGAAGATCGCCGCGACGTAGATGTGCGACGTCAGCAGCATCACGAAGAAGATGCTCACGACGGCGGCGACGACGATCGGCCAGCCCGACTCGGACGGCATCTTCACGACCTCGTCGACAAAGCCGTCGCGGACGGTCGTCGTCGAGGTCTCGTGCCCTTCGCCGACGTCGACCACCGTCTCGGAGCGGTCCCAGTTCGGATACGGGGTCGACACCGTCGGAATGACGGCGAAGTTGTACGGCGGCGGCGGGGAGCTCGTCGCCCACTCGAGCGTTCCACCGTGGAACGGATCGGGCCCCGACGGCGGGCCGTTGAACCGGCTCCAGGCGAGGTTGCCGAAGATCATCAGCAACCCAAGCGTGAGCACGAAGGCGCCGATCGTCTCGACGAGGTTCGACGTCCCCCAGCCGAACCCCGAGTGGTACGTGTAGACGCGACGCGTCATGCCGTCGAGGCCGACGAGATGCATCGGGAAGAACGTCACGATCGTCCCGACAAACGTGACCCAGAACGACGCCTGCGCCCACCGCTCGTGGTACATGCGCCCAGTGACCTTCGGGAACCAGTAGTACATCCCGCCGAGGATCGGGAACACCGCGGCACCAAAGATGATGAAGTGGAAGTGGGCGACGACGAAGTACGTGTCGGTCGTCGCCTGGTCGAACGGGATCGCGGCGAACATGATCCCCGACAACCCGCCGATCACGAACAGCGCGATGAATCCGCCGATGAAGAGCAGCGGCGCGCGGAACTGTGGACGCCCGAGATTCACGGTGAACAGCCACGCGTAGATCTGGATCGTGCTCGGGATGACGACCATCATCGACGCGGCGGCGAAGAAGATCAGCACCCCGATCGGCAGTCCCGTCGCGAACATGTGGTGCGCCCAGACACCGAAGCCGATGAACGCGACGAGGAGCTCCGCGAGCGCGACGAGGGGGAACGCGATCATCTTCCGACGCGAGAACGTCGGGATGATCGACGTCGCGATCCCCATCGCCGGCAGGATGATGATGTAGACCTCGGGGTGGCCGAAAAGCCAGAAGAGGTGCTGCCATAAGAGCGGATCACCGCCGTTCGCAGCATCGAAGAAGTGGAAGCCGAGCTTGCGCTGGAGCTCGAGGAACACGAGGTCGCTGGTCAGCGGCGGCAGCGCGAAGATCAGCGAGAACGACACGGCCAACAGCGCGAACACCATCAGCGGCATCCGGTTGAACGACATCCCCGGCGCGCGCAGCTTGAAGCTCGTGACGATGATGTTGATCGCGCCCGCGCTCGTCGAAAGACTTGTGAAGATCAGCCCGAGCGCATAGAAGTCGGCGTTCAGTCCCGGGTCGTACGAGCTCGTGTTGAGCGGCGTGTAGCAGAACCAACCGCAATCCGGCGCCGTGTGCATGAAGACGGACGCATAGAGGAAGAGACCGGCGCCGAGAAAGAGCCAGTAGCTCAGTGCGTTCAACCGCGGGAACGCCATGTCGCGCGCGCCGAGCATCAGCGGCAGCAGGTAGTTCCCGAATGCTCCCGTCGTCATCGGGATGACGAACAGGAAAATCATCGTCACCCCGTGCATCGTCATCAGCTGGTTGTAGGTCTCGGGGGACAGCAGCATCCCGTTCGGCTGTGCCAGCTGCGTGCGCATCAGTAGCGCTTCGATTCCGCCGGCGCCCAAGAATGCGAGGCTCGTGAAGAAGTAGAGGAGGCCGATGCGTTTGTGGTCGACGGTCGTGAGCCAACCGAGCAATCCGGGCCGCTCTTCCCAGATCAGCTCGAGCCGTTCACTGCGGCTCCGCGCGACGGGTGGAGCGACGACGGCTATTTCAGGCTCTCCAGGTAACGGACGAGCGCGTCGGTCTGGCTCGGCGCCTGCGGCAGCTGCGGCATCTTTGCGCCGGGCTTGATCGCCTGCGGATCGCGGATGAACTCGCGGAGGTGCTCGCGGTCGTTCGGGATCGTTCCCGCGGCGAGTGTCTGACGGGCAGCGACGTGCGTGAGGTCCGGCCCGACGAGGGCGTTGGCGCTCGTGCCGCGGATGGCGTGGCAATTCGCGCAGCCCTTCTGCTGGAACAGCGCGAATCCGCCGGTTGCCGTCGCGGGTCGGCCCTGAGAGCGGAGCCACTCCTCGAACTTGGCCCGCGGTTGCGCAATCACCATCAGCTGCATGTGCGCGTGCTGCAGTCCGCAGAACTCAGAGCATTGCCCGAGGTACGTGCCGACGCGGTCCGCGTACAGCAGCAGGCGGCTCGTGCGGCCGGGGATCACGTCCGCCTTCCGATTGAGCTCCGGCACCCAGATGCTGTGGATGACGTCTGCCGTCGTACCGATCACGTCCACGCGTGTGCGCACGGGGATGTGGAGCTCGTTCACCGTCGACCCGGCCACGCCGTCGTAACGGATCTCCCAGAACCACTGGTGACCGATCACGTGCACCGTCAGCGCCGTCGACTTCGGAGACGGCGCGGCGGTCGAGCGAATCACGAAGATGTCCGACCACACGAAGAGGGCCGAGAGCAGAATCACGGGTGTCGCGATGCCGAGCCCGACGACCAGGCGCGTCGCTGTGCGCTCGTCGCCGCCGAACGGCAGCGTTTCGCGGTTGCGGCGGATCCAGCCGAGCAGCAGGAGCACCGCGATGAAGGTCAGTCCGACACAGGCGACGCCGAACATCACCCACCACAGGAGGGCGATGTCGTGTTCGGCGTGCGAATGGGGCGTCAGCGGGGACTGACCCGACCCGATCACGACAGCGGCTTACCCTAGCTACGGGAGAGTAACCGCGCCTGCGTCGCCTTGAAGCTCGCGACGACGGGTTCGCCGGGCCGCAGCTCGAGCCGTTCGAGGGAGGCCGTCGTGATCTCTGCCGTGAGCAGGCGCAGACGCACACGTGCCCTGTTACCCAGAGGCGTCAGCGAGACGATCTCGTCGCGGACGTGGTTCAGCGCCGAGTCGTCCGGCGCTTCGCGCGCGAGCGAGACGTCCCACGGATAGACGACGACGTCCGTGCGACCGGACGCCGCGTCCGCCGCGAAGATCGTCGGCCCGGCGTCGAGCAGAACGCCGGTCAGCCCGTTCGCTGCTCGTGCGGCGACGCCCGAGAGGACGTTGGCGCCTGCGAGACGTGCGACGAACGGATCCGCGGGCGCACCGAGCAGCTCTCCAGGTGTTCCGACCTGCCGTAGCCGGCCCGCGGCGAGCACGCCGACGCGGTCGGCAAGCGCAGCCGCGTCTTCGAAATCGTGCGTCACGAGCAGCGCCGGCAGCTCGAGCTCTCGCAGGAGATCGTGCAGCTCGGCGCGCACGGCGCCCCGTGTGTGTGGGTCGAGCGCCGCCATCGGCTCGTCGAGCAGAAGCACGCGCGGCCCGCGTGCGAGCGCTCGCGCAATCGCGACACGCTGACGCTCGCCACCGGAAAGCTCTCCCGGCTTCGCCTTCGCGAGATGCTCGATCTGCATCCGGCAAAGCAGCCGCTCGGCGCGGCCGCCGCCGAAGGTCACGTTTTGCTCGACGGTCAAGTGTGGGAAGAGCGCGTACTCCTGGAAGACGTAGCCCACCGAGCGCTGTTCGGCCCTGAGGTTCACCCCGCTCTCGGAGTCGAACCAGGTCTCGTCACGGCATGAGATCGTTCCCCGCCAAGGGCGTGCGAGGCCGGCGACGGCGCGGAGGATCGACGTCTTCCCAGCGCCCGACGGGCCGACGAGCGCGAGCGTCTCCGTGCCGACGTCGAGCGCTAGCTCGATGTCGAAGTCACGAAGCGGAAGCGCGAAATCGAGACGAAGCGGAACCACGGATAGAGCTTCAGCGCGATCAGCAACAGCGCGCCGACGACGATGAAGAGGGCACTGATGGCGAGCGCGGTGTCGAAGTCCTGCTCGAACTGCGCGTAGATCGCGAGCGGCAGCGTCTGTGTCACCCCCTGCAGGCTGCCGGCGAAGATGATCGTTGCGCCGAACTCGCCGAGACCACGCGCAAGCGCGAGCGCGGATGCAGCACCGAGGCCGCCCGCGGCAAGCGGCAGCGCAATGCGTGCAAAGACGCGCGCGGGCGAGGCGCCGAGCGTCCGTGCGGCATCGAGCAGCGAGGAGTCGACGGCCTCGAATGCCGCAATGGCTCCGCGCAGATAGAACGGGCTCTCGACGAACGCGACGGCGAGGACGACGGCCGCCTGTGTGAACGGGATCTGCACGCCCAGAGCGTTGAGCTCGTCGCCCAGGAGCCCCTCGCGCCCGAGCGCGGCGAAGAGTGCGATCCCCGCGACTGCAGGCGGCAGCACAAGCGGCAATTCGACGAGTGTGAGGACAAGCCCTCGGCCGGGGAATTGGTTGCGCGCAAGTACCCACGCCGCCGGCGTCCCGACTACGAGCACCGCCGCGTGCGCGATGGCGCTCGTCTTCAGGCTCACGACCAGCGCGTCACGCGTGACGTGGTGTCCAAGCGCGCCGATCAGATCGCCCGGTGGCACGCGGACGAAGATCGCGACGACCGGCAGGACGAGGAACGCAAGAGCGATCGCCGTCGCCGCGGCCAGCACGGCCGCGAACGCGGCTCTCACTTTCGTTTTGGCAGGCCGAAGCCTGCGACGGCCAGCAGCTTCCGACCACGCTGCGAGGTCACCTTCTTCATGAAGGCGCGCGCCGCGGCCAGGTGAGAGCTGGACTTGACGACCGCGACCTCGTACCGGATAGGCGGCTGCGCCCAGTCGGGCAATGCAATCGCGCGTGTGCGTGACGCGACCGGACGGGCATCCGTGCGATAGACGAACCCGGCGTCGGCCTCGCCGAGCGCGACCTTGCTGACGATGCCCTTCACGTCCGTCTCCTGGCTGACGACGTTGGCCATGACGTCGTTCGTGATCCCGAGCGCATCGAGGATCTGGCGCGTGTACGTCCCGATCGGAACGGTCTTGTCGCCGATGACGACTTTCACGCCGGCGCGGCGGGCGTCGTAGACAGACGTGATGTGCGCGGGGTTGGACTTCGGGACGAGCAGGATCAGCTTGTTCGTCGCGAACACGACCGGCTTGGCGACGAGCCCATCGCGGTAGGCCAGCTCGGTGTACTTCGGGCTCGCGGACGCGAACACGTCCGCCGGGGCTCCCTGCCGGATCTGCAGAGCGAGCTGATCCGAGCCGGCGAAGCTGTACCGCTCGGCCTTGTCGATCCGCGGGAAGACGTCCGTGAGGGACGCAGCCGCAAAGACCGTGATTTGCGTCGCGCCGGAGACGGATGCAGGCAGCACGAGTGCCGCGATGACAACCGCCAGGAGCCGCTTCATCGCTCGACCATCACGGAGGTCGCCTTGACGACGGCCTTCGCAGACATGCCGGCCGCAAGGCCAAGCGACTCAGCAGACTCGCGCGTGATCACGGCGACAAGACGCCCTCCCCTTGTGACCTCGAGTTCGACCTCCGCCAGGAGCCCCTCGACCTTGACTTCCCGCACGACACCCTCTAGTCGGTTGCGCGCTGACAGCTTTTGGCTATCGCTGCCGCGCAGCCGGTCGATCTCTCGCGCCGCAACGACACGTCGGTTCGCGCTATCGCGACTGACACGGATTCGGCCCTCACGATCCCAACGCCGCAGCGTGTCGAGGCTGATCCCGAGTGCTCGGGCGGCCTCTCCCGCTGAGTAGGTCTGCGGCACCCCGCGAGCCTACTGCCTAGGCATTACCTAGGCAAGTTAGAGCGAGGCCATCTCGCCGACGGCGTAGCCGCGGCGCTTCAGCTCCCGAACGGCGGCGCGCCCTCGTCGCGCTGCGGGCCCGCCGCGCGCGGCGGCAAACACTCTGCCCGCCTCAGGAAGGCTCTTCCTTCGCGCATCCTTCACTGCGTCGAGGTCGTCCGCGAGATCGTGGAACGCGTCGGCAAGTCGCTCGTTCGGCCCCTGTGCGTTCGGCGGCGGCTTCAGACCCTTCAGCTCTTTCGAGGCGCTCCGGAGCTCCTTCTGAAAATTCTCGACGTCCTGGTTGAACGATGCGATGTCGAGGTGCTGCCCGAGCTGCGAGCCCGCGTCCACCAGCGTCTTGCCAAGGCGTTGCACCTGCTGCTCGTACTGCGCCTTCGTGACGTCCTTCGGCTTGCTGCCGCAACCGGCGGCAACGACGGCGACCAGGGCGACGATGAGCAGGGACGAGCGGCGCATGGTCGGGGGTACGCTAGCGGCGCCCGTGCAGGACACGCCCAGTTGGGGAATTGATCCGGTCCCCGAGCGCCTCCGCGTGCTCGGGACGCTGGACACCACGCTGCTCTGGACGAACTTCGGCATCTCGCTGCTGGTACTCGTCCTACCGGCGTACTTCGACCTGCCGCTGAGCACGGCGCTCGCTGCGACCCTCGTCGGTGGGGTGATCGGCAACGCGATGCTTGCGGTCGCAGGGCTGATCGGCGCCGACGCGCGTGTTCCGACGATGGTGCTTCAGCGCGCGCCGCTCGGACGCCGCGGGTCGTATCTCGCGACCGGCCTGAACATCCTCCAGTGCGTCGGGTGGGCGGTCTTCGAGCTGATCGTGATCGCCACTGCGGCGGGGCTGCTCTGCGACAAGCTCTTCGGCTTCGAAGCCGTCTGGCTCTGGAAGCTGGTCTTCGGCGCCGTCGCCGCCGTGCTCGCGCTGCTCGGGCCGATCGGATTCGTGCGCAGGTTCGTGCGCAAGTTTGCGATCTGGGCCGTCGTCGCCTCGGTCGTCTACCTCGCTTGGTGGATCGTCGACAAGGGACATCTCCACCGCATCTGGTCCGAGGGAGGTCATCACGGTTCGTTCTGGCTCGCCGTCGACACCGTCATCGCGGTCACCGTGTCGTGGGCGCCGCTCGTCGCCGACTACACCCGCTTCTCGCGCAACCGTCGCAGTGCGTTCTTCGGCGTCGGCATCGGCTACCTCCTGCCGACGCTGTTTCAGTTCGGGTTCGGCTCGATCCTCGTGCTCTCGCGCGGCGTCGATCCGAACCACCCCGAGCTCATCCTCACAGCGATCGCCGGCGGCGGCGCCGCGGCCGCACTCGCCTTGCTCGCGCTGACCGTCGACGAGACGGACGAGGCGTTCGCCAACGTGTACTCGTCCGCAGTGTCGACGCAGAACCTCGCGCCCCGAATGTCGCAACGGACGCTGATCGTGACCGCGTCGATCGTCGCGACCGGCCTTGCGCTTGCTATTGACATGCGCAGCTACCAGCGTTTCCTCCTGCTTCTCGGCGCCGTCTTCGTGCCACTGCTCGGCGTGCTCGTCGCGGACTGGCTCGCGAAGGGGATGCACTACCGCCGCGAGGACGTCTTCGACGCGCCGGCATTTCGGCCGGGCGCCGTGGCCGCGTGGATCGTCGGCTTCCTCGTCTACGAGTGGCTCTATCAGCCCACCGACCTCGGCTTCTGGTCCGACTGGCTTTCGCACTTGTGGACGCCGACGTACAGGATCGGTGCGTCGGTGCCCTCGTTTGTCGTCGCATTCCTGCTGACGGCTGCGGCAGGCTGGTTAGGCTCGGCGCGTGCCGCCGCTCGCGCTCGTCGGGAACCTCTCGCGGGACGTCGTTGACGGCGGCCCGCCGCGTATCGGCGGCGGTCCGTACTACGCGGCACAGGCGTGGCGCGCGCTCGGCGCCCGCGCGACGATTTTCACGCGCTGCGGGCCCGAGGAGCGGACTGCCTACTCGCGCCGTCTGATCTCCGTCGGGCTGCCCGTCGTGATGCTGGAGGGGACGGTGACGACCTCGTTCTCCTTCTACTACGTCGACAACGCCCGAGTGATGACCGTGGAGCACACCGGTGACTCCTGGACGCCGGCCGACGCGCGCCGAGTCACGCCGGGCGCGTGGGTGCACGTCGCTCCGCTGCTCCGCTGCGAGTTTCCTCCCGAGACCCTCGCCGCACTTGCACGCGGCCGGCGGCTGTCATTCGACGGGCAGGGGCTCGTGCGCGCGGCCGAGCTCGGGCCCCTGCGGCTCGACGCGAACTTCGACCGCGAGATGCTGCGCCACGTGCAGATCCTCAAGCTCGCCGAGGAGGAGGCGGAGGTGATCGGAAGTGTCGAGCGGCTCGGCGTTCCCGAAATCCTCCTCACCTACGGCCCGCGCGGCTCGCGCATCTACTACGGCGGCCGCTGGGAGCGCGTCGGCGCGTGGCCCGTCACGGCCGATCCGACCGGCTCAGGCGATGCCTTCTCGGCCGGGTATCTCGCAGGCAGGTCCCGGGGTCTGACCCCGGCCTCCGCGGCGCGGCGGGCGACGGCGCTCGTCGGGGCGATGCTGATGAAGCGAGTGTCGTGACGGCGCGCGTGCGCACGTCGCTCGGGACGTACGAGGTCGACCTCGAGCTCGAGGAGGTCGTCGGCGACGGCGCGGAGTTCGAGCCCGAGCGCATCGACGTCGGGCTGCCGCGCGTCGTGGCAGCGGCTGCAACGGGGGCGACCGTCGTCGCCGTCGTCGATCGGCGTCCGCCGCTCGCGATCTCGAACGATGCGGGCCGCACATGGCGCGAGGCCGGGGGCGGGCTGCCGCCGGGGTTCGCGGTCGCCATCGACCCGGACAACCCGGACCGGATGCTGTTCGGCGCGCGCAACCGCCTCTTCCTGTCGGAGAACGGCGGGATCTTCTGGCGCGCGCTCGTCCCCGAGCTGCCGGACATCGACGCGGTGCGGTTCGACTAGAGGCGGAACTCGCCGCGGGCGACGATGACGGCTGAGCCGCCGACCTCGATCGCCTCGGTTTGCTCCCGTGTCCCGGTCACCCGAGCGAAGAGCTTCGAAGGCCGCCCAACCTCGTCGCCCTGCGAGATCTCGATCTCGTCGCCGAACGCGATCCGTCCATGGCGCGCGAGATGCATCGCGAGCGGGCCGGCCGCCGAGCCCGTCGCGGGATCCTCGGAGACGCCGCTCGTCGGCGCGAACATGCGCGTCTTCCAGCTCGTACCCGACCCGGCGAAGCAGCTGATGCCGTAGTCCGTGATACGCCCCAGCGCAGCGAAGTCCGGCGACAGCGCGCCCAGCGCCTCCTTGCTCTCGACCTCGAAGTAGGCGAAGCCGGGGCCCTGGTGGTACAGCTCGACGGGAAGCTGCGAGCGGAATCCCAGCAGCTCCTCCACAGCTTCCGCGTCTGCGAACGGGCCGTACTCGGGAACCGGCTGCCGCATCCACCCGAACGTGATGCTCGCGCCTTCGCGCTCGAGCACGATCGGGATCACTCCGGCCTGCGTCTCGAGCTTGATCTCGCCGAGCTGCATCGGGCCGGCCAGCACGTACGCAGAGCCAAGCACAGGGTGACCGGCGAACGGCAGCTCCGTCACCGGGGTGAAGATGCGGATCCGCGCGTGACCGCCCGACTCCGCCGGCAGGACGAACACCGATTCGGAGTAGTTCATCTCCTTCGCGAGCTTCTGCATCAGCTCGTCGTCGACGTCGCGGCCGTCGGTGAAGACGGCGAGTTGGTTGCCCGTGAGCGGTGTATCCGTGAAGACGTCGGCAACGACGTAACGGAGCGAAGCCACACAGGTAGCCTACGGCGCCGGTTCCGATGAAGCTCGTGCTTGTGCGACATGCCGAAGCAGGTCCGGGAGATCCGGATGAGCTCCGCACGCTGACGCAGGAGGGTCACGAGCAGGCGCGGCGCCTCGGCGAGCGCCTGCGGGCGGAGGGTGTCGCGCCGGACGCCGTCCTGTCGAGCCCGCTCCTGCGCGCCCGCGAGACCGCGGCCGGGCTCGGGTTCGGCGAGCCGGAGCCTCTCGACGAGCTCGCGCCGGGTGCCACCGCCGACGAGGTGAAGACGGCGATCGCAGGACCCGGCGAAACGGTGGTCGTCGTCGGCCACCAGCCGGATTGCAGCCG
>Ga0114129_10017000_pt1 | contig 10356 bp, 9 predicted proteins | sample RhiMetdeltSRZDD1_FD_80071 | JGI IMG/M metagenome (GOLD analysis project Ga0114129, IMG submission 80071) | Populus rhizosphere microbial communities from Tennessee, USA - Rhizosphere MetaG P. deltoides SRZDD1 (version 2) (version 2) | ecosystem: Host-associated > Plants > Roots > Rhizosphere >... | reverse complement strand
GATCAGTAAGGCGGCTTTGTCGGGGTCGATGGACAAACCGTTTTCGACCCGGACGTCATAACGGATCAGGGCACCGTAGGAGGACCGCGAACGGACAGACTTCCTCGCCGCCTGGTACGTCCCGGGGCCGCTCTGCGGCACCTTCACCTTTTCCACGCTCTTTGCTCTGCGCTTCGCTTGCAACTTCGCCGGCCTCACGCTCGGCTTTGCCGCCGTCGTGGGCTCGATGCTCATCGACGGCGCCGGAGCGACAGGAGCTATCGAAGTCGGGGAGGTCGAAGGAATTCCGGTCAACGGCTCAGCAACTTGGGCAATGAGGTCGGTCTCGGTCAGCACGGTCGGAACGGTGCGTAAGCACAACCCGACAAGGCCGAGGCCGATGATCCCAGCGATCAGTCCGATCGCACTGCGGCGCCGCTGACTTGTCCGCCCACTAACCGAAGAGGGGTTGGACCGGATATGACCGGCGCGACGTGAGTTAGATTGAGGGCTCAGTTCGCTCCTGGATGCCTGGCGAGCCGTCGCGCGGTGCAGCTGGATGCCGCCCCGGCTCGCCCCAGGAAGCTGACTCACGGGGACTAAGACTAGGCGGCAACGTGGCTCACACGCACTCCAACTCAGAACGTCGTTCAGATACTGGCCCACAGCCGTTGGTCAATCCCGACGAGCTGCGGCGCCATCAACGCGCGCTACGCATCCTGATTGTGGTCCTGATCCCTTTGGCAATCTGGACACTGGTCGGGCTCGTCGCCTACTGGCCAGGGGATGAATCACGCCACGTGAACGGCGACGTTGCCGGCTACAGCGTTCCGGGTGTCACTTATCCCACGGCTCGGATCACCGACATCAAGGAGATCTCCTGTGAGGGACTGACCGGGTCGACCCCGGGAGCGAGCAACGCCCGCTGCGCTGACATAACCGCTCGGCTGCTGAAGGGCGACGACAGAGGCAACACCGTCACGGTGCCGATGACGTCCGCGGTCTACGCGTCGGGCGTCAAGGTCGGTGAAGTCATCAAGTTGGTCCGCGTGCCGCCCACCGCCGACCAGCCCGCCCAGTACCAGTTCTCCGACTTCGAACGGGGTACACCGCTACTGGTGGTAGGCCTGCTCTTCGCCGTGGTTGTGATCGTTGTTGCGCGCTGGCGCGGCTTTGCCGCGCTGCTGGGCCTCGGATTTGCAGGCTTCATCCTGGTGACATTCATGTTCCCGGCGCTGATCGTCGGAACCAACCCGATCATGGTCGGGCTGATCGGCTCCTCAGCGATCATGTTCGTTGCTCTGTACGCCGCCCACGGCTTCAGCGCTCGAACGACAACCGCGCTGGTTGGAACACTCTTCGGGCTGATCTTGATCGCGGTGCTCGGCTACCTCGCAGCCAAGTGGGCCCACGTCACCGGAGTCGCCGGGGAGGAGGACTATGTGTTGGCGGCGGCTGCCCCGGATCTCCGGCTGACTTCAGTCGTAATCTGCGGGATCATCGTCGCCGGCCTTGGCATCTTGAACGACGTCACGATCACCCAAGCGTCGGCAGTCTGGGAACTCGCAGATCAGGGCGCCAATCACAAACGGCTGTTCTCCCGGGCGATGCGCATCGGCCGTGATCACATTGCCTCGACCGTTTACACCATCGCCTTTGCCACAGCCGGAGCTTCGCTCAGCGTGTTCTTGCTAATCAAGATCAATAACCGGCCGCTGCTCGATGTGCTGATGACCGAGCAGTTCGCGGCCGAGCTGCTGCGAATTCTGGTCGGCTCGATCGGACTGATCCTGGCGGTGCCGCTGACCACCGCAGTTGGCGTCGCGGTGGTGCGCGCCAGCCGCGCAGGGCGGCGTCCGGTCACCGCTGGCGGCACAGGTCGAATTCCGGTTGCCGCCGAGGGCACGGCTCGGACCCCTGACAGTGGGCGCACCCGCCGTCCCGTTGAGGTCAAGGAGGCCTCGACGCCGGAGCAGCCAGAGAAACCCCGGAAAGAGGCGGCCGCCGCAGCCGCGCCGACAGCCGCCGCATCCTCGCGCACTGCTTCATCGCGCACTGCATCATCGCGCACTGCCGGGCGGCCGCAGCCGGCTCACTCAAACCCGGCCGAGCCGGCCGCGCGTGAGAGTACGGGCAAGCATCGCTGGTCTCGTCGGCACGCCGAGGACGACGACTTCGGTGACTTCACCTACCTTCACGAACCCGTGGACGCCGAACCAGAGGCGCCGCCCGGCTCCCGCGGTCGACGCGCGCTGTGATGGTTTGAGCCGATCCTCAGAGGCTTAAACCGGCGGGCGATGACGAGGTGATCGCTCTCATACTCGCCGATATTGCCAGCGATCATCCAGCTCTGGCCGAGACTGAGACGGCCGACGACATCCGCAGCTGGATCGAACTCGTCCCGGAGTAAAAGACGGCTCTGGTCAGGTTGGGGATCCGCGCTAGCCGTCTTGAGACGGGAAACGTGGCTCTGAATCGGGGTCGGGACACCCGCCAGCCGTCTTAGGACGGCAAACGGTGGCTCTTCAACCAGGTGGAGACGCCTCGAGCGCCTTGGGCTAGGCAACTCTGCACAGTGCCCTGTCGGGAGCGGCTCCAAAAGGCGTCAGCACAAATCCTTGAACTAAAGTTCACTTTAAGTTGAACAATGGAGTCATGCCGCATGCATTGATCACTGGTGCCTCACTCGGATTGGGCCGCGCGCTGGCCTTTGAGCTTGCTCGCCGGGGTTGGAGTCTGACTATCGACGCCCGCCATGCCGAACCGCTGGCGAGTACGGCGGGCGCTTTGTCCAAGCTCACAGCAGTGCGGGCGGTTCCAGGTGACATCGGTGATCCGGAGCATCGCGAGCAACTCATTGCCGTCGCCGATGCCGTTGGGGGTCTCGATCTTGTGATCAACAATGCGAGCGATCTTGGAGGATCTCCGCTCCCGCTGCTGCGCGATCTTGAGCCTGCGGCGTACGAGCAGCTGCTGCGCACCAATGTCATCGCGCCGCAGCAGCTGATCCGGGCACTCGTGCCTTCGCTGCCACCGCAAACCGTGATCATCAACATCTCCTCAGATGCGGGCGTCGATCACTATGAGACATGGGGCGGCTATGGATCCAGCAAGGCGGCGCTGGATCACCAGACACTGACCTGGGCGGCTGAGGAGCCGGACTTCACCTGGTACAGCCTCGATCCGGGCGACATGCGGACGGCCATGCATCAGGCGGCATTCCCAGGCGAGGACATCAGCGATCGGCCGGAGCCAGAGTCGATTGCCCCGATTGTGGTAGCACTGATCAACTCTGGCCTGCCGAGCGGCCGTTACCGTGCCGCCGATTTGTCCACGACGCTCGCCACGAAGACGAGGTCGTAGTGAGCACCATGCTGGCTGCGCGGCCACACACCCACTTTTCCTCCCCTGAGGACCATACGGCGATCGAACCGCCCGAGCTGCGGGGCTTGGGGCGCGACAGCGTGCGGCTCATGATCGCAACGCCCGCCGGCATCCGGCACTCGTACTTTTGCCGGCTCGCTGAGCATCTCAGGGCAGGCGATGTGCTCGTCGTGAATACTTCGGCCACCGTGCCCGGCCAGTTGGACGGCACGAGGAATGCTGCGGCAGTCACGGTGCATATCGCCAATCGGCTGCCCGACGGAACTCGGGTGGTCGAGCTGCGCACCGCACCCGATGCGGCGGCTCCCATCCTCGACGGTCGGATCGGTGAGCGTATTGGCCTTCCCGCAGGCGCCACGGTTGAGCTGATCGCGCCATACCCCGAATCCAATTCATCACCGACGGGCGCAGGGAATCGGCTCTGGCGTGGCCGGATCGATCCGCCACAAAGCTTCTCCGCCTATCTGCGGGAGCAGGCCCGGCCGATTAGCTACGGCTATCTCAGTGGCTCCTTCCCGATCTCGGCGTACCAGACGATCTTTGCCGTTCATCCCGGCAGCGCGGAGATGCCAAGCGCGGCTCGCCCGTTCAGCGCCGAGTTGGTGGCCCGATTGGTGTCGCGAGGTGTGATCTTCGCTCCCATCACTCTGCACACGGGCTTGTCCTCCCAGGAAGCTGGTGAGGCTCCGCAGCCTGAGTGGTTCGACGTCAACGAAACGACTGCTCAGTTGGTCAACTCGTGCCGAGCTCGCGGCGGCCGGGTGATCGCAGTCGGCACAACTTCGACCCGTGCCATCGAGTCAGCCGCTCAACCCAACGGGATGGTTGCAGCGGCTGCGGGATGGACCGATCTGGTGATCTCTCCGCAAAGACCAGTGCGGGTCGTCGATGGGTTGATCACGGGTTGGCACAATCCGGAAGCGTCGCACCTGCTGCTCGTCGAGTCCGTTGCGGGCGCCCGGCTCACCCAACGCGCGTATGACGCTGCCGTAGCCGAGCGCTATCTATGGCACGAGTTCGGTGACTCGTGCCTACTGCTTCGGGATGGATGAGGAGTCAAAGCTCAGGCAACGAAGACTTGAGTAGGCTCCGCCTTATGGCGGACGTGCTTTCCAACTATCGGACAGGTGACGCGTTCGACGAGATGATGGACGCGGAGGGCAGCGTCCGACCCTCCTACCGGGCCGTATACGGAGCCCTCACGCGATCAACCTCGAACGACCTCCGCATGATCGCGGAATCCCTCGCCAACAACTACACCCAAGCCGGTGTGACCTTCGACGTCGGCGGCGTGGAGCGCCCTTTTCCACTCGATCTGGTGCCGCGGGTGATTGCGTCACCGGAGTGGGAGATCATCGAGGCCGGCGTCGCCCAACGCGTACGAGCACTCGAGGCGTTCCTCTCCGACATCTACTCCGAGGCTCGGGTAATCTCCGATGGGGTTCTGCCCAGCCAGTTGGTCACCTCCTCCACTCATTTCTACCGAGCCGTGTGGGGCGTCCAGCCCAGCAATGGCGTACGCATTCACGTGGCCGGCATTGACTTGATCCGCAACCCGGCAGGGGATGTCCGCGTGCTCGAGGACAACGTGCGGGTGCCGAGCGGGGTCTCGTACGTGATGACCAACCGCAACGCCATGATCACCGTCATGCCCGAGGCCTTTGCCAACCAGCGGATCCGGCCCGTAGCCGGTTACCCAACTCGCTTGCTGACCGCGCTTCGGAAGGCAGCGCCACCCGGGGTTGACGATCCAACCGTGGTTGTCCTCACCCCGGGTGTCTACAACTCGGCCTACTTTGAGCACACCTTGCTCGCCCGCACGATGGGCATCGAGTTGGTCGAGGGTCGTGATCTTGAGTGCCGGCGCGGCAAGGTCTTCATGCGTACCACCGCAGGGCTGCAACGGGTCGATGTGATCTATCGCAGAGTTGACGACGAATTCCTCGATCCGGTGCACTTCCGCGGCGACTCGATGTTGGGCGTGCCGGGCCTGGTGAACGCCGTACGCACCGGCGGTGTCGCGCTAGCCAACGCCATCGGTAACGGAGTGGCCGACGACAAGTTGATCTACACCTACGTCCCGGATTTGATCAAGTATTACCTTCGCGAGGACCCCATTCTCGCCAATGTCGATACCTGGCGGTTGGAGGATGACGAGGCTCGCGAGGAGGTACTGGATCGTCTCGAGGATCTCGTCGTGAAGCCAGTGGACGGCTCCGGTGGCAAGGGCATCGTGATCGGCCCGCGTGCTACAAAGGCCGAGTTGGATGCGCTGCGCCGTCGGGTCAAGGAGGACCCTCGCGGCTGGATCGCGCAGCCGGTGGTCCAGCTCTCCACAGTGCCGACTCTCATCGAGGATTGTTTGCAGCCGCGCCATGTTGATCTTCGACCGTTCGCAGTCAACAACGGCGAGGATATCTGGGTACTCCCGGGCGGGCTGACCCGTGTTGCCTTGCCAGAGGGGGAACTCGTTGTCAACAGCAGCCAAGGCGGTGGGAGCAAGGACACCTGGGTGCTCAGTCCACCACCCCATCGATCATCCTCCAATCGGACAACGCTCGAACACAGCGAGAACGGCGATGATCGTGACAAACCACGCACCGGCGTGCCGCTGACGGTGGCCAGAATTCCGGTGACGGTGATGCCCAAATTCTCCGAGACCCAGCGACAGCAGGAAGATCAGCAGCAACAGGCCAACCCACGGAGCCGGGGATGCTGAGCCGGATCGCCGAGTCCATGTTCTGGATTGGACGCTATGTCGAGCGCGCAGAGGACACGGCCCGCTTGCTGCAGACCCACTTGCGATTGATCATCGAAGACACTCAGGCCCACGAGGTAGATGCCTGCCGGAACCTGCTCGCGCTCATGAGTGTTGATCATGTTGAGGACCCGACCCTGGCCGATTTGCTCGGAATTCTCGGCCATGACCCTGACGAGCCAACCTCGATCTACTCCTGCTACGCCGCTGCGCGTGACAACGCCCGCCGCGCCCGTGAGGTGATCCCGCTTGATCTTTGGGAATGTGTGAACGCCACGTGGCACCAACTGCCCACCGCGCCGTTCGGGACGAGCGGAGCTCATGTGTTCTTGAACTGGGTGCGCGAGCGCAGCGCGATGTTCGGGGGGATCTCGCGCGGCATCATGGTGCGGGACGACGGCTGGCAGTTCATGTCGATGGGGCGGTCTCTGGAACAGGTCGACATGACCTCGCGGCTCGTTGCGTCGGCTTCGCTGACACACGGCGCCCAGTGGCCAGCAGTGTTGCGCGGCTGTGGCGGGCACGATGCGTTCCTACGGACCTATAGCGGTCTGTACACCGATCGGGAGGCCGCGGAGTTCTTAGTGGTGGATGCGCGGTTTCCGCGGTCGATCATGCATGGGCTGATCGCCGCGGCGGACAGTCTGCAGCGGGTGGCACAGAACAACATGATGACCGCTCGGCACGCCGAGCCGGCTCTTCGCTCACTTGGTCAGCTCCGGGCGCGCTTGGAATATGCCGATCTTGACGACCTGATTACGAACCTCAACGAGGAGATGTCGGTGGTGCAGGACGTTACCACGCAAGTCAGCATCGCAGTCTCCACGAGCTACTTTGCCGCTGAGGAGCCGCCCGCCTGGACTACCGAGGGGACGCGTTGAGATGCGGCTGAGTATTGATCATCAGACTGGATTTCGCTACGCGTCGCGCGTCAAGTCTTCCTACAACGAGGCGCGGATGACCCCGGCAACAGCGGAGCACCAGGCGGTCTGGAGCAGCCGTGTGACAATCCAACCTGCGGCGTGGAGCTTCAACTACACCGACTATTGGGGCACCGCAGTCACCGCATTCGAGCTGCATGAGCCGCATGAACGGCTGACCGTACACGCCCAAGGTGTCGTGGAGACGCATGGAGATGATCTTGCCTGGGATCTCGACCGGCGGGTCGCGCCTAATGATCTTGGCTGGCCGGCACTGCGCGATCGTGCTGTGGTGGACAAGATGACAGAATTCCTGACCGTCAACGATCGCACCCAGCCGTCAGAGGAACTGGCTGGGTTGGCCGCTACGACGGCTGGCCAGCCGCCACGGCTCGCCGCCCTCGACGTTTGCTCGCTGATTCATGATCACCTGACCTACGAGCGCGGCTCGACCAAGGTGAGCAGTACGGCCCGCGAGGCTTGGGAGCTAGGCCGCGGCGTCTGCCAGGATTACAGTCACGTGGCGCTAGGAGCACTGCGTTCGATCGGCCTTCCCGCGCGTTATGTCTCCGGGTACTTGCATCCGGGTAGCGGTGAAGCGAACAAGACCGTGGAGGGGGAGAGCCACTCCTGGATCGAGTGGTGGTGTGGCAGCTGGGTGGCGTACGACCCAACGCTCTGCCGGCGGCTCACCGACTGTTATGTCCGAGTAGGTCACGGCCGCGACTATGGCGACGTGGCGCCATTGCGTGGCACATACTCCGGCGGCCGCTCAGAGATGTTCGTCACTGTGAAGCTGACCGAACTCGGCTGACCGCTCCGACTCTGGCTGTCAGAAACCCACGTGCACGTGCGCTCCCCTCGCGATACACGCGTTGCAACGGATGCACCGTGACCGAAACGGACGTGCACGTGCGTTTCTGCCGGAGGCCCGAGCCGATATCTTGTCGGCATGAGCAACTACGGGCAGCAGCCGCCTTACGGACAGAACCAGCCCAATCCGTACGGGCAGCAGCAGCCCGGGCCATACGGTCAGCCGCAGCAGCCGTACGGACAGCCGCCAGCTGGACGGCAGCCTCAGCCGCCGTATCCAGGCCAGCAGGGTCCGTACGCCCAGCAGCCGGGCCAATATCCCCCGCAACAGCAGCAGCCGTATGGCCAGCCGGCCCAGGGGCCGTACGGGCAACAACCGACGCAGTGGACTCCACAGCCGCCGGCGATGAAACAGCCCGCTGTCGTGCAGCGTCCACTGCCCGTGGTCACTATGGAGACCGTTCCCGGTCGTGAGATCTCCGAGATCGTCGGCGACGTGGTCGGAGTGGTGGCGCGCACTCGTGAATTGCGACCTGACCTGCGTGGCGGAAACCTGATCGACGGCTATGTCGTGATGTTGACCGACTCGCGTCAAGATGCGGTGGCCCGCATGGTGGAGATGGCTGTCGCTGCTGGGGCTGATGCGATTGTCGGCCTCAAGTTCGACTGCAGCGAGATCACGCAGTCTCTCAGTGAGGTTGCTGCTTACGGTACGGCTGTGAGACTGGCGCCCGAGAAGGAGGAAGCAGCCGACCCTACGTCGGAGGAGCAGCCCGCTAGCGGACCAGACCGCGATCAACTGGCCGATGATGAGACGATGCGAAACTGGCCGTCGAGCTCTTGGTCGTCGAGTACGCCGGCGCAGCAGTCTTCTGGCCCGGAGGATCAGCGGTAAGAATTGGCTCCATGAGCGCTAGCGAGAAGCCCGGCAACAAACAGACGCCCGAGGACGACACCAAGCGCAAGTTCCGTGAGGCCCTAGCGGCCAAACAGGGCCGCAAGGGCGAGGACCACATCGACAATGGTCCGCAGCACGTGCAGGCGCACGGCCCGGTGGAAACAAAGCGCACCTTCCGGCGCAAGACTGGCTGACTACTGAGCCTGTGGTAGTGCCTCGGCGGGCTCACGGGCGTGTCTGACTGTGATGCCTTCGTGGTTTGCCTGAAACCGAACATCCGAAAGATCGTTCACAATCGCGTCGGCATGGAGCGCCTCGCGGGGCGTCGTCGTCACGACCGCCAGTGTGAAGCAACCGGCGGCTCGGGCCGCCTCAAGCCCTTTCGCAGCGTCCTCGACCACGAGGCAGCGTTGAGGATCGACGCCGAGCAGTCGCGCCGCCTGGAGGAACGGTTCGGGATGCGGCTTGCCGTGCACCACGTCATCCGCAGTCACCAGGACCGAGGGCGGCACAAGCTGGGAGGCTACGATCCGTGCCCGGGCGAGGGGGACCGTACAGGAGGTTGCAATGGCAGTCTTCGCCCCCGCCAGAGATGCCAGCGCATCGACCGCGCCCGGCAGCACGACGACGTCGTGGAGGTCAGCCAACTCCAGCTCGGTGATGCGCCGCATCGCAGGCTCCTGCAGGTTCTCCGGCATGATCGCGCGTACCACCGACGCCGAGGGGGTGCCATGGTGTTCGAGCAGGTTCATCGGTGGGAGCCCATACTCGCTAGCCCAGGTCGTCCATGCCCGGCCCACTGCCGGAGTGGAGTCGACAAGCGTTCCGTCCAAGTCGAAGATGACAGCGTCGAAGACCTCATCGGCCAGCTGGCCTAAACCCACCGCTACACTCCCTTTCGCTCCAATTACTTGAGCAGCATCACTGTGGCTAACTGTGTAACGACGCTGGATAATCCTGCGCCGTCGGGACTTGCCGACTTGTCTCGGATAGTCTCCTTGCTGAGTGAGTGCTCACTCACTAAGCTTGGGCCCGTGACTCGCGCCGCACCTATGCCCCTCGATGAGCGTCGAGCTGCGCTCATAGCGGCTACCGAGCCGCTGCTGGAGCAGTTCGGCCGGGAGGTGAGCACCCGGCAGATCGCGGATGCGGCCGGCATCGCTGAGGGGACTATTTTCCGAGCCTTTGCAACCAAGGAGGCCCTGATCGACGCAGTCATCGAAGATGCTTTCGACAGCCGACGCACCTGCGACGAGCTCGCCCAGATTGACACTAGCTTGAGCCTTGAGGAGCGGCTGGTCGCAGCGGTGACTATTCTTCAGGAGCGATTGCGCAGAATCTTTGCTCTGTTCGGATCGCTGCGGCTGCGCAAAGATGCGTCCGATCATGACAGCTTCCGAGCCAAGCAGCAGGCTGATACCGAACTGATCAACGATGCAATCGTTTCCCTGATCAAGCCAGACCAAGATCAGCTGCGACTCGACGCGATGGAGGCGGCCAGCGCATTGCGGACCATCACTTTTTCGATTACCCATACCATCCTCGGCGACGAGCGTCTCGCGCAACCGCGGCAGATCGTTGATCTTGTGCTGTACGGCATCTGT
>Ga0114129_10016998_pt1 | contig 10356 bp, 12 predicted proteins | sample RhiMetdeltSRZDD1_FD_80071 | JGI IMG/M metagenome (GOLD analysis project Ga0114129, IMG submission 80071) | Populus rhizosphere microbial communities from Tennessee, USA - Rhizosphere MetaG P. deltoides SRZDD1 (version 2) (version 2) | ecosystem: Host-associated > Plants > Roots > Rhizosphere >... | reverse complement strand
TGCATCAGGGCTCCACTTGATGCCGGCCAGGTGTTGGCGCACCTGGTCAGGTGGTGGAGGGGCCGGCCCGGCTCCCAACAGCCGGCCTGCCGGCCCCTCCGTCGCGCGCCGGGCTTGGTTCGATCGCCCTCCTTTCGGTTAGCTCGCCTTGGCCTGAGCCATGGCCGGCTCGATGCGGGCGGCCCGGAACGAGACGCCCGAGCGGTCGGCCATGGTCCAGGGCTGGGCGACCAGCCCGGTGACCTTGACCGGGTGACCCTGGCGGATGCCCGCTGAGGGGAGGCCGGGGACCTTGACCGCGATCAGGTCGGCGCTGTCCTGGCCCATGACCAGGAGCTGCACGGTGGAGAGCGGCTCGCCGTTCTCGTCGGCCTTGGGCCGGCGGGTCTCGAAGTCGACCACCGGCTCGGGCGGCATCGCGCACAGGAACGCGATCGCGGACGTGTCGATCGGGAGCTTCACTGGCTGCCTCCTTCTGCAGCGACGCCTTATGCGGCCAGGAAACCGCCGTCCGCAAGAGATCAGAAGGTCCGCAAGCAGGCCCCCAAGCAGGTCCGTTTACAGGTCCCGAATGAGGACCGTGACCAGACTGTTGGTGGATGCAGTTACCCTGATCGGGGTCCAGGCTTGGAGGAACGGCAGTTATGAGGGCTGCGAGAATCTACGTCCCCAATGTGCAGCTTCGAGAGCATCGGCTGCGCCTCAACCTGACGCTCGAGGAGGTCGCCGAGGCGCTCACCGCACTGGCCTGGGAGCGGTTCGCCGTCCGCGTCGGTGTCAACGCCGGCATGGTGGGCAAGTGGGAGCGGGGCGAGAAGCGACCTAGCCGGTTCTACCAGCGACTCTTCGTGCTGCTCTACGGCGTGCCCGCCGAACAGCTGGGCTTCCGCCCGGCTGGGCCGAGCGACCAGGCGGCCGAAGACGTGCTCGTGGAGCTCGGCGCTGGCGAAGGCGCCACGCACCCGCTGTTGCCCGACTCCGCAGCACCTGGTGGGGCCCGACTTCCTTTGCCTGCCATCGCCACGCCTCGACGCCTTGATCCCGAAGCGGTTGGGCGGCTGGGGACGATCCTCACCGAGTACGCCAAGATCGACAATCTGCTGGGACCGGCTCACCTGCTCGCACTCACGTCGCTGCACCTCAGGTTCATCAGCGAGCTGCTCACGGTGGCCGCTGGGGATGGTCGCGCCGAGCTGCTCACGGTCGGTGCCCGCTACGCGGAGTTCGCTGGCTGGCTGCATCAAGACGCCGGCAACCTCCAAGAGGCGGCCTACTGGTCGGACCGGGCGATGGGCTGGGCTGAGGCCGCTGGCAAAGACCTCATGGTGTCCTACGTTCTCATACGCAAGAGCAACCAAGCATCCAGCCAGGGCGATGCCAACCGAACCCTCGGGCTGGCTCGGGCGGCCCTGCGCGGCCAGGATCGGCTCTCGCCCCGGGCTCGTGCCCTGGCCCTACGCCAGGAAGCACGGGGGCAGGCCCTGTCCGGCGATTCAACTGGATGTGCCCGGGCGCTTGACGCGGCCCGAGAACAGGCGGCAGCTCCGGAGGATCGGGGCGAGGAGGACCGCATCCTCACCGGCTACTGCACGCCGGCCTTTGTCGAGATGGAGGCGGCCGACTGCGCCATGCTGCTGGGCCAGCCAGATGAGGCGGTCGTCACCTTCCAGCGCGGCCTGGCGGGCCTGCCAGCGCAGTATCAGCGGGATCGAGCGGTCAACCTGGCCCGGCTGGCAGTAGCCTATGCGGCCAGCCGGGAGCCGGAGCGGGCCTGCGCCGTCGCCCAGGAGGCTGCCGCGATGGTCCATGGCACCTGGTCGGCGCGGGCCGTAGGCGAGCTGCGGCGGCTGCCTACGCTGCTATCGGCGTGGCCGGACTTGGCGTCGGCTGCGGAGCTGGAGGCAACTCTGGCGGCCCTGCCCTGAGGTACTCGGTCGTGGCCTGGCTGTGGCAGGCTACCGTCCATGGACCCACTGATCACCACGGCAACCTCCCGAGACGCGCGGGACCGCGTAGCCCGGGTGGCGGTACTCCCGGTAGGCAGCTTCGAGCAGCACGGCGACTTCCTCCCCCTGATCACCGATACGGTGGTCGCCTGCCTGATCGCCCGCCGGATTAGCGCCGAGTACGGCCTATTCCTCCTCCCGCCAGTCACGCTCTCTTGTTCCCATGAGCACAGCGATTTTGCCGGCACGGTGAGCCTCAGCGCCTCCACGCTAGCCGCAGTCGTGTCCGACGCTGCTGAGTCCCTGCGTGCCTCTGGCATCGACCGGCTGGCCATCATCAACGGCCACGGGGGCAACTAGGTGCTGGCCAACGTCGTGCAGCAGGCCAACATCGCTGGGCCTCGGATGACTCTGTTTCCCAGCCGCACCGACTGGGAGAGTGCCCGCACAGCGGCGGGGTTGGCCTCAACAACAAGTGAGGACATGCACGCTGGGGAGCTGGAGGTCTCCCTGCTTCTGCATGGCTACCCGGAGCTGGTTGACGATGACTACCGGAGCGCCGACTGGCAGGCCAACCCGCGGCCACACCTCCTGGTGACAGGCATGCGGGGCTACACCGAGACCGGCGTCATCGGCCGCCCGTCGCTCGGATCGGCTGACAAGGGACGTGCGATTCTGGACAGCCTTGGACGATCCTTTAAGGATCACCTTGCCCTGCTTTCGTAGGATGCCAACACGTGGGGGTGCAGGGCCTCGGCAAAGTCGCGCTTTGTCGCAAATGTCACTTGCCGCTCAGGAACTATCTGCGCGGTTCGACATCGCTCATAGACGCTCGGTCGTGCCCATGAGCGTCATCGGAGCGCCTGTGAGAGCATGACGGTAACGGGTGCCCATACTGAGACTGTGCGATACTCAGGCCGGGTGGGGGGTTATGGTGCAGGGACGGCTAGGGATCCACGCGGTCCTAGAGACCAGCAGGGGGGCGGCAGTGACCGAGCATCCGAACGTTGAGCTGACCCGGCGAGGCTACGAGGCGTTTGCCAAGGGCGACATGGCCACAATGTCGGAGCTGATCGCCGACGATGTGACCTGGCACCAGAACGGTGTCGGGCCGCTCAGCGGCACCTACCACGGCCGGGACGAGGTCTTCGGTTTCTTCGGCAGGCTGGCCGAGGAGACAGCGGGCACGTTCCGGTTGGATGTTCACGACGTGCTCGCCAACGACGAGCACGCGGTGGTGCTATGTACGGTGTTGGCCTCCCGCGGGGGGAAGTCGATCGAGGTTCCGGTGGCCAACGTCAGCCATCTCCGCGATGGCAAGCTGACCGAGTTCTGGGGTGCCACAACCGACCCGCAGGCGAGCATCGACTTCTGGAGCTGAGAGGGCCGCCGGGCGTTCGGCGGCAGAGATCCCAATCCCGTCTACTCGGACGCAACGTTCATATCGTGACTTCGCCGAGACCCTGCGTGGGGGAGGCGACACGACATGGATGCAACCCGTGCGTCCCGCATTCAGTCTTTGCTTGCTTTGCTCGTTAGAAGTTTCTCCACCACTTCAAGGCCGGCCCTGCGGGCGGCCGCCTGCGGCGGCCGTCCTCGGCCGGCAGGCGCTTCCGCATTGGGATCATACGGGTTCCCCTTGCGGGACGTGTAAGTCAGCACGCATGATCAGCTAGCCTCGATATTCACGAAGGCTGCCCAGGAAGCCCCCACCTGACCTGGGCTGATGCAGGGCAGTGGCTTGCACCCGTTGGTGAAGCCCTGGTGGCGTCATGCGTGGAGCTGTCGCATATCCGCGGCCTAGGTGGGCACCGCCAAAGCTCATGGCAGCTTCGTCCGGATGTGGGTGAACGTCCAGGTCAGGTGGCGCGGGAGCTGTCGCGGATGACGAGCTGGGGGCGTTCCAGGACGTGGGCCTCCAAGCGGGGGTTGGCGGTCATGGCGACCAGCAGGTCGATCGCCCGGTCGGCCAGCCGCCCGATGGGTTGGCGTAGGCTGCTCAGGGTCGGCACCGTCCGTGCCGCCATGGCGGAGTCGTCGCAGCCGACCACCGCGACCTGACCCGGTCCGCCGCCCACGGCCAGCCCGAGTGAGGCCGCGGCGCGGATGGTGTCGTAGGCGAACTCGTCACAGGCGGCGATGACCGCCGTAGGCCGGGGCGAGCGGCGCAGCAGGTCGCGGGCCTCCTCGACGGCGGGCTGGCCGTAGCTTTGCACCGCGACGCAGTCGGGCAGGTTGCCGGCGGCGGCCAGGCCCAGTCGGTAGCCGGCCAAGCGCCGGTCGGCGACCGCGTCCGCCGATGGCCAGCCCAGGTAGGCGATGCGCTGGTGGCCCTGGGCGGCTAGGTGGGCAACCGCCAGCGTCGAGCCGGCGGCGTTGTCGGTGTCGACCCAGCAGTAGCCGCTCTCCTCCCGCAGCCGCCCGAACACCACGAAGGGCACCCGGGCGTCCTGGAGGTAGGCGACGCGTTCGTCGTCGTAGGCGGGGTCGCTCAGGATGAAGCCGCCGACCTCGCGCTGTTCCCAGAGTTGCTGGTAGTGCAGCGTGCGGGGGCCGGGCTCCTTGTCGGTGACGAACGGTTGCAGCCGGTAGCCGGCGGCGGCTGCCGACCACAGCAGGCTGAGGAGTTGCTGGTTGTAGATGGGGTTGGCGGCGGGGTCCGCGCTGCGTGGCACCTCAAAGCCAATCCGGCCGAGTTGGCGGCGGCTGAGCCCGGCCGGGCTGCCGCGTGGGCTGTAGCCGGTCTGGGCGACCGCGGCCTTGATCCGCGCGTAGGTGGGGGCGCTGAGGACCTCGGGGCGGGAGAAGTAGTTGCGCGCGGAGCTGACGCTGACGGCGGCGAGCCTGGCCACGTCGTCGATGGTCAGGCTGCCTGATCTGTCGGCTTCGCGCATCGGGTCCATCCCGCCGTGCTTCGTACCTGCGGCGATCTTGTTGGAGATCTTGTAACTCTAGTTGTAACAATCTACGCTTGGCCTGCTGTCCGAGCTGAGGCGGCATGGGGGGCGTGGCCGCCCCAGCTCGGAGGCACCGCAGCGCCATCGTGCCAGACATGCCCATGGCAGCGGTCATCGACCTCTGCCAGTGGGAGGGGGGTCATGACGATGTTCGAGTCCCTGCCGGGGGCCGATGGTGACTTCATGGTGGTGCTGCTCGGTGGGTTTGGCCTGTTGTGTGGACATATTCTGCTCAGGGTTCCGAGGGCCTCACAACGCCTGGTGGCGTTCCTGGCCCTTCACGGCGGCATGGTCAGACGGACCGCGATTGCCGGCTCGCTCTGGCCTGACGCCTCCGAGGACCACGCATGCGTCAACCTGCGCCAGGCCCTTGCCCGGCTGCAGTGCACGGCCCGCCAGGCCCTGGCGACGAGCAAGCTCGAGCTCGGCTTGGCCGACGAGGTCCGAGTGGACCTCCGTCACGCCCGCGCGCTGGCGGGCCGGCTACTGGATCCGGCGGTGCCGCCGGAGCAGTCCGACCTCAACCCGGCCGCCGTCGGGAGCCTGTCGACAGAGCTGTTGCCCGACTGGGACGACGACTGGGTGCTGCTCGAGGCAGAGGACTGGCGCCAGTTGCGACTGCATGCCCTGGAAGCGCTGGCCGGCCGCCTGGCCGCCGCTGGCCGCTGCGGTGAAGCCGCCGGCGCCGCCGGTGCGGCGGTACGGGCCGACCCACTCAGGGAGAGCGCCCGAGCCAGTCTCATCCAGGTGCATCTGGCCGAGGGCAACCAGTCGGAGGCGGTCCGCGAGTTCGCCCGCTACCAGGCGCTGCTTCATGTCGACCTCGGCCTTGAGCCTACCCCCCGGCTGCGTCACCTGATCGACAGCCTGCACAGCCCATAACGCTCCGAATCGCCCCGCCGCGTCTTGCGGTCGACGATGGCCGTCCGCAGCTGCCCGAGCGGGCGATCACCCCCATCCCCCGCGGTCACGCTGGCGTCACGTTGGGGTCACGCGCGCAGTCGAGTATGAGCCGTTCGCCGGCTGGCCTCGGCGCGGGAGCAAGCAATGGAGCGTTCGGTGCCTCCCCACCGAGGTGGCGAGAAGGCGTACGGCGGTCTGCCGACCTGGACCCACTGGAGGTCGATTCAGATGAAGGCCAGAGCTGCGCTCATCCATGTCAAGGTCGTGGCGTTGTCGCCCCGGCGCCGGCACGCGCCGGTCCGTGGCTGGCTTGCCGCCCTCGCGGCCGCTGCCCTGCTCGCCGCCGTGGCCGGCGGCACGGCCACCGCGGCCACACCGACGACGACAGCCGCCGACGACCCGACCGTGATCACCGACTGGAACGCCCTCGCCGTGACCACCCTGGCGGGCGACCCCACCAAGGCACCGACCGAAGGCCTCCTGTACATGGCCTTCGTCCATGCCGCGGTCTATGACGCCGTGGTCGGCGTCGAGGGCCGCTACGACCCCTACCAGTTCCACGCCCACGCCCCCCGCGGCGCCTCCGCCCAGGCAGCGGCGGCCGCCGCCGCCCACAAGGTCCTGGTCACCTACTCGCCCTCCGCCCAGACCACCCTGGACGCCGCCTACGCGGCCTCGCTGGCCACCCTCCCCGACGGCAAGGCCAAGACCCACGGGATCGCCTTCGGGACCCGCGCCGCCGACAACCTGATCAGGCTGCGCGCCAACGACGGCCGCAACGCCCCCATCCTGTTCACCCAACCACCCGCCCCCGGGGTCTGGCGGCCCACCCCACCGGCGTTCGCGCCGATGGTCACGCCCTGGATGGGCTTTGTGACCCCGCTGCTGGTCCACAGCCCCACACAGTTCGCCCCCCCGCCCCCACCCGCGCTCACCTCGGCCCGCTACACCCGTGACTTCAACGAGGTCAAGGCCCTCGGCTCGGCCACCTCGACCCAGCGGACCGCCGCGCAGACCAGCACCGCCCTGTTCTACTCCGGGCTCGCCAACGTCCAGTTCCAGGCCATGCTGCGCGACCAGGTAACCGTGCGGCACCTGGACATCACCGACGCCGCCCGGATGTTCGCCGCCGCCGACATGAGCGCCGCCGACACGATCATCTCGGTATGGCACGCCAAGTACGTCGACGGCACGTGGCGGCCGGACACCGCGATCACCCTGGCCGACACCGACAACAACCCGGCCACCGACCCCGACCCCAGCTGGGTCCCGCTCCGCCCCGACCCCGCCTACCCGGAATACCCCAGCGGCTACAACGGCTTCGCGGCGGTGGTGACCCGCGGACTGGAACGGGTGTTCCGAACCGACCAGCTGCAGCTCACGGTCACCTCCACGGCGGTGCCCGACGTCCGCCACTACGAGACCGCCAGCGCGCTGCGACAGGACGTGGTCGACGGCCGGATGTGGCTGGGGGTCCACTTCCGCTTCGCCGACACCGCCTCCAGGGACATGGGACTACGGCTGACCGACTGGACCCTGGACCACTACTTCCAGCCCGTCGACGAGGAGCGCTAGTCCAACCACGACCGGCCTGCCATGCGACCACGCGGGCGACCATGCGGAAGGCGGCGGTATGAAACTGGCTGTTCGATCGGCACTGATGATCCTGGGACTCGCCGGCCTGGTCGCGGTCCTTGCCGTCGCGCCTGGGGCAGCGACACCGCCGTCAGGGCTGACCAATGTCGCCTTGGCGCGTGGCACTGACCTGTCTCACGGGAACCTACCGCTGCAGGTCGGAACCGACGTCGCCATGGCCCAGATCACGGTCAACCCGGGCGGCTCCTCCGGCTGGCACTCACATCCGGGCGGCGCCCTCATCGTCGTGCAGACAGGCACACTCACCGTCTACCGATCCCTGGGCAGCCAGTGCCAGCCCACCACCTACCGTGCGGGGCAGGCGTTCATCGAGCGGCCTGGCGAAGTGGATGACGTGCTCAACGCGGGGACGGTCCCCTATGTCCTTGTCGTCACCTTCCCACGGGTGCCTCAGGGCGGCGCCACAAGAATCGACGAGCCCGATCCCGGTACGTGCCCGGGGCTCTGACGACCGCCACACATCATGTGCAGCGTGCCCAACCAGCTATAGCACGAAATCCGTAGGGACCAGCGAGGAACAGCTCTGGCCTTTTCCATCGGAGCCGAGCGTGCGCCCCCACTGCCGAGTTCCTTCTGTGCGGCTCCGGCACACACAGATGGAGCGAGAGGGGTGTGTCATGATCCCAAGAGGTGGCCTCCGTACGCTGGGTGGCGTCTCAGGAGTGGTGTAAACGGCTCCGGACGCAGGCTCGGATGTGATGTTATGCGGCGGTGGTGACAGTCTCGGCGACCCTCTCCTCTCCTGGTGGTTCCGGCCGCTCATTGGGTCTGACCGGCTTTGACGGACATCCACGATCAGGGGCGTTGCCCCGGAGAGGATGTCCATCATGGAGGTCATGGAACGCCACGAGCGCAAGAGGCCTCGCGTGCGACGGTCGTTCACCGCAGCGTTCAAGGCCGAGATCGTTGAGCTGTGCCAGTGTGGTGACCGCTCGATCGGGCAGGTCGCCCGGGACTTCGATCTGACCGAGACCGCGGTGCGCGAGTGGGTGCGCCAGGCCGAGCGGGACGCCGGCACGCGTGGCGACGGCGGGCTGACCAGCCAGGAGCGCCAGGAACTCGCCGTGTTGCGGCGGGAGAACGGGCGGCTGCGCGAGGACGTGGAGGTCCTCAAGCGCGCCACGGCTTTCTTGGTGACCGAGACCCGGTGAACCTGCATCGGTTCATCGAGGCGGAGAAGGCACAGCAGCGCACCCTCAAGCGGGCGAGCCGTGCTGCTGGAGGTCTCCCGTGCCGCCTCCTACGCCCAGCGACCCGGCACCCCCTCGGCCCGCCAGCTCGCCGACGAGGAGCTCACCGAGCAGATCCGCCAGGCCCACCAGCTGTCCAAGGGCCGCTACGGCGCCCCACGCATCCACGCCGCGCCGGCCACCACCACGGCCGTAAGCGCGTGGCTCGACTGATGCGCTGCCGGGCTGCGGGGCCGCGCGCCGCGCCGCTGGAACAAGACCACGGTCCCTGACCCGGCGGCGGCCGCCCGAGCCGACCTGATCCGCCGCGACTTCACCGTCGACGCCGCCGCGGTCACCACCGGTTGGTGTGGCGACATCACCTACCTCCCGACCTGGGACGGCTGGCTGTATTGGCCACCGTGATCGACATCGCCTCGCGCCGGGTGGTCGGCTTTACCCCTGGCCGAGCATCTGCGCACCGAGCTGGCCTGCGACGCACTCACCAACGCGGTCGCCGCCCGTGATCCCACGCCGGGGGTGGTGGTCCATGCCGATCGCGGTTGCCCGTACACCAGCGGCGACTACGCCACCCTCGCCGACGACTTGGCCGTCATCTTGTTCAGCGGCCGCACCGGGCAGTGCTGGGACAACGCGCTCGCCGAGTCGTTCTTCGCGTCCCTGAAAGGCGAGTGCCTCGACCACCAGCCTTGGCCCACCCGCGCCGCCGCCCGCCACACGACCGTGCAATACATCGCCTGGTACAACGGCACCCGCCTGCACAGCGCCCTTGGCTACATGACCCCCGACGAGTTCGAGACCGCCACCCGTAAGGAGGCCCTCACCCAGGTAGCCTGACGAGCCACCAGCCCTGTCCGTCAAAGCGGGGCAACCCCACAGCTCCATCCATCGAGGCTGCGATCGTGTGGCGCCAGCACACCCGCCGCGCTCCGGTCAGCCGGTGGTGAAGCCCAGCATCCAACCGTAGATGTCCTGGCCCTGGCTGCCGCTGTAGGCGTGATCCCAGGAGTCGTGGTCGACTCCCGGATAGACCGTCAGGCGCAGCTCTTTGGCCGGCGGCGCGGGACAGGCCCGCAGCCCAGCGATCGTGTCGACGCTGCCGGCGGGGTTGACGACGTCGTCGGCGTCGCCGTGGAAGGCCCAGATCGGCACCGACGCCAATGCGCATCCCGATGACCCCAGCGCCGGACGCCCGTCCCCGGCAATGGGAACAGTGGCCGCGACCCTCCCGGCGCCGAACTGCGCCAGGGACTCCCACACGCCGTAGCCCCCACAACTCAGGCCGGTCAGGTACACCCGGGTCGGGTCGATGTTGCCGTGGTAGTGGGCCAGCGCGTAGTCCAAGAAGGCGTGGACCTCCGATGGTGCCCAGCACGGCGAGCCGGCCGGCAAGGGGTTGCCGCGGTCGTGTTGCAGTTGCATCGTGCACGACCCGCCAAAGGGGCCGTCGCATGGGTAGGGGTAGGCCGGGCTGGTGATCTCGTTGTGCTGAGGCGACAGGACGACGAAGGGACGGCTGGCGGCCCAGCCGTTGTTGGCGATGTAGTAGGCAATGCCGGCGTCGTTGATCACGTTGGGCAGCTGGGCCGCGGTGCCGTCCCCGTTCCCGCCGTAGCCGTGCAGGAAGATGAGCAGCGGCTTCTTGGCGCCCGTTCCGTAGCCGGGTGGGCGGTATTCGTAGTAGCCAAGCGGGGACGCCGTGGT
>Ga0114129_10016996_pt1 | contig 10357 bp, 11 predicted proteins | sample RhiMetdeltSRZDD1_FD_80071 | JGI IMG/M metagenome (GOLD analysis project Ga0114129, IMG submission 80071) | Populus rhizosphere microbial communities from Tennessee, USA - Rhizosphere MetaG P. deltoides SRZDD1 (version 2) (version 2) | ecosystem: Host-associated > Plants > Roots > Rhizosphere >... | reverse complement strand
TTGAGCTTCCTGCCGTTGGCAACATGCTTTGACTACGCCCATGCGCCGGCCAAATACCGAGCGGAATCGTCCTGGACAAAAATCGTTCGCCAGCGTTTCGGGGCCGAGGGGTTACTTCATTGGCGCGCGCTCAGGAGTTATGCGGAAGCGAGCATCGCCGCCAAAAAGGATGACCGAGCGCTGCAACTAACACCAGCCGAGACGCGCCGACTGCAGGCAGCATTCGCCTACGTCGAACGAAATCGCGGTCGGCGCTGGATGAAAGAATTAGCACCGTGGCGCCCGGCCATGTTGAAACTGATTTCAGGTTTGTGATGCACGGAGATATGCGTTAGAAAAATAGAATAAATTCTTGGTCAATTGAATCGGTCAAGAATTTTCGCGACAAATGCCCAAATGCAAACGCCGATCTCCAGCGCAACTGCCAATCTCCTCCCCACTATGGACGTGCGCCAATTGATCGCAACCATGCGCGAGTTCCGCGACCGCTTGCTCAGCCTGGTCGCCGATCTTGACGACCGGCAGCTGATCGGACCGCGCCTGGCAATCGTCAATCCGCCGCTCTGGGAGATCGGCCATGTGGCGTGGACTCAGGAATTTTGGGTTCTGCGCCACTTGTATGGCGAGAAACCGATAGGGGAACATGGCGACCGGCTGTACAACTCCACCGATGTCGCTCATGACACGCGCTGGGAGCTGCTGCTGCCCAATCGCAACGACACACTGCGCTACATGGACAAAGTCCTCGAGCGCTGCTGCGAGCGTATCGCCGGCAAATTTCAACTTGGGCCGGAAGAATTTTATTTCTACTGGCTCACCACCTTCCACGAAGGCATGCATACCGAAGCCCTGGCCTACACGCGCCAGACCCTGGGCTATGCGGCGCCGGTCACCCAAGGTGAGCGGACGGCCGCCGTCGATGGCGGCGCCCGTCCTGGTGACGTCGAGATCCCCGGTGGCAAATACTTGATCGGCGCGACCAAGGATTTCCCCTTCGTCTTCGACAACGAGAAGTGGGCCCATGAGGTCATGCTCAAACCTTTTCGCATCGCCCGGGCGCCGGTAGCCAACGGCGAGTTTCTCGAATTCGTCGAAGACGGCGGCTATCGCAAGGCGCAATACTGGAGCGACAAGGGTTGGCAGTGGCTCGAATCCGGCGGCTCGCCGGCGCTGGAGAAATCGTTCGCGAAATTCTTCAACAAAGATTTCGACAAAACCTTCGCTCCGTCCGATTCCGGTGCGCGAAGCGATCATCCGGTCTATTGGCTACGCGAGGAGAATGGCGGCTGGCTGCAACGGGTCTACGACAGTTTCGTTCCCCTGAACGAAAATTTGCCAGTTATTCATGTGACCTGGTATGAAGCCGAAGCCTATTGCAGTTGGGCGGGGCGTCGTCTTCCCAGCGAAACGGAATGGGAGGTTGCCGCATCAGCCGAATCGAGCGGCGGACTCGGATCGCCTGAGCGCCGCTATTTTCCATGGGGCGACGTGGCGCCAACTTCTGCACACGCCAATCTCGATTGGGATAAGTCCGGCGTTGTCGAGGTCGGCGCGTACGCCGCCGGCGACAGCCCTTTCGGCTGCCGTCAAATGATCGGCAATGTCTGGGAGTGGACCGCCGATGATTTTCAACCTTATCCGGGATTTGTCATCGATCCCTACAAGGAATACTCAAAGCCGTGGTTCGGCACGCACAAAGTCCTGCGCGGCGGCTGCTGGGCGACATCCTCGTTGCTCATTCGCAATACCTGGAGAAATTTTTATACTCCCGACCGGCGCGACGTCTGGGCCGGTTTCCGCACCTGCGCGAAATAATCGGCGGCATGAATATACAGCTCGTCACTCCGACGCCGCTCACGCTCAACAATGGTAACAAAATTACCGCCGCGCGTTGGGCCGGCATTTTCAAGAAACTTGGACACCGGGTGCGGGTGACGCAAAATTATGACGGCAAATCTTGCGACGTGCTCATCGCCCTCCACGCCCGCCGCAGCGCCGACTCCATCCGACGCTTCCACGAGTTGCATCCAGAGCTCCCGCTGATCGTGGTTCTAACCGGCACCGACGTTTATCGCGATATTCACAATGATGTAAAAGCTAAACGATCGCTTGAGATTGCGAGCGGTCTCGTTGTGCTGCAAACAATGGCTTTACGTGAGATTCCAGGACATTTGCAGAAGAAAACTCGAGTGATTTATCAATCGGCTGATCCGATTCGAGCGCGCCCGTCCCGCTCCAACGGAATCTTCGAGGTTTGCGTCGTCGGTCATTTACGCGGCGAGAAAGATCCGCTGCGAACAGCAATGGCGGTACGCGATCTGCCAGCGCAATCGCGTATTCAGGTGACCCACATCGGTCTCGCGCTGGATGCGCAGCTAGAGAAAAAAGCTAAGCAAGAAGTCAGGCGCAACCCACGTTATCGTTGGATCGGCCAGCTTTCACATGGAAAAACTCGCCAACGTTTGGCGCACAGTCAGTTAGTTTGCATTACTTCCAAGATGGAAGGCAGCTCCAATGTATTGTCGGAGGCGCTGGCATCGGGGGTGCCGGTCGTGGCTTCGAGGATTTCAGGACTGATGGGCACTCTCGGCAATCGTTTTCCAGGCTATTTTCCGGTCGGCGACACCGAGCGGCTGAAAGCACTATTGCTAAAAGCAGAATCGCAACCTAAATTTTACCGTGACTTGACTCGTTATTGCGGGCGTCTATCGGATCGCGTCAAGCCTAAGCGCGAGCACGAGGCTTGGCGCCGACTCCTTGCGCACGTTGCTTGAGCTACCAGAGGTGAAACGAATCATTCCCGCCGCTCTTCTTGAATCCACGGCTTGACCCACGGCAGGAGTAAATAGGCCGGCATCGAGAGTAGAAACGTGATCGCAAAGTAGCCGCCGAAGCCGTATTTCTCAGCGCCCAAGCCGCTGATCCCGCCGATCAAACGTCCGGTCAACGAAAAGATCGAAGAGAGAAATGCGTACTGGACGGTCGCGTGTTCCTTTTGGCAGACGTTCATCAAGAATGCCAGAAATGCTGCGGTACCGAGCCCGCCGCTGAAGGATTCGAACATCGACGCGCCGTAGAGACCGAAGCGGCCGAGATTGAACCACTCCACCAGGGAGTAGCCTAGATTGGATACCGCTTGAAGCAAACCGAGAAACCACACGCCGTGAAATATGCCGTAGCGCGAAATAAACGCGCCGCCGATCAAGGCACCGACGACGCTTAGAACGATGCCGAACGTGGTCGGAAAGAGGCCGATTTGAAACATGAGATCGTCGGTCGCCGGCCATATCGTTTTGCCGTAATCAACCCAAAACGGTTTGACCATCGGTCCGATGGCAAATTCACCGAGCTTATAAGTCAACACGAACAATATGAGCGGAATGACGCGCCAGGTGCCTGCCCAACCGATAAAGCCTTTCAGCCAATGCTCGCGGGCTTCGTCAGTAAGACCGAGGCGCGGAATCGCCAGCGCCGTGAATCCCAAGATCACGAAAATGGCGCCGGCTAAAACAAAAAGCGAATTCCACGGCAAGACTGCCGCCAGGAAAACCAAGCCGCCGCCGGCGCATACCAGCGCCACGCGATACGCCGATGCGCGCACGCCGTTGGCTGCCCCCTCTTCTTCGCGTCGAATCAATCCGACTGAATAGGAATCAATGGCGACGTCTTGAGTTGCCGACAACGTTGTCAAAGCAAGAATCAGCAGCAAAACAATCGCGCCTACGCCGGCGACGTTCACAAACGGCAGAGCGAAGAGCACGACAGCAATGCCAAGCATGCACGCCAACACCCAAACTCTCCGATCGCCGTACCGATGCACCAGCGGTGACCAGAAAACTTTTAGCGAATAGGGCAGTTCCAGGAGGCGCAGCCCGCCGATCGCCCGCAGCGAAACCCCGTTAATGCGAAAGTAGACCGGCAGTACTTCCCAAAGAATCGCCGCGGGCGCGCCTTGAATGAAATAGAGCAACGCCACGACACCGAGCTTTTTTCGCGACTCCGGCGACCCTTCGCTAACTCCCAATAGTTTCCAAACCCACGAGAGCATATTCGACGTTTATAAAGCCAATCCCAAAAACTTTCTAGCGAACGGCCATGAATCATGGGAATTCGCGTCGCCGTCCCGGCATGTCGAAAATCTGAACCCGCAACGGCGCAGGCACCTTCCTGAGAACGTTGGCAGGGTCATCTTCGAAACGAGCGTCTGCCGCGGATTGGTCTGCGATCGGATGAAATCAGATGGATCGTGTGCGAGTTACCCAAGTTGGTGGGAGTCACTCAGGTGGCGTTGCGATCTTGCCACCGAACAGCCAATGCACGAACAGCGTGGCCAATGCACCGCCCATCAACTGCCCCACGACAAAAAGCGGCACGCTGTGCGGTGAGATTCCAGCGAAGGTGTCGGTCATCGCGCGCGCAAGCGTCACAGCGGGATTGGCGAACGACGTAGAAGACGTAAACCAATAGGCGCTCGTGATGAACGCGGCGACAGCCATCGGAATCGCTTCAACCCGAAACTTTAACGCGAGCAAAATAACTAACACGAGGCCGAATGTCGCGACGACTTCACCGAGGCCCTCACCTAATGTTGGGCGAAGATGCGCTGAGAACTGGACGATCGGCAGACCGAACATCACGTGCGCAGCCGTGACGCCGGCGACGGCTCCGCTAATCTGCGCCAACACGTAGACGACGCCGTGGCGTATGGATAGGCGCCCATCCCAAATACTCACGGCCGAGACGACCGGGTTGAAATGCGCGCCTGAAACGGGTCCGAAAATAACGATCAACGCGTAGAGGCCGGCACCCGTGGCGATAGAATTCGCCAGCAAGGCGACGGCTGCGTTCCCTTGCGCAAGCCGCTCGCCCATGATCCCCGATCCCACCACGACCGCGAGCAGCAACGCCGTTCCGATCGCCTCCGCAGCAGCCGCCCGACTTAGCGTCATTGCGTACGACCGATCTCGTCAAGTTTTTCCTTGAGGGCGAGCTTGTTAAGCGTATCGAACGGCAGGTTGAGAAACAGCGACATGCGCCGATAAAGCTCCGTGTACGCCTTGAGGAACGCTTTTCGTTTGTCTTCATCGCTGCCTTGAACCGCCGCTGGGTCATGAACACCCCAATGCGCGGTCATCGGCTGTCCGGGCCAGAGCGGACAAACTTCCGCTGCCGCCTGGTCGCACACCGTGAAAACGAAGTGCATGAAGGGCGCGCCGGGCCGGGAAAATTCGTTCCAGTCTTTGCTACGCAGTCCTACAGTGGACAAACGGTTTTTTTCAATGAGCTCCAACGCGAGAGGATTCACATTACCTGTTGGATGGCTGCCCGCACTGAAGGCTTTGAATTTAGGTTTTCCGAGGGAGTTAAGGATCGATTCCGCCATAATGCTGCGCGCCGAATTACCGGTGCACAGAAACAGGACATTGAACGGTTCGTTTGCCATAAAAGTCTCCCTCAATCGCAGCAAGCGCCGGACTTCGTAGACTCTGAAGCAACCGTTGGCGCGCCAGCGTAACAAGCAGTCGACTCAGGGCGCGACCGATGACCAAAAATTGGAATTGAGTCGAGCGAGTGAAATGTTTCCCATGCGATTCCCTGCGGATCATTTGTCCAGTACTTGTCGGATCGTGCATAGCAGCATTCTGCATTCGGCTGGTCGAGCGCGGCGATCTCTGCAGCCGCCACTTGCTGGCGCAGCGAGGCTAACTCCGTCTCCGATTCAACTTCCAGGCCGAGATGGTCTACACTAGACTTTAGCCCGCGCTTCGACATAGCGAAATTGAACCGCGGATCTTCCAGCATCCATTTCGCGTAGTCTGACTTGAGTACGGTGGGCGGTTCGCCGAATACGGTCGAGTAAAACCGAACATTGGCATCGAGATCGTCCACCGAAATATGCACGTGAAAGCGTTTCATGACTACCTCCTTGTGCGTTTGGGTTTCTTGGATTTCGATTGAGGCGGACAACAGCGCCCTAAAGCAGTCTCCACAACTGTGAGACATTCCTGCGGCATGCCCTGACAGCAATTCTGTGTGAGATAGGTCATGAGATCCGCCATCCGCTCGAAGTCCACCGCGTAGTAGATAAACTGCTTCTCTTGTTTTGAGGACACCAAGCCGGTGCGCGCAAGTTCTTTCAAATGGAACGACAATGTTGCACCGGGGACTTTCAGCGTTTCGCCAATGCATCCAGCCGCCAGTCCCTCGGGTCCGGCCTCCACCAATAATCGAAAAATGGTGAGCCGCGTTTCCTGCGCCAGAGCGCCAAGAGCCAATACGGCCGTCTTTATTTCCATATTTCTAGTATCATCGAAATAACGGCTTCGTCAAGATCCGCTCCCTTTCCTTTGCGGCGAAATCGCTACAAAACGAGCCGGCACTATTGGTTTTGCGACTTTCGCTCGCCGGTTACTAGAATTTCGCCTGATCGTTACCCTTCCGTAACTTTTCTCTGCGAAAAAAAGCCGTCCGCAAAAACTTGTTTGGAGGAAACTTATGAAGAATAAAATACAACGGTCGTCGACCGACGGTGATGACGCCAATCTCATGGAAGGGGCGCTTTCAAAAACGCTCGGCAGGCGAACCTTTTTGAAAAGCGCCCTGGCAACCGCCCCGCTGTTGCTCGGCGCTCCCACGCTGTTGCTTCCGCGCAAAGCCTCAGCCGCTTCCAATATCGGCCCAAGCACCACGACTGAACCCTATCTCGTTCCCAGTATTCCCGGCGTTAAATTTGTCTCGATATTGACGGTCGGTGACGGCATCGGCAGTTACCGGCTGGTGGGAATTCCGGACGGCTTGGGCGCGTTCGGCAGCGGACGGGGACAATTCACTCTGTTGATGAACCACGAAATCACGACCACCAATCCAGGTATTGCCCGCGCCCACGGCTCGAACGGCGCCTTTGTATCGCGCTGGACGATCGACCAGAGGACGTTGAAGGTATTGAAGGGGCAGGATCTAACTCCGAGCTCTCAGCATGTTTTTTTGTGGGACTCCATTCACGACGAATATACGCAAGGGAGCACACAGTGGCAGCGGCTCTGTTCGGCGGACTTGCCGGCGGAAAGCGCTCTTTTCGGTAACGGCCGCGGCACTCACGAGCGAATTTTTTTCGACGGCGAAGAGGTCACGGACCCGACATCGGCGCGGGCCTGGGCGCGCATCGTCACGGGGCCGCACGCGGGGGAGGCTTGGCAACTACCGCTCCTTGGACGAATGGCCTATGAGAACGTGGTTGCCTGTCCACACTCAAGGGAAAAGACGGTCGTGCTTCTCACCGACGATGGCGATCTCAGTACAGCGGCCACATCCACTGGCTTCCCCAGCGAGGTCTATGTCTACATCGGTGAGAAGGCGAAATCAGGTCATCCCATCGAACAGGCCGGTCTTACCGACGGCGACTTTTACGGCGTGAAGGTTTCCGTAGACGGCACCCCGGTTGACGAAGAAAGCGATCTCTTCGGGCTCGGAGTCACCGCCACCGGCTTCATCGGCAAGGGCACATTCAGCCTGGTCAACCTAGGCGATGTCTCCAACCTCACACAGCGCCAGATTGAGGATGCCTCGATCGCCGCCGGAATCACGCGCTTCCGGCGGCCCGAAGACAGCGCATGGGATCCGCGCAACGGCGAGAAGCACAGAAACGACGCCTACTTTGTGACCACGGCGGACGTCAACACCAACTGCCGTCTCTGGCGCTTGCGTTTCGATGACATCAGGAAGAATCCCGAAAAGGGCGGAACCATCGAGATCCTGCTGACGGGCAGCGAGGGCCACCGGATGCTCGACAATGTGACGATCGATCCATTTGGGCGCATTGTAATGGACGAAGATCCTGGCAATAATTCGCGCGTCTCGAAAATCTGGCTGTACCAGATTGCTACGGGTGAGTTCGTTGAAGTGGCGCATCATAATCCGAAATTCTTCGATCCGACCATACTCAACAACAGTTCTTTCATCACCCAGGATGAAGAGTCGTCGGGCATTATCGACGCGAGCGATATCCTCGGTGACGGTTGGTTCTTGCTCGACGTCCAGGCGCATAAAGTGAATACCGGCGATCCGGAGTTGGTAGAAGGCGGCCAACTGTTGGCCATGTTTATCGATCCCAGGATCGGCGCCGGAAAGCGCGGTAAGAAGAACGACGAAGACGAAGACTAGAACCGCTGGTCTTTCACTAAATCCTCCATCTAAGCGGGGCCCCGAAGCTAGGGCCCCGCTTTTTTCTAATCACTGGTCATGCGCTTCCAATCGCTTAACCTTGCGTTAAGACCGCGCAATTTTAACCTGACATTAACCGATCGTTAACACGGCCAGATCATCATCTGAATGGGAAACATGCGTCCATCGTACACTTCAATGTCGCCAGTCCTGCACAACTTCGCCCGTCGGGACAAGAATTACACAAAGTTAATCCCGACGTTATTGGGCCTTAACCTCCGCAGACGAGATTTTCCGTCAAACGATTAGGATCAAAAGGAGGCGTTATGGAACAAGTCAATCTCAGCTCGGTAATCGAACAAGCAATCACGAGGTTCAATCGAAATCGCATCGGTGAAAAACCGCCGGTCTTTGTGACCCTGTCACCCGTTCTACCGCAGGTTCCGTGGAAAGGCTCTGCCTTAAAACAATTCCTTCAATGTTTTTTGTACGAATCGTTGCTCACCAGCGATGCCAGCGCGGCAATCGAAATATCTTTGCGCCGACGCACGTTACTCAAGGACCTCACCGCCTTCGTCGGTATCCAGCCGACCTATTGGGTTCAAGTGCGCATCTCGGGTAGAGGATTGAGAGTCGCCGAGCAAGTGATCGAGGATCACTTCAACGAAGTAGGTTATCGCTGCGAAGAATGGGTTGGCGTGGACGGGTCCGATGCGCGCTTGGGTATATTCGGCACCATCGACGCGCCTAATCTCAAAATGGTCTTTTGCTTGGAATCGACGCGGCATCGCCTCAAATGTGACCTGCTGCTCCCGGTGAACGACGTCGCACCGGTTCCTTATCTTGTTGAAAGCGCGCCGCGGCAGCAAGCGCAACGGCATTAACACAGAAATCATCGGGCCTTCAAACGATCCTAACGGCGCAGTTTTATCATGCCTCTAAATCCATAAACCCTAGGAGGCTCCATGAAACGTTTAGCCAAGATCTTAGTGCCCACTGATTTATCCGAACATTCGCGCCGCGCGCTGCTTTACGGCTGCTGGCTCGCGGGAGAAGAAAAAGCATCCCTGGTGGTTCTCCATGTCGCCAACGAGTTCAGCGCTTGGGAATATTATTCGGAAGAGCTGACATTGATCGAGCGCAATGGTAAATGCTGGCCGGCCGACCGGGTCGTCGCTGAAGCGACCCTCGACTTGAATCGATACTTGGAACCGAGCTTAGCAAGCTTAAAGACGCCCGCTCGGGCAACCAAACGTGTCGTTCTGGGTCCGATTGCCCGGCAAATCGCCGCCATTGCGGCCGAAGAACATGCCGACTTGGTGATCATGTCACCGCGCCGCCACCGCGGCATCAGACATTTGTTCTTCGGGGCAATTACCGATCAGGTGACGCGCTGGAGCCCCTGTCCGGTTTTATCCATCTCTCCGCCCCTGCCATCCGAGCCGTGGCGCGGCAGATTCGCACCAATTCTCTTCGGTTGGTCGAGACCGCGGGAGGCGAACGTTTAGCTCAACGAGTGCACCAGTTACGGCGGAACAGCGCGACATGAGCGCGCTGGTGATCGCCCATTCGCCTATAAAGCGGAGAATGTGGAAACTTTCGCTCTAAGAAACAGACTGTCACAGTGCGTGCCACCGCCATAATTTTACGATGCCCTAAGTGAGGAACCGAGCCAATGATTAACGCGCCGAATACCTTGTCGAGTAAAGATAAAAAACTTCGCAAACAAAAATCAGCGAGTTCGCGAGAATCCGAGCGGCATCATCCGTTCCACGAAATCTTGAACGAGCTGACCGTCATAAATCTCTGCTGTGGCAAGTTTCGCGTCGTCGCGGAGCAGTCACGCCATACATCGCTGTTAGTCGGCATCGAGCGCATGGAACATGCCGTGATCGAAATGACGTCGTTGCTGGAAAAGATTTCTGAATCCATCAAATTTACGTCCGCCGCCCGCGCCTCCGCGGTTTCGCAACGAAGCGAACCCAGCGCAGCGCAAGCGCAGACGAGCAACGTATATCCCCTATTCAAGCTGACGGAACGGCGCCGCTGAAGACTAACAATAGAAGAAAGCGACCGGTTATCGCCGACCTTTGATGCCAAGAGCCGGAGCAACCGCGCCGCACCCTCGCAAAAAAAGGGAGCCGGCTAATCGGCTCCCTTTCCTCGACCTATGAACAGTATACTTGCTTAGAATTGG
>Ga0114129_10016994_pt1 | contig 10357 bp, 6 predicted proteins | sample RhiMetdeltSRZDD1_FD_80071 | JGI IMG/M metagenome (GOLD analysis project Ga0114129, IMG submission 80071) | Populus rhizosphere microbial communities from Tennessee, USA - Rhizosphere MetaG P. deltoides SRZDD1 (version 2) (version 2) | ecosystem: Host-associated > Plants > Roots > Rhizosphere >... | reverse complement strand
GTGGCCGTATAACCGTTGCGCGTGCTGCGGCGCCACAGCCCTTTTGGCAGGCTGACGGTGCCGCGCCGCATGATCGGGCTGATGCTGACCTCGCAGTGCACCTCGCCGAGCTCGTTGAACACCCGTACGAGATCCTTGTCGGCCAGCCTGCGTGACGCTGCATCCGCTGGATGCATCAGCAGTTTCACATCGGTCCGCGGCAGCTCGCCGAGCGTCGAGCTGATCGTCCGATCGCTCGCCGGCGAAATGAGTGCGAGCGGATACCGCTCGCTTCCCGGATCGGGTTGATAGCGGTAGAGGCCTGCGGGCGCGCTCGCCTCGAGTTCAGCGGGGAACAAATCGACCTTTCGATCGGGGGTGTTCGGGAAGACATCCACGAACTGAATGGGTGTCTTGCCGAACGGCGGCGACGGACTTCTGTCGTCGCGAAGGTCCTGGCCCATGTCGCCCGGCAGCGAGTCCAATACCTGAACGAGCAGATCCAGTTCGCCGGTCGGCTCGTCGTCGCCGAGCACCCCGAGCTTCGCGCACAGCTCTCCAAACACATCGGCGTTCGATCGCGACTCGCCTACGGCATCGACGACCGGCCGCCCGAGCTCGATGTTGAGCGGCCCATACGCCCGCGCGAAGTCGTAGCCTTCGAGAAACGTCGTGTTCGGCAGGATGACGTCGGCATAAAGGGCTGTATCGGTCATCACCTGCTCGAAGACGACCGTGAAAAGATCTTCACGCTCCAGGCCCTTGAGGACGCGTCGCTGATCGGGAACGGTTGCCGCCGGATTGCAGTTGTAGACGAACAGGACGCGCACGGGTGGATCGTCGTACTCGGTGAGCGCGCGCCCCAGATGATTCATGTTGACGATGCGCGTGTCGGGCTCCGGCGCGCCGATCCACGTGCGATCGATTCCCCACGACGCCGAGTTGCTCATCGAGTAGCCGCCGCCGCGGACGCCGAATTTCCCGCCAACTGCCGGAAGGGCGAGCACTGCCAGCGCGGCGTTGCCGCCGTTGCGATTCCGCTCGAGGCCCCAGCCGCATTTCACGAGCGCCGGCGAGCTGAATGCGTAAAGCTCGGCGGCGCGCTCGAGATAGTCCGGTTCAATTCCGGCGACCGCGGCGGCTTTTTCGAACGTCCACTCTGCCGCGCGCCCACGCAGCCGCTCCGCGCCGCGCGTATGTTCGCGCAGGAATTCCGCGTTGGTGTGGCCGTGCTCGAAGAGATACCGATGGATGGCCAGCGCAACCACGATGTCGGTCCCGGGCTTGATCGCCAGGTGCAGGTCGGCGCTCCGCGCCAGCTGAGTCGCACGCGGATCAATGACGATGAGCTTCGCGCCTTGTTTCTGGGCCTCCCGGATGTACGGAATGAGATGGATGCCGGACGCCGACGGATTGACGCCCCACAGGACGATCAACCGGGCAGACGGGTAATCCTGATACGTAACCGACGGCATCTTGCCGTAGAGCGCCATGTTGGCGGCGCCTGTCGGCGCGGCGCACAACGTGCGCGCCAGCCGTGACGTCCCGAACCGGCGCCAGAGCTTCGCATCGAAATTGTCCTGCGTCAGCAGGCCGTTGGATCCGCCGTATGAATACGGGAGGATTGACGCGCCGCCCGACTCATCCTTCGCGCGCCGCATCCGATTCGCCACGAGCTCGAGCGCCTCGTCCCACGTCGCGCGCGTGAACCGGCCCTCTCCCTTGCGGCCTTTGCGAACCGCCGGATGAAGCAGACGGTCGGGGCCGTACACGCGTTCGCCGAATTTTCTGACCTTCGCGCAGATGTATCCGCCGGTGACGGGGTTTCGAGTCGATCCGTCGAGTGTCAGTACTTTGCCGTGCCGCACCGTGACGGACAGGCTGCACGCGTCCGGACAGTCGAGCGGGCACGCGGTTTCAACGACCGTCGCAGGACCGCCAAGTGGATGATTGCGCGCGCGCGAACTCACCGGAGAAGCCATGGCATGTACCATAACACGGTGGAATCGCCTCCACACGTGCTCATCGTCGGTGGTGGATTCGGTGGCCTCGACGCGGCTCGAGCGTTCGCCGGCGCGCCGGTCCGCGTGACGCTCATCGATCGACATAACTATCATCTGTTTCAGCCGCTGCTGTACCAGGTTGCGACCGCGGCGCTCTCGCCGGGCGACATCGCATCGCCGATCCGCTGGATTCTCCGCCGGCAGAAAAACGTTTGCGTGCTGCTCGCCAACGCGCGCGCCGTCGACGTCACGGCGCGCAAGGTCCTGACTGAGGGCACCGATCCGATCGCGTACGACTACCTGATTCTCGCAACCGGATCGGCGCACGCCTATTTCGGCCATCCAGAGTGGGCGAGCCGCGCGCCCGGATTGAAAACGCTCGACGATGCGCTGGAGATGAGACGCCAGGTGCTGCTGGCATTCGAGGCGGCCGAGCGCGAGACCGATCCGGCCGCCGAGCGCCGGCTGTTGACGTTTGCGATCGTCGGCGGCGGGCCGACCGGCGTCGAGCTGGCCGGCGCGCTGGCGGAGATTACGAAGCGGTCGTTGAAACAGGATTTTCGGAACATCCGAACGGATACCGCCCGCATCGTGCTGATCGAAGGCAGCCCGCACGTCCTTGGGACGTTTCCTGAGCCGTTGCGTCATGCAGCGCGCCAGTCGCTCGAGCGCCTGGGCATCGAGGTGCGAACGGGGATGGTCGTCACCCGCGTGGACAAGGACGGCGTGGCGATGCGGCCCACCGCGGACAAGTCGGCGCCTGAAGAATGGTTGAGCGCGCAGACGGTCCTGTGGGCGGCGGGCGTGGCCGCGTCACCGCTGGCGCAGACGCTTGGCGTGCCGCTCGATCGCGCCGGGCGCGTCACGCCCGAGCCGACGCTGGCCCTCGCCGGTCATCCCGAGATCTTCGTCATCGGCGATCTTGCGGCGCTGCAGCAGGACGGCCGTCCGCTGCCTGGTGTGGCGCAAGTCGCGATGCAGGGAGGTGCGCACGCCGCGCGCAACGTGCTCCGCTCGATTCGCAGCGAGCCGCTCCTGCCGTTCCGCTACAAGAACTACGGCAACGCGGCGACGATCGGCCGCGGGTCTGCTGTGTTCGATTTCGGCTGGACGCAGGTGTCGGGAATTGTTGCGTGGCTGTTCTGGCTGCTCCTGCACGTGTTCTGGCTGATCGGTTTCCGCAACCGGCTCGTCGTCATCAGCGAGTGGGCGTGGTCGTACATCACGTTTCAGCGCAGTGTCCGGCTGATTACTGGCGGGCGGCTGTGGCCGGACCGCCCGGCTGGCTCCTGACGGGGCGGATGTAAAAGTAGGCCGGGTCCTTTGGACCCGGCTCGAGGGCGGGTCTACAAAGCAAGACCCGCCCTACATGAGCCGGAGCCGGGTGGTCGCCAACTTGCTACTCCTCTCCGTACGTAGTGTCCGGCTTCAGCCGGACCGAGTGTGTCCGGCTTCAGCCGGACTGAGTGTGTCCGGCTTTAGCCGGACCGAGTGTGTCCGGCTTCACCGGACCGCACGAGGAGGAAATACATGCGATTGAACAACATGGGCGTCGCGCTGTTTCTGGCGGCGGCACTTGTCTCGGGCGCGTGCTCGAGACCGGCGACGCCGGCGGATCCGGCCAAGACGGCCGAACAGGCGCTCAAAGACGCGAGGCTCGACAAAGTGAAAGTTGACTGGGACAAGGACGCGAAGATCGCGCACCTCAAGGGAACCGTCGACTCGGCTGAGGATCGCCGGCGCGCCGAAGAGGTCGCCAGCTCCGCCGTCGGCACAAGCGGCAGAGTGCTCAACGAAGTCACCGTCGAGGGCAACAACGAGCGGAACGCCGACGATTTCGACGGCGGCATCAAGACCCGTCTGAAGAACATGATCAGCGAGGATCCGGTCCTGAAGGATCGAAACATCGACTTCGACGTGAACAACGGCGTCGTCACCGTGAAGGGCGATGTGCGGACCGCGGCCGAGAAGAGCAAGGTCACCGACCTCGTGAAGGCCGTGCCCGGCGTGAAGGACATGGCGAACGCGCTCGAAATCAAGTAGTCGGTAGTCGGTAGTCGATAGTCAGTCGATAGTCGGTAGTCGATAGTCAGTAGTCGATAGTCAGTAGTCGATAGTCAGTGGTCGATCACGACTACTGACTACCGACTCGCGACTGACTGCCGACTTGAGACTACCGACTACCGACTACCGACTGACTACCGACTTGCGACTACCGACTACCGACTACTGTGGCGCCAGCCCTTCGGTCAGCTCGATATACGTTCCCCACGGATCGGTCAAGAACGCGACCTTCAGCTTGGTGTTAGGGACCTGCCGGACCGGCGCGTCCATCTTTATACCTTTGGCTTCCAGGCTGCTCACGAACGCTTCGAGATTCGCAACGTCGAACCCGATGTGATCGAGCGAGCGTCCCTTGGTGCCGACGACCGGGGTCCGAGTCCCGGAAAACGACAAGTTCACGCCGGGCATGTCGCCGGCCTCGATCATGGCCGGTCTGGAAATGCAGCCGACGCACGGACGCCGCCCGGGGTTGGCGCCAAACACCTTGACGTACCAGGCTTTGATGCCGGGAATGTCGGGCGCGTTGTAGTGGATGTGGTTCATGCTCACCGGCGTGGGCAGCGCCGGCTCGCCGTACACTTCGAGCCGAATGCCGTCGGGTGCGTTGACATAGACCTCGTTCGGATTTTCAGTCGGATCGATCTTGAGGTTCGCCGCCTTCCACTTTGCCAGCGCCGCCGGCATGTCCTTCACGATGAACCCGAAGTGATTGACGATGGCGCCGGCCGGAGGCGGGGCGGCGCTCTCGGTCTTGCGCAGCATGACGAACACGCCGGGGAACTGGATCAGTTCGAGCGGACCGTTCTTCACGAGCGTGCCGCCCATGATGTCAATCCAGAAGTGCTTGTGGGCGTCCACGTCAGTGACGGCGAGGTGGACGTGTCCCATCCTGACGCCGACCTGGTTCGGCTCGACCAGCTGGGCGAGGGCGGGCATGGCGCAGAGAAGGGCAACAACGACCCCGATCGCTGACTTCACATTGGTGCTCATTGCGCTTTCTCCCTGAGTTTGCCGTCACCGCGAGAACACCATTAGACCCGTCGCCAGTGGCATGCGCAAGGATTATCATCTCTGCATGTTGAACCAGCGCCGCACGATAGTGCTGCTCGCGATCCTCGCGCTTTCCTGCACATTGCGATCGGCCGGACCGCCGACGCTGTCGGCGAATGGGTCCGCCGCGATCGACGCGATGTTCCAGGCTGCCATCGCCAAGGGTGAAATCCCTGGCGTCGTCGCGGCGGTGACGAACAAAGATCAGATTCTGTATCTGAAGGCGTTCGGCAAACGCGACGTCGCGAAGAACGTTGCGATGACGACCGACACGACGTTCCGCATTGCGTCGATGACCAAACCGATCACGTCGGTGGGGATCATGATGCTGTACGAGCAGGGGAAGCTCCGGCTCGACGATCCCGCCGGCAACTACCTGCCCGCTTACAAAGGCCGCGAGGTGATCGCGACGTTCAACGAGAAAGACGCGACGTATACGACGCGGCCCGCGAAGAGCGAGATGACGATCCGGCATCTCCTGGCGCACACCTCCGGCCTGAGTTATCCGTTCACCAGCGCGACGGTGAACACCATTCAGATGAAGACCGGCGCCGATCCGAAGCTGATGCCCCTCCTGTTCGATCCCGGCACGAAGTGGCAGTATTCGCCGGCAACCGGCGTCCTCGGCGACATTCTCGTGAAAGTGTCCGCGCAGTCACTCGAGGCGTGGGACCAGGAAAAAATCTTTCGACCTCTCGGAATGGTCGACACCACCTACACGCCTTCGGCCGAACAGGCCGCGCGCCTCGCCACCATTCATCAGCGCGAGGCGACAGGCCTGGTCGAGAATCCGAACCCAGCGCAGTACAACGCGGACATCCGCGGGGACGGTGGGCTGCTGTCGACGGCCTCCGACTACGTCGCGTTCGTGCAGATGCTGCTCGGTGAAGGCGCCCGGCACGGCAAACGGCTGCTGAAGTCCGACACCGTCAAGCTGATGACGAGCAATCAGATTGGCGCCGTCGTGGTCGGCACGATGCCCGCGGTCCTGCCGCGGCGGTCGGCTGAGTTTCCCTTTGGCGCCGGCACCGACAAGTTTGGTCTCGGCTTTCAGATCACGATGACCGACGGCGCGCGCACGCACGAGCGCGGCGCCGGCAGCTATACCTGGGCTGGCATCAACAACACGCATTTCTGGGTCGATCCCAGAAACGGCGTCGGCGTCGTCATCCTGACCCAGGTGTTGCCGTTCTATAACGCCACGAGCATGGACGTCATGAAACGGTTCGAAAAACTCATCTACGAGCATCTACAATAGGCACCGGACGAAGGGAGCGGTCATGAGATACCTCCTCGGCGGCTTGTGTGCGATTTTCCTCGCGGCGTTGATGAGCAGTGAGCCGATTGGCGCCGCGGCGTCGTGCGAGAGCCTTGCGTCGCTGAAGCTGGCCAACGCCACGATCACCATGGCGAAAACAACCGACGCCGGACCGCTCGCGGTGTCCGAGGCCGGCGGCGGGCGCGGGCAGGCGATGAACGTGCCGCGCGCGTTCTGCCGGATCGCGGCGACCTTGAAACCGTCGGCCGACTCGGACATCAAGATCGAGCTGTGGCTGCCGGCCGCCAACTGGAACGGAAAGTTTCAAGCGGTCGGGAACGGCGCGTTCAACGGGACGATCGCCTACCCCGCGATGGCGACCGCGCTCGACCGCGGCTATGCGACCGCGTCGACCGACACCGGGCACGCCGGCGGCAGCGCGATCTTCGGCCTCGGCCATCCGGAGAAGGTCGTGGATTTCGGATGGCGCAGCGTTCACGAGATGACCGTCGTATCGAAAGACATCATCGCGGCGTACTACGAAGGCCGTCCGAAGCTGTCGTACTGGAACGGCTGTTCGGCCGGCGGACGCCAGGCGATGAAAGAAGCACAGCGCTTCCCGGCGGATTTCGACGGCATCATTGCCGGCGCGCCCGGTCTCGACTGGACCGGCCGCGCGGCGCAGGCGGTCCGCGTCGCCCAGGTGCTCGAGAAAGACGAGGGCGCGCGGCTGCCCGCGGCGAAGGCGCAAACGCTTCACGCCGCCGTGCTCGCGGCGTGCGACTCGCTCGACGGGCTGAAGGACGGCCTGATCGACAATCCCAAACGCTGCGCGTTCGATCCCGGAGTGCTGCAGTGCAAGGGAGCCGACGAGGCGTCGTGCCTGACGCCGGCGCAGGTCAACACCGCCAAGATGATGTACTCGGCTCAGGTGAGCTCGCGAACCAAGCGTGAGACATCCGGCGTGCTGCCGGGAAGCGAGCTCGGATGGACCGATCTCGGATGGACCGGATCCGCGCGCGCGACCGGACTCGATCAGTTCCGCTACCTGGTATTCAAGGATACGAGCTGGACGATCGACAAGTTCAGGCCCGGAACCGATTTGGCGGCCGCCGACGATGCTGACGAGAACACGCTCAACGCGCTCGATCCGAACTTGAAACCGTTCATCGATCGCGGCGGCAGGCTCATTCAGTACCACGGCTGGGCCGACCCGCAGATTTCGCCGGGCAACAGCGTGGCGTACTACCAGCAGGTGGTCGCGGCGCTCGGCGGCGCGAGCAAGGTCGATGGATCGTATCGACTGTTCCTCGCCCCGGGCATGGGACATTGCGGTGGCGGCGAAGGCCCGAATACATTCGACATGGTCGCCGCCCTCGAGCAGTGGGTGGAGCAGAAGAAGGCGCCCGATCAGATCGTCGCCTCGCACGCGGTGAAGGGTGTCGTCGATCGCACGCGGCCGCTCTGTCCGTATCCGCAGGTTGCGGTGTACAAAGGATCCGGGAGCCAGGACGAGGCCGCGAATTTCGTCTGCCGCACACAGTAGTGTCCGCCTTTAGGCGGAACGTGTAGTGTCCGCCTTTAGGCGGACCGTATAATCGCGCGATGGGACGGGCGCGCGCCGTTGGCAGAAACGTTCTCCGCAAGGAGGGCGTGGCGAAAGTCACCGGCGCCGCCCGATACCTCGACGACCTCACGTTCCCCGGTCTACTGCACGGCCGGACGATCCGCTCGACGATTCCCGCAGGCGACATCACCGGCATTCACTTCGATTTCGATCGCACGGGCTTCACCGTCGTCGATCACCGCGACATTCCCGGCCGGAACATCGTCGCGCTGATCGACGACGACCAGCCGTGCCTGGTCGAGAAGACGATTCGCCACGTCGCCGAGCCGATCGTGATCCTCGTTCACGAGGATCGCGAAACGCTGCTCGCCGCCCACGTCCGCATCGACTGTCGCGCGCACACACCTCAATTCGACCCGGAAAAATCGCCGCACATCTTCAAGAAGATTTCCATCGACAAGGGCAGCATCGACGAAGGATTCGCAGAGGCCGACCTCATCGTCGAAGGCGAATACCGATCGGGGCATCAGGAGCAGCTCTACATCGAGACCAACGGCGTGATTGCCGTGCCGGAACCCGGCGGCGGCATTACGGTCTACGGCTCGCTGCAGTGTCCGTATTACGTGCACCGCGCGATGAAGGTCCTGCTCGGGCTGCCGGGTGAAAAAGTCCGCGTCGTGCAGACCGAAACCGGCGGCGGGTTCGGCGGGAAAGAGGAGTATCCGTCGATGATTGCGGGCCACGCCGCGCTGGCCGCGCGCAAGACGGGACGGCCCGTCAAGATCGTCTACGACCGCGTCGAGGACCTGCTGGCGACGACCAAGCGCCACCCGGCGATCGTGCGGCATCGGACCGGCGTGAAGCGCAACGGCCGGCTCACGGCGATCGACATCGAGGCAGTGCTCGACGGCGGCGCGTACGCGACGCTCAGCGCTGTCGTGCTGTCGCGCGGCTTGATTCACGCCACCGGGCCGTACCGCTGCGACCACGTTCGCGTGCGCGGCCGCACGACGATGACGAACACGCCGCCCAACGGCGCGTTCAGGGGATTTGGCGCCCCGCAGACGCAATTCGCCGCCGAAGTACACATGGACCGGATCGCGGAGCAGCTTGGCATGGATCCGGTCCGGCTGCGGGAGGTCAACGCTTTGAGGCCGGGCGATACCACGGCCACCGGTCAGCGGCTCGGCAACGACTGCAGCGCGCTGATGGTCCTGCGCGAAGCCGTCGAGCGCACCGGTTTCAGGAAGCGCCGCAAGGCGCTCGCGGGCAGCAATCGAGGGATTGGATTGTCGCTCTTCTTTCACGGCTCGGGGTTCACGGGCGGCGGCGAAGTGAGGCTGGCCTCGAAAGCATCGCTCGCCCTTACGGAACGCGGCGCCCGTATTCTCGTCGGCAGCACCGAAATCGGCCAGGGCACGCGGACGATGCACGCCCAGATCGTGGCGGATGCGCTGGGGCTCCCTTTCGATGCGATCGAGGTCAACGACGTGGACACCGCCGACGTGCCCGACAGCGGACCAACGGTCGCGTCGCGCACGTGCATGATCGTCGGTCGCATCCTGCAGCGCTGCGCCGAAGAGATGCGCGCGAAGCTCGGACGCCTCACTCCAAAGGAGTACTTGAAGAAGCACGGTCCGCTGGTGATCACGAGGGAGTACGAGAAGCCGGCCGAGATCACCTGGGACGACAACACCTATCGCGGAGACGCCTACGGCAGCTACGGGTGGGCGTGCGACGTCGCAGAAGTCGAGGTCGATCGCGACACCTGGCAGGTCAAGCCGATCCGGTTCACCACGGTGCACGAGATCGGCAAGGCGATTCATCCGGCGCTCGCGCGCGGGCAGATCGAAGGTGGGTCCGCTCAAGGGATCGGCTACGCGCTGCTCGAAGAGGTCGTGATGCGCGACGGCCGCATGGCCAACAGCCAACTCACGAACTACATCATCCCCACCACGCTCGATACGCCGCCGATCGACGTCGTCATTCTGGAGAATCCGTACAAGCACGGTCCGTTTGGAGCGAAGGGCGTTGGCGAGATGCCGATCGATGGTCCCGCGCCGGCGGTCATCAACGCGCTCCGGCACGCGGGGTTCGATCTCCGGGAGATTCCTGCGACGCCGGAGCGAATCATGGTGAGCGGCCCTGAAGGGCCACAAAAAAGACGCCATCAGCGCTGACGATTGCTCGATGCAGTTCACATTAAACGGCAAACGTCGCAGCCTCACGACGCACCCGATGAAGCGTCTGCTCGACGTCTTGCGAGAGGACTGCGGGCTGACAGGTACTAAAGAAGGATGCGGCGAAGGCGAATGCGGCGCGTGCACGGTGCTCGTCGACGGCGCGCCGGTGAACAGTTGCCTCGTGCCCGTGGCGCAGGTCGACGGCGCTCGCGTGCAGACGATTGAAGGGCTCGGTGGCCGTCATCCGTTGCAG
>Ga0114129_10016991_pt1 | contig 10358 bp, 5 predicted proteins | sample RhiMetdeltSRZDD1_FD_80071 | JGI IMG/M metagenome (GOLD analysis project Ga0114129, IMG submission 80071) | Populus rhizosphere microbial communities from Tennessee, USA - Rhizosphere MetaG P. deltoides SRZDD1 (version 2) (version 2) | ecosystem: Host-associated > Plants > Roots > Rhizosphere >... | reverse complement strand
TGCAGGTCGCGGACGATCTGGAGGCGGTGCTCCAGCACCCGCAGGAACCGGTACGCATCGGCCAGCGCCGACGCGTCCTCGCGCGCGACGTAGCCCTCCTCCGCCAGGACCGTCAGCGCCCGTAGCGTGTTCGGCTCGCGCAGGCGTTCGTCGCGTCCGCCGTGCACGATCTGCAGCAGCTGCACCGCGAACTCGACGTCGCGGATCCCGCCCCGACCGCGCTTGACCTCGACGCCGGCCTTGCCGCTCGCGCGGACGTACTCCTCGAGCCGGACCTTGACGCGGCGGACCTCGTCGATCGCGGCCGGCGCGAGCTGCGCCGGGAAGACGAACGGCGCCACGCCCTCGACGAACGACGACCCGAGATCCGGGTCGCCGGCCACCGGCCTGGCCTTGATCAGCGCCTGCCGCTCCCAGGTCGCGGCCTCGGCGTCGTAGTACGCCCGCATCGCGTCGAGCGATCGCGAGAGCGGGCCGCGGCCGCCGCCCGGGCGAAGGGTCGCGTCGACCCGCAGCGCGATGCCCTCGGCCGCGGGCTCTGAGAGCAGCCGAACCAGGACCGCGCACGCGCGCTCCGCGTCCGTCTGTCGCTCGGGTCCGGCCCCATCGTGGACGAACACGACGTCCACGTCCGACGCGTAGTTGAGCTCCCGGCCGCCGAGCTTGCCGAGCGCGATCACGGCGACGCCCGACGGCGCCGCCTCCCGGCACGCGGCCCCGATGCACGCATCGGCGATCGCGGTGATCTCGCGTACGACGTCCTCGTAGAGCGCGCCGGACAGATCCATGGCCGCCACGCGCAGCATCGAACGGCGCCGGAACCGCCGGAGCGCCGCCGGCAGCCCGAGCCGGTCGACGTCCGTGTCGAGCTCGGCCGCAAGCTCGCCGGCGGTCCTTGGACGGAGCTCGGCGAGCGCGGAAGCCTCGGCCGGATGCGCGACGAGGAAGTCCGCGGCCGCGCTCGAGAACCCGAGCAGCCGCGCCGCCGCCGGCAACACGTCCGGCCGCGTCAGCGTTGCGCGCGCGTCCTCGTCCTCGCACACGCGCGCGAGCGACACGCGGCCGAGCCCGGGATCGGGAACCGACGTCAGCAGGCTTTCGAACGCCGTCGAGCCGAGGCCGAGCACCCCGCAACGGTAGCCCTCCCGGCGGCGCCCGATCACATGGCCCCGAATTAACGCCCGCGTAACGGACCCGCCGAGGCGCTCGGCTAGGCTGCCGCCATGCAGCACGCCGACGAGGCCGAGTACGTCCTGCGCACGATCGAGGAGCGCGGGATCCGCTACGTGCGCCTGTGGTTCACCGACGTCCTTGGGTTCCTGAAGGCGTTCACGATCACGTCGCAGGAGCTCGAAGGGGCCCTGTCCGAGGGGATGGGTTTCGACGGCTCGTCGATCGACGGGTTCAGCCGGATCCAGGAGTCGGACATGGTGGCGGTTCCCGACCCGTCGACCTTCCAGCTGATCCCGTGGAAGACCGAGGCGCAGGTCGCCCGCATGTTCTGCGACGTGCTGAACCCCGACGGGTCGCCGTTCGAGGGCGATCCCCGGTACGTGCTGAGGCGGCAGCTCAAGCGGGCGTCCGATCTCGGCTACACCTTCTACGTCGGACCGGAGCTCGAGTACTTCTACTTCAAGGGCATCGACGATCCCGCGTTCCTGGATCAGGGCGGCTACTTCGATGAGACGCCGCTCGACCTAGCGACCGACTGGCGAAAGCGCACGGTCGGGTACCTCGAGTCGATGGGGATCCCGGTCGAGTACGTGCACCACGAGGTGGCGCCCAGCCAGCACGAGATCGACCTGCGGTACACCGATGCGCTGACGATGGCCGACAACGTGATGACCTACCGGCTCACGGTCAAGGAGGTCGCGCAGGAGTTCGGCATCTACGCGACGTTCATGCCCAAGCCGGTGCAGGGCGTGAACGGCAGCGGGATGCACACGCACCAGTCGCTGTTCACCGGCGACCGCAACGCGTTCTTCGGCGAGGGCGACGAGTACCACCTGTCGACGCTGGGCAAGCACTACATCGCCGGCATCCTGCGCGCCGCGCCCGAGATCACCCTGGTCACCAACCAGTGGGTGAACTCGTACAAGCGCCTCATCCCTGGGTACGAGGCTCCGGTGTACGTGTGCTGGGCGCGGCGGAACCGCTCCGCGCTGGTGCGCGTGCCGCAGTACAAGCCGGGCAAGGAGGAGGCGACCCGGATCGAGTACCGGTCGCCCGATCCGGCCTGCAACCCGTACCTCGCGTTCGCGGCGATGCTTGGCGCGGGCCTGGCGGGGATCGAGCAGGAGCTCGAGCTCCCGCCGGAGGCCTCGAACAACATCTACGAGATGACCGAGGAGGAGCGCCGGGCCGCCGGGATCCGCTCGCTGCCCGCCGACCTGCACGAGGCGATCGGGCTGGCGAGCGAGTCCAAGATCCTGCGTGAGGCGCTGGGAGACCACGTCCATGAGTTCCTGATCCGCAACAAGCGGGAGGAGTGGGACGCGTACAAGTCGTACGTGACCCCGTACGAGCTGGAGCGCTACCTGCCGATCCTCTAGGCCGATCCTCTAGGCCGATCCTCTAGGCCGATCCTGTAAGCCGATCCTGTAGCGCGTGTAGCGTGAACCAAGACAGTTTCGCGAACCGGCAACCGACGAAAGGCTAGATTCCTCTCACCTAAGTGTGCCTGCGTCGGCTGATCAGCCTACGTTGGTTTGTCAAAAGGTCCTTCTACCCGTACTTTTGTTCGGTTCGCGCACTCCGAACGTCGTCGGCCATCCGACCGACCTATGGATAGAGAGGACCCTCCTCGCATGAAAAGGCACGCTCGAACACGCAGGGCCGTATGGCTTGTCGCGCTGTCGTTCGCCCTTACCGTTCTGGTCGTCCCGCCGGCGAGCGCCGCGACGATCTCGGCCAGCCTGACGCCCGGCTCGGCCAACGCGGGGGCGCAGACCCCCTTCACCCTGACGGTCACGTCTCAGGTCCGGTCGCTGTCGCTGGCCGCGCCGGACGGCTTCTTCGTGGGAAGCGCGACCTCGTCGAAGGGGAACGCAAACGTGTCCGGGAACCAGACGGTGAACGTGACGGGGATCAACGGTGGCCAGGCGGTCATCGTCACGATCACCGCGTGGCCGAAGTGCACGCCGGGATCGCCCAACAACTGGACCCTCAACGCCACCGGGAACGGCTCCACGACCTACGATCCGCTGACCCTCTCGACCACCGTCGACCCGTCATCGAGCTGCAAACTCGTGTTCCAGCACATCAACGACCAGCAGACCGGAACGCTCTTCGACGTCAAGGTGGACGTCAAGCGTGCAAACGACACGATCGACCCGACCTACCTCAATCAGGTGTCCCTGTCGATCGAGAGGGATCCGGGCGCGAACGAGAACGCGAATCTGACCAGTAACAGCCCACAGACGCCGAGCGGCGGAACTGCCACCTTCTCCGCATCGCTCGCATTCGCTGGCACGGGATACGTGCTCGAGGCATGCAGCTCACCCATCACCGGCACGCCGTGCGGCCAGCTGGAGGACAACGCGGGGTTCCTCTCCAATCTCTTCGCGGTCTATAGCGACGTGGAGCCATGCCAGGCTGGCAACAGCTGCTCCGCTCACGCATCCGCGCCGGGGCAGGTCTCCACGCAGGTCTCCGCCAACGGCCAGAACGGCGCATCGATCAAGGCCGGTGTTTACGTGGTGCCTGCGGCCACCCCAGGAAGCTCGGACCCGTCGAACCTCGATTGCGCCGGCTACGACGAGATCACGGAGGTCATCGCCTCGTTCGACTTCACGAGCCAGGTCGGCATCAAGACCGTCACCAACACGATCAGCGCCGACCAGATGAAGGAGATCGCCAACCAGGGGCAGTCGTTCCTGCAGGTGTGCTTCGGATCGTCGCTGCCTTTCACCGACCGCTTCAACAACCCGGCGCAGTTCAATGCCACGCTCGGCCTCTTCGTCGGTCTGTTGAAGGACTGCTCCCCTAACAAGAAGAACCCCATCGCGCCGTGCGTCGTTTCGCGCCAAGGCGGCGGCGGCGGCACCGGCACGATCACGTACGTCGCCAAGGAGGGTGACCCGGGGGGCGCCCGGCACTAACCTGACACGGCATCAGAGGCTTCGAGGCCCGGCGCGACGCGCCGGGCCTCAGTCTTTGGCGGGTGCGTTCGAGGTCGCGACGATGCCAAGACGGTCCGCGATCGCCTCGGCCTCTGCGGCGTCGGCGGCCGAGCGTGACTCGCCCCGGCGCTGGGCCAGCTTCTGCAGGCCCTCGATCACCATCAGCACCTCGAACTCGGAGATCATGCTGCGGTCCGACTCGAGCGCGGCCGAGAGGATCCGTTCGGCCTCCTCGAGCTCCCCGAGCTCGAGTCGCGCCCACCCCTCGACGCGGGCGAGCAGCGGCTCGTATACGCCCGGACCGCCGATCGCCGCCGCCTGCTTCCTTGCCCGTTCGACCTGCTGGAGCCCTTCGGCCGCCTCCCCCTTACGGACCAAGTCCTCGGCGACGAATCCCAGCGTCCCGACCTCCAGGAGGTGCGCGCCCGCGCGCTCGGCCAGCTCCAACGCCTCGACCAGCAACTCGGCTGCCTCGTCGTGACGTGCCGCGCGCGACAGGGCTCGGCCGAGGATCCCGCAGTCGGTCGCGATCAGCTCGGAGAAGCCGGCCGCCCGGAACACCCGCAGGGCGTCCCTCGCGGCCGGCTCGGCCTCCGCGAGCCGTCCCTGGTCCGATCGGATCTCGGCGATGTTCATCGACGCGATCGCGGCCCCGACCACGTCGCCCGCGCGTTCGGAGCGCTCGCGACCGTGCTCGTACAGCTCGACGGCGTCCGCCCAGCGGCCCTCCCAATAGGCCATGGCACCGAAGTAGGTCAGCACGTCGCCCTGCCGCTTCACGTCGCCGAGCTTCTCGAAGATCGAGAGAGCACGCTCGAAGTGGTCGCCCTGCCCGAGCTCGCCCCGGTTCACCTTCGTCCACGCGATCATGTAGTGGGCGTTCGCGAGCGCCTCGAGCTCGCCCACCGCCTCGGCCTCGGTGATCGCGCGCTCGGCCCAGCGGATCGCATCGGCCGAACGCCCCTGCCCGGCCCGAACCGCGCTGTACGTCGCGATCACCTGGGCGCGCTGGGCTGCCGCGGCGCGCTCGGGGTCGTCCTCGACCAGCCGGAGCGCGCGCGTGAGCCATCGCAGCGACGCGGCGGGCCTGCCTGCACGGTCGGCGATCCTGGCCTGCTTGAGCATGAGCCGCGCCTCGACGATGGGGTCGGTGCCGTCGAGCCGCCGCGCCTCCGCGTACCCCTTGGCAGCCTCCTCGTACAACCCGGCACGGTCAAGCACGTCGCCGAGCCGCTCGTTCATATACAGCAGCTCGTCGGTGTCGACCTCCAGCCGGCGCCCGGTCTCGATCGCGCGGCGGTAGAAGCGCGACGCCTCGATGTTGGCGTAGGCGGCCTCGGCTCGTTCGGCCGCGATCGTCGAGTACGTCCACGCCCGGTCCATGTCGCCCGCCAGGAAGAAGTGGAGGGAGAGAAGCTCGGCCTGCTCAACGCCTTCGCCGGCGCCCGCCGACAGAAGCGCCTGTCCGGCCCGCGCGTGGAGCTCGCGGCGGCGGCGATAGGGCAGCCCTTCGTATGCGGCGTCGCGCATCAGCGCGTGCCGGAACCTGAACCGCCCGTCGCCCTCGTCCACGACGAACTGCCCGAGCCGCGGCCATGACGAGGCATCGAACGTCGCCCCCTCGCCCTCCCACAGGGAGGCGAGCAGCGCGGACTGGAACGTCACGCCCAGGACCGACGCGTAGCGGATCACCTGCCGGTCGACGCTGGCGAGCCGGTCGATCTCGGCGGTGACCATGCCCTCGATCGAGTCCGGCAGGCCCTCGACCGTGCCGGCGGACCGGGCCGCCTGCACCAGCTCCTGCAGGAACAGCGGGTTGCCGCCGGAGCGGTCGCTCAGCTCGAGCACCTCGTGTGGAGGGAGCGGGGCGTCCTCCGTGGCCAGGCCGATCAGCTCGCTGAGCGAGGTCTCCGACAGCGGCGACAGCCGCAGCGACGTGCACCGAGGCGCCTCGGGGGCGACGAACCCCGTCTCCTCGTCCCTTCGGCTGATGCACACCAGCCAGGGAAGGTCGCTGATCTGCAACGCGAGCGTCCGGAGCAGGTCGGCCGAGCCCTCGTCCATCCAGTGCGCGTCCTCGATCACCACCAGCGTGGGTGCGCTCACCACGCACGACAGATACTCGGCCAGCACCTCTTCGAGCCGGGCTCTGCGGAATGCCTCGTCCAGGTCGCGGAGCTCGGGGGTCTCGGGCACCCCGACGTCGGCCACCACGGCCAGCAGCGGGAGCCACGGCAGTAGGTGGGGGGCGCGCGTCCGGACGTCCTCCTCCAGGCGCGCGGCCACGATCGCTGGATCGCGCGCTCCGGGCTGGCCCAACAGCAGCCGGAGCAGCCGCCGGAACGGAAGGTAGGAGACCGAGGACTCGTACAGCTCGCAATTGGTCACGAGCTCGGGCAGGTCGGGCGCCTCGGCCCGGAACTCGGTCAACAACCGCGTCTTGCCCATCCCGGGGTTGGCCACGAGCTCGAGCAACGAGCCCTTGCCGCCGCGCAGCTCCAGCAGCGCCCGCCGGAACGCCTCCATCTCATCGTCGCGCCCGACCAGCGGCAGTTCTCGCGAGTCCTCCTGCGTTTTGGCGCCGGTGGAGTGCCCCACCATGAACGCGTGGACCGGGTCCTTCTTCCCCTTGACCATGAACGGCTGCAGCGCCAGGGCGTTGAAGGCGACCGAGGACGCGTCCAGCACGGGCCCGGTCGCGAGGATCTGACCCGGGATCGCCATCGACATCACGCGGGCCGCCAGGTTCACGGCGTCGCCCATCACGGTGTACGTCCGTCGGTACTGGGGACCGATGTCGCCGGCGAAGACGGCCCCCTTGTTCACGCCGATGCGGACGGGGATCGCGGTCTGGGCCTCCAGGATCGAACGGATCGCGAGCAGCATCCGCCCCTCGTCGTCACCCGTCGCGAGCGGCGCGCCGCCGACCAGGATGATCTTCCCGCCGTCGTGGTCGATGTCGGTCCCGAGGAACGTCACGCCGTGCTCCTCGGCCGCCCCCTGAGCGACCGAGACGAGCTCGTGAAGGCCCTTCGCCACCACGTCGGGGCCCTGGTCCTCGGTCAGCGCGTCGACGCCGTCGAAGTGCACGAAGGCGACGGTCGCGGTTCGGTGCTCGGGCTCGGCAAAGTCCGAGAGCAGGTGATCGCGAAGGGCGACCGGGATGGCCCCGGTGATGTCGATGCTGGTGATCGGCACCTCGACCTGGTCGCGATCGAACGACAGGCCCGAGGGCCCGCTCTTGAGGAGGATGCCCTCCCCCTTCGGCTGACCGAGCGTCTTGGCCGGCAGCGCGGCCGCCGTGTCCTGGCTGACCAGGATCTCGCCCGCCGTCGCCGTCGACTCCATGTCCACGGTCCGGCTCGCGGCCGGGCCCGTGACGACGAGCTCGCGATGAGACTCGCCCACCAGGAAGAAGTGGAACGCGCCGCTGTTCACGCCCACCGACATCCGCAGCACGACTTTGCCCGCGGTGGTGTCCAGCTTGCCGATGCTCCGCAGCGTCGCCCGCATCCCGTGGGCGGCCGTGGCGGCCCGGATCGCGTGCCCGTCGCCCACGAACCACAGCAGCAGCGCGTCACCCCCGAACTTCAGAAGGCTCCCGTCCTCGCCGTACGCGACCGCCAAGAGCTTGGTGAAGACCGCTCCGAGGACGTCGCTGACCTCCTCGGCGCCGACCTTGCCGTGGCGGGCGAGGCGCTCGGACATCTTCGTGAACCCGGAGATGTCCACGAACACCATCGAGCCGTCGACGACCCGGTAGGTCGAGCCGGGTTCCTCGGCCAGCCAGCGGATCGTGAGCCGCGGGATGTACGGCCGCAGGATCTCCGCGGTCTGTTTCGGCGCCTGCGCCTCCAAGGCTCTCCTCCCGGCCGGGGATGGGGAGTGTACGCCCGGGCCCGGCACTGCGGGACCTGACGGTTGCCCCTCGGGGCCCCTGCCCATAGGGTTCAGCTGTGAGCGACCACGACGACGAGCTGTCCCCCACCCTCGCCGAGACCGCGAGACGCCGGGCTGACCTGCACGGCGCGCTCGTCGAGGTCGAGAAGGCGATCTCCCGGCCGGCGGTGGGCCGCGAGCCCGAATGGACCAAGGAGGTCGTGATCCGACTCGAGGGGCTCGCACACGCGATCGACGAGCACATCGAGATCACCGAGCGCAACGGCGGGCTGTACGACGAGATCTGCACGACGGCGCCGCACCTGTCCGGGAAGATCGACCGCCTGCGCGCCGAGCACCCCGAGCTGCGGGACCAGACGCACCAACTGGTCGACCGGCTCGCCAACGGCGTCGACGACGCCTGGCCGCTGGACGCCGCGCGGGACGATCTCCAGCGGCTCCTCGGGCGGATCGTGCGCCATCGCCAGCTCGGCTCCGACCTGGTCTGGGAGGCGTACAACCTCGACATCGGCGGGATCGAGTAGCCCGCTTCGTGCACGCGTGAGGATCGCACTCGGACAGGTCGATCCGACGGTCGGCGACCTCCCCGGCAACGTCGACCTCCTGACCGCGTGGGCGTCGAGGGCCACCGAGGCCGACGCCGACCTGATCGTGTTCCCCGAGCTCGCGATCACGGGCTACCCGCCCGAGGACCTGGTCCTCCGGCCGCAGTTCGTCGATGACAACCTGACCGCGCTCGACGCGCTTACGTCCCAGACCGCCGGCGGCTGCCCGATCGTGGTCGGGTTCGTCGACCGCACCGAGGCGGGCATCCACAACGCGGCCGCTCTGGTCGGGGACGGCTCGGTGATCGCCCGCTACCACAAGATCAAGCTGCCGAACTACGGCGTGTTCGACGAGGCGCGGACGTTCACACCAGGGGAGGCGGCATGCTCGGTGCGCGTGGCGGGCTCCGAGCTCGGGCTGTCGGTGTGCGAGGACGCGTGGAAGCCCGGTCCGCCCTTCGACACGTACGCCGAACGCACGACGCCGGTCATCCTCAACATCAACGGCTCGCCGTTCCATCGCGGCAAGGCCAGCGAGCGGGTCGAGATCTGCCGCGACCGCGCGCTGGAAACCGGTTCGTGGATCGTCTACGTGAACGCGGTCGGGGGCCAGGACGAGCTCGTGTTCGACGGCGGCAGCGTGGTCGTTCGGCCGGACGGGACGCTCGCGCATCACGCCGCTCTGTTCGAGGAGGACCTGCTGATCGTCGAGATCGACGGCGAGACCTCGAGCGCGCAGGAGCGCCCCGACTGGCCCGAGGATCTCGAGCAGGTGTACCGGGGGCTCGTGATCGGGCTGCGGGACTACGTTCGCAAGAACGGGTTCGAGCGGGTGGTGCTCGGCCTGTCGGGCGGGATCGACTCCGCGTTCGTCGCCGTTCTTGCCGCGGACGCGCTCGGGCCCGAGGCCGTGCGGACGCTCGCGATGCCCTCCCCTTACTCGTCGCCCGAGAGCCTGGAGGACGCGCAGCAGGTCGCCTCGAGCCTCGGGATCGAGCTGGAGGTCCTGGAGATCGAGGCGGTGTTCTCGAGTTACCTAAAAGTGCTCGAGGAGCCGTTCCGGGACCGCAAGGCGGGCATCGCCGAGGAGAACCTGCAGGCTCGCGTGCGCGGGAACCTGCTCATGGCCTTCTCGAACGCGTTCGGGTCGCTCGTGCTCGCCACCGGGAACAAGAGCGAGTACGCGGTCGGCTACGCGACGCTGTACGGGGACATGGCCGGCGGGTTCGCACCGATCAAGGACGTGCCGAAGACCCTCGTGTACGAGCTCGCCCGATGGCGAAACGAGGTCGCCGGCGAGGCGGCCGCGCCGATCCCCCGGCGGGTCCTGGACAAAGCCCCCTCGGCCGAGCTGCGGCCGAACCAGAAGGACACGGACACCCTTCCACCGTACGAGGTGCTCGACACGATCATCGAGGCCTATGTCGAGGACGACCGCTCGCCCGAGGACATCATCACCAGCCGCGGCCTGGACCCGAATCTCGTCGACAAGGTCGTCGGCATGATCGATCGCGCCGAGTACAAGCGCCGCCAGGCGGCGCCCGGCATCAAGATCACGCCGAAGGCGTTCGGACGCGACCGGCGGTTGCCGATCACCAATCGCTACCGGCGCTACCGCACCCCGTAAACTTCGGCGCCAGGGCCGGTAGCTCAGCCTGGTTAGAGCAGGGGGCTTTTAACCCTCGTGTCGCGGGTTCGAATCCTGCCCGGCCCACAACGCGAAGACGCTGGTCGAAAGCCGTTCCCGGATGCCTACGCGCCCAACTCGACGACGTTGGTCCAGCCGTCGTCC
>Ga0114129_10016989_pt1 | contig 10358 bp, 4 predicted proteins | sample RhiMetdeltSRZDD1_FD_80071 | JGI IMG/M metagenome (GOLD analysis project Ga0114129, IMG submission 80071) | Populus rhizosphere microbial communities from Tennessee, USA - Rhizosphere MetaG P. deltoides SRZDD1 (version 2) (version 2) | ecosystem: Host-associated > Plants > Roots > Rhizosphere >... | reverse complement strand
GTCCGAATGTGTTAGGCGCCACGGCGCTGTACTACGGACACGGCGACGGCACATGGCCGATTGGCAAGCCGGGGTTTCTGTTTTGGTTGGAACTCGCGTACGCCGACGGCTCGCGGGTGAAGGTGGTTTCCGGCGCATCCTGGCAATCCATGCTTTGCCGCGCCTGGAAGCCGGGCCAATACAAACGCTGGTTTCTCCGCGCGCTTCAGGAGGAGTTCGACGCCCGGCTCTATCCATATGGATGGAGCACGCCTGAATTCAAACCCAACTCGGACTGGCTTGCCGCGATGCCCCTGGGTGGTTCGCCTAACCAGCCTGCGCTGATGACTAAATACTACGAATACTCCAGCGGGGTGCGCACGGGGCCCGCCGAAAGCAATTTGCGCCCACGCAGCATACCGTTGATGCGGGAGGCGCTTGTTCCCGCGAGTCGCCTCTCCGAATCGCTCTGGCTGAAATGGCTGCGTCCGGCGATGGAATACTTCGAGTGCCGCCCACCCAATGCGTTCGAAGTCGATCGCGAGCCTTCGGCTAAGTCCACCGCGCCTGATGAGTGGCAAGCCACTCTTGACGGAAATCGCGCCGCCGCCTTCACCTTCGAATTTACCGAGCAAATTGTCGGCTGGCCGTATTTTACGATCGACGCGCAGGCAGGTACCGTGATCGAATTGTTGCCGCAGGAAGGACACCAGACCGGTGGTCCAGCCCTGCTGAACACACATTTCGATAGCTGGACACGCTTCATCTGCAGGGAAGGAACGAACCATTTCGAGTGTTTCGATTTCGAAAGTCTGCGCTGGCTGCAATTGCACGTACACAGCGGAATCGGCGTCGTCACCATACGGAACGTGGGGGTTCGCCGCCGCATCTATCCGTGGCCAAACGCGCCAACCGTCCGGACCAGTGAGCCAGCGCTTCAACGGCTATTCGATGCATCCATCAATACACTTCACAACTGCGCCCAGGAAACGCTGGTGGATGGTATGGGGCGCGAACGCCAGCAATATAGCGGCGACTGCGGACATCAACTTCACGCAGTGCGCCTTGTATTCGGCGAGACTACGTCGCCCGCCCGTTTTCTCACCACCTTCAGCCAAGGCATGACAACCGAGGGCTACTTCCTGGATTGCTGGCCGGCCTATGACCGGCTCGCGCGAATTGCGCAGCGTCAAATGGAGCTTTTCCATTTTGGGGCCATCCTCGATCATGGGATCCAGCTCAACTTCGATTGCTGGCATCATTACAATTTCACGGGTAATCTGGATTCATTACGCGAGCCCTATCCCAGATTGCTGCGCTTCGCCGACTACTTGAAGGGCCTGGTTGGACGGGACGGATACGGCTTGCTGCCTGTCGAGAATCTTGGAATAGCGTGTGTATGGATGGATTACCAGGCTTACCAGCAACAGTCCGGCGTTGCGCCACCGAACACCCAGCGCCGCAAGCAGTGCGCGTTCAACCTTTATGCGGCTGCGATGTTGCAGAACGCCCTGGCTCCGCTCTGCCGCGCATTTGGAGATGAAAGCCGCGCGAAGTCGATGGAGAATCTCGCTCACTCTCTCCTGGCGGCGGCGACGAAGCGATTCTGGAGCAGAGAGCACGGAATGTTCGTCAACAACCTTCCCTGGATCGCGCAGGAAAAACAGATCACATTATGTGACCGTTCGCTCGCGACCGCGGTATTGTACGACCAATGCCCTCGTGGAGAGATAAACGCCTCGGTTCGTGCTCTGGCCGATTGCCCCAAACACATGGGCCTCTCGTATCCGGCGAACGCAGGATGGCGGTTGTGGGCTCTTGCCAAAGCCGGCCGGACCGACGTGGTCGTGAGGGACCTGCGGGAGCGCTGGGCCTCGATGGACTCCGTCACGCTGAACAACACGGTACAGGAAGGCTGGAAAGTCTCGCCCGATTCGACCGCCCAATGGAGCCATTGCGCCGTGGCGCCGCTCTACATCGCCTATCAGGGTCTGGCCGGAATTCGTCCTCTAACGCCGGGTTTCAAACGGGTAGAAATTCGGCCGCAACTGGCCGATCTGGAGCATCTTGAACTGATCGCGCACACGATTCGAGGACCCTTGAAGTTCAGCGCGATGGGTAAATTGGGGAGCCGCGAAGTGGTCATCGCCTTGCCGCCAGACTGCGAGGGGGAGCTGATTCTACCGAGGGAGGAGAGTGTGCGCCTTAGTCGCGCGATGGGCCCTGCGCCAGCCGGTCACCAACGATACCGGATACCGTCGGGCACGGACGTCACATTGATGCTCCGGTTCATATAGCCCCGAGCGTCAGAGCGGCTCAGAACGTGATCCGCCCCGCGAGCTGAATGAATCGCTTCGCTATCGTCCCGCCGTTCGCCGTCACTTTCCCGAAGTTGGTCGAGAACGGATCGGTTACCGGCGGCGCAAAATTCGAACGGTTGGCGAGATTCAGCGCCTCCACCCGCAACTGGAAGGCCACGCCTTCGCGAATCCGGAAGCTGCGCTGGACACTGGAGCTCCAGTAATTCACGCCGTCCGTGCGCACGCCATCGATACGCGTGGGGAACACGCGCGCCTGAAACGACGCCGGCCCCCGGGCGGAGCTGCGCTCGAATCCGTCCGTGTTAAACCATCGATCGAATGTCTTTGGACCCTTGGCGATGTCTTCAATGTTGCCGCTGTAGAAAAGGTTTCCGAAGTCGACCAGCGGCCCGGGTTGGAAGTCCCACGTCAACGAGATCTGGAACCCTCCGAAAAGCTTGCTCCGCAGCCCTGAGGTTGCCATTGGCTTTCCTTTGCCGAACGGCAGCTCGTACAGGCCATTGACGACGATTCGATTCGGGCGGCCATTGTTGCTGAGCCTCCACGTGGGCGCGCTGTCGAACTCGTTCACGAAAAAGTCCGCGTCCCTCACCCACAGCCTGGTGTATCCGAAACCAAGCTGGAGGCCTTTGGAAAAACGGTGTGACAGCGACAGTTCCATGCCATGTGACTTCGACTTGCCCAGCGGCGCATTCTGAATCACGAGGGTTCCCATCTGAGGAAAAGGCCGCAGCAAGCTCGATTTTCGGGTCGTGGAGCTGGTTTAAAATCCCTGAGTGCTCATGTCCTGGTATACCAGGGGATTCGATGTCCTGACATCCGCGAAGTTGGATAAGAGAAACGGATTCGTGACATTCGCGTTCAGGTTGTTGGCGATTGCGTCGTTGCGCGTATTCCCCGTGGCCCAGAATTGCGCCGGCAGCGCGGAAAGTGTTTTCGAAAGCGGGATGTGGTCCGCATAGGTTCCGGAGTAGGCGATTTCAACCATTAGATTAGCCGTCACCTGACGCTGCACGCCCGCACGCCAGCGGTTCAGGCGCGCATGCCGGAAGTCGTCGTCGCGGAAAGACCAGCCTCTGCCCACTCGCGCCATCAATCCGAGAGCGTCCCGCGTGGGAATGTCGAAGCGCGTTCCATCGCCGCGAACTGGAAACGGATCTGTCAAAGGGGAAATCCCCCGCGACGGATCCCCAGCCAGCCACGTGACGCCGAAATCGTTCGATTGCTGCGTGGTCGTAGGGCGGCTAAACCCGGTCTGGTCGGGAGCGAAGATCAACACGTTATTCGTGTCGAAGAAAAGTCCATATCCAGCCCGTAGCACCGTCTTTTCGTTGATCTGATAGGCAGCGCTCACGCGAGGCAGCCACATCAGCTCGTTACCCCAGAGGCGGGAGGGCGCGCCGTTGCTGCTCTGGTACAGCGATCCGCCCTTTACGATAAACTGCGCAGGCGTGAGCTCGGGGATCGGCGCTCGCGCATAAGCCGCCTGCGCCCCCTGCGTGATCGGCAGCGCCGCGTTCGGATCGAAGAAAGAGATGGCGCGGTTGAATCGTTCCTTTGGACCCAGCTCATACTCCATTCGCAGTCCCACGTTCAACGAAAGCTTCGGACTGAGGCGCCAACTATCCTGGATAAACGCCGCGTTGTACGGATTGCTCGTGACGTAGCTGTCGTTCGCGCCAATAGTCATCGTGCTTGGTATGCCCAAGGCATAGGCCGCCCAACTGTGCCCCAGGTCGCCTGCGGGTACGAATGTATCGTCATTGCGTCGCGTGTAACTGTTGTTGAACGTGAACGCGCCCGAGGTCTGCCCGCCTCCACCCCCGGTCCGGAAATGTTGCCTGAAATCGAGGCCGCCGGTGAAAGAATGTTTCCCGCGGACGTGAGTAAGAGTTGCCTTCAATGTCGCCATCCGGTACCGGGTCATGACAGGAATACCGGTCCTCTGCGCATTCGGTCCGATGGGAGTGTAGCCCGTGAAGTACATGTCGGGCAGAATGTGCTGGGAGCCGGCCTGATCGTCCATATACTTGGGGAGCCCGACGTCCGACGGCTTGAACTGGAGCGGCACGTCGTTCTGAAAACCGTCGCGGAACTGGTTCACCCCGAACGAAATGTCGAGCAGGGTCGCGGCGCTCTTCGTGTACACATAATCAATCGTCCCGCCGGCGTTATGGCGGATCAGTCCCGCCCGCTCGAGGCCTTTGTACGTCTCGTAGGTCCAGTCGTAGAAGTCCTCATCAAAATTGTTCCAACTCCAACGGCCGAAGAAGCGATGCTTTTCCGACAAATTGTAGTCCATGCGATTGTTGTATGCCTTATAGTTCCAGTTGAACGGCATTCCAACCGCAAGATAGTTGTTGGACGGCTCCGCTCTTGCGGTGGCGGGGACGTTGTTCGGAACCGGCAGGAACTTCAGATACGAGTTGTAGGTGGGATTATTCTGCCGGCTCTTCGGGATCACATTTCCGGGGAAGGTATCGCGGATGAAGTGCGTTGCGCGCGCCGGATCCACACGGACCGAGAGTGGATCGTAGATCTGATAGCGGCTGGCGTCCACATTCAACAACTGCGAGAAATCGCCCTGTCGATTCGCCATGGTAGGGAGCGTATAGTTGAGGACGCTGCCGGTGGTAGGCGAGATCTTGCGGTATCCGTCGACCCCGAAAAAGAAGAACAGTCTGTTCTTCCCGTTCATCACCTTCGGGATCACTACCGGCCCGCCGATCGTGCCCGCGTAGCTGTTGAAATTGCCTCCCGGCTGCTTGGGAGAATTTCGCAGCCGGTCGGCGAGCGCCGGGTTCCCCTGCGCTTCGGCTCGGGCGATGTTCGTGTAGTAAAGCTGGCGCTGGAAGAAATCTGTTCCAGTCCACCGCTGCTGGAAGTGCTCCCAATTGGCTGTCCCATGCAGGCCGTTCGTGCCTGACTTGGTCATCATGTTCACGCTGACGCCGGTGGTGTGGCCGATCGAAGCGTCGAAGCTCGCAGTTTCGATCTTGACTTCCTGCAACGTATCGACATGCGGCTGATATCCGGGGTTACGCCCGCTCCCGTTGTTCGGTTCTCCGTCCACTGAGTATTCGGTCCCGCCAACCCTGCCGGGAAGGTAAAAGTCGACCGTTCCGAAGGCGTGCGCCGTGTTGAAGTTCAGATTGCCGTTGCTTTGAACTCCAGGCGTCAGTCGGACGAGCTGCATGGCATTGCCGCTAGGCGTAGGAAGGTCGAGCGACTTTCGGCTGAGCACCGCGCCCGATGACGCAGTGCTGGTATCGAGAATCGGAGCATCCGCCGTGACCGACACCGATTCAGTCACGTTGCCGAGCTCGAGTGAAATATTGATTTCGATTTGCGCGGCCACCGGCAGCGTCACGCCCGGGCGGACCGTTTTGCGGAAACCCTGCGCTTCCGCTTCCACGCTGTACTTTCCCGGAAGCAGCAGGCGCGCCTCGTAGTAGCCGGTCTCGTTGGTCTGCAGACGAACCGATGTGTTGGTGGCTGTGTTGGTCACGGTGACTTGGGCTCCGGCAACCGTCGTGGATTGCGGATCCAAGACCCGGCCGCGGATCATTCCACGGGTTTCCTGGGCGCCGCACGGAAACGTGGCGGCAATCCCGAGGACAAATGTGGAAGCAACGCTGACTTGGCGCTTCATCGTTCACCTCTCAACAGAGACATAACGCAGCTCTTCGCTAAGTAGTTAGAAATCTATCATTACGTGATATGTGTGTCAAGGGGGTGTCCATTCTGAGCCGCAACATTCATGGAGCGGTCTGTGAACAGTCACTTTATGTCGCGGACCCCAACCACCCGATATCCTTGACACGGGTTTTGGGCCTGTGGCAGAATCGAAGAGCTTAGCTAAGGATTTTAGGAGGTAAGATGTAATGCGGCTTTCGGCTCTCATAATAGCTATCGCGTTGGTTGGGCCGGCATGGCCCAGCGAAACGACTCGCCGCAATTTCATCGATACGTTCATTTTTGACAAGATGCGCGACAACGGCGTCTCCCCAGCGCCGCTCTCTGCCGATAGCGAATTCCTCCGCCGCGTTTATCTCGATCTCACCGGCCGGCTTCCGACGCCGGATGCAGCGAAAAAGTTTCTTGCCGATACAGACCCCGACAAGCGCGATAAACTGATCGATTCGCTTTTTCCTAAGCTTCCCACGCCGGGCATTGGTCGCCGGCCGCCTTCCCGCCCCTTCCTGGACCGGTGGACCTATTTCTTCTGCGACCTGTTCCGCGTCAATGTGGAATTATCGAAGGAAGGGATCGCCGCCTTTCGCGAGCACATCTACAAGGCGCTGGAGATCAATTATCCTTACGACCAGTTTGTGCGCGACTTGCTCACAGCCGACGCAATGTCCACATGGACCAACGGCCCCGCAAACTTCCTCGCACGCGAGCGCGTGATGGAAAACGAAGGCTTCTCCAAGATGAACCACGAGGACACCTGCGACGAGCAGGCCATCTGGTCCACCAAGCTCTTCCTCGGAGTGAACACGGAGTGCATTTCCTGTCACGACGGCCAAGGACACCTGGACAAGATCAACTTGTGGCTGTCAACCAGGAAAAGAGCCGACGTGTGGCGTCAAGCGGCGTTCTTCGACAAGACCTCCGTTACGGCGGTGTTTGGCCGGGTCGCCGAGTTCCAGGTCCGCGATATCGACAAGGGCTACGATTTGACGACCAGGAGCTTCATCCGATTGCCGCGCTACGCGGCCGAAGTCCATCCGACCTTTATCCTCAACGGTGAGCGCTTTGAGCCGCAGAAGGGGGAAAGCCAACGCGTCGCCTACGCCCGGCTGGTGACCTCCAATCCGCAGTTCGCACGAGCGGCTGTTAACATGATCTGGGCCGAGCTCATGGGCCGGGGCATCGTCGATCCGCCCTTTGATTTCGATCTCGCCAGGCAGGATCCGAAGACGCCGCCTCCAGCGCCCTGGAAGATCCAACCGACGCATCCGGAACTGCTCGATGCGCTTGCGGACGATTTCAGAAAAAACAATTTCGATCTGCAGCGTGTGATGAAGTTGATCGTAAAGTCGAGGGCCTATCAGCTTTCCTCTTATTACCCGGGCCAATGGCAGCCGGCGTATGAAGACTACTTCGCCCGCCGCATCGTGAAGCGCCTGCCGGCCGAACAGCTTTGGGATGCGGCCTCGCAGGCGGCCGGAGTGTTCGAACTCTTCCCTTCCAGCAAGGCTAAATACCTGCTGCAAACCAACTACTCCCAGGAGTATGAGAACAGCCACAAGAACCTTTTTAACTTGCTCAAGGATTTCGGGCAGACCTCGCGAGAGGATCTGCCGAACGACCGCTCGAGCATGGTGCAGGTAGCCCAATTATTGAACTCGCCCTTGTTCAAGGCGCTCGTCAAAGTGCGTCCAGGTAGCCGTCTGGAGGGCTTGCTGAAGGCCCAGCCGCGCAAATCCGACGAGGAGATCGTCACCGAGTTGTTTTTCGCCGCCATCAGCCGGCCGCCAACCCCCGAGGAAATGCGTGTCGCCATCGCGCCGTTAAGACAAAACCGCGAGCAGGGCGCCGAGGATCTTTTGTGGGCGCTGATCAACCGGATGGATTTTGTGTTTAACTTGTGAGCGAGGCAAAGATCATGCGTCCAGAGTCAACTCCGTTGCCCGTCTTGAGCCGCCGGGAATTGATTCGATGCGGCGCGGTCACCGTGACCGGCGGTTTCCTGCTTCCGTTCACACAACCCGCGAACGTCAAAGCCGCGACGAAGGTAACGCCGCGCGGGTCGGCCGAATGCGTGATCTACGTCAACATGGTCGGCGGGCCTTCGCAGATGGATACCTTCGATGTGAAGGAGAGCAAATCGACACCCGAAGACCTGGATATCCGCACGGCCAAGACCGGATTTCGATGGCCCTTTGGCTTGCTCCCGAAAACGGGCGCGATCCTGGAGGACCTGGTAGTGGTCCGGTCGATGGCCGCCTGGGATAACGTCCACGCCTTGGCCCAGTTCTACCAACAGGTAGGACACCAGTTCACTCCTGCGAGATCGAAGGAGATGCCGTCGGTGGGCTCGGTAGTGGCTTACGAGACTCTGAGCCGGGCCAAGGAGAAGGATTTTCTTCCACCCTTTGTTGCCCTGAACTTTCCATCCACCGTGCAGAACGGCCAGCTCGTTCGCGAAGGATTTCTGGACAGCGCGGCGGCTCCTCTGAGCGCGGACCTGCGCAACGGCGCCAGCCTGCCTTTCCTGCTGGAATCGGACTACAAGGAAAGGTTCAACAAGCGTTATGAGCTCCTGCGATCGTTAGATACAACCCGCCGGCTGGAGGGCTCCGGAGTATCCAAGCGGCTCCTCGAGTGGGATTCGTTCACCAAAGGAGTGCACAAGATGATGAACTCGCCCGAGATCGCATCCGTGTTTGAACTCGACGAAGCGGAGCGGAAGCGATACGGGAAAACCCATTTCGGCGATTCCTGCCTGATCGCACGCAACATGGTGGCGGCCGAATCCGGGGCTCGTTTCATTCTGCTGAACCACGGCGGCTGGGATCATCACGCTTCCATCTACGGTAAAGATCTGGCCCAACGCGGTGAGGACACCACGAAGCGAGGCGGTCTGTACGCGCTGTGCTCCGAGTTCGATCCAGGCTTTTCCGCCCTGATTTCCGATCTTAAGAATCGCAAGGCTCGCGATGGCAGGAGTTCCCTGCTGGACAAGACATTCATCGTGGCTAATGGTGAGTTCGGACGGACGCCGGGCGAGTTGACGGACATCAAGGGGCGGGATCACTGGCCGGATGTTCGCTGCGGCGTATTCGCGGGCGGTGGCGTCACACACGGAGGCCGCGTCATTGGCAAGACGGACGAGCAAGCCGCCAAGGTGGTCAGCTATGAGTGGAGCAAGTCGCGGCCCATGTACCCGGAGGATGTCACGGCCACAATTTACTCGGTCCTGGGAATCGACTGGACCAAGAAGATCTCGAACACGCCCTCTGGACGGGATTTCGAGTATGTCGAGCCTATGTCAGGAACAACGTTTCTCGGAAGCACCGAGATTGCGGAACTGTTCAGTTAAGGTATTGTCCAGCTTGCGGCGCGGCCTTTGCGGGGCATTCACGGGCGCGTTCAAACGCGCTATGCTGAGATCTAGCGCCAAAGCTTGGCCGCTTTCCCAAAGACTCCATGGCCACAATCTACGATGTTGCCAAACGGGCAGGTGTCTCGATCGCCACTGTCTCTGCCGTGTTGAATCGAACGGCATTCGTTAGTCCTGAACTGACCAAACGTGTCAAGCAGGCTGTCGATGAGATGGACTACACGATTAACCATCTGGCCCACAGCCTGCAGACGCGCTCCACGCATTCCATCGGGATGCTGATTCCGGACGTCGGGAATCCAGACCCGTTCTACGGCCAGGTGGTGCGCGGCGCGGAAGACGCATTCCGCAAGAAAGGATATCTGCTCATCCTGGGCCACACGTACAACCAGGTTCAGGAGCAGTCCAGGTACCTCTCAGCGTTCCGCTCGCGGCTGGTGGATGGCGTGCTTCTGTTTCAGGCCCCTGGTGAAGACAGTGAGCTTGACCGGCTGCTGAAAGCGAAAAAGCCGATCGTGTTTGTCGGTCGCATACCGGCGGAAGTACAAGCCGATATTGTGGCGACCGACATCCTGCAAGGAACGCAGATGGCAGTCGAGCACCTGCTGAAGCAAGGCCACACCAGAATCGGCCTGGTGACAGTGGCGGCGTCCATGAGTGTTTCATCGTTCCGTATCGAGGGGTGGCGGAAGGCGCTCAAGCGGCACGGCATCGCGGCCGATGAGAACTACATCGTTCGCGGCGAATTGTCCTCGGATGCCGGCAAGCAGGCAGGGTTAAGTTTACTGGATCTGCCGCAGCCGCCCACTGCCATCTTCGCCGACAATCTGGTGATCGCCACGGGTATTCTCCGGGCGCTACAAGAACGTGGCCGGCGGGTTCCAGAAGATGTCGAAGTGGCCAGTTCGGACGACGCGGAGTGGCTCGATGTTTTCGACCCACCTATCACCACCATCGTCCAGCCCAGCTATCAACTCGGGTTTCAGTCC
>Ga0114129_10016988_pt1 | contig 10359 bp, 10 predicted proteins | sample RhiMetdeltSRZDD1_FD_80071 | JGI IMG/M metagenome (GOLD analysis project Ga0114129, IMG submission 80071) | Populus rhizosphere microbial communities from Tennessee, USA - Rhizosphere MetaG P. deltoides SRZDD1 (version 2) (version 2) | ecosystem: Host-associated > Plants > Roots > Rhizosphere >... | reverse complement strand
GACGACATCGCCGGCCGCCTGACGGATCGCGAATACAAACGCGACTGCGTCCTCGAGCGTGCGGGCCTTGTCCAGGCCGCCGGCGTAGGCCGGCTCGAAGCCCGCGTCGCGGATCAGCTGCTCGGTCACCTCGCGCGCCTCGTCCTCGCCGCACCAGGCCTGCGACGGCCTGATCGGCTGCTCGGCGATATTGTCGTACGCGGCGGCGAAGTTGACGTTGAAGGCCTTCGCAGTCGGCCCGGCGACGATCGACTTCGCCTCGTGCGCGAGCGACTCGAACTCCTCATTGCGTCCGCCCAGCGCGTTCGACGCGTCGATTGTGACCTTTCCCTCGTACCCGGTCACGCGTGAGAACGCGTCCGCGATCGCACTGGACGGGAGAGCGACCAGGATGACCTCCGAATCCGAGAGGTCGCCGCCGTCCTTGCCGATCTCCTGAACCTCGTGCCCGGCCGTGCGCCAGAGCTCAGCGAGCCCACCGCCGACGTTCCCTTTCCCGATGACGGCGATCCTCATCGACCCGCACATTACTCTTTTGGCGTGCACCGACCCGAAGATCATGCCGCGCTCCGGCGGCTGCAAAGCTTCGCGGGGCGTCGTCCTCGGTCGCGCCCGTATTTCTCCAATACGAACGCTCCCTGCGTCCTCGCCCGGCTCGCTTTTCGCGCGGCGGAGCATCAGCTGACCTCCGGGCCGGCGCACTAGCGTGCCCCGCGAGTACCCGACCGTCCTCGAGCTCGTCGGCCACACGCCCCTCGTCCGGCTGCAGCGGCTCGTCCCGGCAGGCGCGGCGACGGTTGTCGTCAAGCTCGAGTACCTGAATCCGGGCGGCTCGATCAAGGACCGGATCGGAATCACGATGATCGAGGCCGCCGAGCGCGAGGGGAAGCTGAAGCCCGGCGGGACGATTGTGGAGCCGACATCCGGCAACACCGGCACCGGCCTGGCAATAGCGGCCGCACTCAAGGGTTACCGCTGCATCTTCGTCATGCCGGACAAGATGAGCCAGGAGAAGATCTCGCTGCTTCGCGCCTACGGCGCCGAGGTCGTCATCTGCCCCTATGCGGTCGCGCCCGAGTCGCCCGAGAGCTACTACTCGGTCTCCGACCGGCTTGCCGAGGAGATCCCCGGCGCGTACAAGCCCGACCAGTACACGAACCCTGCGAACCCGGACGCGCACTACGAGACGACCGGGCCGGAGATCTGGGAGCAGACCGGCGGCGAGATCGACGCCCTCGTCATTGCCGTCGGTACGGGCGGCACGATCACCGGCACCGCCCGCTACCTCAAGGAGCAGAAGCCGGACGTGCTCATCGTCGGCGCCGATCCCGAGGGTTCGATCTTCACATCGGGCGACAGACAGCATCCGTATCTCGTCGAGGGCGTCGGCGAGGACTTCTGGCCCAAGACGTTCGACCGCTCGGTGGTCGAGCAGTGGGTGACCGTCTCCGACCGCGACTCCTTCTTGACGGCGCGGAGGATGGCGCGGGAGGAGGGCCTGCTCATCGGGGGCTCCGGCGGGACGGCCGTCTATGCGGCCGTTCAGGTCGCGAGTGAGCTCGGCGAGGGCAAGACGGTGGTGACGCTCGTACCCGACACCGGGCGCGCCTACCTCTCCAAGTTCTACGACGACAACTACATGATCGACCTTGGCTTTCTCGAGCGGAAGGCGCAGATGCCGACGGTGGAGGAAGTACTGCGGTTCAAGCGAGTCGAGGAACCCGCCCTGCCGGCGCTGGTGACGATCGAATCCCATCAAAAGGTCGGCGAGGCGATCGACCTGATGCAGCGGTACTCGATCTCGCAGCTGCCGGTCGTCCGCAACGAACCGGTCGAATCGCTCGCTGACGTGATCGGCTCGCTCCAGGAACGCGGCCTGCTCGACCGCGTCTTCCGCAACCCGGATTCGCTGAACGAGGATGTCGCCGCCGCGATGGGACCCCCGCTCAGCGCCGTCGACGCAACCGAGTCGATCGACCAGGTGTTCACCGACCTGACCGGCGGGAGCGCTGCCGTCGTCGTCGCCCATGCCGGGCGGCCCACTGGGATGCTCACGCGCGCCGACCTGCTCGAGTACCTGGCACATCACCGGGACGACGGCCGCTAGGCCGCACCTGCCGGGATCCGCGAACGCCCTCAGGAGACTTGAGGGTTAGTCGATCGAGACGCGGCCGTTCTGGGAGGCGCGCTCGCGCACCTCCTGCTCCACGGCCATCGTGCGGACGGCGTTCTCGAGCAGCTCCGCGACGACGTGCATCCGGCGCGCCTCCGAGCGTTGCTCCAGCAGCTGCTGCTTGACCTCCGCGCCGAAGTCGACGCGCGAGGCGAGCTGGTAGGAGAGAAAGCCCGCATCCGGATCGGGATCTTCCACCTCGGAGGACGTGATCTCCTTGAGCTGGACGAACTGCTCGAGCGCGCGTGCAACGTCGGAGTCGGCCGGCGGATCTTCGTCGTCTCCGACGCGCTCGATCTCGGCGGTGTGGAACGAGCGGCCGCGGGTCAGCTCGACGAGCCGGAACCGCTCGCGTCCCTCGGCCAGGATGTTCAGACGGCCGTCCGTGAAGCGCTCGAGCACCTCGGCCACCGCGGCCATGGTTCCGATCTCCCGCAGCCCCCGCTCGTCTGCCAAGACGAGGCCGAACTCACCGTCGCGCGCGAGGCATTCGCCGATCAGCTCCTTGTACCGGTCCTCGAAGATGTGCAGCGGGACGCGCTCCGTCGGCAGCAGCACGAGCTCCAAGGGGAAGAGTCCGATCTCGGCCATCACCTAAAGACTACGATGGGACAGTGGCCCGCGACACCTTGGAGCACCTTCTCAGGCAGGCATTTCCGGACGCGAACGAGCTCGCCGTCGCCGACCGCACCGGGGGCGGCGACCACTTCCAGGTAACGGTGGAGAGCGAACGCTTCAACGGCCTTTCGCTCGTCGAGCAGCATCGGCTCGTCTACGACGCGCTCGCCGAGCCCCTCGCGGACGGCACCATTCACGAGCTACGAATTAGAACGGCCCCGGTCCGAAATGAGTCCTGACCTGCGTCATTCCGGATCTGGGCCTAAAACGAAAGGAATCGAATGACCGAGCTTCGAGATCGGATTCAGACCGTTGTCTCCGACGAGCCCGTGGCGCTGTTCATGAAGGGAACGCCCGGACTCGTCATGTGCGGCAACTCGGATCGCGCGCTGCGCGCGCTGCGTGCAGCGGGGGCGCCCGTGACCGCTGTCAACATCCTCCCCGATCCGAGGATCCGCGAGGAGCTCTCCGACCTCTCCGGCTGGCCGACGATCCCGCAGATCTTCATCCGCGGCGAGCTCGTCGGCGGAGCGGACATCGTCGAGGAGCTGGCGGCGAACGGCGATCTGGAACAGAAGCTGACGGAGGCTCTCGGCCCGGACTACCGCCGGCCCGAGGCAGACGAGCGCGTCGTCGACGTGCTCGCCTCCTGACACCCAGGATCGTCGCGCCCGACGAGGCCCGCCGCATCGCCGTGCGGGCGCAGCTGCTGGACGGCTCGGCCACCTCCGTCCTCGACACCGTCCGCCGTCTGGGGTTCCTGCAGATGGATCCCATCGCGACGGTGGCGACGCCGCAGGAGCTCGTCCTCTGGAGCCGCCTCGGCCCCTACGACCGGGCCGAGCTCGACCGCCTGCTGTGGGAGGAGCGCAAGCTCTTCGAATGGCAGGCCTTCATCTGGCCAATGGAAGACCTCCCCCTCATCCACGCTCGGATGCGGGAGCCGTGGGGCCAGACCAAGCGGCAGCGCTGGGCGAAGGAGTTCCTCAAGGAGCAGTCGGGGCTCCGGCGCTACGTGCTGCGGGAGCTCGAGCGGAACGGCCCGATGCTTTCGCGCGACCTCGAGCACCGCGAGGCGCGCTACGCAGAGCGCACGGTCTGGTGGGGCACCCGCGCACAGCTGACCTGGATGCTCGAGCTGCTCGCGCGCCGCGGCCGGATCGCGGTCGCCGGGCGCCGCAACGGCCAGCGGCTGTGGGATCTCGGCGAGCGCGTCTTCCCGCAGACCAAGACCGTGCCGCTACGCGAGGCGAAGGCGTTGCTCGAGGAGAAGCGGCGCCGTGCTCTCGGTGTATGGCTGCACCGGGACGGATGGCGCGCGCATGCCGACGCGCGGGACGGGACGGTTCCGAAAAGGACCACGCTCCTGTCACCGTTCGACCGCCTCATCCACGACCGCGACCGAGCCGAGGCGCTCTGGAGCTTCTTCTACCGCCTGGAGATGTACGTGCCGAAGGCCAAGCGCGAGTACGGCTACTACGTGCTACCTGTACTCCACGGCGATCGAATCGTCGGGCGAATCGACCCGGTCTTCGATCGTAAGGCGCGCGTGCTCACCGTCAATGCGCTCTACCGGGAGAACGGCGTGCGCTTTCCGTCGACCGGTCTCGACCGCGCGCTCAAGCGCCTGGCGCGGTTTCTCGGAGCCGAGGAGATCAGCGTCCGACGTAGATGATCACCTGCGCCCACTTCTTGGCCTGCGAGCCGGCTTCCGGAAGCTGGCCGACGACGAAACCAGGCGTCTCACCGCTCCGGTAGACCGTCCGTACCGTGAACGTCCTGGACAGTCTCCTGCGTGCCGCCGCCTGGCCGGCGCCCGTCACTCCCGGCACGGTGACCGAGGGCCGCTCGGTTCCGGTCGACACGTTCAAGCCCACGATCGATCCCTCGTCGGCGCTCGACCCGGCGTCGGGCCTCTGGTTTATGACGGTTCCGCCCGACTGATCGGACGCGACGGGCGAGGAGTCCGCGAGCAGGCGCTCCCTGCGCATCTGCGCGACGGCACTCGAGAGGGTAGACCCGACAACGTCGGGAACCGTGGCCTGGGCTGCCGTCGTGGTCGTCTGGGTGGTCGTAGTGGTCGGCGTCGTCGTGGTGACGCGCGTGGTCGTGGTCTGCGTCGGGGCCGTTGCGGTCGTCTGTGTCGTGGTCGTGACCGTTGTCGTCTGGGTCCGCCCCTTCGAGACGTTCAGCCGCACGGCCGAGCCAGGGTCGACATCCGTTCCGAACGCGGGGTTTTGCGCGACGACGGTGCCGACCTTCTGGCTCGATGGCACCTGGACGACGTCCGCTTTCAGGCCCGCCTCCGTGAGCTGCGAGACGGCATCGGCTTCGGAGAGGCTGACGACATTTGGCACCGTCACCGTGCTCGGCCCCTGGGATACGGAGAGCTTGACCACCTCGTCGGTTCCGACCTGCGTGCCGCTCCCTGGCGCTTGAGCCACCACGATCCCGGACGGATCGGAGCTGAACTCGCGCGTCGACGTGCTGTGGAGCCCGACTTGGTCGAGCCTCTGCTTGGCGGCGGACTCCTGCAGGCCGACGACGCGGGGGACAACCACCTTCTTCTCGTCGCCCCTGGTCGCAAAGTAGGCCGCCAGGCCGGCGATGATCGCAACCGCAACAAGCAGCACGACCAACCACGGCCACCACTGACGGTCCGGCTCGCCCGGCGGGCCAGACGGAGGCGGCCCCACCGGCGGCACGGGGCCTTCCTCGCGCATGACCGCCGTCGGTTCGTCGGGAGCCCATCCTTCCGGAGGCAGGGGGCCTTCCGGAGGCAGGGGTTCAGGAGGTCGGCGGCGAAAGGCCATGCGCGGGTCTTTCCAGGATTCGGATCGGGGAAACCGGCTATAGTAGTCGTTAACGTGGTTAACGGCCCTTCTGGTAAGAACCCGGAGACCGCGGAGCTCGCGCATCGCCTGCGGCCCGTCCTCCTCAAACTGGCCCGCGAGCTGCGGCGCGAGGTGCACGCGCTCGGAGTCACCGGAGGGCAGGTGGCGCTGCTGATCCAGATTCGCAGGCACGAGGGCATCGGGGCGCGCGAGCTCGCGGAGCTGGAGCGGATCTCGCCCGCAGCTATGTCGGGCTACATCGCACGCCTGCAGAAGGCAGGACTGGTCACGCGCATCCCCGACGAGAGCGACCGGCGGCGGCAGGTGCTCGCGCTTACGGACGAGGCCGAGCGAGTGCTCCGCTCGGTCCGGTCGCGCCGCACGGCCTGGCTCGCCGAGCGCCTCGACAAGCTCGAGCCCGACGAGCTCGCGGCCATCGAGGCCGCGCTCGAGCCACTCTCGCGCCTGCTCGAGGGCTCCAAGTGACGCGGCTGCTGAACGCTCGCACCTTCGCCAGTCTGCGGCGTCACCGCAACTACCGGCTCTACTTTCTCGGCCAGGTCATCTCGCTGAGCGGAACCTGGATGCAGAACATCGCGCTCGCCTGGGTCGTCGTCGGCCTGACGCATTCGCCCGTGGCCGTCGGCCTGCTCGCGTTCCTCCGGTTCGCGCCGTTCACGGTTTTCTCCCTGCCGGCCGGCGTCCTGGCCGACCGGTTCGACAACCGCCGGACGATGATGGCGATGCAGGCGGTCTCGATGGTCATCTCCGCCGTGCTCGCCGCGCTCGTCCTGCTGGGACGGCCGGCCCTGTGGGAGATCTACGTGCTCGCGGTGCTTGCCGGCACCGCCGCGGTCTTCGACGCTCCGAACCGGCATGCCCTCACCTTCCAGATGGTGGGCCGCGACGAGTTGCCGAACGCTGTCGCCTTGAACGCCAGCCTCTTCAACGGCTCGCGAGTGATCGGGCCGGCGATCGGCGGCGTCGTGATCGCAGCGGCCGGGGTCGGCGCCTGCTTCGCGGTCAACGCCCTGAGCTTCCTGGCGGTGCTCACCGCGCTCGCCCTCATGCGCAAGCGGGAGCTGTTCCCGCTCGAACGCCGCGAGGCTCCGCGACTCGTGCAGGGAGTGCGACACGGGCTCGGATACGTGTGGCGGACGCCCTCGATCCGCCTCGTCCTGCTGATGACGATGGTGGTCTCGACCGTCGGCTTCAACTTCCATGTCCTCGTCCCCGTTGTCGCCTCGAAGACCCTGCATGTCGGCGCCGAAGTCTTCGGGGCGCTCGGTGCGGCGTTCGGGCTCGGAGCCCTAGCCGGCGCACTCCTCGCCGCGACCTTCGCGCGCGCCAGCTGGAAGGCGCTCGTGCTGGGCTCGGCGGGCTTCAGCGTGACGCTGCTCGCGCTGGCGCCCGAGACGACCGTGTGGCCGATCGCCCTCTTGCTGTTCCTGACCGGCGTGTTCTTCACGACCTGGACGGCAAACAGCCAGTCGATCGTCCAGCTGACTGCACCCGACCACCTGCGCGGCCGGGTGCTGTCGATCTACCTGTTCGCGTTCGGCGGGTTCGCGCCGCTCGGCGGGCTGCTCGCCGGCTGGCTCTCGGACGTTGGAGGGACGCAGCTCGCGTTCTTCGTCGCCGGGATCACCTGCCTGGCGATGACCGCGTACGCCTTCCTGGCATGGCCTCGACAGGCGTCGGAGGAGCGCGCGGAGGAGCTCGACACGCAGCGGCTCGCCGCCTAGGCCGTTACTCGATCGTCCAGGTGTCGCCCGAGCGAAGCAGGCCGGCGAGCTCGCCTTTGCCCGACTTCGCGGTCGCCTCGTCGATCTGCCCTTGCAGGAGCTCGTCGTACATGGGGCGTTCGACGTTGCGGAAGACCCCGATCGGCGCCGCGCCGACCGTGTCCTTCGTCAGCCTACTGAGAGCGAAGGCGACGGAGGGCTCATCCGCGTGGGCGTCGTGGACGAGCAGCTTGTCCTCCTCCGCGTCGGCCACGTCGACGATCTCTGCGGAGCCGTCGGCGCGCAGCCGCACCCCCTTCTCGTGCTCCGCTCCGAACCGGACGCGTTCGCCGTGCTCGAGCCGGATCTGGTTCTCCTTCTCCTCGCGGACAAAGTCGAAGGCGCCGTCGTTGTAGACGTTGCAGTTCTGGTAGACCTCGACGAAGGCGGCGCCCTTGTGCACCGCCGCGGCGCGCAGCACCTCGGTCAGGTGCTTCCGGTCGGTGTCGATCGAGCGCGCGACGAAGGTCGCCTCCGCGCCGAGTGCGACCGAGAGCGGGTTGAACGGGTGGTCGATCGAGCCCATCGGCGTCGATCCGGTGCGTTGCCCGACCGGGCTCGTCGGCGAGTACTGCCCCTTCGTCAGCCCGTACACCTGGTTGTTGAACAACAGGATGGTGATGTTCACGTTGCGGCGAAGGGCGTGGATGAGGTGGTTGCCCCCGATCGAGAGCGCGTCGCCGTCGCCGGTCACGACCCAGACCGAAAGATCCGGCCGCGAGGTGGAGAGGCCGGTCGCGATCGCCGGGGCGCGCCCGTGGATCGAGTGCATCCCGTACGTCTGCATGTAGTACGGGAAGCGCGCAGCGCAGCCGATCCCGGAGATAAAGACGATGCGCTCGCGCGGGATTTCCAGCTCGGGCATGAAGGCCTGGACGGCGGCGAGGATCGCGTAGTCCCCGCAGCCAGGACACCAGCGGACCTCCTGGTCGGTCTTGAAGTCCTTGGCGGTGAGCTGGATCAGCCCGTCGCCGTTCTGCCCGTTCGCGCTCATCACAGCAGCCCCTCGATCGCTTCTGCGAGCTCGCCGGAGGTGAACGGCAGGCCGCGAACTCTGTTGTAGCTGACGGCATCCACGAGGAACTCGGCACGCAGCACCCTCGACAGCTGGCCGAGGTTCATCTCCGGCACCAGCACCTTGTCGTAGCGGCGGAGGACGTCGCTGGTGTTGCGAGGGAGGGGATTCACGTGTGTGAAGTGCGCGTGCGCGACCTTGTGGCCCTCACGGCGAACGCGGCGGACGGCCGCCGCGATCGGCCCGTACGTGCCGCCCCACCCGGCCACCAGCACGTCCGCGTCCTCGTCCCCTTCCACCCCGAGCTCGGGGATGTCGGCGGCGATCCCCGCGACCTTCCGAGCGCGGATACGAACCATGTAGTCGTGGTTGTCGGGGTCGTAGGAGACGTTGCCGGTGCCCTCGGCCTTCTCGAGCCCGCCGATGCGATGCTCGAGGCCGGGTGTGCCGGGAATCGCCCAAGGCCGTGCGAGCGTCTCGGCATCCCGCAGGTAGGGCTGGAACTGACCCTCATGGTTCGGCTGGCCCGCAAAGGGAGTCGAGATGTCGGGAAGGGTCGCCGCATCGGGGATGGCCCACGGCTCGGAGCCGTTGGCGAGGTACGCATCCGAGAGCAGAAAGACCGGCGTTCGGTACTTGAGCGCGATGCGCGCGGCCTCGATGGCCGCGTGGAAGCAGCCACCCGGCGTGGCCGCGGCGACCACGGGGACGGGCGACTCGGCGTGCCGGCCGTAGAGCGCGAGCAGCAGGTCGGCCTGCTCGGGCTTGGTCGGCATTCCGGTGGCGGGGCCGGCGCGCTGGATGTCCAGGATCAGCAGCGGCAGCTCGAGCATGACGGCGAGCCCGATCGTCTCCATCTTCAGGACGACGCCGGGGCCGCTCGAGGTGGACACCCCGAGCGAGCCGCCGAACGAAGCTCCGAGGGCGGCGCCGACGGCCGCGATCTCGTCTTCCGCCTGGAACGTCCGAATTCCGAAGTGCTTGTAGCGGGAGAGCTCCTCCAGGATCCCGGAGGCGGGCGTGATCGGGTACGCGCCGAGGAAGAGCGGCAGCCCGCTCTGCACGCTGGCGGCAACGAGTCCCATGGCGAGGGCCTGGTTCCCCGTCACGTTGCGGTACGTCCCGGGCGGGAGCTTTGCGGGCTTCACCTCGTAGTGCGCAGTGAACGCCTCCGAGGTCTCGCCGAACGCGTAGCCCGCCTGGAACGCGCGGATGTTCGCTTTCGCGATCTCCGGATTGGAGGCGAACTTCTTCTCGAGGAAGCCGACCGTCCCTTCGGTCGGGCGCGTGAACAGCCAGGACATGAGCCCGAGCGCGAACATGTTTTTCGAGCGCTCCGCCTCGCGCTTGGTGACATCGAACTCCTTGAGCGCCTCGATGGTGAGCGAGGTCAGGGGCACCGGGTGCACCTGGTACTCGTCCAACGACCCGTCCTCCAGCGGGCTCGCTGTGTACCCGGCCTTGTCGAGGTTGCGCTCGGTGAACGCGTCGACGTTCACGATCAGCGTCCCGCCGCGCGCGAGATCCTTGATGTTGGTGCGTAGCGCGGCCGGGTTCATCGCAACCAGAACGTGCGGGTTGTCTCCGGGAGTGAGGATGTCGTGGTCGGAGAAGTGGATCTGGAAGCCCGAGACGCCGGGCAACGAACCGGCGGGGGCGCGGATCTCGGCCGGAAAGTCGGGGAGCGTCGAGAGGTCGTTTCCGAGGATGGCCGTCTCGCTCGTGAAGCGCCCGCCGGTCAACTGCATGCCGTCGCCGGAGTCGCCGGCGAAGCGGATCACCACCTGGTCCAGCTGCTCGAGGGGCTTCGCCATCGCTACCCGCCTAGGTATAGCACTAGGATCGCGCCATGGCCTTTGTGATCGACCCGGAGGGCCGCGAGCTGGAGGCGCTGTCCAAGGTGGTCGACTTCGAGGGCCTGCGCGTGCTCGACGT
>Ga0114129_10016987_pt1 | contig 10360 bp, 7 predicted proteins | sample RhiMetdeltSRZDD1_FD_80071 | JGI IMG/M metagenome (GOLD analysis project Ga0114129, IMG submission 80071) | Populus rhizosphere microbial communities from Tennessee, USA - Rhizosphere MetaG P. deltoides SRZDD1 (version 2) (version 2) | ecosystem: Host-associated > Plants > Roots > Rhizosphere >... | reverse complement strand
GAGCCGGCGGCGAGCTGCAGCGTGCCGTCGGGACGGGGCGCGACCCGGAAGATGGCGGGATCGAGCCCGGCTGGCAGGTCCGTGCTATCGACCAGCAGCGGCGGCCAGGTCTCCGCGCAGGTGTCCTCGCAGGTCGGGACGCCGCCGGTGTCGTTCATGAAGCCGTACAGGCTGAAGCCCTCCCCGTTGGCGAGCACCTCGCCCAGCGCCGTCTGGCTGATCTGGACGGCAGCCGCGCTGACGGCGGCGCCCACATCGGCGCCCTCAGGGGCATCGGCGGGGGCCGAGGCCGGTTCGTCGGTGTTGGCGACGCTCTGGGCGTCGTCCGAGCCGTAGCCACCACAGGCGGCGAGGGCCAGGCTGGCAGTGAAGAGGCCGATGAGCAGCTTGGATCGCATGAGAGGGACTCCTTGTCTCGGGTGGGTCTCGGGGGTGGGTCACACGCTGTGGCCGTCCGTTGTCCGCCCACTACGGACCCGCTGCCGGGATCGGTTCGCGAAATCTCCCGTCCGCCGACCGGAGGGACCGCCTGGGGCAAGATGGGCGCCGCATGGCGGAGCCGATCGACGACACCGATCTCGTGGCTCGCTTCGCGGCTGGCGACGAGGCTGCGGTCCGAGCGGTCTACGACCGCTACGCCCGTCCCGTCTTCACGGTGGCGCTGCGCATCCTGGGAGACCGGACCCTGGCCGACGAGGCGGTCCAGCTCACGATGCTCAAGGCTTGGCGGGCCGCCGGCTCCTTCGACCCGTCGCGGGAGCTCGCCCCGTGGCTCTACACGATCGCCCGCCGGGTGGCGATCGACCTCTACCGCCGGGACCGCCGAGCGGACGTCCCCACCGAGCTGGAGGACGACGCGCTCGCGGTGGTCCCTCTGTCCTTCGAGCGGACCTGGGAAGCCTGGGAGGTACGGGCGGCGGTCGACCAGCTGGCCGACGAGGAGCGCGAGGTCGTCCGCCTCGCCCACCTGGTCGGCCTGAGCCACCGGGAGATCGCCGAGCGGTTGGGCGTCCCGGTCGGGACCGTGAAGTCCCGCTCGGCCCGCGCCCACCGCCGGCTGGCCTTCCTGTTGCGGCACGTCGCGGAGACCGTCGAATGATCGGATCGGCGCGAACCAGAATGGTGTCCGGCGACGTACAGCAGGACGACATGACCCTCGACCAGCAGGTCCGGACGACGTGAACGACGACGAGCTCGCGGCATTCCTCGAGAACGGCTCCGATGACGAGCCGGGCGGCACGGTCGCGGCCCGCGAGCTGCGGGACCTGCTGGCCGACGAGACCGTGTGGGACGACCCGTCGCCCGGTGGCGCCGACGCCCTGCTGGCGGCGATCCGAGCCGAACAGGCCGAGCGACCGGAACAGGCACCGCAACGAGAGCGAGCGGATCAAGCCCTGCAGCCGGGGGCGCCGAGCCGACCGCAGGCCGCGCCCACCCCCGCCCATGCCAGGCGGGCGCATCGACCGGCCTGGCGGAGGCCCGCGCTGCTCGCGGCCGCGGCGGTCCTCCTCGTCGTCGCCGGCCTCACGGCTGGCTTCCTCGTCGGCTCGGGCCGCAACGAGGCCGGCGGGCAGGAGTTCGCCATCGCCGGCACCGACCTGGCGCCGGCCGCATCGGCCGTCGCCACCGTCGAGGACCAGCCCTCGGGCGTGCGCATCGAGCTGGACGTCCAGGACCTCGGGCCCGCCGCGCCCGGCACCTACTACCAGGCGTGGGTGAAGGGCCCGGACGGCCTGGTCACCATCGGCACCTTCCACATGCGGGGCGGTGACGACGTCGTCGACCTCTGGGCGGGGGTCGACCTCGAGCGCTATCCGACACTGACCGTCACCCTCCAGCAGGAAGGTGGCGGCCAGGAGTCCTCAGGCCGAGTCGTCCTCAGCGGCGACATCGGTTCCACCTCGCCCTGACCCGGCCCGGGCCGGCAGCGCCGGGAGGTGCGCGACCAACGCCTGGAGCAGCAACGTCTCGTTCGGGTACCGGATCAGCGCCAGGGCCGCCTCGTCGATGCGCTGCAGGGCCTCCACCAAGGGCGCCGGCCGGGCCGCGCCGGGCAGGGCGGCACGGTAGGCACAGGCCAAGGTGGCGAGCCCGAACCGCAGCTCGGCCGCCCGGAACCGCCGGGCCTCCCGACGGTGCCGGGTCTCGAGGTCGCGCCGGGCGCCGGTCCGCAGTCCGAACTGCTCGATCTCCGCGGCGACCCGCGCCGCCTCGGCGGTCTGGCGCTCCTGCAGCGGACCGAGGGCCTCCTCGATCATCGTCTCCAGCTCAGCGACCACCATCGCCGCCTGGTAGCCGGTGCCGTCCAGACGGCTGGGCAGCTCGCTCCAGGCCTTGTGCCGGAGGGACAGGCGGGCGTCGGTGGCCAAGGTCCGGGCCCGCTCCAGATCGCCGCCGGCCGCCTGCGCGGCCTCCTCCGCGGCAGCGGGATCCACACCTTCGGCCGTGAGCCGGTCCACGATCGCCTCGGGCACCAGCGACCGGACGTCCACCCGGACGCACCGGCTGGCGATCGTCACCAGCTCCGGCTCGACCTCCGTCGCGAGCAGCACGAACACCGTGGACGGCGACGGCTCCTCGACCGCCTTGAGCAGGTACCCGGCGGCCTCGTCCTCCATGGCTTCGCAGCCCAGCCCGACCACGACCTTGCGCTCCCCCTCGATCGGCGCCAGCGAGGCGTGCCGCGCCAGCGTCTCGGCGTCGATCCGGCGGAACGTCATGCCCTCCGGGGCCACCACCCGCAGGTCGGGATGCTGCTCGGCCAGGGCCAGGCGGATGTGTCGCTCGGCGTCGGCTCCCGTCGATCCGGCCGCCAGCAGCCGGGCCGCGAAGCCCCGGGCCAGCGCCCGCTTGCCCGCACCGGACGGCCCCACCAGGAGATAGGCATGGACCGGGCTCCGGCTGGCGGCCTCCAGCTGGCGGATCGCATCGTCCTGCCCCACGATGCCCGCCCACACGTCGTCCTGGACCTCAGCAGCGCTCACCGCACCATGATGGCCCCCGCCGCGGCCCACACCCGGCGCCCCCAGTTCAGGACAGGTCCGGCAGGCGCTCGGTGACCGCCGACCACACGGCCTTCTCCACCTCGTCGACGTCCGGCGAGCCGTCGACCACCACCCACCGCTCGGGCTCCGCGGCGGCCAGGGACCGGAAGCCCTCCACGACCCGCCGGTGGAAGTCCACCCCCGCGGCCTCCAACCGGTCGGGCGTGCCGGCCTGCCGGTACGCGGCGACGTCCAGCGGCACGTCGAGCAGGACGATGACGTCAGGCCACAGACCCCCGGTGGCCCACTCCGACAGCGAGCGGACCTCGTCCAGCGGCAGGCCACGCCCGTAGCCCTGGTAGGCCAGCGACGATCCGATGTAGCGGTCGGTCACCACGTGCCGCCCCGCAGCGAGCTCGGGTCGCACGACCTCGGCCACGTGCTGGGCCCGGTCGGCGGCGATGAGCAGCGCCTCGGCCCGGTCGGCGAGGTTCGTGGTGGGATCCAGCAGCACCGCCCGCAGGGCCGCGCCGGCCGGGGTCCCCCCGGGTTCCCGGGTCAGGACGGCCCCGATGCGGTCGGCCAGCCGGGCCGCCTGCGTCGACTTGCCGCAAGCCTCGCCACCTTCGAAGGCGACGAACCACCCCGAGGACGGACGGCCCTCTGCGCTCACGGGCGCCCGTCTCCCAGCGCGGCCGGCTCGCGGCGGCGGGGCGGCAGGACGCGCCCCCGGTGCGGGGTCCGCAGGGAGCGGGCCGCGAGCACCGACGCAAGGAGCACCAGCACCCCCGCCAGCCACAGCGCGAGGCGCACGCCGGGGACGGCGATGTCGATCCCGACCGAGATCTTGCGGTCCACCAGACGATCCGACACCCCGTCGAGCAGGTCGGCCAGCAGGGGCCCGATGGCCATGGAGAACAGCACGCACAGCTTGGCCAGCGTCAGCAGCCCGGCGAACACCCGGCCCCGCACCTCGTCGTCGATGTTCTCGTGGACCAGGGCGAAGCCGAGCACGTAGACGCTGCCGGCGAACACCCCCATCACGAACACGGACAGCGCCGCCAGCGGCAGGGTCCACATGGAGGCCCCGGCCAGCAGCGCCACGCCCGCCCCGAACACCGAGATCACGAAGACCCGGTCCTTCTCCAGCGTGGCCTGGCGGGTCGAGACGCCGATGATCCCCACACCGACGCCGACGCCGAGCGCGGCGACGAACACCCCGAACCCGCTGGCGCCCGCGCCCAGCACGCGCTTCGAGAAGATCTCCCCCAGCGGGATCAGCATCCCGCCGCCGACCAGCCCGGTCGCCAGCCCCACGTTGACCGCCCGCACGACAGGGTTCAGGAAGGCGTAGTGCCACCCCTCCTTGATGTCGGTGAAGACGGCGCCGAGGTCGATGGCCGGCTCGTCGTCGTGGGTATGGATGTGGTGCTTGGGGATCGACAACCGGCTGATGATCCAGGCCGCGACCAGGTAGCAGCCGACGGCAACGAAGAAGGCGACCGCTTCCCGGCTGGTCTTGAGGGCATCGAGGGCGCTGATGGAGCCCAGCCACTGGGACACCTGGGCCAGCAGCGCGAACAGGATGGCCGCCACGGGGAAGGTCCCGTACGCCGCGGCCAGGCCGAGCGAGCTGGCCGACGTCAGCCGCTCGGGTGGCACCAGGTTCGGCACCGCCGCCTCCTTGGCCGGCGCGAACAGCAGCGAGGCCAGCTCGAGGACGAACACCGCGAACACCAGCCCGATGACGCTGTCCACCCAAGGCAGCAGGCACACCACCCCGGCCCGCACGAGGTTGGTGGCCACCATGACCTGCTTGCGGTCCATGCGGTCGATGAGGACGCCGGCGGGTGCGGCGAAGAAGAACCCGGGGAGGATGCGGGCCGCCATGACCAGACCGACCGAGGCCCCGGCAGCGCCGGCACCGATGCGGCTGGCCAGGATCAGTGAGGCCAGGACGTTCAGCCAGTCCCCCATCGACGTGACGGCCTGGGCCAGCCAGAGCCGGAAGAACACGGCCGAACCGAAGACCCGGGTGATGAAGTCGCTGCTCTCGGCGTCGGCATCGATCGGCGCTGCCGCGGTGGTGGAGGCAGGATCGGCTCGGCGGCCGTTGCGGTCGGTGTCCGGCCCACCGACTCCGCCGCGAGCGGCGGTACCGACGCCAGCAGGAGCCGCCGACCCGAGGTCGCCGGGGCGGGCCTCATCCTCCACCCCCGGCGAAGCGTCCGCCCTGTCTCCGTTCCCGTTGCGACGCCACAAGCCGCGCAGCCGGGCGACGAGACCGGACGGATCCTCGACGTCCTGGTCGACCCTCGGGCGACTCCGGAGGTCCGACGCTCGGTGGGGTGTCTGATCCGGGTCGTCCATCAGGTCATGACGGTAGATGCTGACACTTCGTCAGCCGCGTCCCCCGTCCGGTCACGCGTGCACCGGCCCGGCGCCGTTGCCGATCAGGTGCTCTTCTTCTTCCTCGCCGCCGCCTTCTTAGCCGCTGGCGTGCGCTTCGCTGCGGCCTTCTTCGTGGCCTTCGCGGTCTTCGCGGCCGCTTTCCGTGTCCCTCGGGCCCGGCCCCGGGTCGACGGTCCGGCGTCACGCCGGGCCTGGAGCAGCTCGAGCGCTCGCTCCAGGGTGATCTCGTCCACCTTGTCCCCCTCGCGCTCGCGCAAGGAGGCGTTGGTCTCACCGTCGGTCACGTATGGCCCGTAGCGGCCGCTGCGCACGACGATCGGCCGGCCGGTGGCCGAGTCCTCGCCGAGCTCGCGCAACGGGGTCGCCGCCGCAGCCTGGCGACCGCGACGCTTGGGCTCGGCGAAGAGGCGGAGTGCTTCCTCGAGCTGGACGGTGAACAGCTGCTCCTCGTCGGCCAGGCTGCGGCTGTCGTCGCCCTTGCGCAGATAGGGGCCGTAGCGGCCGTTGAGGGCGACGATCTCCGCGCCGCTCTCGGGATCGGTGCCCACCACCCGGGGGAGGCGCAGCAGCCGCAGCGCATCGTCCAGGGTGATGTCCGACGGGGACATGGTCTTGAACAGCGATGCCATCTTCGGCTTCGTGCCCTCGGGCAGCGTGTCGGCATCGCCCAGCTGCACGTAGGGGCCGTACCTCCCGGTCTTCACGTACACCGGCAGGCCGGACTCCCGGTCCGAGCCGATCGGTTCGTCGCCCTTCGGCGCGGCGAGCAGCTCGACGGCCCGCTCGACGGTCAGTTCGTCGGGGGCGATGTCCGCGGGTACCGAGGCGGTGTCCTCGGCCCGCTTGACGTAGGGCCCGTAGCGCCCGTTGCGGACCACCACCAGCTCGCCTTCGGCGTCCTTGCCGATGGGGATGGCGTTCACCGCCGCCGGATCGGCGTTGGCCATGGCCAGGTCGATGAGCGTGGTCAGGCCGACGATGCCGCTCCGGTCAGCGTGAGCGCCACCGTCATCGCCGCCGCCGCCGTCGCCGTCGCGGCCCGCGTGCCCGTCGCCGTCCGACCGGACCCCGACGCCCACACCAGCACTGACGCTCCCGCCATCACCCGAGACCGGCTCGCCGAACCAGAACTCCCGCAGGAAGGGCACCCGGGACCGGACCCCGACGGCGATCTCGTCGAGGTTGTCCTCCATGCGGGCGGTGAAGGAGTAGTCCACCTCGGCGCTGAAGTGGCCCTCCAGCAGGTTCACCACCGCGAACGCCGTCCACGAGGGGATCAGCGCCTGGCCCCGCTTCCACACGTAGCCCCGGTCCTGGATGGTCTGCATGATCGACGCGTAGGTCGAGGGCCGCCCGATGCCCAGCTCCTCCAGCTTCCGAACCAGCGACGCCTCCGTGTACCGCGCCGGGGGTTGGGTGCTGTGGCCCTCGGGCTCGAGGCGCGGCGCCGGCAGCCGGTCGCCGGTGGACAGCGGCGGCAGCAACCGCTCGCGGTCGTCGAGGTCGGCCTCGGGGTCGTCGGATCCCTCGACGTAGACCCGCAGGTACCCGGGGAAGGTGATGGTGCGCCCGGAGGCCGTCCACTCGGTGACCAGGTCCGCCGCGGCTCCGTTGGCGGCGGCGACGGCCGCGCCGGCGGCGGTCCCGGCCAGCGCGGCGACCGGCAGCGGCGCCTCGATCCGCACCGAGACCGACCGCCCGGCGGCGTCGGCCATCTGCGACGCGAGCGTGCGCTTCCAGATCAGCTCGTAGAGCCGGAGGTCGACCGTGCCCAGCTCGGCCTTCAGCTGGTCGGGGGTACGCCACCGGTCGCCGACGGGCCGGATGGCCTCGTGGGCCTCCTGGGCGTTCTTGACCTTGCTGCGATAGACGCGGGGACGGTCCGGCAGGTACGACGATCCGTACAGCTCGGTGATCTGCGCCCGGGCGGCGGTGAGGGCCTCGTCCGACAGGGTCGTCGAGTCGGTCCGCATGTAGGTGATGTAGCCCCGCTCGTAGAGGCCCTGCGCAACGCGCATGACCTCCCGCGAGCTCATGCCCAGCTTGCGGCCGCCCTCCTGCTGCAGGGTCGAGGTGATGAAGGGGGGTTTGGGCGACGAGCGGTAGGGCCGCTCCTCGACAGCGGCAACCGTGAACGGTGCGGTCGCGGTCTCGCCGCCGAGGCCGTCGACCAGAGCGCCCGCCGACGCCTCGTCCAGCGCCACAGCCCCCGCGCGGCTCAGGTGTCCGGTGCTGTTGAAGTCCTTGCCCGAGGCGACCCGGACCTCACCCAGCCTGACCAGACCGGCGGAGAAGGACTGGCCGTTGCCGTTGGCACTGCTCCTCCCCGTGGCCTCGGCCCCCGCGACCGGGAAGCGGGCCTGGACGCCCCAGTAGTCGGCGGCGAGGAAGGCCATGCGCTCGCGCTCGCGCTCGACCACCAACCGGACGGCCGGGCTCTGCACCCGCCCGGCCGACAGCCCGGTCGAGATCTTGCGCCACAGGACCTCCGACACCGGGTAACCGAACAGCCGGTCGACGATCCGCCGGGCCTCCTGCGCGTCGACCAGCCCTTTGTCGATGTCGCGCGACTGATCGACGGCCTGCGAGATGGCCTGGCGGGTGATCTCGTGGAACACCATCCGCCGCATCGGGACCCGCGGCTTGAGGACCTCGGTCAGGTGCCAGGCGATGGCCTCGCCCTCCCGGTCCTCGTCGGTCGCGAGATAGAGGGCATCGACCTTGGCCAGCGCGGCCCGCAGTCGCTTGACGACGTCCTTCTTGTTGTCGGGGACGATGTAGCTCGGCTTGAAGTCGGCCTCGATGTCCACCGCCAGGCCCTTGGGGTCGAGGTCCCGGACCGCGCCGATGGAGGCCTCGACGACGAAGTCGTCGCCCAGGAACCGCCCGATGGTGCGGGCCTTGGCCGGCGACTCGACGATCACGAGCGACGTTGGCATCGGCGGACAGTTGATGGGTAATGGAGCGGCGGAGTCAAGTGTCGGCCAGGGCAGACATCATCGGGTGGTGGTGGTCGGAGAGCGGACGGGAGGGAGGATCGGGGGTGGGGTGGGGGCATCCCCGATGTCGACGAGGTATGCCTACCCGTAGCCTGGGCACGGTGATTCAGGACGAGCGCCGTGAGCGCGACCGTCCGACCGCGCAGTGGCTGGCGCCGCAGGCGGAAGAGCGGAAACACATGCCCCCAGGTGGGGCCGGCGATGTCGTTGGAGGACCGAGGTGAGCAGATCACTGCTCGAAGTGCTGCGTGACGTGACGCTGGACCCGGACGAGCACGCCGCGTTCTCGGCCGATCCGGCCGGCTACCTCGCGCAGTTCGGCTACGAGGACGTGCCGACCGAGCACCTGGCCGAGGCCTTCAGCCTGGTCGCCGACACCCTGCCCGCCGACGTGGCCCAGAACGCGGCGCCGGCCGGCTTCGGGTCCGAGGCGTTCGGGCCGGCCGAGGGCGACCTGGCCGGCGGTGGGCTGGCCGACCCGGGCGGAGCGGAGGGGCCCGGTGGGCTCGACGAGGGTGTCCTCGGCGAGACGACCTTCGGCGACGTGACCAACGACTTCGACGACGACACCGCCGGGGCGGACACCGACCACGACGGCCTCGACGACGCCTTCGAAGCCCGGGACACCGGTGTGGCGGACACCGACCACGACAGCCTCGACGACGCCTACGAAGCGGCCGCCACCAGCCCCGACACCACCGACACCGACCACGACAGCCTCGACGACGCCTACGAAGCCCGGGACACCGGTGTGGCGGACACCGACCACGACGGCCTCGACGACGCCTACGAAGCGGCCGCCACCGGCCTCGACCCCACCACGGACACCGACCACGACGGCCTCGACGACGACTTCGAGACCGCTGCCACCACCCCCACCGACGACGGCCTCGACGACGACGCCCAGTTCGGGTTCGGCGAGGGTTCGGCCGCCGCGGGCGGCGGGGGACCGGCGGTCCCGGCCGCCGATGGCCTCGGCGACCAGATCGACGACCTGGATGACGGTGGCTTCGCCGACCCAGCCGACCCCGGTGTCCCGCAGCTGGACGCCGATGTCGACCCCCCCGACTTCGGGACCGGCGAAGGCGACAGCGGCTACGACGGCCTCGACGACGGTGTGGACGACGGGTTCGGGTTCACCGATACCGACGACGACGACGGCGACATCGACATCGACGACATCGGCGCCTTCTGAGCGCCACCCCGGAGCGGGCCGCACTGGCCCTCGCCCCCGACGATCACCGCCCGCTCGGATCGCCGGGGGCGATCTCGTTCCCGCTCGTTCCCGTGCCGTCCGAGACCGGGCCCGCACCCGGCCTGAGCAGGGATGAAGGCGCCCGGCAGAGGTAGGGCAAACGAGGTACCCTGCGATTGACGGGCGGGTCTCCCGGGGCGGATCTCATCCCCTACGGGTGCTTCCGGTGCAACGGGGCCATCCCCGATGGCGGGCATGACTACTCGTCGTAGCGTGCGATTCATCAGGTCGCCCGACGGGCGGGCGGCGACTCAACAGGAGCTTCGGACACCATGGCGCTTTACGACGTTCTGCTCGGTCTGTTCACAGACAACGAGCAGCAGGAAGAGTTCAACAACGACCCCGAGGGCTACCTCGACAGCCACAACGTCGGCGATGTGACGGCCGTCGACGTACAGCAGGAGATGCAGCGGGTCCTCGCTAACACGCAGGGCAACCAGTCGACTGCGAACCAGGGCGGGTTCGCCGACTTCTCCGGGAGTGGCGTGGTCAACATTCCCCCTCCTCCCCACTACGCGGCCTATCAAGAGTCGCCGGATCATGGCGGGCTGGCGGGAGCCCTCGAGACGATCGACTACTACCAGTCGGTCACGAACGTGACGAATCAGGAGTACAACGACAACGACGTGTCGACCGTGTACGACAACGACACGAACATCGACAACTCGATCAACCAGGACATCACCTCGTTCGGTGGTGACATCAACCAG
>Ga0114129_10016986_pt1 | contig 10360 bp, 8 predicted proteins | sample RhiMetdeltSRZDD1_FD_80071 | JGI IMG/M metagenome (GOLD analysis project Ga0114129, IMG submission 80071) | Populus rhizosphere microbial communities from Tennessee, USA - Rhizosphere MetaG P. deltoides SRZDD1 (version 2) (version 2) | ecosystem: Host-associated > Plants > Roots > Rhizosphere >... | reverse complement strand
GCCGTACGGGTCGGGGCGTCCTGGGCAACAAGCCTGCCTCGGGCACTGCTATTCTCGATGAGCTCGGTGAAGCCCACTGCCGCAGCGGCGACTGGATTCTCTACACCTCGGCGGACAGCGTCTTCCAGGTGGCGGCTCACGAGCAAACCGTCCCGGTCACCGAGCTCTACGCCGCCTGCCGGGTCGCTCGCGCGATCCTGCAACCCCCCCATGGGGTCTCCCGGGTCATCGCGCGTCCATTCACCGGATCGCCGGGGGCCTGGACCCGCACTGCGGGCCGCAAGGACTTCAGTCTTCCGCCTCCGGGCCCCACGCTGCTCGATCATCTGGCGCAAGCGCACGTGCCCCGCGTCGGCGTGGGCAAGGTGGACGATCTTTTTGCGGGACGGAACATCACCAGCATCCACACCCCCACCAATGCCGACGCGTATGCGCTGATCGAAGGCGCTTTGCTCTCCATGCGCCGCGGCCTTTTGCTCGCAAATGTGATCGAGTTCGATCAGACCTGGGGCCACCGGAACGATGTCCCGGGCTTTCATCGCGGGCTGATCGAGTTGGACGCAGTATTGCCGCGGCTGCTGGGGCGAGTGCGCGACGACGACCTCGTTATCTTTACCGCCGATCACGGCAATGATCCGACCACGCCATCCACTGATCACTCGCGCGAGGTCGTTCCGATCCTGGCCGTAGGACCCCAGGTGCGGCCTGTTCCTCTGGGGCGGCGACGGTCCTACGCCGACGTCGGGCAGACCATCGCCGAGTTTCTCGGTGTGGCTCCGCTCGCGGCCGGCGTCTCGTTCCTCGATGAGGTATGGCAGTGACTGATCCGCTGGAGGCGGCCGCTCGGGCCGCCCAGGGGCGCGCGTATGCCCCGTACTCCCACTACTCGGTCGGCGCGGCGCTGGAGGCCGACGACGGCGCGATCTACTCGGGTTGCAACGTGGAGAACGCGTCGTACGGGCTCAGCATCTGCGCCGAGCGCGCGGCCGTGTGCGCCGCGGTAGCGGGTGGCGCGCGCACCTTCCGCCGCGCCGTGGTCGTTTCGGATTCCGATCCGCCGGCCGCGCCGTGCGGCGCGTGTCGGCAGGTGCTCGCCGAGTTCGGCGACTTCGAGCTGGTGGCGGTCGGACCGAAGCGCTCCATTCGGTGGCGCCTGGCTGACCTGCTCCCGGTTGCCTTCTCCCGGGAGCAGCTGGCGTGAGCGGCGCCTTCCGGCGCCGCTGGTGGGCCGCTCTCGCATCTGCCGCTCTCCTGACCGGCTGCTCCGAGCATCTGACGCAGCCGGGACAGTGCCCCGAGCTCTGTCCGGGCGGAATCCCGGAGGGACGGGAAGAGGTTGTCACCGCTCTGAACAACCAGGACAGCACGTTTACCGGCTACACGCAGCGCGCGAGCGGGACAGTGATGCTGGTGGGAAGCGGTGCTCCGACTGCAGCCGACACCAGCTACGCGGTCATCGTCTTCAAGCCAAGACCGGACTCGATCTCGTTCCGGGATACCCTCCGCGCCTACACCGTCGACTCGGTCCGCTTTTCGCTGCTGACCGGCCACGACACCGCCACCCGGAACGTGCGGGTCCAGCTCTACCGGCTGCCTTCCAGACTCAACGCGAACGCACTGACCTTTGCCGGCATAAGCCCCTTCTTCGTGCCGGCCAACCTGATCGGTGGGCAACAGCTGCCGGACACCGCGTTGGGAGATACGGTTCGCATTCTTCTCAAAGGGGCGCAGCTCGACCAGGTGGCGCTGGCGCCGGCAGACGAGGGAATGCTGGTGGTCGGCGTTTCCATCACCGGCGATACGCCGACGGCAGGAAAGATCGGCAACGATCGGGGTGCGCTCCCACCCGAGTTTCTGAGCTACCTGAAGCCTATAGTGGCAAACCCCGCCACAGTGGCGATCACCGAGTTGCCGGCTTTCAATGATTATGTCAGCCGGCAAGTACCCACCGTTGACCCAACCTTGCTCACCGTGGGTGGAGTGCCGTCCTCGCGCGTGCTGATTCGGTTCCCCTGGCCGGCTCGTCTCAGCGACTCGGCCACAATTGTCCGTGCTACGCTGGAGCTGGTGCCTGCACAGCCGACCGAAGGCGTTCGCAATCAGGAGGGGATTCTCAACGTTCAGGGACTCGCCGCCGACTTCGGGGCGAAGTCGCCGGTCGAGCCGACCTCCCTCGGGTCGCTGCTGTTACCCTTCAATACGACCGACACGATTCGAGTCGAAATCGCGAACGTCGTGCGCTTCTGGCAAGGCGGACTCCGTCCGCCTGCAGTGTTCCTGTCGATCGTGCCCGAAGTGGAGACCTACAGCCGTGCAGTGTTCAGGTCGACCCGGTCCGGGGTGTCACCCCAGATCCGGATCAACTTTCTGCCCCGCTTCCCCTTCTCGGAGCCGTAAGTGCGCCGCCTGCTGCTGGTGCTCTTGGCTGTGGGAATGCCGGCGTCGGCCGCCGCTCAGTCGTCCCAGTTCGGGGTTCGGGGGCTGGGCATTCCGGGGCGGCAGCAATCGGTTCGGGCCCTGGGGACCGGCGGCGCGTTCTCAATGTTCGATCCCCAGTCGACCGTGAGCCCGAGCTCCGTGGCATATCTCCAAGGGATGACGGCGACCTTTACCGTGATGAGCGACTATCGTGATGCGACCAATCCCGCGGGCACGACGTCGCTCCGCGATACCCATTTCCCTCAGTTTGCCATCGGCGGTCCAATCTCGCACACCAAACTGACTGCAAACTTCAGCTATTCCAACTACACCACGCGGGACTACAGTCTGGTGTTTCCCGCAACGGTGATCCTCCGGGGAGTTCCGGTACAGGTCAGCGATACGATTGAATCGCGCGGGGGAATCAACGATCTGGGCCTCACAACGGTGTTTCGTTTCAGCGCCCGCTGGGCTGTCGGCGCAGCCGCGCACATCATCACGGGCAGCAACCGCCTCGATATCAGTCGGGTCTTCAGCGATACGAATTACCTTCCCGCCCGCCAGCGTGCGGAGCTGTCGTTCTCGGGCTTCGGGGTGTCGATTGGCGTGCTGGGCCAGCTCAGCCGCACTCTCACTATCACCGCCATGGCGCGAAGCGACGGACACGTAAGCATTCAGGAAGACTCACTGCCGATCCGCGCAAATGTGGACCTCCCGATCAGTGTGGGCGGTGGGATACTCTGGCGGCCGACTGCAAAGCTGCAGATGGCCGGTCAGGTTCTGGCGAGCAACTGGTCCGGTGCCAACGACGACATCGTGGCAGCTGGTGGAGTTGGTGCCAACAACACGATTCAGGCCGCAGCCGGCCTGGAGTTCACGTCGAATCGGCGCCGGCCGGGGCGCTATCCTCTTCGGCTTGGTTTCCATTGGGGCAAACTACCGTTCCCCCTCACGCCGGGTGCCGAGGTCAAGGAGTACGGCATCAGCGGCGGGTCGGGCTACAGCTTTGCCGCCGACCGAGCCGCCCTCGATTTTTCCGTCGAGCGGGTCTGGCGCGAGCAGGGCGATCCATACAATGAACAGGCCTGGCTGGTTTCGGTGGGTGTGACCGTACGGCCTTAGGACCCGCTGACCGGCTCGGCGGCCAGCGCTATCTTTAGTCTCCGATGTCCAAACGCCTCTATCTCGAGACCTACGGCTGCCAGATGAACGTGGCCGACTCCGAGCTAATGCTTGGCATCCTCGGTCGCGCCGGGTACGATCGCACCGACCACCCTGCCGATGCGGACGTCGTCCTCATCAATACCTGCGCGGTGCGCGACAACGCCGAACAGCGGGTAATCGGCCGGGTGGGCGAGCTGCAACGGCACCGGCGGCCGGGCTGCGTTTTTGGTGTCGTAGGTTGCATGGCCCAGCGGCTGGGCCCCCGGCTCCTGGAGCAGTCGGGGCAGGTGGATCTTGTGATCGGGCCCGACAGCTATCGCAACCTTCCCCACCTGCTCGGCCTTGCGGCCGGCGGCCAGCGGGTGAGCGATGTCGAGTTTCGTTCGTGGGAACACTACGAGGACGTTCCCGCGGTGCGTGAACCGGGCCCCAGGGCGTTCGTGACGGTTCAACGCGGCTGCGATTACAAGTGCACCTTCTGCATCGTTCCGTACACACGGGGACCCGAGCGCAGCCGTAGGCTCGAGGATGTCGTGGCCGAAGTGCGCGCGCTGGCAGAGCAGGGCGTCACGGAGGTCACCCTGCTGGGACAGACGGTCAACAGCTACCATGACGGCACGCACGATTTTGCCGATCTGCTGGGCGCGGTTGGAATGGTGGACGGGATTGCGCGGCTTCGCTTCACCAGTCCGTATCCCACCGATTTCACCGACCGGGTCATCGAAGCCATGGCGGTAACTCCGGCCGTATGCGAGCACGTCCACCTCCCGGTGCAGAGCGGCTCCAATGCCGTGCTCCGGCGGATGCTGCGGCGCTACAGCCGGGAGCAATACCTCGGCGTCGTGGCGAATCTCCGGCGGGCAGTGCCCGGCATGACGGTTACCACGGACATCATCGTCGCCTTTCCGGGTGAGACCGATGCCGACTTCGCGGCAACCTTGAGCCTTGTCCCTGAAGCCGGCTTCGACGATGCGTACACCTTCCGGTATTCGCCCCGCGAGGCCACGCCGGCGGTGCGGCTCAAGGATCCCGTTTCCGATGAAGTTGCCTCGGACCGGCTGGGGCAACTGATCGAGGTGGTGCGCACCAACACCCGCCGCCGTAACATTGCTCGCGTCGGGGAATCGCACGAGGTACTCGTGGAGCGACCCGCTCGACGCGGCGGGATGATGCTGGGTCGCACCCGCGGAAATCTGCTGGTCCTGCTCGATCTGCCCGAATCCGCCATTGGTGAGTATCACATGGTTCAGCTGACCGGAACTACGGGGTCCACGTTCACCGGACGCGCTCTTGCGCGGGAGCTTGCCGTTCTATGATCCGGAATCTGTCTGAAGACCACGTGCTCCAGGCGTACGACTCCCTCCGCCAACACTTCCCGGATTTTTGCGGCTGTGATGTCTGCCGGGAAGACGTCCTGGTATTCACGCTCAACCGGGTGGCGCCGAGATACGTGGCCTCGCTGGAAGGGTCCGTGCTCACCGAGGTCAACCTCGAGAAGGAGCAGAGCCGCGCTCCGATCGACGTCGCGATGATGGAAGGCTTTCGCAAAGTGACTCTCGCGCCGCGTTGCGCTGCGAGAGGGACACCACGGCGGCGGTGACCGGGCGACGACCACTTTTGCTTCTGGCTGCATTCGGGGCCGGTCTCGCGACCGGCCTCGCGCGTTTTCAGGCCCCTGTGCAGGTCGCCGTGGTGCTAAGCGCGGCGGGTCTGGCTTGTCTTGGCGCGACGCTTCTGGCTGGATCCGACACCGCGCGAATCTGCTTCGGTGCGACCCTGCTCGGCGCGCTGCACGGCAGCGTGGCGAGAATACACGATTCGAACGGCTGTGCGTCGCGATTACCTGAAGTCACGGTTCGCATGGCGCTACGGCTTATGGAACCTGTGGACAGCCTGGGTGGCCGAGCGCTCGTGCGGCCTCTTCGCGCACCGTGCAGCGGCGACGTCACAGCTCGATGGCCGCTGGGTCAACCGGCCCAGGGCGGAACAGAGTTCCGCGTCGAGGCCCGCTGGGTCCCGCAGCCGCACTGGACGGGACGTGGGGCTGGAACGCTGGTCATCACCCACGCGACAGCAACCCGGAACGATCCCGATATCGCGGATCGGCTGCGCAATGCCACGACGTGGGCCATTCAGCGCTTGTATGGCGCGAGAGCGCCCATCGTCGAAGCACTCATCGTTGGGCGTCGCACCGACCTGGATCCGGCCATGCGGGACGCCTTTGCTTATTCCGGGTTGGTGCACCTGTTGTCGATCTCAGGATTTCATGTCGGGCTGATCGCGGCGTGGGTGGTGCTGATTGCTCGCCTGTTCCGACTTCCTCCGGTGCGTTCGCTGGCACTCGCCGCCCTCGTGGCTGCGGGATATGTCGCCCTCCTCGGCTGGCAGGCGCCGGCCACCCGGGCGGCAGCTCTTGCAGCAACCCTCGCGTGGTGCCGAGCCCGACAGCGGAATGTGCAGGCCGATCCCCTGCTTGCGGCTACCTGCCTCGCGGTTTTGCTGGCGGATCCCTGGGCGATTACTGACCTCGGCGGCTGGCTGTCAGCAGCGGCACTGTGGGGAGCGACGACGTGCACACGATGGAGCGATCGAGTGCTCAGTAGCAGGATGGGCTGGCGCTGTCTCAGCTCTTCCATCGGTGCCACGCTCGCTACGGCACCGCTTACAGCGGGGGTCCTGGGCACCGTCGCAATGGTGGGCATCGGGCTCAACTTCGCGGCGATTCCCATTGCGGCGGTCGCAGTCCCCGGAGTGTTTGCCAGCCTGGTCGCCTTTCCAGTCTGGCCCAGCTTGGCGGGTTCACTCGCTGCAGGATCGGGACTCGCGTTGCACGGGCTCGAGCTGCTGGCCCGGGTTGGTGCGGCCGTTCCCGGGGGCCATCTCGTCATGGAGCCCGGCATCGAAGCCGCGGCTCCCTGGATCGGCGTCCTGATCGTCCTTCTCTGTGGCATGAGAGGACGGACCACGCTGGCTGAGGGTGGCCGCCGGTGGGCGTGGGCCGTCGTGGTCGCACTCTGGGTCCCGCTTGGCAGCAGCTGGCTTGATCGCGCGCCTGACGAGGGCGGCGTCCTCGCGTTACATTTTCTCAACGTGGGGCAGGGGGACGGCGCCGTCCTTCGCACGCCTCACGGCCGCTTCGTGGTGATCGATGCGGGCCCCAGGACGGATCGCGGGGATGCGGGGCAGCGGGTCGTGGTGCCGTTCCTCGCCCGACAGGGGGCGCCGGCCGTCTCGGCGTTGATTATCTCCCACGCCCACGCCGACCACGTCGGCGGCGCGCCTGCCGTCCTCGATCGGTTTCGCACCGGCATAGTGATCGAGCCGGGCAGGCCGTTCGCAGATCCCGCCTATTATCGCTTTCTCGACGAAGTGGCTGCGGACGGCGTGCCTTGGCATCCCGGTGTGCCGGGCGATCGATTCGACCTCGACGGCATCTCGTTCAGCCTGCTGCATCCGGATCGTACCTGGCGCGGACTGGGCGACGATCTGAACGAAGACTCGGTGATTCTGCTGGTCGAATATGGCGGGTTCCGTGCTCTGTTCCCCGGTGATGCCGGCCTGCTGGCCGAGGCGTGGCTCGAGGGCCGGGTTGGGCACATCTCGCTGCTCAAGATCGGCCATCACGGAAGCCGCGGCGCCACCGGCAACGATTGGCTCGACGAGCTGGTGCCGCGGGTTGCGGTAATCTCGGTTGGCCGCAACAACTACGGTCACCCATCGCCGCAAACCTTGGCCAGGCTGGCGGCGCACCGGGTCGATCTGTGGCGAACTGATCGGGATGGGCAGGTGGATGTGACGACGGACGGAGAGACGATGACGGTAAGAAGTAGAGGCCGGACGGAGACGCTTGAACTACGTAAACGGTGAACGGTAAACGGTAAACGGGAAGTCCGTCACACTACGAAACTCCCGTTCACTGTTCACCGTTCGCGCTTTTCCTGAACGGAGACTAGCCGTGATACCTAACCCCACATCCGTCACCACCATCGAGGCCTTCATTCTCGAGCAGGAGAGCCGGTATCCGGAAGCGACCGGCGAGCTCTCCAATCTCCTCTACGACGTGGCACTCGCGGCCAAGATCATCGCGGCCGCGATTCGGCGGGCGGGGCTGGTCAACATTCTCGGTAGCGTCGGACATCGGAACGTGCAGGGTGAAGAACAGCAGAAGCTCGATGTCTTTGCCAACGAGACCATCAAGAATTGCCTGAAGAACACCGGCCGGGTCTGTGTAATGGCGTCGGAGGAAGACGAAGACATCATTCCGATCCCGCCCGAATTCCCGCTGGGCAAATACGCTGTCCTTTTCGACCCGCTCGACGGGTCTTCGAACATCGACGTGAACGCGGCGGTCGGCACCATCTTCAGCATCTACCGCCGCGTCAGCCTGGATGTGCGGGGGACCGTGAGCGATGTGCTCCAGCCGGGTTGCAAGCAGGTCGCCGCAGGTTACGTGATGTACGGCTCGAGCACCATGCTGGTGTACACCACGGGCGAAGGCGCCCACGGGTTTACCCTCGATCCCACCATCGGTGAATTCCTGCTCTCTCACCCCCGAATCATCACGCCCAGGGTCGGGACGTACTACAGTGTGAATGAATCCAACTTCGGACGTTGGGATCGGGGCTTTCAAACCGCCGTCCGGGGACTCAAGGGCGACATGCCGGACGTCATGAAAGCCAAGAACTGTCGCTACGCCGGTTCCCTTGTTGCCGATTTCCACCGCAATCTCATCGCCGGAGGCATCTTCCTCTATCCCGGCGATACCAAGAACCCCAACGGCAAGCTCCGGCTCCTGTACGAAGCGAGCCCCATGGCTTTCATCGCGGAGCAGGCCGAAGGGTCCGCGACCGACGGCGTGAACCGGATCCTCGACGTCATGCCGGACACCCTTCACCAACGCACGCCGCTCGTCATCGGGTCCCGGGAAGATGTTGGCTTCGTTGCCGACACGTTGCGCCGAGCAGCCTCGGCCCCTCAGCCGGTCTCGACCTCCGCCCTGTGAAGCAGGTTTACGGCCCCGGGGACTGGACCGGGAAGCCGGAGCACGATCTGGGTGAGCCGGGAGCGTACCCGTTCACCCGCGGTGTCTACTCCTCGATGTATACCAGCCGGCTCTGGACCATGCGGCAGTACGCCGGCTTCGGCACCGCGGAGGAGACTAACGAGCGCTTCCGGAAACTGCTTGCCGCGGGTCAGATGGGACTCTCGGTGGCGTTCGATCTCCCCACCCAGATGGGCTACGACTCCGATCATCCCATGGCTGCCGGGGAGGTGGGCCGGGTAGGGGTGGCGATCGATACGGTGGAAGACCTCGCCACTCTTTTCCGCGAAATCCCTCTCGATCGAGTTTCCAGCTCGATGACGATCAATGCCACCGCCGCGATCCTTCTCGCCATGTACATCGTTGTCGGCGAGGAACAGGGCGTGCCGCGCAGCAAGCTCACCGGGACGGTGCAGAACGACGTGCTCAAGGAGTACGTCGCCCGCGGCACCTACATCTACCCGGCCAAGCCCTCGCTTCGACTGGTGGCCGACATCTTCCGCTTCGTGGCCGATGAGAAGCTCAGCTTCAATCCGATTTCCATCAGCGGCTACCATATGCGGGAAGCCGGCGCCACCGCCGTGCAGGAAGTCGGGTTCACCCTGGCCAACGCCCTCGAGTACGTGAAGGTGGCAGTCGCGGCGGGCCTCGATGTCAATGCGTTCGGCCCCCGGCTCTCCTTCTTTTTTGCCAGCCACAACGACGTGTTCGAGGAAGCCGCCAAGTTCCGGGCCGCGAGAAGGCTGTGGGCTCGCCTGGTCCGCGAGCGTTTCGGTGCGGACGATGCAACCTGCCGGCTTCGGTTCCACACCCAGACCGGAGGCGTGACGCTGCAGGCCCAGCAGCCGATGAATAACGTGGTTCGAGTGGCCTACCAGGCGCTGGCTGCCGTGCTGGGCGGCACCCAATCGCTTCACACCAACGGATACGACGAAGCTCTGGCTCTTCCCACCGAAGAGTCGGCCACCCTGGCGCTACGGACTCAGCAGGTCCTGGGCTATGAGAGCGGAGTTGCCCGCGTGGTGGATCCGCTCGCAGGAAGCTGGTACGTCGAAGCCTTGACCGACGAGATCGAGCAGGAAGCGCGTGCCTTGGTCGAGCAAGTGGATGAGCTCGGTGGAGCCGCAGCGGCAATCGAGAGGGGTTTCCTCCAGGAAACGATCGCCCGGAGCGCGTACGCTCTGCAGCGGGCTCAGGAGTCCGGCGAGATGACCGTCGTTGGAGTGAATCGCTTCACCGATGATTCGGCGCCACCCGCCATCGCCACGCCCAATTTTCCACAGTTGGAACAGCGGCAACGAGCGCGCCTGGCGGCAGTGAAAGCAAAGCGCGATCGTCTCGCAGCGGACAGCGCCCTGTCCGCGGTGGGCCGCGCGGCCCGATCCGACGAGCCGCTGATGCCGACCATCATCGCGGCGGTCCGCGCTCGGGCGACGCTGGGAGAGATCAGCGATGCGCTGCGGCAGGCGTGGGGAGTCTACCGTCCACCTGTCTGAGCGACTTTCTCTCGGTCACGCCATCAAGGCGCCCCGCTGCGCCCCCCATCCAAATGCACCGTGAGGAGCATATCGCTCGCTTCCGGCGCTTCGACATCGTGCGGCATGTCCGGTTCGAGCACCAGCAGGTGACCGGTGCCAAGCTCGTGAGTGGTAGCGGGGGTGGTGACCTTCAGACGGCCGGACAGGACCTGGATGCTCACCAGACCGGGCGCTTGATGCTTGGGCAGCGTTCCGCCTC
>Ga0114129_10016985_pt1 | contig 10360 bp, 8 predicted proteins | sample RhiMetdeltSRZDD1_FD_80071 | JGI IMG/M metagenome (GOLD analysis project Ga0114129, IMG submission 80071) | Populus rhizosphere microbial communities from Tennessee, USA - Rhizosphere MetaG P. deltoides SRZDD1 (version 2) (version 2) | ecosystem: Host-associated > Plants > Roots > Rhizosphere >... | reverse complement strand
GTGACTGATCAGTGTCTTGTAACGTGTGGTCGTCGCTTGCATCCAGTTCGCCAGGTGGCCGCCGTAACTCGCGCCTGCCGCGGCCTGTCGCGATCCATCGACGAATGGATACAGCCGAATCGCTTCGTCGGCCGCTTCGTTGATCTCGTTACCCGGGCCTTTCAGCGGATCCAACTGGATGCTTTGTGCGAACGCTTCGCCGAATCCTGTCGAACCTGAATAGTTCGTCATCAACACGACGTAGCCGGGTCGCGTCAGCATGAAGTAGTTCCAGCGCAGGCCCCAGTTGTCGCGCCACATGCTGTGTGGACCACCGTGCATCAGCACAAGCAGCGGGTACTTCTTCCGCTCGTCGAAGTTGGGAGGCAGCGCGATCATGTTGTGAATGCGTTTGCCCGCCTTGCTGGTGAACCAGAAGTGACGAACCGGTTGCCAATCGATCTTCGCGACCTGGTCGGCGTTGAAGGTGGTGAGCGGCTGGTGCGTCTTCGAATTGAGATCGAGTCGAAATATTTCCGGGGGATTGATCGCGCTTTCCCAGCTTGCGATGAGAATCGTCGAGGCTGCTTTCGATGGGATTCTCAGGTTGGTGTAGACGCCGCGCGTCATGTCCATTGCGCGCGTGACGTCGCCGCCGTCCGCGGGCATCGTGTAGAGCTTTTCGTTGCCGGCTTCTTCGGCGGTCAGGTAGATCGAGCGGCTGTCGGGCGAGAAAGCGAAGCTGCCGACTGAGCGATCGAATTTCGCGGTCAGGTTTGTGGGTTCGCCGACGTTGGGCCACGAGAACTTCACCAGTCGCTCGAGATGGTAAGGCTTGTTATCGGTTTCGAGTTCCGCGCCGGCGTAGAGCGCTTTGCCGTCGGGGCGAAACGTTGGGCGGCTAAAACCGTCTGCGCTGGTAGTCAGACGCATCGGCTCGCCGCCGGTTGCTGAGATTTTGAAGAGCGACGTGTTCGTCTGCGCGTAAGCTGCGCGATCGCGGTTGGTGGTGGCGACGAAGACGATGGCGTCGCCTTGCGGTGTCCAGACGGCGTCGAGCTCTTCGCCGGAATCAGTGACGCGTCCGGCAAAGCCGCGTTCGCTCACCAGCTTCGTTCCGGCGAGCAGGTCCTTCGCTTTCGCGCCGGGTTGCGCGTCCTGGACGAAGAGATGGGCGTGCATGTCGTCGAGCCAACGGTCCCAGTTTCGGATCGGGAAGCTGTCGTAAACGCGCACGCGATACTTTTGCGCTTTACGTTCGGCGGCGATCTTTTTGTTGGCGTCGTCGTCGGCTGCGCCGGGATAGACAGAGCTGACAAACGCGAGCGCCTTGCCGTCGGGGCGCCATTGCGGGGAGCGCGCGCCGGTCGAAAGCGAAGTCACGCGGACCGCCTCGCCGCCGTTGGCGATGTCCAATATGTATATCTGGCTTGCTTCGTCACCTTCGCGTCTGGCGGAGAAAGCGATCTGCCTGCTGTCGGGGCTCCAGGCGACGCCGCTCTCGCCGCCTTTGCTGAACGTCAGTCTTCGCGGTTTGGCGTTTCCGTCGGTCGAGACGATCCACAGATCGGAGACCTGATCCTTTTCGTCATACGCGGGCTCGACGAGCGAAAACACGACCCACTTTCCATCAGGGCTCGGCGACGGCACCCCGACGCGCTTCAACATCCACATCGTCTCGTGCGTCAGCGGAACCTTCTGTGCGGCGGCCGGCAGCGCCGCGCTCAAAAGCACAACAAACGTAAAGACAATCGACGATACTCTGACGGAGCTCTTAATGAACATGGAAATCCTCCCGCGAAGCTGATGGTTGGCGGACAAATAATATCCGTGTTCTCTCTAAACTTCCATCAAGTCTTTGCCGACGACGATTCGGCCTTTGAAGTGGGTGCGGATGTCCGCGGTCCATTGATCGTCGGTGATGGAGGGATCGTCGCCGGGGACGAAGTGGGACAAGACGAGGGTTTTGACGTTCGCCTGGGCCGCGATTTTGCCGACGTCTTCAGGCAGAGTGTGAGAAGCCATCAGGTGTTCGCGCAGGCGCTTTGCATTCGGCAGTTGCCTGATCAGTCTCTCGATGCCGGGAAGATACATGACTTCGTGTACTAAAACATCGGCGTCCTTCGCGAACGCAACGAGCTCCGGCGCGTACGCAGTGTCACCTGAAATCACGACCGATCGATCGCGGGCGTCGAAACGGTAGGCATACGCCTCGTTGATCGGCGGATGCCGGACGCGACAAGCGCTCACTTTCACGTCGTCATTCGCCAACACCACTCCCGGCCTGGTGACGTCGTGAGTGGTGATCAGGTTCCGCGGGTCCGAACGGCCTTCGTCGACCATGCGCGTGTCGATATCAAACTTGAGATAGTTGAAGAAGTCGCGCGCCATCTCTTTCAATCCCGGCGGCCCATACGCGTCGATGCGCGCAGGCACGCCGGTGATCCACGCGTTGTACAGCAGCGGTCCGAACTCGAGATTGTGATCGGAGTGATGATGAGTGACGAACACGTAGCGGACCTGGCTCGGCGCAATTCCGGCGCTGACGAGTTGCCTTGTTGCTCCATAACCGCAGTCGACAAGATATGGAACGTCGTTGATCACGATCAGCGTGGAAGGATTACTACGGCCCGATCGACCAACGCTTGGACCACCCTTCGTCCCCAACAACACGACACGCGTCGGCTTCTTTTGTTGACCAAATCCAATACGACCGACGAACGAATGGGCAACAGCAAAACTTGCCGCGGCGGTAAGAAACTGTCGACGAGTGGGCAGCATCGAAAGGGCGAGAATTAAGGGTTAGTAGACGGTCCGGTTGGTCCGCTTAGCTTGCCGGAGTTCTCCGGCGAGAGCAGCCGCGCGATCAAGAGGTGCATTCGGTCGAAGTCGATCGGTTTGGTCAGGTAACCGGACACGCCCGCGTCGTAAGCCGCCCGCTGAAAACCCTCCGTGCCAAACGCCGTGATCGCAATCACCGGCACTTCTCGCAACGCGTCGTTTTCAAGTATCCGGCGCGTGGCGCCCAATCCATCCAGCGTCGGCAAATTGATGTCCATCAAAATGAGGTTCGGCAGCATCTGCGTTGCGACCGTAACCGCGTCTTCGCCGTTGCCCGCTGTGACCACGCGATAACCCTGCTGCTGAAGATCGAGGCTGATCATCGCGACGTTATCGGCCGAATCGTCGACCACGAGGATCAAAAACTTCGGCTCGCTCGGCTTGTCCTCCCGCGAGATCCGATTGGAACTGAATGTGGGAAGCCCCGAGGTTGCTAGCGGGTCTTTCATATGCCGGCAATTATATGCTAAGTACACTCCTGACACATTGTCGCAGCCATCATGGACGCTAAATTTCATCCTGCAATCAAGGCAATCAAGTCAGACGACCTGGAGACTTTGAAATCCCTCGTCACCGCCGATCCATCTATCGCTACGTCGCGGTCGTCGACGAGTCATCCGACGCTGCTTCAGTGCTTAGTGTTGGAAGGCAAAGGCCAGCCTCATCACGATCAGATGGTGCAGCTCCTGATCGATGCCGGCGCTGACCTGGATGGACCACTCGTCGCAGCAGCCAGCATCGACAACAGGCGCGCCGCCGAGTTGCTGCTCGATCACGGAGCGGCGATTGACGGCTCTGGCGGTTGGTCTCCGCTGGAAGAAGCCTTGTACTGGCACAGCAAGGACGTACTCGCGTTGCTCGTTGAACGCGGCGCCGCGGTGCGAAACCTGCGCATGGCGGCGGGGCTTGGCCGCACCGATCTCATCAAAGACTTCTTCAATAGCGACGGCACTCTCAAACCCGAAGCGGGAAACATAAACTGGCCCTGGGGCGACGTCGAGACGATCGCAGCCTCGAACCACGACGACGCAGGCAAGCAATCACTCGGCTCGCGCGTCAAAGCCTGGTCGCAGGACCAACAGGCAATCGTGAACAACGCCTTCGTCTACGCCTGCATGCACGGCCACGTCGACGCCGCCAAACTGCTCCTCGACCACGGCGCGCAGATCAACGCGATTCCGGGCGGCTTCGACTACGCCGGCACCGGCCTGCACTATGCTGCTCTCAACGGCTATCGCGCGATGGTCGAATTCCTTCTCGTGAACGGCGCCGATAAAAACATCAAAGACACCAAAACCGATTCCCCCGCCGCCAACTGGGCCGACTACGGCGGCCACCCCGAAATCCGCGACTTATTAAGAGGATAAACATGGCCCATCACCTCGGCGTCGTTCTGTGCCTGTTGCTGTTCACGTTCGCAACCCCATTCATCGCCAACGCAAAACCGGAGAAACCGTGGCGCGCCGTGCATCTGCTCGACTACAACTCGGACAGCGCGCTGGATGCGCTCGGGCAGAACCTCGAGACGCTCGCGAAGCAGGGAATCAACGTCGTCATTCTCGAGGTCGATTACAACTTCGCGTTCAAGTCGCATCCTGAGCTGCGACGCGGAACGGATCCGATCACTCGCGACGGCGCGCGGCGTTTCGCTGCACTGTGCAAGAAGCTCGGCATCCGTTTGATTCCGCAGTTCCAGTCGCTGGGCCACCAGTCGTGGAAGGCGGAGACGTTTCCGCTGCTCACCGTCTATCCGAAATTCGATCTCACGCCGGGCGCGTTTCCCAACAACGACGGTATCTATACCCGCGAGTGGGATCCGTTGAACCCGAAAGTCTGGCGCATCGTCTTCAAATTGATGGACGAGATCATCGACGCTTTCCGCGCCGACGCGTTTCACGCCGGCATGGACGAAGTCTTCCTGCTTGGCTCGGAAAAGTCACCATCGACGAAAGGCAAAGATCCGGGCGTGCTCTTTGCAAACGCCGTCAAGGAGATCCACAGCCATCTCGTGCGGAAACGACGGGTGGAAATGCTGATGTGGGGCGATCGGCTGATCGACGCCGCGAAGTACGACTACGGCGAGTGGGAAGCAGCGAAGAACGGTACCGCCACAGCCGTCGACATGATTCCGAAAGACATCATCATCTGCGACTGGCACTACGAAGTCAGAGACAGCTACCCGTCGATCCCGATGTTCGTCGAGAAAGGCTTTCGCGTCCTGCCGGCGGGCTGGAAGAATGTCGACGCCACGAAGACGCTGATCAATCACAGCCGCTCGCACAACAGTCCAAAACTACTCGGTTACCTGTTCACCACGTGGGGCGTGAAGAAAGACGAACTGCTCGTGTTCCCGCCGCTTGTCGAAGGTTTGAAGCTGCTGCAAAACAATAAGTGAACACGGATAAACGGGTCATTCGTAGCGCAAGGCGATCAAAGGATCGGTCTTCGCCGCGCGCCGCGCCGGGATGTAACAAGCCAGGAAAGCCGCCAGCGACAACAGTAACGAGATCACGATGAAAGTAATCGGGTCCGTCGTGCTGGTATTGAATAACAGACCGTGCATGAGTCTTGTAAGCGCGATCGCGCCGCCGACGCCAACCGCCACGCCGATGATAGTCAACTTCATTCCGCGCCCGACGATCAGCTTGAACACGTCTCGCGCCGTCGCGCCCAACGCCATGCGCACGCCGATCTCGTGCGTTCGCGTCTGAACCAGAAACGCCATCACGCCGTAGATTCCGATCATCGCCAGCACCAGCGCGCCACCCGCGAAGACCGCAAACAACATGGCGTACAACCGCGGCTGCCAGATCGATTCGGCCACCACCTGGTCCATCGTCGCGATCTCGCTCACCGGTTGATCCGGATCGAGCTGGGCCACTTCTCGACGGATCGCGCCGACGACGTCCTGCGGATTCAACGAGCTCGTCCGCGCCACCAGCGTCAATCCGTTTGTCGGAACTTGCTGATGCGGCAGATAAACGCTCTTTCTCGTGTCTTCCTGCACGCGTTGATGGCGAACGGTGCCGACTACGCCGACGATCGTGTGCCACGGTTCGTTGTCTTCCGGCGGCCCGAACCGTATGCGCTTTCCGACTGCGCTTTCGTTGGGCCAGTACTCGCGCGCGAGTCGCTCGTCAATGATCGTGACGGGCGGCGCGCCTTCGACGTCCGCGTCCGTGAAGTCGCGGCCGGAAAGCAGAGCTATTCCCATCGTGCGAAAGTAACCGGGCGTGACGACCGTATGTTGAATCATCGGCGCCTGTCCGACTGACAGCACCGGAAAACCCTCGACCGTCAGACTTCGTCCCCAGCCGCCACCGCTCAATGGCAACGTTGCAGTGGCGCTGGCTGCTTGTACGCCTGGCACTGCGCGCACGCGTTGAGTTAACTGTTTGAAGAAAGTTGCGGATTGTGCAGACTCGCGATACTTCGCGCGCGGCAGGGCCACTCCTGCGGTTATGACGTTCTTCGTGTCGACGCCGATGTTCACATGCCGCAAGTGAAGGAAACTGCGGATCATCAATCCTGCGCCCGCGAGCAACACGAGCGACAGCGCAATCTCCGTCACGACCAGCAGGCTCCGCGAGCGTGCACGCAAGCCGATGCTGCCGCGTCCGCCTTCTTTGAGCGTGTCGTTGAGATCGACGCGCGAGGTCTGGAACGCAGGCACCGCGCCGAAGATCAGTCCGGTCAACACCGTGATTCCAAGAGTGAATCCGAGGACGCGCAGATCGACTCCGAAGTTCATCCAGAACGGAAGCTCGATCGGAATGGCGGTGAGTAAAAGCCGCAGCGCCCATAGCGAAAGAACGAACCCGAGCGCGCCGCCTATGACCGCGAGCAACAGGCTCTCGACCATGACCTGGCGCACGATGCGCCATCGGCTCGCGCCCAACGCAGCGCGCAACGCAAACTCTTTCTGTCTCGCCGTCGCGCGCGCGAGCATCAGGTTCGCGACGTTCACGCACGCCACTAACAATACGAAACCGACGACGCCGAGCAGAATCAGCAATGCTTCGCGATAGTCGCCCGTCAGCGTCTCGTGCAGACTCGTGACTCTGACGCCGAGGCCTTCGTTTGTAACCGGGTTCTGCTGTTCGATACGCGCGGCGATGTTGTGCATCTCAGCCTGCGCCGCGGCGAACGTCACGCCGTCTTTCAAACGCGCGATTCCGTCCAATCCGTGATCGGTGCGCGTAAACATCTGCGGCGTCAACGCCAGCGGCACCCAAAGCTCGGCGACGTCCGGAAACCTGAAACCGCGCGGCATTACGCCGACGACAGTTCGCGGACGATTACCGAGCACGATCTTCTGTCCGATGACGTTCGGATCGCCGCCGAAGGTCCTTTGCCACAGATCGTGACCGAGTATCACGACCGCGTCCTGCTCGGGCCGATCTTCATCAGCGGTAAAGGTGCGTCCGAGTTGCGGTGAGACACGCAGGATTTCGAAGAGACCGTGTGAAATGCGGCTGCTGCGAATCTCGACCGGTTCGCCGGCGCCGGTCAACGCAACCCTGCCGGTGCCGAAGTAGACGGCGACGTCTTCGAAGACGGTGTTTTGCTCACGCCAGTCGAGAAAGTTTGGATACGAGACGCTCATCGAGTCGATGCCGCGTTTGAGCGCGGTTTCGTCGAGCACGGCGAGTCGATCGGATTGCGGGTAGGGAAGCGGGCGGAGCAGAATGCCGTTCGCAAAACTGAAGATCGCAGTGTTGGCGCCGATGCCGAGTGCGAGCGTGAGAATGACGACGGTCGTGAAAGCGTAACCCTTGACGAGCACGCGCACGCTGTAAGAGACGTCACGAATTGTGTTCTCGAGCAGCGTGACGCCGCGAGCGTCACGGCATTCTTCCTTCGACTGGTCCACCGCGCCGAACGCTTTCAACGCAGCAAAGCGCGCGTCTTCGGGAGACATGCCGTTGCGGATGTTTTGTTCGATGTCTTTTTGGAGATGGAAGCGCAGCTCGTCGTCAAGCTGGTCTTCCAGTTCTTTTCTGCGGGTCAGTGCGCGCCAGCGACGTAACAAGTTTCTTAAGTTCACCGGAGAAGACCTCACGCATCTCGTAGAATCAGATCGACGGCGCCTGAGAAGCGCTCCCACTCTTTGCGTTGCGTTTCGAGTTGTTTGCGGCCGCGGGTGGTGAGGCCGTAGAACTTGGCCTTGCGATTATTGTCGGACGGCCGCCAGACGGCGGAGATCAGGCCGCGTGCTTCGAGCCGGTGGAGTGCGGGATAGAGTGCGCCGGGAGTAACGGTGAGCACTTCACCGGAGACGAGCTGGATGCGCTGCATGAGGTCCCAGCCGTTGAAACTGCCGGAGCTGAGCAGTCGCAGGATCAGTAGTTCGAGTGTGCCTTGTTTGAACAGGTCAGCCGTTTGCTTCTTCATCACGCTCCTATTGTCGGTCGATAGGAGCGGAGTCTACGCCGGCATCCTATCGGCTGTCAATAGGAGTTAGCGGGGCGAATTTTTTCATTGATTCCTTCGGACGGGCTAAACTATTTTTTGTTTGGGAGGGCCACCTTGCGAATCAAATACCTAATCCTTTTCATGCTCGTCGTCGCGTTGCAGCTTTCGTGTGGTGTTAAGAAAGGCAAGGAGAATGCGGAGCGAGCGGTCGAGAAGTTTCATAGCCAGTTGAATGCAGGGCAGTTTCAGCAGATCTACAGTGAATCAGACGAGGCGTTTCGGAAGGCCGTTACGGAAGAGCAGGCGCTGCAACTGTTCGACGCGGTTCACCGTAAGCTCGGCACTGTGCAACAAGCAAAGCTGACCGGTTGGCACGTGAATGCCACGACGGGAGGAACGGCGGTTACGCTTGGCTACGACGTCGACTTCAGTGAAGGAAAGGGAACTGAGCAGTTCGTGTATCACGTGAGCGGCGACAAGGCGCTGCTCTTTAATTACAACGTCAACTCACCGCTCTTGATCACAAAGTAATCCGTGTTCTTCCTAAGTTAGACGCATAGGAGAGAACACGGATTACGTGCCGAATCAGTGATGGTGATGTTGAGCGGAATTACCCTTCGCGGGCGCCGCCGGCCCATGACTTCCAGCCACTTCTATGACCGTGCGCATCCACGGATGAATGCAGCATTGAAAGCGGCTAACGCCGACCGGAAGATCCGAACTGCCGGCAACTGGTCCTTCCTGAACACTGCCTGCCGGAATGAAAACGATTGACGCAAAGTTGAGGCACTCGGGCGCCGGAACCGGATTGCCGGAGATGCCGTTAAGTTCGTTTACGAATCCGCCGCCAAAGGCGGCGACAGGTGTAAAGGTGTGAACCTCGCCGCCGCGATTCTCAATCAAAGTCGGGCGTCCGACGTTGAGATGCGCCTGGCTCGGTTGGTTTCGCCATTTGTGAGCGTCTTGAGTTTCCTCGAGCTCCTCGATGAACTCTTGAAACGTCGTGTGACCGTTGCCGATGCACCCGCCGGGTACTCCGGCAAAGGTGACAGGATCACAGTCGTCGTACATTCGAAACTTCTTTTCGCCCTCGATCGCGCCCGCGCCGGCAGTGAGACTCAGCAAGGCGATAGCTGCAAAGCCCACCAGGATCGCGGTGCGAAAACTGAACTTGCGTTTCACGGGATAACCTCCTTGACTTGCGCGCCGGCTCGCATTCAATTCGGGGCACGAGGCGGCGGAGACTGCTGGAACGTGAGAAAGCGTGGAAGGATATACACCTCGCCGCAAATGTTTGTCAATTCATATTAATGTGGCTTTGTACGTTTTACGGTAACGTTCTTTAGCGCAGTTTAAACGCAGCCATCTCTTCGGCGTTGCGAACCAGCAGCATGTCGCCGACGACGACCGGATGGTTCCACGTCTTTCCATGCATCGCCGTAAACTTCGCGAGCTCCGTGAACTGATCGGTCGCCGCTGACACCAGCGCCAGCTCGCCTTCTTCAGAGAGCACGAGCAGCAGGTCTTGATCCGGCAAAAGGACGAGCTGCCCGTTGCCGTAACGGCCGCCTTTCCATTTGCGTTGTCCGTCGCGGAGATCGATGCACGAGAGGATGCGCCCGTCGAAGCCGAAGGCGTGTCCTTTGTGAATGACGAAGTCGTTGAAGTAAGGCTTCAGACCGTTTGAGGTCCAACGCTCTTCGACTGTCCATCCGCCGGCGTTCTGCGCAACGGCGAGACGCCGCGCGCCTGCTTCCTGGCTGGTGACGAGGACGCTGCCGTCGGGCGTGATTGCCGGTTGGACGATCGTGTTTGCGGACCATTGGTGTTGCCAGAGTTGCTTGCCGTCCGCGGGTGAGACGCTGGTGACGCGTCCATCGCTCGTCAGCAGAACTTGCGCGACGCCGTTGAGTGTGACGAGATGCGGCGAGCTGTAACTTCCGCCGGCCTTTGGACCAAGCCAGCGTCGATTGCCTGTCGCCGTTTCGTAAGCGGCGAGTTGACCCGCGGCGGCGATGATCACGACGTCGTCGATGATCAGCGGCGAGCTCGAGAAGCCCCAGAATGGGACCTTCGTGTTCGTGTCCTCGGCGACGTTTCGCGACCAGATGACTGCGCCGTTGCG
>Ga0114129_10016983_pt1 | contig 10361 bp, 8 predicted proteins | sample RhiMetdeltSRZDD1_FD_80071 | JGI IMG/M metagenome (GOLD analysis project Ga0114129, IMG submission 80071) | Populus rhizosphere microbial communities from Tennessee, USA - Rhizosphere MetaG P. deltoides SRZDD1 (version 2) (version 2) | ecosystem: Host-associated > Plants > Roots > Rhizosphere >... | reverse complement strand
GACCCGGAGCAGTTTTCAAATGACGGGTCTTTGAAATGATGGACAAAAGTAATAAAGAGAAAATGAAAAGAGCTTGATTTATTTTTTTATATAAGTAGATATTTATTGTCTTTAGCGTGAAAAAGTATTTGAATACGGGAAGTAAAAAGAGTGATGTGATCAGTCAATCATGAAATTATCTAAGGATGGGTAAATACTAATCATCGTTAGTAGCTCTAGAAAGAAATTCTTTATAATAAATGAAATTTACTCTTCTTCTGCTATTCTTTTAAGTTTTACAGTGGATACAGGTGCTACAATAAGCGGAAATTTTTCAACTGTTACCGTGGAAAGATCAAGCCCAAATCCTTTTTCCTCTGACAAACTAATTTCCTTAAGCCAGAAATAAAATTTCATTACCACTCTTTCCCAGAAAGGAAGTTCATTATCCTGGCTTAAATATTTCTCCATTACAATAAATTGAAAGTCGCCAACAGTATTACTGCGTTCGAGACTTTCATAGCGGCTGTAAATATTTACTTCTTTATTTGCAACCAGGTCTTCAACTACTTTCCTAAACATCAAATTAATTCTTGGCTGTACTCTGAAACCAAGCCTGAATTCAATTCGGATTATATCATTAGGTATTATATGATCTACCTTATATTCACTTGTATAAGGATCATCCAATGTGTCCACATGTACCAGCCAGTATATATCGGCACGTTTTGGTTTTTTATTTAAAATAGAATAAATGACCTTATGCTCAATTTCTTTAGGATTGTTTGCGCTGGTCATGTAAACAAGATGCGTAGCATATTTAGGCACCGATCTGTCGTTGCTCAATTCCTGGATCTTTGGAATATAATGTTCAAGCCTTACAAATTCCACATAACGGTTTTTGATTTTCCTGGCCCTGTACCATACATACATTGTTATAAATAAAACACCGCCGATAATAAATGAAACATAGCCTCCGTGAGTGAATTTATTCAGGTTGGCTGCAAGAAATGATAATTCTACAGTAAGGTAAACAGCCAGGTAAAGTATGATCCATTGTCGTGGTGCCCTTTGGGTAAATAAATAATAAGAGAACAGTGTTGTATTCATCAGCATACCAAAATTTATGGTGAGCCCATAGGCAGCCTCCATGTTTTGTGCTTTTTGGAAATACAAGACAACACCGCAACAACCTAAAAACAATAACATATTTACAGCGGGAATAAACAGCTGCCCTTTTTCTTCGGTTGGATAGTTGATCTTAAGCTTTGACCAAAGATTCAATCGCATGGCTTCGCTGATAAGAGTGAACGAGCCGGAGATCAATGCCTGGCTGGCGACAATCGTAGCAGCTGTGGCGATGATAATTCCAATTAATCTAAATCCCTCCGGCATGATAGAATAAAAAGGATTTGTATTTGGATCAATTGCAGAACCGGTATGATTAAGCAGCCAGGCGCCTTGTCCAAGATAATTAAGTATAAGACTCGATTTTACAAATATCCATGACATACGGATATTACCTCTTCCGCAATGACCAAGATCACTATACAATGCCTCAGCACCTGTCGTACAAAGAAAAACGGCACCAAGGATCCAAAAGCCATTTGGATACTGAGTAAGCAGCTTAATTGCATAATAGGGATTGAATGCTTTAAAAACTCTAACGTCATCTAATATGTGGCTAAGTCCAAGTATAGCAAGCATGGTAAACCATACCAGCATTACCGGTCCAAAAAAACGGCCAATAGCAGAAGTGCCAAATTGTTGTAAGAAAAATAGGATAACAAGAATAAAAAGAACAATGCCCACGATCGTCCATTGCCCGATATCACTAAATAATTCTATTTGTCTTAGACCTTCAATAGCTGAAGTAACAGAGATCGGTGGCGTGATAATTCCTTCCGATAAAACAGCTGCGCCACCCATCATAGCCGGTATTACTGCCCATTTGCCATGTCGGCGCACTAATGCAAATAAAGAGAACATGCCGCCTTCACCATTATTATCTGCCTTTAAGGTTAAAATGACATACTTGATAGTTGTTTGCAACGTGAGTGTCCAGATAATACAGGATAATCCTCCAAGGATCAGCTCTTCAGAGATCACCTTTCCTTTTATAATGGCACTAAATACATATAGTGGGGACGTACCAATGTCTCCATATATGATTCCGATTGCAACAATCAAACCAGCGAGAGTAACTCTATTGGTGGGAATTCTCACGAATTTTTTCTTTTAGCCGTACAGATAACGTGTACGGATTAATCTTCAAAGGTATAAGTAAAAAGAAATAAATCAAATGGGAAAAGTTTTGGATAACATGCGGCCTGTTTTTTGCAAAATATTATTCGTTGCCGGGCAATTATTTTTTCATTCATGTAAAAAATTAAAAAACAGCATCTTTATCATTTCATATGAATAGAATTGCACAACAACCTGTAACTTTAAACAGTAAAAAATGACTTCTATGAATTCCATATGCCGGCTTGCCTTCTTGATTTTTTTAACGGCTTTATTCAATTCTTTAAGTGCCCAGCGCATACTTATTTCTGAGCCTGACAGGGATGATTCACGCCGATTGAATTTTGAGATCATTGGAAAAATGGGAAACAATTATTTGATTTATAAAAATGTTCGTTCCGATAATTTCATATGCCTGTATGACAACGAAATGAAACTTATTCAAAAAACAAAACATGAATACCTTCCCGATGAAAGACTGATCAATGTTGATTTTTTTCCCTACCAGGATTTTATTTACATGATCTATCAATACCAGAAAAGAAATGTTGTGCATTGCGCTGTTGTAAAGCTCGATGGCATGGGAAAGAAGATATCCGATCCATTAGAACTGGATACAGCCGCGATCGGTGGTTCCATTAATAATAAGATATATACAACCATATCAAGTGAAGACAAACAAAAGATCATCATTTTCAAAATCAACAGCAAGAACAGGGATAAGTTTGTCATTACTACCAAATTATTTAACGACAAGCTTGAGCTGCAAAAAAAGGACATTCTTGTCATACCTATGGATGACAGAAATGATTATCTCGGTGAATTTGCCCTTGACAATGAAGGCAATCTTGTCTTTTCAAAATTTTACAGAACATCCAATGAAAATATTTCAAAAGCCTATATAGTTATCAAAAGAGCAATGCAGGATAGCTTTTCATATTATCAGCTCAATCTTGAAAAAATGTACCTTGATGAGCTCAGGGTAAAAGTAGATAATACCAACCAACGTTACCTGCTGAGTGCTTTTTATCACAACCAAAAACGTGGTACTATCGAAGGCCTGTATTTTTTGGCGATGGATAGAAATTCATGGCAACCTGAGCTCGAGAAATCTTTTGTGTTTTCTGAAGATCTAAGGCAGGAAGCGAGAGGGGAATCAAGTGTGAAAACGGCTTTTGATGATTATTTTATAAGAAACATTATTATTAAAAAAGATGGGGGTTTTCTCATAGATGCTGAAGCCTATTATGCGAGGTCAAAGTTTACAAGTTGGAATCGTTATGATTATTTGTATGGCTCGCCTTTCTTATATCCTTACGATTATTATTTTTATTCTCCCTATTATTCCAGCTGGTGGTGGCGGCGAAACCTGGGCAGCAGCAACCAGGCGATGAGATACCATGCGGACAATGTTGCTATCTTTTCTTTCAGTAATAAAGGTGATCTTGAATGGAGCAATGTAATTCGAAAAGACCAGTTTGATGATGAGTCGGATGATCGTATATCTTACAATGTTATGAATACCGGCGGGCAATTGCACTTTCTTTTTAACCTGCAGGAAAAAAGAAATCTTTTGCTAAACGATTTTTCGCTAACACCTGATGGAAAAGTGAACCGGAACCCTACTCTGAAAGGGCTTGACAAGGGACATGAATTTTTACCCAAGTATGGAAAACAACTTAGTGCCCGCCAGTTTATTGTACCTTGTTTTTATCGTAATTTTATTTGTTTTGCCAAAATCGATTTTAACTAAATAGCGATCCCGATAGTTATCGGGATGATAACTCACCACTAACAATCCATTATCTGTGATCGGCCTATTTAAACAAAAAACACCTGCTAATATCATATTCCTGTTTGTGATGGGCATTCTTATAAAACTGCCTCTTTTCACAAACCCGCTGGCGCCTCCCAATGTGAATGAAAGCGATGCTGTACTTTATCGCGAAGTGGTGCTTTTTCTAAAATCAGCTGGTAAGAATGATGGATTACTTTTTGCGTTCATCACCTATTTCTTTCTATTTACGCAAGCCCTGCAGCTAAATAGCCTGATCAATAAAAACAGGATGATGCAGCGGGTGAACTTTTTACCTGCCACTGCTTATCTTGTTATTACATCGCTAATACCTGAATGGAATCATTTTTCTGCTCCACTGATAGTAAATACATTAGTGTTGCTGATCTTTTCCGGGCTATTTACTATTTCAAATCAATATAGCATCAAGGCAACAGTTTTTAATATCGGTGTTGCTGTCGGTATAGGATCATTTATTTTTTTTCCATCGATCATTTTATTTTTCTGGCTCATTTTTGCATTAATGGTAATGCGAAGTATACGGTTGAATGAATGGCTGATTTGCTTGCTTGGCGTTACAATGCCCTATTATTTTTATGCGGCTTATCTGTTCTTTTCAGATACCTGGTCATGGGAACATTTATTTCAACCCGTGAATGTTGCATTGCCTGCACCGGGTCAATCTTTATGGCTGGCAATAGGAAGCATTTTACTTATCGTTCCTTTTCTTATCGGGGGATATTATGTGCAGGAAAACTTAAGAAAGATGCTGATCCAGGTAAGGAAAAACTGGAGCCTTATGCTGATCTATCTTTTATTTGCGCTTTTTATTCCATTTTTAAATAATACAGCAGAGGGTTTTGAAAACTGGATACTGATCATAGTTCCATTTGCCGCTTTCCATGCCTGTACTTATTTATATCCTCCACAGCGATGGATACCCGCGGTTATTTTCTGGTTGTCAATAATTTTTATTTTGATCTATCAATATGGTGGCCCGGGATGGGGATAGAACTTTTGATTTACGATTCCGGAACTTAGATTATCCAGAAATGTGAGTAGTTTTTTACAAATCCGCAATCTAAAATCTGAAATCTGAAATATCTTTACAGCTTAATTCAAATTGACAATATGAAATTTGGTGTAGTTGTTTTTCCGGGTTCTAATTGTGACAGGGACATGCACGATGCATTGAAGTATGATATGGGACAGGAAGTGATCATGCTTTGGCATAAAGACAAAGACCTTAGCATGTTTAATACAGAAGATTGCATCATTTTACCGGGCGGATTTTCTTATGGTGATTATTTACGTTGCGGCGCCATTGCCCGCTTTAGCCCAATGATGCAGAGTGTAATTGATTTTGCAAATGCGGGTGGAAAGGTGTTTGGTGTGTGCAATGGCTTCCAGATCTTATGTGAATCTCATCTTTTACCCGGAGCATTACTTCGTAATGGACATCAGCAATTTGCCTGCAAAAATGTTTTTCTTACCAATGATAGCGGGAAAGTTTTTAAGATACCAATTGCACATGGTGAAGGCAGATATTATGCAGATGAGAAAACGCTTGATCAATTGGAAAGGAGCGGACAGGTGATATTCTATTATTGTGACGAGAAGGGTAAGATAAAACCATCTGCAAACCCCAATGCGGCTATTAGAAATATTGCTGGCATCTGTAATGCAAACAGGAATGTTTTTGGCATGATGCCCCATCCGGAAAGGGCTACTTCAGAAATACTGGGTAACACAGACGGCCGGGAAATTCTTAAAAACCTGTTAATGAGTGAGGTTTTAGTGGGCTAGACAGTATTCCCGCATATAAATTCCTGTTATTCGTCAAATTTCTTACAAACACTACGCTTTTCTTTTGCAATATTTGTGGTAGAATTTTAGCAAAAGGATAAAACGATTATCACGATTTTTGCATCTCTAAAAGAAATAGTATGAAGACCATTTTACTTAGTACGTTTTTGTTTGCGACAATGGCCGTTTCAGCACAAAATCCGGTGAGCTGGACATTCACGTCAAAAAAACTGGCAGATAATTCTTATGAAATATACATGACAGCCACGATTGACAAAGGATGGCATCTGTATTCACAAACACAACCTGAGGACGCTGTTGCCGGGCCAACAGTTTTTACTATAACAAGCAACCCCTTAATTGAACTTGTAGGAAAAATAAAAGAGATTGGCAAAATGCAGAAATTTCATGATAAAGAATTGGATCTTTCCGCCAACCAATATTCCGAAAAAGTAGAGTTTGTACAAACGATAAAATTAAAAGGCAAAGTAAAAACAAGTTTTAACGGAAGTGTCGAGTATCAAACATGTGATGATAAAAAATGCCTGCCTCCGAAAACAGTGAATTTTAAAGTAGCATTGGATTAAGGATGAAATAACTTTTTTGATATAAGACGAGTTCCTCTTGTGAACTCGTTTATTTTTTAAAATACTGCTATGCAGGCAACGGTTATAAGAATTATAATTTGCTTCTTTACAATTTTTCTTTCAACAGAAACTTTTTCTCAGGATGCCTCTGTATACAAATGGAGTTACACGAGCAAAAAAACCGGCGAAGGAAAATACGATATCATCTTTTTAACCACAGGAGTACAAGGCTGGCAATTGTATGCGCCCAACCAGAAGTTCAATGGTGTTAAAACAGTAGAGCTGAGTTTTGCTGATTCAAGCATCAGTTTTGAAAACACTTTTGTTGACAAAGGAGTATCAAAATCTTTTGTAAGCCCGATTTTTGAAAAAACGACAGTAAAAGTTTATGAAGGGCAAACAGAATGGAAAACTTCAATTATTATTAATAATGACACGATTCCTGCCGAAATACAAGGTAAGCTTACTTACTTTTATGGTAAGGATGATGAATTCACCCCTGATCTTCCGTTGTCATTTCATATTCCATTGGAAGGAGGTATCGGTTCAACGATACGAATTAAAATTCCCACAATTGATATTAACAACCCGATAAGTGATTGTGGCGATGAAGGCACAAAGAATAAAAGCATTCTTACCATTTTTCTTTTGGGATTGCTCGGAGGCTTTATAGCATTACTTACTCCCTGTGTTTTTCCCATGATACCTTTAACAGTTACTTTTTTCACTACAAAAGCGAGTAAAAAAGTAGCAGGGATTGGTAATGCACTTTTGTATGGTTTTTTTATTTTCCTCATCTATGTTTTGCTTACTATTCCATTTCATATTGCGGGAGAAACAAATCCTGAGATTTTTAATAATATCTCCACCAATGTTCTTCTTAATATTATTTTCTTTCTCATATTTATAGTTTTTGCTTTGTCGTTTTTTGGCTTATTTGAATTGACGCTTCCAAGCGGCATTGTTAATAAGGCTCATTCCAAATCAGGTATAAGCACCTGGGCTGGTATTTTTTTTATGGCATTGACACTTGCCATCGTTTCTTTTTCCTGTACAGGCCCCATTCTTGGTACATTACTTACCGGCGTTGCAGACCAGGGTGCATGGCCGTTGACTGCGGGGGCCGCAGGTTTTGGTATTGCCTTAGGATTGCCATTTGCCTTATTTGCGATGTTTCCCCATTGGATCCAGTCAATACCAAAATCAGGCGGATGGCTGAAAGATGTAAAGGTTGTTTTAGGATTTATCGAGGTGGCATTAGCCATTAAATTTTTTGCCAATGCGGATAATGTGAAGCAATGGGGAATATTGAAAAGAGAAATTTTTATCGGTCTCTGGATCATTATAGGTATTTGCATTGTTCTTTATCTTCTCAGGTTGCTTAAGATCGGGCATAGTTCGCATGCAAAGAAATTCTCTAAAGTAAGAATGGGTTTTATCATACTTTTTGCGGCGTTTACTCTTTACCTGTTGCCGGGAATCACTAATACAAAACTGGCAAGACTATCTTTTATAAGCGGTTTTCCTCCACCTTATTGCTATAGCATCTATCAAAGCCCGGTCAATTGCGATCAGCCCTTGCTCGACTATGAAGAAGCTGTTCAATTAGCAAAACAAAAAAACAAACCTATATTGATCGATTTTACCGGTTGGGCCTGTGTTAATTGCCGCAGAATGGAAGAAAACGTATGGACAAAAAGTTATGTAGAAAAACTAATGAAGAATGAATTTATCCTTGTTTCCTTGTATGTGGACGAAAGAAGAAGATTGCCTGCTACGCAACAAATTGTTTATGAAACAAAAAACGGGACACAAAAATCAATAGTGACAGTAGGAGATAAGTGGACAACTTTTCAAACAGAAAACTTTGACGCTACGTCACAACCTCAATATGCAATTGTAAGCCCGGAAGAGAAACTACTTGCCAAAACAAAATTTTATACTCCCAATGCAAAGGAATTTGAGATCTGGCTTCAATGCGGTTTAGAGGCTTACAGGAAAAATAAAAAGTAAAAAATTAAAAAACCCTTCTTGGTCAAGAAGGGTTTAATTAGGTGTCATTCTGTAAAACCTGTCAGTTTATGGCAAGGTGAAAATTCACTTTATCTGATGGGAAAGACAGAATGACAAGGGCTTGGGTTTTTTATAAGGCAATTTGTTTTTGCATCATCAGTTTGCGGAGGTTGATAAGACCATAGCGCATACGACCTAAGGCAGTATTAATGCTGCAGTTTGTCATCGATGCAATTTCTTTAAAGCTCATATCTGCATAATGACGAAGGATAATCACTTCACGCTGATCTTCTGGAAGTCTGTCAAGCATTTCACGAACACGGTCGTGGCTTTGACGCTTCATCATTGTAGTTTCCGCACTGTCCTCTGAGAAGTTGATCACTTCAAAGATGTCTTTATCATCACCGTTCTTAATTGTAGGTGTTCTTTTCACCTTACGGAAATGATCGACACAGAGATTATGGGCAATACGCATAGCCCAGGGAAGAAATTTACCTTCTTCGGTATATCTTCCGCTACGCATTGTATCAATAATGCGGATAAAAACATCCTGGAAGATATCTTCAGCAAGGTATTTGTCCTTTACTAAAAATAAAATGGATGTATAAAGCTTGTCCTTGTGGCGCAGCACAAGAATTTCCAAGGCTTCAGTGTTCCCTTCAACAAATAGTTGAATGAGGTCGTTGTCAGTTTTTTTTGCAAAGGCTTTCATAAACGGTTTTTGGGTGGTTATGGACATTGGGTTTTGGTTTTTCAGTTAATAATAAAAATAGGGAATGATCAATAAAACAATCAGTGTAGAAGTATTACATCAATAGGCGAGAAATTTTTTTTTGGTTGCCGAATAGGATATTGTTTGATCGGACAATAAAATTAAGTGAAAAAATACATTCGGCAAGTACCAGAAACCGAATGTCGAATCTTTTTTTGAAATGAAATGTTAATGATTGTACTGATTTCTAATGAGTCAGCTTAAATTTGTGCCCCTTGATGCAAACAACCAAATCGAAAAAGTCCGATACAGATCGGGTGAAAATACCCGGCGCCGATGTTATTTTTATTCACGGTGCCAGGGTGCATAATTTGAAAAATGTCTCAGTTGAGATTCCGAGAAACAAACTGATCGTTGTTACTGGAGTGTCTGGCTCTGGAAAATCCTCTCTTACTATTGATACGTTATATGCAGAAGGACAGCGTCGTTATGCAGAAAGTCTTAGCGCCTATGCCCGGCAGTTCCTGAATAGGATGAATAAGCCTGATGTCGATTATATAAAAGGTTTGTGCCCCGCTATTGCCATAGAACAAAAAGTTATAACACGAACGCCAAGAAGCACAGTTGGCAGTATGACGGAGATATATGATTATCTCCGGTTATTATATGCTCGTGTCGGCAGAACGATTTCACCAGTTTCCGGCAGGCAGGTAAAAAAAGATGATGTAAAAGATGTGCTGGAAGCAATTTCAAAACTTAATGAAGGAGATAAGGTCTTTATCTTAATTGCATTAAAGCAACATAAGAACAGGGATGTCAGGGAAGAGTTAAATATTCTTGTTCAAAAAGGATTTTCGCGAATATACAGTCGGGCGTCAGGAGTTAAGAGTTCAGAGTCTGGAGAGATTATCAGGATCGAAGACGTGCTAAATTTTTCTGATAAAGAGCTAAAACAAAAACTCACCACTCACCAATCACAACCCACAACCTTCGTTTTGATTGACCGGATCGTTGTAAAAGTATTTGATGAGGACGATATTCATCGTTTATCAGATTCAATTGGTACAGCTTTTTATGAAGGCGAAGGAGATGTTCATATCGAGGCACAAGAAGACAGGAGTCCGGAGTCCGGAGTCCGGAATAAAGAGTCAAAAGAAAATAGCCCGACTCTGAACTCCGAACTAAAGACTCCAAACTCAAAACTCCTTCATTTCAATAATCGTTT
>Ga0114129_10016982_pt1 | contig 10361 bp, 10 predicted proteins | sample RhiMetdeltSRZDD1_FD_80071 | JGI IMG/M metagenome (GOLD analysis project Ga0114129, IMG submission 80071) | Populus rhizosphere microbial communities from Tennessee, USA - Rhizosphere MetaG P. deltoides SRZDD1 (version 2) (version 2) | ecosystem: Host-associated > Plants > Roots > Rhizosphere >... | reverse complement strand
TGATTCTGCTGGCGCCATTTTCAACGGACGAGGAGCTGGACGGTGCTGAATGGATCGAAGCTGTGGAAACAGCATCGATCGACGAATCGGTGCGCCTGGCCTTGAGAGAGCTTGAGCGTGTGGGTCTGTTGGTATCCCGTAAGTTCGTGCTGCCGGGAGGAGGGTATCTGAATGTCGACTGAACCGAGGCTTTCCAACGCGGAGACCTTGAAGCGCAATAGCCGGCATCTCCGAGGCACGATCGCCGACGAACTAGGCAGTGGCCTGCCCTACTTCTCGAAGCCGGCGACTGGCCTCTTGAAATTTCACGGCATCTACCAGCAGGACGATCGCGACCTGCGTAAGCAGCAGCCCGAGCGTGTGTTCAGTGCGATGGTCCGGGTGGGAATTCCGGGAGGGCGGCTGAATGCGGAGCAGTACCTGGAGCTGGACCGGTTAGCCGATGAAGTGGGCGATGGCACGCTCCGCATTACGTCGCGTCAGGCTCTTCAGTACCATGGCGTCGGCAAGCGTTCCTTGCCAGAACTCATTTCGCGATTGCTAACCATCGATCTCACCACTCTGGCCGCGTGCGGTGATGTGGTCCGAAATGTTGTGTATTGCGCGGCGCCTCTTGTCTCAGCCGACCGACAGGACATGATGCGTTACGTGCTGGAGCTTTCGCGTGAGCTGAAGCCGCGTACCCAGGCGTACTTCGAAATCTGGCTCAATGGCGAACGAGCGGCCAGCCTGGAAGAGGAAGACGATCCCTTGTATGGAGACACGTACCTGCCACGCAAGTTCAAAATCGGCTTCGCTCACGAGGGCGAGAACACGACCGATATCTATAGCCACGACCTCGGCTTCGTCGCTCACTTCGGTGGCGGTGTGCTCGACGGTTTCACAGTACTTGCCGGTGGAAGTCTTGGGCAAAGCAACGGTGTCAGCGCCACCCACCCGCGCCTAGCGGACGCGATCGGATTCGTGCGTCCCGCTCGACTGGCGGCGACTGCAAAGGCGATGGTTTCGATTCACCGAGATTTCGGCAACCGTGAGAACCGCAAACTGGCTCGCTTGAAGTACGTCATCGAGGCCTGGGGAGTGGAACGGTTCCGACAAGAGTTGGAGTCCCGGCTTGGAGAGGCACTGGAGCCACCGCGCCCGCTGGCGTGGCATCGCGCGGATGATTACTTGGGTTGGCATCCGCAAGGCGACGGGAGATGGTTTTACGGCGTGCGAGTCTTGAGTGGACGTATCAAGGATTTCGGGCAGCAGCGGATTCGCTCCGGTCTGCGCGAACTGATCGAACGGTTGCGCCCCGAGGTACGATTCACGGCCCAGCAGAATCTCCTCTTGGCCGGCATCGCGGCGGAACATCGGGTTATCGTTGACCGCCTCCTGCGCGCTCACGGCATCATCGCTGCGGCCGATCTGCCTCCTGTATTGCGTCAATCGATGGCGTGCCCGGCATTGCCCACGTGCGGCCAAGCCATCACCGAAAGCGAACGCGTATGGCCGCAGCTCGCCCGGCAGATTCAGCAAGTCTGGGACGCAGCCGGACTCCGCGACGAACCGCTTTGCGTTCGCATGACGGGTTGTCCCAACGGATGCGCCCGGCCCTACACTGCAGAAATCGGTATTGTCGGGCAAAGCACCGATCTGCATAGCCTCTATCTGGGCGGCGCGCCATTAGGTACTCGTTTGGCGGAACTGTTTCGTCACGAAGTCCGGCTTCAGGCAATCGCTCCGCTTTTGCGCCCCCTGTTCGAGGAGTATGCGGCTGAACGCAACCCCGGCGAGCGCTTCGGCGATTGGGCGGCGCGGATAGGCGTCGTTCGGCTTCGTGAACTGGGCAGCGTGGCGGAGAATTTGATGTTGAAAACGCCGGCGTAAATAGGATCTGACCAATTCTCAATTCCCAATTCTCAATTCTCATCCGAGGGGAAGCTGGATTGTGAATTATTGGCGCGATGCAAGATAAGGGAAATCTGACCAATGGAGCATTAGTCAGATCTTCAAGCAACTGCATTCTGCCAACGACCCTCTTCAATAAAGATCCGCAACTGCCGCGGAACGATGAAGACCGGATCCCCCTGGCGCAACTGTAGCTCCAGGTACCGTTCACGGCTGAGATTCGCCTGCACGACCGTCTCCTGATCGACGAGAAGCAGTTCAACTTTGGCGACAGCTCCGGCCGGATTGACGTGACGGACTGTAGCCGGCAGGCATTGCTGGTCCCTGCGCAAGCGGTGGATGTCCAACTCGTGCGGCCTTGCATAGGCGCGAGCCGCCTTGACGTTTGCGTGCGGATGTTCAGGGAAAGCTGCTTCCATTCCCGAGAAAATCGCGCGCCCGTTTTGCACGCGGCCCTGGAAGGTGTTGACTTCCCCAAGGAAGCTCATGACGAAGGGGGTCTTGGGACGTTCGAAGAGTTCTTCGGGGGTGCCTTCCTGCTCGATTTTCCCGTCATTCATGACGACGATGCGGTCGGCAACTTCCAACGCCTCTTCCTGATCGTGGGTCACAAACACGCTGGTGATGTGGATCTCGTCGTGAAGACGCCGCAGCCAGCGACGTAGTTCCTGACGGACCTTCGCGTCAAGAGCGCCGAACGGCTCGTCGAGCAGCAATACTTTCGGTTGAGCCGCCAAAGCACGCGCCAACGCAACGCGCTGACGTTGACCGCCGGAGAGTTGGCCCGGATAACGCGTCTCCAGTCCGTCGAGCCGAATCAATCTCAGCAGTTCGTCGACACGCTCTCGAATTTTAGGTTTGGAGACGTTGCGCACTCGCAGGCCGTAGCCGATATTTTCAGCCACCGTCATGTGACGAAAGAGCGCGTAGTGTTGAAACACGAAACCAACTTTGCGGTCACGCGCAGACTGGTGCGTGATGTCTTCGTCGTCGTAATGCACACTGCCCGATTCAGCCACCTCCAGTCCGGCGATGACGCGCAAGAGCGTGGTTTTGCCTGAACCGGACGGGCCAAGCAGCGCGAGCAATGTTCCCTGCGGTACTTCCAGGCTGATGTTGTCAAGGGCGGTAAAGTTCCCGAACGACTTCGATACATTTTTTATAAGAATGCTCATGGTTGGACTTCCACAGGCTTCGTTTTGCGAAGGCTCACTCTGGTAGGCGCCTTTCGCTCGAGGTTGGTCTTTGCAATCAAAGTCACGATCGCCAGCAGCGTTAACACCGAGGCGACCGCAAAAGATCCTGGCAGGTTGTATTCTTGAAATAGTTTTTCTATCCGCAACGGCATCGTATCCGTTTGACCCGCGATATGCCCGGATACAACATAGACAGCGCCAAATTCACCGATCGCGCGCGCGTTGCACAAGATAATTCCGTACACCAATCCCCACTTGATGTTCGGAACCGTGATGTGCCAGAACATCTGCCAGCCGTTGGCGCCCAAGCTGACGGCTGCGAGTTCTTCTTCTGCGCCGAACGCCTCCATGATGGGAATCAGTTCCCGTGCCACGAATGGAAAAGTGACGAACGCCGTCGCCAGTATTAATCCGGGAGTCGCAAAAATGATCTTCAGGCTCGTGTTGCGCGGCCAAATTTCAAAATACTGCTGGAGAAACAAAAGCGTGCCGAACAACTTTGCGCTTCCAGAAATCGCCGCGAGCCATGGATGCTTCCACAACCCGCGGCGCGCTTTCGGATTCACCGGCAGGAACATGAAGAAGAGCAGAAGGAAGATTCCGGCGCCGATTAATGAGATGAGGTAGGGCATGATGACGTATCCATCTCTGCGCAGAAATGGTCCCAGATATCCCTGAAGACCGAAGATCAATACGAACATCAATCCTGCCACGACGGGCGATACGGCGAATGGCAAGTCAATCAGCGCCATCAGTAAAGTGCGCCCAGGGAACTGAAAGCGGGAAATCGCCCAGGCCGCGGTAAGTCCAAAAAGGACATTCGCTGCTAACGCGATGGGAACTACAGTCACTGTCAAAATGATCGAGTGTCGTGTGTCGGGATCGTCCAGCAGATTCTTCCAGTACACGCCGAACCCCTGGCTCAACGCTACCGCGAAGATATTGACGACTGGAATGACAACCAGCACTCCGACCAAAGCCAGAGCGAAGAGGGTCAGAGTCCACCGCAGCCATACCGGATCCTGCTGGGCTCTTCTAACATTCAGGGTTTCAGTGTTCATGACGCATACTCCAGCGTTCGACCATGTTGATAAGTACCAGCATCGTGAAGGAAAGAACGAGCAAGACCATCGCAATTGCGGTGGCTTCGCCGTAGGCAAACTCCTCGAGACGCGTGACAATCAGTATCGGAGCAATCTCTGTGTCATACGGCTTGTTGCCCGATACGAAAACGACTGAGCCGTACTCGCCTACGCCGCGAGCGAAGGCGAGCGAAAAACCCGTGATCAGCGCCGGGTAAAGCGTAGGCAGAATGATGTTGCGAAATGTTTGCCATCGCGTTCCACCCAGCGAGGCACCGGCTTCCTCGGTCTCAAGGTCCAGATCTTCGAGAATGGGTTGCACCGTTCGAACGACGAAGGGCAGGCCCACAAAAACCAGCACCAGGACGATTGCGAAGCGGGAGTATGCGCCATGGATTCCGAGCGGCACCAGGTACTGTCCCAGCCAACCTTTCTCAACATACAAGCTGCCGTAAACCAGGCCAGCGACTGCCGTCGGCAGGGCTGAAGGGAGATCGACGAGCGAATCCACAATCTTTTTGCCGGGAAAACTGTATCGGACGAGGACCCAGGCGAGAACCAGCCCTAACAATAGATTCGCAGCGGCTGCGACGAAGGCGGCTCCGAAAGTCAGTAGATAAGCCGCCCTCGCACGTTCGGTCCAAACAGCACGCCAGAATTCCTCGAACGAAAGCGAACTCGCCCTGAACAAGCATGCGGATATAGGAAGGAGAACCAGGATGCCCAGATAGAAGACCGAATAGCTCAAGCTCAAAGAGAACCCAGGCAAGACTTTTCTATTAATGCTTGGCATATATCTGTTCGCTCTGTAGCGGCGGTCTATGACCGCCGACAACGTCCCATGTCAAGATCGCGGGCGTTCATAGAGCGCCCCTACAGCTATTTGGATTTGTAGATTGCATCGAAAACGCCGCCTTCAGCGATGAACTGCTTGTGAGCGTCAAAGTAGTTCGCGGCAATCTCAGTAATGTTGAAAAGCTTGATATCCGGAAATGTCTCGGCGTGTTTCTTCAAGAAGACTTCATTCGCTGGGCGGTAATAATGTTTGGCAATGATTTCCTGCGCCTCATCGGTGTACAGATACTTCAGGTACGCCTCAGCGGCAGCGCGAGTATTTCTCCGGTCGACAACGGCGTCTACCACGGCCACGTGAGGTTCGGCACGGATGCTTATCGGCGGGTAAACGAGTTCCAATTCTCCTTTCGCCGCGCGCACTTCTAAGCGTGCTTCGTTTTCCCAAGCGAGGTGGACGTCACCAATCCCTCGCTGAACGAACGTAGTGGTAGCCGCGCGAGCGCCGGAATCGAGAACCGGAACCTGCTTGTACAGCTTCGTTACATAATTGACCGCATCTTCTCGCGACCCGCCGCGAACGACGACCGAACCCCAGGCAGAGAAGAAACTCAAATAACCATTTCCCGATGTCTTGGGGTTTGGCGTGATTATTTGCAGGCCGGGCTTAACCAGGTCGGTCCAGTCCTTGATGCCTTTAGGATTTCCTTTTCGTACGACGAAAACGATCGTGGAGTAATAGGGAAGCGATCGCTGCGGAAGTCGATCAATCCATCCATCCTTGATGAGTCCCTTCTTCCGTATGGCATCGGTATCGATGATCGAGGCAATCGTGACAACATCCGCTTCCAGGCCGTCGATGACAGCGCGTGCCTGCGTGCTGGAGCCACCGTGCGACTGTTTGACGGACACCTTATTCCCAGTTTCCTTCTCATAACGTGAGATGAAGTTGACGTTGATATCTCGCCAGAGTTCCCGTGTCGGATCATAAGAAACATTCAGCAGTTCGACGGAACGGGCGCGCTCAACTCGGGAATCTGCGCTCGTATTAGCGCCACTCGTGGCAGTGCACGCGGTGACAGGCAGCAAGGACGACAGAAGCAATGCAATCGTCTTGATAAAAGAGCTGTTTGTAAACGTCATGACATCTCCCTTCATCCAGTAACCCGCTTTAGAAATACAACTGTGTGCGGAAGACGAAAGCGTTTTCCGGTTTGCGCGCGCCATGTGCATTCCCGTCGAATAGGGTCCGCTCGAAATTGAACGTGTATTTCAAATTCCCGGTGAGGATCCAGTTCAGGCCGGCTGTCCAGGCTTCCGCCTTGCGGCTCGACGCGGCAGTTGCAAGGTTGAATTCGAACGCCCGGTCATTGATTTTCAAGGTGTGATACCGGGCAGCCACTTGGAATGCGCCCAGATGGCCGTTGTGAAAATCGAAGTTGGCGCGAGGGCGCACGCCGCCCGCGGCATCCGTTGCGGGTTCGCCGGTCAAGACATACGAGGCCGCGATCTGCCAGGCTTAGTGCGCAACACCAGTCGTTGTTGCGGCCTTCCGGATCGGAGTCTCAGTGCGCACGTACTCACCGAAGGCCCCGAATGCTTTGTAGTAGTAAAAGAACTGCGGTGAATACCTCATCCGCACGCCCTCAGCCGTCGCCGCGTTGTAAGAGAAATAGAGTTGCTGCAGGGACGGTGTTTTGAATGAGGGGAGTGCGGCGGCTCCGGACTGCCGGCCTCGTGAGCCTGCCAGTGCCACACCGAAGCCTTTGAGTGGAGTCCTGGTCTTGTTGAATGGCCGCACGATCAGGCGGCCTGACACATCTTTGCCGTCGTTCGTGTCCAGGTCCCCCCGCGCGCCATCGGCCACACCGTTCATAATGCCGACCATATAGCTGACGACGCCGCCAGAAATGTCGCCTAAGGCCTGAATGCCGACGTCTCGGTTCGGGACGAGCGATGTAGGCAACGCGCGACTGAAGAACAACAGATTTGAATCTGAATGGAGGAGTTCGAGACCGAAAGGAGTCTTGGTCTTTCCGGCTCGTAATCGAAAAGCAGGCGCGAAAATCGTATCTACGTATGCATCCAGAACAGACAGATTCCCTCCGCCGAAGTCGGGGGCGAAATAGACTTCAAAACGCCGGGAAAACCGGCCACGCACATAGGGACGCAAGCGGCTGATGGAGAAGCTGTTCACCACCTGGCGGTTTGAGTCAGTCATATCGAACTGGCCGTCGGCCTGGAGCAACAGGCCGATCTGAAGCTTGTTGTCACCTTCGGAGCTCTGCAAAACGAAACCGTCACCTCCGCTAGATACCGCTGTTGCGGGCTTGTTCGTTTTCTCCAGTCTGTTCAATCGTTCTTCGATCAGCTCTGACCATCGCGCAATTTTCAATTCCCAATTCTCATCGGATGACAATTGGGAATTGAGAATTGAACATTCATCGGATCCTCCTGCTGCGTCTTGTCCATAAGCAGTCGCAGCCACAGCCGCCAATCCGAACGCCAGTCCGAGAATGCACCACGAGTTAAACTTTCTTTTGTCTTTCATTTCGCTTCTCCAAAAACAGCTTCGATTACCGTGTTTTCTACGTTCCCATTGCGAAGTGCGACGACTCCGCCCATAACGATGATCGCCGGGGGCTGCATGCCATCAATGCGCGTCCCGATGTCTTCCAAAGTCCCGATGCGGCAATCCTGGATCAGGTAGGTTCCCCTCGAAATAACGGCGACAGGAGTTGTCGGCGGACATTTCCCCGCGAGGAGTGTCTCCGCGATAGCGCGGACGCGCGACAAGCCCATGAGCACGACCACCGTACCGCCCGCCTGTACCAGCGCGGATGCCGCGCGCCACTCGGCGGATTCAAGATCGTGGGAACGGCATCCTGCGATGACCATGAAAGAATGTGCGTGATGGCGATGTGTTACGGGAATGCCGGCGAATGCCGGTACAGCGATGGCGCTCGACACACCAGGCACAACTTCAAAGGGGATTCCAGCCTCCGACAGCGCGCGCGTTTCCTCGCCGCCCCGCCCAAACACGAATGGATCGCCGCCCTTCAGGCGGCACACATCCTTGCCTTCGCGCGCCTTCTGGATCATGAGCCAGTGGATGTACTCCTGCTGAAGGTCCTCTTCGCCTGCTTCCTTGCCAACGCAGATGACTTCGGCTGCCGGCTTGGCCTCTTCAAGCAGGTGCAGGTCGATCAGGCGGTCGTGAAGCACAACGTCGGCCTCTCGTAGACACGTGAGACCGCGCACAGTAATGAGGTCCGGATTGCCTGGTCCGCCACCGACGATGAATACGGTCCCGAATTGCTTCACGATTCGATCACCTCCGCTTTTCCCAATTCGTACTGGCGAGAGCCGCAAAAATGTCACACAACTCAGGAAATCTGATCAATTCCCAATTCTCAATTCCGATCCGAGAAAGCCGCGGGTACCGGAGTAACTTGGCTTCTCGGATGAGAATTGAGAATTGAGAATTCAGAATTGGTTCATTCTCAACACTGGATTTTTGGAGTGTTCGGGCGGGAGCGCCTATAATTTTTAACCTTCGGAGGCCCGGCAGCATTGAAGGCCGCTCAGCTAGCGACGTGGAGAACCAGAGGGTGGGATGCCCCGTATTACTGGGCCGCTTTTACCCTGCAGGGAGAGTGGTGGTAGATCCAGCAGGAGAAACTCGACGATCGAAATGGTCCTTGACCCAGCAGGGGTTCGACGGATTGCTGACAGCGCTCGGGCCTGACCGCGGCACCGCTGCGGACCGGTATCTCGACATCCGTCGCAACCTCGTGCGCCTCTTTGAATGGCGTGGCTGTCCGACGCCGGACGAGTATGCTGACGAGGCCATTAATCGGTGCGCAAGAAAACTCGCTGAAGGAGAGCAAATACGGGATGTCGCCACCTATTGTATAGGTATCGCCCGAATGCTTGTCCTGGAGATGAGCCGCGAACTTGCGAAGGAAGCGCGTCCATTGGATAAAGCGCCGGAACCGCAGACGCCCCCCGAACCCGTAGGCGATCCGGAGTTCCGTATGGAATGCCTCCAACGCTGCCTCGACCAGCTGTCGGCAGAGAATCGCAAGCTGATCCTGCACTATTACCAGGGCGATAAGGAAGAAAAGATCAAGAATCGTAAGGGACTTATGCAAATCTTTGGAGTTCCGCCCAGCACCTTGCGCATGCGGGCGCTGCGGCTCCGCGAGGGATTACACTTGTGCGCCCTAAACTGTTTGCAACGGCAGGGAAGAACTTCGATGTGACAAATTTCCGGATTCCATCAGTCTTAGATAAGAAGCAGAGGACCCGTTATGCGCTCCGAACGCGATGACGAAAAGTTGATGGTGCAGTACCTACTAGGGAACTTGTCTGAAGAGGAGCAGGTTCGGATTGAGGACCGTGCCTTTTCAGACTCGAACTACATGGGCGCGCTGGAAGCTGCCGAAGCAGATCTGATCGATGCCTATGTGCGCAACGAACTGCCCCAGCCGGAGCGGCGCGGATTCGAGCGCCGATTCCTGATCTCGCCACAGCGCCGGAGCAAAGTGGAGTTTGCCAGGGATCTCGCCAGGATCGCCGAGGCATCGAAAACGGCCGGGGCTGTCCCAGCGCGTCCGTCCGTTTGGCTGTCCCTCATCACCATGGCCCGGGCATGGAACCCCGCGCTTCAGTTCGCGGTAGTTCTGATTGCCGTGATTTCGGTCGCAGGCGCGTCGTGGCTCATGGTCCAGAACAGGGCGATGCGGTCCCGTGTAGCATCCCTGGAAACGGAACGCCGCGATCTCGAAACCCGGGAGGAGGCACTCCGGCGACAGCTCGGCGACGAGCAGAACCGCGCCGGCAGTCTTGCTGCAGAACTTCAGAGGCGGCCATCAGTCGGCGCACCGCCGGTCGCCTCCCTTGTACTTCTGCCGGGCCTCTCGCGCGCCGAAACAAGCCGCACCCAACTAGTTGTGAATTCTTCCGCACAGCTTGCGCACATTGAGATTGTGCTCGAAGCAAGAGATGACTACCCACGTTACACCTCCGAGCTGCGTACGCGTAGTGGCGAAGAGATTCTAATTCGAAGCAACCTTACCAGGCGCCGAACCGCTGCAGGTTACGTTGTGTCGTTTGATGTGCCGACGAGCGCGTTGGGCGCTGCCGAATACGAGCTGGCGCTCAAGGGAGTGGGCAGCGACGGACGTCCTCAAGACCTGGGCTATTACTACTTCAGCGTGCAGAAACCCTAGTTGGAGTTGAGACATAGTGTGTGAGCCCCCTGTCGCCTTCGGCAGAGCATCCAGCACAAAGATCCGACCAATTCTCAATTCCCAATTCTGTTACGAAAATGAATCTTGGCTAAGCGGTCTTGATTTTGAGAGTGACCTCATAGCCAAGGTGTCGCAGTTCTCGG
>Ga0114129_10016981_pt1 | contig 10361 bp, 9 predicted proteins | sample RhiMetdeltSRZDD1_FD_80071 | JGI IMG/M metagenome (GOLD analysis project Ga0114129, IMG submission 80071) | Populus rhizosphere microbial communities from Tennessee, USA - Rhizosphere MetaG P. deltoides SRZDD1 (version 2) (version 2) | ecosystem: Host-associated > Plants > Roots > Rhizosphere >... | reverse complement strand
TCTGCGTCGGAGAAAAGGCGGATTCGTGCCGTCGTCAACATGGACATGATCGGCACTTTGAATACCTCGACTCGCAGTGTGCTGCTTGAAGGTGCGCCGTTGTCACAGCAGATCATTAACGGTCTCGCTGCGGCTGCAGCGACCTACGCACAACTCACCGTCGAAACCTCCCTCAATCCATTCGCCAGCGATCATGTCCCTTTCATTAACGCGGGAATCCAAGCCGTACTTACTATTGAAGGTACTGACAACGCCAATAGTAATATTCACTCAAGTAGAGATACTATCGATCACATTAACTATGATCTTGCCCAAGACATACTGCGCATGAACGTCGCATATATAGCCAGTGAAGTAGGCCGCGCATCGTGAGTCCATGGAAGTGCGTAGGCAAACCCTGAGCGCCAGCCGGTCCAGAGGCGCTCCGCCGGGGCTGCCGCCCGGCGCGGGGCACGCTCCCGAAGACGCCTGGGCAAAAGGCCTTGTGGAATTCCTCATGCGTCCGGTAAAGCCCAACATCGCATACACGAAACTACACAGCCCCACGAATCCTATAGCCCTATAGCAGTATGGCTCCGCGTCTCTCTACCTTACTCCATCTGGAAGGCGTAGCCAGCGTGCTACCCCATAAACGCGCGGACAACCTGATTAAACTTCGTCGGATTCTCCAGCCACATGAAATGGCTGCCGCCTTCGTGTGCGTCGAAGATCTCGACCCGTGCCCCGGGGATCTGCTGGCCGATCCATGCCTGCGACTTGGGGTTGAAGAAGCTCGCCCTGCCACCGACCACCAGGGTGGGAAGAGTGATCCGGGGAATCACATCCCGCCAGTCCTGAGCGCAGTGATCCACCAGCAAGCGAGCCGCATAGCGGCGCGGAAACTTGAGGTTTTCCGCGAGCACCCAGGTGCGCTGCTCCTGTGGGAAGGCTGTGGTGAAGAAGGCATTCGTGATAAGGTTCTCAGTCGCCTTGCCCCCCTCCGGGCCACTGAGTCCGGCGGCCGTGTCATAGAGCGATGTAGGGTCGAAGAGGGTGCCGGCGGTAGCTTTTTCCTCGTCAGTCCAGCCTGGCCAGGCGGTGGCCGTCGGTGCCTGGTCGATGAGGATCAGCTTCGACAGCCGGTCACTGCCGAAGTGCTCCCAATAGCTCCAGATCACCGCACAGGCCATGGAATGGCCGGCCAGGGTGACATCCCGGAGGTTGAGAGCCACGAGGGCATCGTGTGTATCGATGGCCAGCCGGGCAATACGGTAGCCGTGGGTGGGCTTGTCGGACTCCCCATGGCCGCGCATGTCCAGGGCGATCACCCGATAGGACTGGCCTAACCCGTCGAGCTGGTGCTGATACATGGCAGCCGTCTGGGACCAGCCGGGGATCAGGACCAGCGGTTTCCCCGAGCCCGCTTCCAAGTAATGCAGCCTGACGCCGTCACTGGTCGTGACGTGACCTACTTTTTGCGCCTGCGCCGGCTTTGCCGTGCCAAGCAGCCCAGCAACCAGCCCGGAAAACGCCGCCGCGCCGCTGGCACACAGCACTTCACGGCGCGACACTGCTGGCTCATGCGCTCTCGTTTCCATGTGCTTTCCTCCCCGAGTCAAGGAATTCTCAGCGCGAACTATACTGGGATATCCTAAAAATCTTCTTGCCGCTTCCCCAATCGGCCTCAGGTGTAATATAACACCTCAGCGCTGACCTGACCTCGATCTAGAGAGATTATCCGAGGCGGGCACGTGAAGCCTTTCATTTCCCTTCAATTGTTCTTCAATTTGTCTTCAAGGGAGCGCCCGTGCAGCCGGTGTCATTGCCTCCCGCTTCCCCTGTCTGCCTGGACCTCGCCAACGAGCGTCTGCGGTACGGAGCACAAACCATCTCCCTGCGACCCAAAACCTTTGCCGTGCTGCGATGCCTGATTGAGCACGCAGACCAGTTAGTGTCCAAGACCACCCTGCTTGAGACGGTCTGGCCCGAAACAATGGTCAGCGATGGCGTGCTGATGGTCTGCATTCGCGAGCTCCGGCAGGCGCTCGGCGACGATCCCAGGACACCGCAATTCATTGCGACGGCACACCGGCGGGGGTATCGGTTCATTGGGCATATCACCAGGGAATCAGCGTCAGCAGATGCCACCTGCCTCTGGCTCACCCCGCGGGGAGACCTCCCTGCTCCCACCCGCCCCCCAGCACCGATGTGGGAACAAAAGCCGGTAGCCGTCTTAGTCATCGCCCTGACCCTCCCAACCCCTGGCCATCTTGCAGCGCCGTCATACGAGCCCCGGAACGCGGCCAGCCGCTGGCAGCAGCGTATTGCGGAGCAGGTGCAGAGATTCGGGGGTGTCCTTCTACCAGGTGTGCCATTACTGCACGTCGTCGTCTTTGGGCTACCGCTGACGCTTGACCAGATGCCCCAGCGGGCTGTCCAGGCGGCTCTGGCAATTCGTCATCAGGTGGCGGAGGCGACTCGCACGAGCGGCGCAGAGCTGTGTCCAGAGGTGCGGTTGGCGGTGCACGTCGGCGAGATGCTTGCAGACGTCAGCGATGCCACCCTGGCGCAGGTGCGCGTTATGAGGTCAGGGCATCTCGACGCCGGGAGGCGTGGAGAGCCTCTGCAGGAAGGCGAGGACTATGGGGCAAAAGTGGCAGAGCCTGTTGGGAAGGTACTGGCACTGGGAGAAACATTGGCCCTGGCCGTGCAGTTGTTAGGTGTTGCCGCGCCAGGCGACATTCTGGTGTCGCCGCAGGTCGGGCGAGCCGTCGAGGGCCAGTGTGACTTACAGGCACGCGAACTGGCGGTCGGAGCCAGGCTTAGTAACCGCATCGAGGCCTATGCTGTGCTCGGGCTCAGACCGCACGGTGTACCATTGGTCATGTCCGGCAGTCGCCTCCTGAGCCCGTTCGTTGGCCGCGAGCGTGAACTGGCCGTGCTCAATGAGTGGCTGGTGCAGGCCATGCACGGCCGTGGACAGGTGGTCGGCATGGTGGGGGAGCCAGGCGTAGGCAAATCTCGACTCGTAGCGGAGTTTAAAGCCCGATATGTGACGCATACCCTTCCTGCGCAACAGCAGGTGATGGTGTTGGAGGGGTGTTGTGTTGCCTACGGCAGTACAATCCCCTATCTGCCGGTACGTGACCTCCTCAGCTCATGCTTACACCTCACAGAACACACCGACAGCGAGACGCTCCGCCTCAGGCTTGCCGAGGCGCTGCAGGCCCTGGACCGTGGCCCTCGTCCCCAGTCTGCCGGCATTGCTGGCGCTCCTGGACGTGCCCAGCGATGACCGCGGGTGGCAGGCGCTCGATCTTCCCCAGCGCCGCCAACGCACCCTGGACGCCGTCAAGCACCTGTTGCTGCGCGCGAGCCAGAGTCAGCCCCTGCTCGTGATTATCGAAGACCTGCACTGGCTCGACAGCGAGACGCAGGCGCTGCTCGACCGCCTCGTCGATAGTCTGTCCACGGCCCGGATCTTACTGCTCGTCACCTACCGTCCCGAGTATCAACACGGCTGGGGCAGCAAAACCTCCTACACGCAGCTCCGGCTCGACCCGTTGCCGCTGATCAGTGCCGAGGACTTCCTCCAGGCCCTGCTCGGGGATGATGTCGGCCTGGTACCGCTCAAGCGGCTGTTGATTGAGCGGACCACGTGTAATCCTTTCTTCCTGGAGGAGAGCGTACGGACGCTGGTGGAGACTGATGTGTTAGTCGGAGAGACAGGAGCCTACCGCCTGTGCAGGCGCTGCCCACGCTTCACGTGCCGGCCACGGTGCTAGCGGTGCTAGCGGCGCGCATTGATCGGCTGTCGCCCGAGGACAAGCACCTACTCCAGACTGCCGCCGTTATTGGGACAGAGGTCCCATTGGCCCTGTTACAGGCTATCGCCGAGTTCCCCGAAGCGGTGTTGTATCTTGGCCTGGCGCACCTCCAGGAGGCCGAGTTTCTCTACGAAACCAACCTCTTTCCCGAGCGTGAATACACGTTCAAGCACGCTTTGACCCACGAAGTTGCCTACGGGTGTCTCCTCCAGGAACGGCGGCGGGCGCTGCATGCCCGCATCGTCACAGCTCTGGAAGCCCTCGCTGAAGACCGGGTGGCCGAGGCGGCTCCTAGGGCGAAGGCCCTTCCTGCCGGAAGGCAGGACCGGGACCAGGTCGAGCGCTTGGCGTACCATGCCCTGCGGGGTGAGATGTGGGACAAGGCATTGACATACTGCCGGCAGGCGGGGGCCAAAGCATTCGCTAAGTCTGCCTACCGGGAAGCTGTGGGGTTCTGGGAACAGGCACTCGAGGCCCTGGGCCACCTCCCACCAGATTGCACGGCGCTGGAGCAGGCTGTCGATCTGCGCTACGACCTGTCCGTGGCGCTGGTGCCGCTCGGGCAATGGGAACAGATACTCACGCACATGCGTGCAGCGGAAACGGTCGCCGAAAGGCTGGCGGATCAACGCCGCATGGGACGCGTCTGCCGCCGTATAGGCACCACTCTCCGCCAGTTGCAGGACTACGAACCGGCACTAGTCTACTGCCAACGAGTCCACGCCATAGCCACTGCTCTCGGGGATGTCGGCCTCCAGATATGGGTCAATTGCGATATGAGTGAGATCTACTACGACTGGGGTGACTACCGTCGGGCCATCGCCTGTGTGCAACAGATGCTGACGGCCCCCCAAGGGGTGCCGCCCGACCAGTCCTTCGGTGGAGCTGTCCGCCCTGCGATCCAGGCGCGTGTCAGGATGATGCAGTGCCTCAGCGAGCTGGGGGCATTTGCCGACGGGGTGGCCTATGGCGACGAGGCAGGCCAGATGGCTGAGGTGGGTGGTCGTCCGTTCGAGCGCCTGGTCGTCGATGTCCCTGTGGGACGGCTCTATGTGCGCCAAGGCACCCTGCACACGGCCATCCCACTGCTCGAACGGGCGGTGGCCTTGAGTCAGGACGCTGATATCCCATCCTACTACCACAACGCTGCCCCGTGTCTGGCGTTGGCCTACGCCCTGGCTGGCCGAGCGGCGGACGCCCTCGCTGTGCTGAGACAGCTTGGGGGGAACATGGGTTCACCCCCCAATCCCCTCAACCTCCTCACCTGTGGGGAGGCCTATCTCCTCGCCGGGTATGTAGAGGAGGCCCACCGACTGGCCGAGCGTGCGCTCGCGCACGCCCACGAGCGCAAAATGCGGGGCAATGAGGCATGGGCTCTGTGGCTCCTCGGAGAGATTGCCATGCATGGAAACCCACCAGACGCAGCACCGGCCGAAGCGCATTATCAGCAAGCCCTCGCCTTGACTGACGAGCTGGATATGCGCCCGCTCATGGCCCACTGTCATCTTGGCCTTGGTATCCTGTATAGCCGGATAGGACGAAGGGAGCCGGCCTGCGCCGAACTGTCCACCGCCCTGACGCTCTTGCGGTCCATGGGCATGACCTTCTGGCTTCCACAGGCGGAGGCAGCGCTGGCAACTGTTCATTAAAGACATACTACGAGGCTCTTGACGTGTCCGATGAGAAGGGATACAAAAGCAGACGGGTTACCTGTCACCAGTCGGCATCTGCACAGGCGCGACTGGGTGCAGTGCATCGGGGGTGTTGTACGTGGGTGAGTTGATCCTAGGGCTGACTTCATAGAGGGTCAGCGGCTCGGCAGGAAAGGGCACGAGGAGTGCCTGCGCCTCATCCAGGGGGCAGCGCTGGTTGAGCCAGGTCGCCTCATCATGGGCGTGCAGGATCACGGGCATACGGCTGTGGATCTGGGCCATGAGTTCGTTCGCCTCGATGGTGAGGATGGCAAAGGTCGTATAGGGGCGGCCGCTTGGGTCGTGCACCGTGCTCCAGATACCAGCAAAGGCAAAGGGTTCCCCGCTCTTGAGGGCGATGCGGTGGGGCACTTTACTCTTGCCAGTACGTTTCCACTCATAAAAACCATCGGCTAAGACCAGGCAGCGTTTGCTCTTGAAGGCCTGTCGGAAAGTGGGTTTGGTGGCAACAGTCTCGGCACGGGCGTTAATGAGGGGTTTGACGTCAGTGCGTCCTTTGGCCCACTCGGGTACGAATCCCCAGGCACTCATGGTGACCTCCTGGGAATGGGTGTTGCAGATCACAGGTAGTGCTTGGGAAGGCGCCGCATTGTAAGTGGGCGTAAGGGCCTCACGCGGCAGCGTGGCGTGAAAGCGCTGCTCCAGTGCTTCCGTTGGTGTAGAGAGGGTGTATCGTCCGCACATAATACCCACAGTATAACGTGTGTCTGGACTCTTTTCGAGGGATAAGGTCAAACTCCTTTCGGCATTGTTCACGCTACCTACCACCCTTATAATCGTCCAGACACGCCGGTCGAATGTTCACTACCAGGGGCCGGCGACCTGTTTGCCACCCCATCCTGAGGCAACATCTATGGCAGTTGATCTGGCTTTCCTCACCATCGCCGAAGCGGCCGCCCTGATCAAGTCACGTCAGCTCTCACCCGTCGAATACGTCGAGGCGCTCATCAAGCGTACAGAGACTTTTGACTCCCAGCTACGCGCCTATATCACGCCGACGTTCGACCTGGCACACCAACAGGCCAAGCAAGCCGAACACGATATGGCAGCCGGCATGTACCGCGGGCCGCTGCACGGCATACCATTCGCGTTGAAAGACATCTACGACACGCGGGGAATACGCACGTCAGGGCATTCCAAAGTGTGCCTCCAGCGCATTCCCGACGCCGACGCGACCGCTACGCGCAAGCTCTGCGAGGCCGGTGCGATCCTCATGGGCAAGCTGGCCACGCACGAATTTGCGCACGGCGGGCCGTCCTTCGATCTGCCATGGCCTCCGGCGCGTAATCCATGGCATCTGGCGCATTTTACCGGTGGCTCCTCGAGTGGCTCCGGGGCGGCTGTGGCCGCAGGACTGGTGCCGATGGCGCTTGGCTCCGATACGGGCGGCTCGATCCGCGGTCCGGCCTCGCTGTGCGGGGTGGTTGGCCTGATGCCGACGTTCGGCCTGGTGAGCCGCGCGGGTGTCATCCCCAACTCGTATACCTTCGACCATTGCGGGCCGCTCGCCCGCTCCGTCGAGGATTGCGCTATAGTCATGCAGGCCATTGCTGGATTTGATCCCCGTGATGCTGGCAGTATCAAGCGTGACATTCCGGATTACCGTGCGGCGCTGCAGCAGGATTTAACGGGGCTCAGGATCGGCGTGCTGCGCCACAACTGGGAGGAGGACCTGCCGGCCTCGGAGGACGTGCGCCAAGCGATGGAGGAGGCGCTGCATGTGCTCAAGAGCCTCGGCGCTGAGCTTGAAGACTGTCACGTGCATTCGCTGCAGCACTACTTTGACATCAAAGTAATCATTGCTGAGACGGAAATTTTTAGTATCCATCAGCCGGACCTGATTGCCCGGCCAGGCGATTTCGGCGCCGATTTCCGTGCCCGTGCCTTGCCCGCGGCCCTCTTCACCGCCAATGACTATGTGCAAGCGACGCGCGAGCACCGCAGGATGGTCGCCGAGATGGCACCGCTCTACCAGCGCTACGATGCCTTCATCACCGCCGGCCAGGGCGAAGCACCGCGCCTGGAGGCGCATCGCAGCCTGACGTTCTGGCAAAGGCCGAACCTGTTCACTGCCTCAAACGTCACGAGCCAACCGGCGCTGGAGATCTGCAACGGCTTTGGCACCCATGGCCTGCCGCTTGGGATGCAGGTACTCGGCCGCCCCTTCGACGAAGTGACGGTGCTCCGCATCGGCCATGCCTACCAGCAGGCGACCGGCTGGCAGCAGCAGCATCCGCAGCTTCGCGCCGGAGCCCAGGCGCCCGTCCTGACGCCACCGCCTATTTTAGCGGGTACTGCCGATCAGGCTGATGCCGCAACACGCGAGGCCTGTGCGCAAGCGGCGCAGCGCGCCGGTCTCAGGCTCAACGACGAGCAGTTCGCGCAACTCCTCGAAGGAGCGCCCTACGCACTCGGTATGGTCAAACGCTTGCGGCGCGACCATGGCTATGCTGACGAGCCGGCCAACGTCTTCAGTTTTCCAGCGAGCTTTTGAAACCGATCAAGGAGGGCGAGTCAGGCAGGTTGACCCCTGGAGAGCCGGATGTCCCTGCCAGGGCACATCCGGTTCAGGGAGCAGGGTCTCGCTCATAAGGCGTGTGATGCGTATCTGTGCTCGGGCTGCCCTGCGCCGACAATGCTGCCGAGTGTGGCGCCATAGACGAGGTACCCGAGCAGCGCCCGCAGCGCAGCCGGTAGGCCGCCCAGGGCCGTACTAAAGACTTCTGCGCCCAGCATCGGCGCCATGATGACCTCGGTGACAAACCATACGAGCCCCGCCCAGAGCATACCCTGCAGCACTGATGGTCCAGATAAGGATTGGGACGATAGCAATATATATCCCAGCGGGAAGATCACACCCCCGCTGAGGAGGTGCGCTAACACACCCGGAGCACAGAAGTGCTCCAGCAGGACCGCCCCGTCTATGGACTGGCCCGCCATCATGGGTGCTACACCATACACCGTGATCGTCTGTAACAGAGTTCCCAGCAGTCCGCCTACCATCGCTTTGGTCACGTAGTGTTGTTGCATATGTTCTCCCTCCATGCTGTATCAGCGCCACATCGCGACCGGCGCCAGCGTATACAGTGCTATGATGCTAGAGACGGGTAAAAGGATTCTCAAGCTAGGCAGCTAACCAGGCACTAAGCTGAGCCAGCAGGACCGCCGCACCCGTGCCGAGTACGAGCCCCAAGACAAATGACACAAACTTGGACGCTCGATGTATGGTCATAGGTATCCGTGTATCCTGGAGAATATCATTGTCTGGTGTGTACGCGTGGGTCTGGGTGATCGAGTACGTGCGCTGCTCTCTCATATGTCGCTCCTTATGTTGCACGAGACTCACCAGTATTCTTTAATACCCATGCTAGGAGTACAAATATCATGCCAAATGCCAGGCCAATGCGCGTGAGGGTATGCGTACCCACTACAGTCGCGAGATCTCGGGCTTCTAGGAGCGTTGGGGGCATGCCAGTTCCGACTCTGGGCGGCCCATTGTTATCGCGACGATAATATCGAACGGATAGTTAGAGTCCTCTCGAAACACGATGTATTAGGGAGGCAGAGCCATTCAGTCGTCTCAGGGGGAAGGAAAAGACGGATAGGCGCGGGTCCCGAAAACTAGATGGCCCTGATCAGAGAGGGCCAAGGCTCGCATAGGCTCTTCTTGGCCTGGCAACGCAACCCTCAGCCCTCATGACGTGTTCTTATGCCGATGTGGCCTCAGGGCTAAGCATCTCTAGCCCAGCGTCGGCCCACGCCGTCATACCGCCGTCGAGGTCTGCGAGCGGAGTGATCCTGTGTGGTTCGAGCAGGCCGACAGCCAGTGAGGAACGATAGCCACCAGCGCAGTACACCACCATCGTGTGGCCACGTGGCACATCGTGCATCTGACGCTGCAGGCGATGCAGGGGAATGTGCAGGCTTCCGGCAATATACCTGGTGTGCCGTTCCTGAGGAGTACGGACGTCGAGGAGCAGCGGAGGGTCTGTTGAGGCAAGTGCGGCTGCCAGCATCAACGGTGTCAGGCGTGCAGTCTGTCGAGTGAGTTCCGGACGCGCCGCCAGGGCGTCAATACCCCCGGCGAGATAGCCGGCAACATGGTCAAAGCCGATGCGTCCCAGACGCATTGTTGCCTCGGTCTCATGGCCTGGCTCAGTGATAAGCACAATAGGGCGATGGCGATCCAAGACAGTGCCAGCCCAGAGCGCATATTGCCCGTGCAGACCAATGTTGAGGCTGCCCGTCAGATGCCGCGTCGCGTACACCGATGGCTGACGCGTATCGACCACCTGGGCATCAGCGTGCATCAGGCCCACAACCTGATCCAGTGTGAGTGGTGTCAGGGTCGACTCCAGGGTCTGTGTCAGGGTTGACCGCTGCCGGCGATTGAGGTCGGCAGCGTACGCAAAATACGCCGGGACCTCCGGTTGATTCGCCGTCACGAGGGCCACAAAGACCGCTTTGCTCATCGGCTGGAGGGCAGCATTCATACGGCGCTGCAGGCCCAATGGCGCGCAGGTATCGTTACTCAGGTTTTTGCCACACAATGAGCCGGCGCCGGGGGCTGGGTAGACCAGCGTCTCGTCCGGCAGGGTAAGGAGTTTGTGGTGCAGGGAATCGTAGAGCATGCCAGCGAGTTCTGTGGCACTGACCCCACAGGAGGCCATGAGATCAGGACGGCCAACATCGCCGATGAACAGCGTGTCACCCGTCAAGACAGCATGCGGTCGGCTGGCATTCTGCGCCAGGTCGTAGACCACAATGGAGATGGCCTCCGGTGTGTGGCCTGGCGTTTCGAGCACCATGAGGCGGACGTGACCGAACGTCAGCGTCTCACCAT
>Ga0114129_10016980_pt1 | contig 10362 bp, 8 predicted proteins | sample RhiMetdeltSRZDD1_FD_80071 | JGI IMG/M metagenome (GOLD analysis project Ga0114129, IMG submission 80071) | Populus rhizosphere microbial communities from Tennessee, USA - Rhizosphere MetaG P. deltoides SRZDD1 (version 2) (version 2) | ecosystem: Host-associated > Plants > Roots > Rhizosphere >... | reverse complement strand
GCGCGCTGATCGATGGGCTGGTGACCAATGCGCCGCCGCGCGATCGCGAGGTGGAGGCGTCGAAAGCACGCGCCAGGACGGTGCAGCGGTTCCGTCCCTGAGCGCTGGCGCCGGCGGGCGCCACGGAGTGCCGGGGTCAGGCGCGGCCTGGGTTAGTCTAGGGGCTGGCGAGAACGGCACTCATGGACCTGCGGACGCTCGCGTTCGTCGCGCTGATCCTGGCCGTGGTCGTTGCCTGCGCCCTGCCGGCGCTGTTCGTCGTTCGTCGGCGCGCCCTGCGGACCCGCTCGGTCGCCAGCGGCCCGCCGCTCTCCGACGTCGAGTCGGCGACGCTGCGCGCGTGGGCGCGTCGAATGCTGGCCTCGTTCGTCGGCGGGATGATCTTCATCGGCCTGGCGTGCGTCGGCCTCGTGGTCATGGCGCTCGGCGCCGCCAAGACGGCTCCAATCTGGGTGTACTGGATCGGACTGCTACTCGCGACGCTGATCGTCGCCGTCGGCATCGGGGTGCAGTTCTCAGCGCGCTGTCCCCGATGCGGATACAACATCGGCTTGCAGAGCCGGCTCCTGCTGCCGTCGGGCTGCGAGCGGTGTCAGACGCAGTTCCGCTGAACCCCGCCCCAGCCCGCGCGCGTCAGCGCGCATACACGACGTAGCTCGACAGCCGGCCGTCGTCCACGTCGACGACGCGGAAGCCCGGCGGCCCCATCTCGAAATGCACGGGGCCACCGAGCTTCGCGAGCTGGATGCACGTCGACGGCGTGGTCAGGAAGGTGAGCCCGCCGCCCTGGATCATCTGCTCGCTGTGCACGTGACCGCCGATGAGCCACCGAACCTGCGCGTGGCGTGCGAGCAGCGTCATGAGCTCGGGCCCGTTGCGGAGCTGCATCGTATCCATCCACGCGTGACCGAGCGGCCACGGGTGGTGATGGACGAACGCGATCGTCGGCGTTTGGGGATGCGCGGACAGCTCGCCCTCCAGCCACGCGAGCTGCGCGGCATCGAGCACGCCGTCGGCGTGGCCGGCCTCGTGCGAGTCCAGCGCGACGAACCGCACGCCGCCGTGAGCGAAGGCGTAATAGCACGGCGCGTCCTTCGGGGCCTCCGGCCGGAGCGCTCGATTGAAGGCCTCGAGATTGTCGTGGTTGCCCATCAGATAGTGGGCGCGACACGGCAGCCCGGTGAGGATCTCCTTCAGACGCGTATAAGAGGACGCGTACTCGGCCGCCGTCAGCGTCCGGTCCCGGTGCAGGAGGTCCGGACTGGCCAGGTCACCGCCGAGGACGGCGAAGGCGGGCGCGGGATCGAGGCGGCCGACCGACTCCACCACCCGCCGCAGCGAGGCGTCGGTATCGAACTCACCTCCGGAGCGCAGCGGCCACGCCCCGTCCGCGATGACGTGAGTATCCGTGATGTGCACGAACCGGAAGCGTTCTGTCATATCGCCGTGGCCCGGTTTCGCCGTACGATACCATCATCGTCGCCATGCACCGCATGTCGGCTCGTCTTCGAGCACTTTGGGGTCCCGTAGCTGACCGACCCCACGAATGGTGACTGGATGTGGTGCAAACCGACGATATTCGGGGCAGTTTTCACGACCGCGCTTTCGCTCGGGGCGGCGTGGCTGGCCTGCATCGGCATCGTCTGCGTGTTCCACGGTCTGCGCGGTCGGGCACCCGGCGAGTCGGCGCGCCCGCGGGCGCCGGTGAGCTGAGGCATGCGATCTGTCGTACCGTCCGATCCGCCGTCTGGCGTACCATAGATTTCGTCGTGGCCATGGACGAGCTCGTCATCGACGGTGGCGTGCCCCTGCGCGGGACGGTCACGCCGAGCGGCAACAAGAACGCCGCGTTCCCCCTGATCGCCGCCGCCCTCCTGACCGACGAGCCGGTGCGCCTGCACAACCTGCCCGACATCGCCGATATCCGAACGATGCTGGCGCTCGTCGAGCGTCTCGGCGTCGAGGTCGATCGTCACGATGCGCACACGGTCACCCTGCGCGCGCGGCGGATCTCGACGACGACGCCCGATCCGGCCCTGCTCAAGCGGGTGCGCGGCGGCCTCGTGCTGATGGGACCGCTGCTCGCGCGCGAGGGTGAGGCGCGCGTGGGCCACTCGGGCGGCGACCAGATCGGCCGCCGGCGCATCGACACGCACGTCCTCGGGCTGCAGGCTCTCGGCGCACGGTTGGAGCAGCAGGCCGATCTCGTGCTGCGCGGCCGGCCGCTGCGCGGCGCCGACATCCTGCTCGACGAGGCCAGCGTGACGGCCACCGAGAACGTCGTCCTCGCGGCGGCGATCGCCGAGGGCACCACGATCATCCGCAATGCCGCCTGCGAGCCGCACGTGCAGGAGACGTGCGCGCTGCTGACGGCGATGGGCGCGCGCATCGAGGGCATCGGCAGCAATCTGCTACGCGTGCACGGGGTGTCGCGGCTGCACGGTGCGGAGTTCACGCTGGGTCCTGACTTCATGGAGGTCGGCAGCTTCATCGCGCTCGCCGCGGTGACGCGCGGCGAGATCGTCATCAAGAACGCCGGCCTCGAGCACCTGCGGATGGCGCTGAGCGTCTTCGGCCGGCTCGGTGTGCGCACGCGCGCCGACGGTGACGACCTGATCATGCCCGGCGCACAGGAGCTGGCCATCCGGCCGGATCTCGGCAACGCGATCCCGACCATCGACGACGGGCCGTGGCCGGCGTTCCCCGCCGACCTCATGAGCGTGGCGCTGGTGACGGCGACGCAGGCCGCGGGCGCCGTGCTGTTCCACGAGAAGATGTACGAGAGCCGGCTGTTCTTCGTCGACAAGCTCATCGGCATGGGCGCGCGCGTGGTGCTGTGCGACCCGCACCGCGCGCTGATCCACGGCCCCGCGCGCCTGCGCGGTGAGCCGACCGGCATCCCCAGCCCCGACATCCGCGCCGGCATCGCGCTGGTCGTGGCCGCGCTGGCCGCCGAAGGCCGCACCATCATCCGCAGCGTGGACCAGATCGACCGCGGTTACGAGAGCATCGACGCCAAGTTGCAAGCGCTCGGCGCGCGCGTCCAGCGCGTGCGCGTCTGACCCTCGGGCATCAACGACTCGTCCGACGCCGCCGTGCAGCGTGCCGGCTACGCGGCAATGACCGCGGAGGTGCGACGCGGCCCGCGCGCCTGATAGAATCCGCCTCCATGAGCGTCTCTGGCATCGCCTGGCATACCGAGAGCGTCCCCGTCGCGGGCATCGCACTGCACGTGGCCTCGGCCGGCACGGGTCCGCGCGTGCTCGTGCTCCCCCACGACATCGGCCGGCCGGATCGCGCGCCGCTCGAGGACGCGCTGGCGCGCACGTGCAGCGTCCTGGCGCCGTCGCATCCCGGCTACGACCGCTCGTCACGCCCCGACTGGATGCGCAGCGTGCGCGACGTGGCCGTCGTCTATCACTGGCTGCTGGGCGAGCGTGACCTCGCGCGCGATCTCACGGTGGTGGGCCTCGGCTTCGGCGGCTGGATCGCGGCCGAGATGGCCACGATGGCGCCGCGGGCCTTCAAGCGCCTCGTCCTCGTCGGCGCGATGGGGATCAAGCCCGAGCGCGGAGAGATCGCCGACCAGGCGCTGCTCTCCTACATCGACTACGTGCGCCGCGGCTTCGCCGACCAGCGCGCGTTCGATCGGCTGTTCGGCGCCGAGCCGGCGACCTCTCAGCTCGAGCAGTGGGATCTGAATCGCGAGATGACGTTCCGCATCGCGTGGAAGCCGTACATGTACAACCCCACGCTCCCCCATCTGCTCGGCGGCGTCACGACGCCCGCCTTGATCGTCTGGGGCCGTGACGATCGCATCGTGCCGCTCGAGTGCGGAGAGCGATATCAGAAAGCCCTCCCGCGCGCGCGGCTCGAGATCGTCGAGGGCGCCGGGCACTTCGTCGACATGGAACAGCCAGACATGCTTGCGAGCCTCGTGACGCGCTTCGTCGCCGAGGCCTGACGGGAGATCCGATGCACCTCATGTACTTCACCGAGCAACCGATGTCGGCGTACCCCGAGCAGGAGGGCCGCGATTTCGGTGCCACCGCGCTCATGTTCAGCAACCGCCACTTCGATCCCGTGGCCGGCAGCCGACTCTACAACGAGTACCTCGAGCACTACCGGCTGGCCGAGGAGGTCGGGTTCGACGGCATCATGCTCAACGAGCACCACAACGCGCCGTTCTGCATGCAGGCCAAGTGCAACGTGTTCGCGTCCATCCTGGCCGCCACGACCAGGCGCGTGAAGCTCGTGCTGCTCGGCAATCCTCTGCCGCTCGCCGACAATCCCGTGCGGCTCGCCGAAGAGCTCGCGATGATCGACATGGTCTCGCGCGGGCGCCTCGTGTCCGGCTTCGTGCGCGGCGGCGGCCAGGAGCAGCTGGCCACCGGCGTCAATCCCGCGTACAACCGCGAGCGCTTCGAGGAAGCCCACGCGCTGATCGTCAAGGCGTGGACGCAGCCCGGGCCGTTTCGCTGGGAGGGCACGCACTATCAGCACCGCGTGGTGAACCCATGGGCGGTGCCGCTGCAGACGCCGCACCCGCGTGTGTGGATCCCCGGCGTGCTGAGCAAAGAGACGATCATCTGGGCGGCGAAGCAGCGCTATCCGTACATCGCATTGAGCACCGAGATCGAGGCGACCAAGAAGATCTGGGAGCTCTACGACCAGGTCGCGAAGGAGACTGGATACGCGGGCGGGCCCGAGTATCGCGGCTACCTGCAGCGCTGCCACGTCGCCGAGACGGAAGAGAAGGCGCTGGCCAATGCCCGCCAGTTCATGTGGATGCAAGGTGAATTCACGGGCCTGGCGCATCCGGTCTGGTCGAGCCCGTCGGGCTATTTCTCGCCCTCCTATCGCACCGCATTCGTGGAGTACGCGGTGGGACGCCGCAGCAATCCGCGCGGCGCCGCGTTCGAGGATCAGATCCAGAACCAGCAGATCGTTGCGGGCACGCCCAAGACCGTCATCCCGAAGCTGCGGCGTCTGCTCGAAGAGACGCGTCCATCGATCGTCGGTTTCTGGGCGGCCGATGGGTTCGTCTCGAGCGCGGACACGAAGACGTGCATCCGTCTTCTCGGTCAGGAAGTGCTGCCCGCGCTGCGCGACATCGGCAAGGAGCTCGGTCTCTGGAGCCCGTTCGAAGCCAATGCGCCGACGAGCATTCAGTTTGCGGAGCCCGCACGGCCCAAAGAAACCGGGCGTTAAATTACGAGCCGCGCGTTAAGTTTCCGGCCACCCCTGCCGCGTTTCGTCATCAGCGCCAGGCAGACTGGCAGCCTGAACGGGGGGCCGGTCGCAAGTCCGCGTCCCTCCGACCCTCCCCCGCCTTGGTATCCCTTCTGCACCATCCTCGGTCGCGCACTCGCGCGGTAGGCGCGCGACACGCTGTAATTGGAGATTGTTGCGATGCTGACGCTGAAAACGTGGTCTGCCATCGTTGTCGTGCTGATCGCTGCGCTGAGCGTTCTCAGCGACGCTTCACCGGTGACGGCCACGGATCGCCATCGCGACAAGCCCGACGCCGTCAACGTCATGAACAAGTCCACGAATCCCGTGCCGGTAGTCGTGGGCAACCCCGTGACGATCGGTAACAAATCAGCGATTCCCGTCTTCGTGACCAACCCCGCTAGCGGTGGTTCGGCGCCCGGCGGCGGTTCGTCGTCCGCTGCCGCCGAAGACGGCGCGCAATTCTTCAGAGAGGGTGTGACCTTCGCATCGGTCGCCAACGCCGACCTGTTCGCGAGCCGTCCGGGCAAGCGCTTCGTCGTGGACTACCTCACCGTCACGGCGAACCTGACGGCGGTGGACTGCTCGCTCGCGTTCGTGCGTGTCTACGACGGGTTCGCGGAGGTGAGCCGGGTGGTCATGCCGCTGCAGGGCAACACGGCGAACCTGTTCGGCGCGACCCAGGCAGTGAAGATGTACGTCGACGCCGCGGTGTCGGGCGCGAACCCGAACCGGGATCCGATCCAGAGGATCGATGCCATGCTCTTCCCGGTCAGCGGTTGCAGCGCCACCGATTTCAAGCTGTCGGTGGCCGGTCACTACGTCGATCGTCCGTAACGAGCGACTGACGGGGCCGCTCGGGCCCTGAGCACGATCGTCCAACGCGCCCCGGGGATCTCCCGGGGCGCTTCGCTTTTCCAGTCGGGTATGATGGCCGCCCACCAAGGAGGTCGCCCATGCGAACCCTGATCGAGGGCGGCTGGGTCGTCGCCTACGACGGCCGGAGCCACGAGGTCCACGAGCGCGGCAGCGTCGTGATCGAGAACGACAAGATCGTGCACGCGGGTGGCCCGTACGCGGGCGCCGTCGACGCCACCATCTCCGCGCGCGGCAAGCTCGTGTCGCCGGGCTTCATCAACACGCACGTGCACACCGCCGGCGGCGGCGGCGACTACCTGCTGCTGGACATGGCGAAGAACGACTACCGCACGGCGAACTACATGAGCTTCGCCGCGCCGCTCAAGGGCAAGATGACGCCGCCTCCCGCCGAGGCCGTGGCGACGCTGCGGACCTTCACGTTTCTCCACGCGCTCAAGAACGGCACGACGACCGTGATCGACGTCGGCGGCCTGCGCGGCGACTGGGAGGGCTACGCGCGGCTCGTCGACGACCTCGGCCTGCGCGTCTACGCGGGTCCGCCGTTCCGCGACCGCGACACGTACATGGACGCGCAGGGCCGCCTCACCTACGAGGAGGATGTCCCCATCGGTCAGGCGCGGCTGCGCGAGGCCATCGACTTCGTCCGCAAGTACGACGGCACCGCCCAGGGGCGCCTGCGCGGCATGTTCAACGCGGCGCAGATCGAGACGTGCACGGAGGCGCTGCTGCGCGCGGGCAAGGAGGCCGCGCGCGACCTTCGCGCGCCGATCCACACGCACGCCGGCGGCAATCTCATCGAGTTCCAGCGGATCATCGAAGAGTATCGCCGCACGCCGGTCCAGTTCCTGGCCGACATCGGCTTCCTCGACGACCGCACGCTGCTGGGCCACGCGGTCTTCACCACCGCGCACGCGTGGCCGCGCTATCCCTTCGGCGACGACCTGCGCGTGCTGGCGGCGACCGGCGCCACCGTCGGGCACTGCCCGTACAAGTACGCGAAGATGGCGATGACGCTGCAGTCGTTCCAGCGCTATCTCGAGGCGGGCGTCACCCTCGCCATCGGCACCGACACATATCCGATGGACATCGTCGCCGAGCTGCGCTGGGCGTCGATCCTCGCGAAGGTCACCGATGGCAACTATCAGGCCGGGCTGCCGCGCGACGTCTTCAACGCCGCGACGCTGGGCGGATGCAAGTTCCTCGGCCGCACCGATCTCGGCCGGCTTGCGCCGGGCGCCAAGGCCGACGTCCTCATCATCAACCTCGACCAGCTCGGCGCGCCCGTCTACGTCGACCCGATCAAGGCGTTCGTGGAAGGCGCGTCCGGACGCGATGTCGACACCGTCATCGTCGACGGCAAGGTGCTCGTGCAGGGCGGCCGGACGACCCGCGTGGACGAGGACGAAGTCTACGCGAAGGCCCGCCAGGCGACGGCGGCGTACTGGAGCCACGTGCCCGGCTGGCGATGGGACGGCGCCGGTGTCGATCGAATCGTTCCGCCCGCGTTCCCGATCAGGAGGTCGTCATGATGCCTCGAGCCCGACAGTCGCTCGTGTCGATCGCGCTCGCCGTCTTCACGACGATCGTCGCGGCGCCGGCGCCGCCGGCCGCGGCGCAGGGCGATCAGGTCACGTGGGGCGTGCACATCACGCTCGCTCCGACGTGGCTCGATCCCGCCGAGTCGTCGGGAATCATCACGCCGTACATGATCTACTACGCACTGCACGACGCGCTCGCCAAGCCGATGCCGGGCCAGCTGCTCGCCCCGGCCCTGGCCGAATCGTGGACGGTATCGAAAGACCAGCTCGCGCACGAGTTCGTGCTTCGGCAGGGCGCGCGGTTCCACAACGGCGACCCCGTCACCGCGGACGACGTGAAGTTCTCGTTCGAGCGCTACCGCGGCGCCGCCGCCAAGACGCTGAAGGACCGTGTGGCCGCCGTCGAGGTGGTCGATGCCTCGCGCGTGCGCTTCCGCCTCAAGCAGCCGTGGCCCGACTTCCTCACGTTCTACACGACCGCCACCGGCGCCGGCTGGATCGTGCCCAGGAAGTACGTCGAGAAGGTCGGCGACGAGGGCTTCAAGAAGGCTCCGATCGGCGCCGGCCCGTACAAGTTCGTGTCGTTCACGCCGGGCGTCGAAGTGGTGATGGAGGCGTTCGATCAGTATTGGCGCAAGAAGCCGAGCGTCCGGCGCATCGTCTTCAAGGTGATCCCCGACGAGTCGACGCGCCTGGCCGCGCTCAAGCGCGGCGAGGTCGACATCGTGTACTCGATCCGTGGCGCGCTGGCCGAGGAGCTGCGCCGCTCCGCCGGCCTGCAGCTCAAGGCCACCGTGCTGCAGGGCACCTTCTGGCTGTACTTCCCGGAGCAGTGGGACGCGAAATCGGTGTGGCACAACGTGAAGGTCCGCCAGGCCGCGAGCCTGGCGTTCGACCGCAACGCGATCAATCAGGCCGAGACACTCGGCTTCTCGCGGATCACCAACAGCATCATTCCCGACATCTTCGAGTTCTTCTGGAAGCCGCCGGCGGCCATCTACGATCCGGCCAAGGCCAAGCGCTTGCTCGCCGAAGCCGGATATCCCAACGGCTTCGAGGCCGGTGACTACACGTGCGACGTGGCGTATTCGAATCTCGCGGAGGCGGTGCAGAACTATCTGCACGCCATCGGCATCCGCACGAAGCTGCGTCCGCTCGAGCGGGCAGCCTTCTTCAGCGCGTACGGCGAGAAGAAGTTCCGCAACGTCGTGCAGGGCGGCAGCGGCGCGTTCGGCAATGCCGCCACGCGTCTCGAGGCGTTCGTCGCCGCCGGCGGCACGTACGTCTACGGCAGCCATCCCGACATCGACGGGCTGTTCCAGGAGCAGGCCGTCGAGCTCGACCCCAAGCGCCGCGAGGCGACGCTGCACCGCATCCAACAGCTCGTCCACGAACGGGTCATTTATGCGCCGATCTGGCAGCTGGCGTTCCTCAACGGTGTCGGGCCGCGCGTCGAGGAGTCGGGCCTCGGCGGCATCCCGGGCTTCGCGTACTCCGGGCCCTACGAGGACGTCAAGCTCAGGAAGTGAGAGCGGCGCGCGGCATCGAGAGCGTGACGCGACAGCCGCGCGCCGGCCCGTTCGTCTCCGAGCCGGGCGTGATGGCGATGGCGCCGCCGTGCACCTCCGCGACCTGGCGCGCCAGCGTGAGCCCAAGCCCCACGCCACGGCGGCCAGCGCCCGAGGCCTCCGGGGTCCGCGCCGCGTCGCCACGGTAGAACGGCGCGAAGACGCGCTCGCGATCGGCGGGAGCGACGCCCGCGCCCTCGTCCTCGACGCCGAGGACGACGCGCTCACCGTCGAGGCCGGCGAACAGCGTCACCGGCGGCGCGCCGTACTTGGCCGCGTTCTCGACCAGGTTCCAGAGCGCGCGGCGTAGCAGCGCCTCGTCGCCGGTGAGCGTCACCGCGGGGCCGTCTGCGAGGCGCACGGGCACGGTGGCCGTGAGCGGGTCGTGACGTGCGCGCTCCGCGACATCCGCGAGCAGCGCCCGCGCGTCCACCGTGCCCAGGCGCGCCGGCAGGCCCGTCGCCTCCAGCCGCGCGGTGGTGAGGACGTCGTCGACGAGCCGGTCGAGCTCCGCCAGGTCGCGCTCGATGTCGCGCAGGCGCCGATCGTCGTCGGCATCGCGCGGCAGCAGCGCGAGCGCCAGCCGGATGCGCGCCAGCGGCGAGCGCAGCTCGTGGGAAACGTTCGCGAGCAGCTCTTTGTCCGCGCGCACGAGCCGCTCGACGCGCTCGGCCATCTCGTTGAACGCGCGCGTGAGCTCGGTGATCTCGTCGGTTCGCCGCGCGTGGGCGCCGCCGGCGGGCGCGCGCGCCGCGAGATCGCCGCCGCCGAGCCGCCGCGCGGCCTCCGTGAGGCGCTCGACCGGGCGCGAAATGCGCTGCGCCAGCGGACGCGTGGCGATGGCCACGACGAGGAGCGCCAGCGCGACGACGAGCAGGGGGCGCCACAGCGGCAGGGCGCCCATGTGACGCGGCACCGCGCCCTCGACGAATCCGACGATGGCGCCGGAGGCGGGATCCCGGATCGCCGCCGCGGCGAAGCCCATGGGCCGCGGTCGCACGACGACGCGACCCGCGCGAACATCCGCCTGCTCGGCGGGCGTGAGCGACGGCAGCTCGTCGCCGGCGGCGGCGATCACGCGGCCGTCCAGGTCGCGCACGCGCACGGCGACATGCAGGTCGTCGTGGATCTGATTCAACCGCGCG
>Ga0114129_10016979_pt1 | contig 10362 bp, 8 predicted proteins | sample RhiMetdeltSRZDD1_FD_80071 | JGI IMG/M metagenome (GOLD analysis project Ga0114129, IMG submission 80071) | Populus rhizosphere microbial communities from Tennessee, USA - Rhizosphere MetaG P. deltoides SRZDD1 (version 2) (version 2) | ecosystem: Host-associated > Plants > Roots > Rhizosphere >... | reverse complement strand
TGCCGTCGGTGGCGATCGCGATCACGTCGGCGCCGCGGGCACGGGTCTCCTGGATGTTGGAGACGATCTTGTCGTAGACGTGCGAGTCGGTCGCGACGCAGACGACCGGCGTGTCCTCGTCGAGGAGCGCGATCGGTCCGTGCTTCATCTCGCCGGCGGAGTACGCCTCCGTCGGAATGTACGAGATCTCCTTGAGCTTGAGCGCGCCTTCGAGGCACACGGGAAGCCCGATGTGGCGGCCGAGGTAGAGGAAGAAGGGCTTGTCGTAGTGGCGCTGCGCGATCTCCTCGATCGGATGGTCGCCCGCCAGGAAGTAGGCAATCTTGTTCGGGAGATCGTGCAGCTGCTCGAGCAAGGACTCGATCTGGTCGCTCGGCAGCGTTCCGCGCACCTGGGCGAGCTTGAGCGAGAAGAGGTAGAACAGCGCCACCTGCGCGGTAAACGTCTTCGAGGCGGCGACGCCGATCTCGAGCCCGGCGCGCGTGTACAGCACCGAATCGACCTCGCGCGTGATCTGCGCGCCCATCATGTTCGTGATGGCGAGCGTGCGAGCGCCGTATTCGCGAGCAAGCCTGAGCGCGGCCAGGGTGTCTGCCGTCTCACCCGACTGCGAGACGCCGATCACCAGCGTGTCGGGGTCGAGCACCGGGTTGCGGTAGCGCCACTCGCTCGCGACGTCGTGCTCCACGGGGATCCGGGCCCACTCTTCGATCGCGTAACGGGCAACAACCCCCGCGTGGTACGCCGTCCCGCACGCGAGGATCACGATGCGGCGCAACTGACGGAGCTCCTCGTCGCTCAGCGCGAGGCCCTCGAGAACGATGCGGCCGTACCTGACGCGGTCGCCGATCGTCTCGGCGACGGCCTCGGGCTGCTCGTAGATCTCCTTGAGCATGAACGTCTCGTAGCCTTGCTTCTCGGCCGCCTCGTCGTCCCAGTCCACCTCGGTCTCCGGGCGCTCGATCGCGCCGTCCGTACCGTTGAAGAAGCGAGCCCCGGCCGGCGTGATCTCCACGACCTCGCCGTTCTCGATCAGCTGCATGCGGCGCGTCTCGCGGAGGAAGGCCGAGACCGAGGAGGCGAGGAAGGTCTCGCCGTCTCCGATGCCGACCAAGAGCGGGCACTCGAGACGCGCCCCGACGAGGAGCCCGGGGTGGTCGGCGTGGATGACGACGATCGCGAAGTGGCCCTCGAGCTCGCGGTACGCCGCTCGAACCGCCTCGGTGAGATCGCCGGTGTAGTGGCGCTCGACGAGATGCGCGACGACCTCGGCGTCGGTCTCGGAGGAGAACGTGTGGCCCTCCGCCTCGAGGCTCTCGCGGAGCTCGCGGAAGTTCTCGACGATGCCGTTCAGGACGACGGCGACCTTCTCGTCGCAGCCGGTGAGGGGATGCGCGTTCTCGACGCTGACACGCCCGTGGGTTGCCCAGCGCGTGTGGCCGATTCCCGTGGTAGCGGGCGACCCGTTCGTGCCGACTGCTTCCTTGAGCTGCGCGAGGTTACCGGTCGCGCGGGTGTAGTCCGGCCCGTCCGGCTCGAGCAGGCAGATGCCGGCCGAGTCGTAGCCGCGGTACTCGAGCCGCTCGAGCCCATGGATCAGGAGCTCCTTGGCAGGCCGTCCGCCAACGTATCCAATGATGCCGCACACCCCGAGCCCCCTTTCGCCTTCCTTCTCATTATCCGAATCCTCATCGGGTTAACCAGTCCTTTTCGATAGTGCCGTCGCTTCGTGCCGAATGAGGCAAAGTGCCTGGAAACGCCCGAAAGCCGGCTAGCCGAGCTCACGTTCGATGAGGGAGGCGATGGTAGCACAGAGCCGGCGCGCCTCCTCCTCGGATTCCGCCTCTGCGAGCACCCGGATCACCGGCTCGGTGCCGGAGGCCCGCACCAGCACCCGCGCCCGGCCGTCCAGGCCCGCGTTGAGCTCCTCGACATGCTCCAGAACGGCGGCCGTCACCTGCTTCGTGCGGACCGGCACGTTTGCCTTGACCTGCGGCCATTGGGGCATGACCGCCGCCGCGTCGGTCAGATTGCGCCCGCTCTCGGCAAGCGCGCTGCAGAGCAGCAGCGCGGTCGCGAGCCCGTCGCCGCTCGTATGGCCGTCCAGCACCAGTACATGGCCGGACTGCTCGCCGCCGAGTGTCGCGCCTTCCCGCACGAGCGCCTCGAGCACGTAGCGGTCTCCTACATCCGTCGTCACCACCCGGATGCCTCGGTCGTCCATCAACTGGTGGAAGCCGAGGTTCGTCATGCTCGTCACCGCGACCACGTCCACTCCGAGGTGGAGTGCCAGGATGGCGACGATCTGGTCGCCGTCCACGCCGCGCCCCTTGGCGTCGACCGCGAGCACGCGGTCGCCGTCACCATCGAACGCGATGCCGATGTCGATCTGCTCGGTCCGGGCGACCTCCGACAGCAGCGAGAGGTCGGTGGCGCCACATCCGACGTTGATGTTCGTCCCGTCGGGCTCGGTCGCCAGCGCCGTGACCTCGGCGCCGAGGCGCCGGAACGCCTCGGGAGCGACCGCGTGCATCGCGCCGTTTGCGCAGTCGAGCGCCACGCGAAGTCCAGGAAGCGGGCGGCCGAACTGCTCGCACACACGGTCGACGTACTGCTCCGCGAGCCCCTCTGCCGCCGTCACACTGCCGCCGTCGGACGCCGGAGCATCGAGCAACGCCTCGATCTGCACCTCGTCGGCGTCGCTGAGCTTCCAGCCTCGGGCGAAGAACTTGACGCCGTTGTAGTCGGGAGGGTTGTGTGACGCGGACACAACCGCGCCTCCGTCGCTCGCGAGTAGCGCGACCGCCGGCGTGGGCAGGACGCCGCCGAGCACGACATCGGCGCCTCCCGCCGCGAGGCCGGCCGCAAGCGCTTCCTCGAGCATCGGGCCCGAGGCTCTGGTGTCCCTGCCTACCAGCACGGACGATCCACCTCTCCAGAGCGCGAAGGCCTTCCCGAGCCGCTCGAGGAGAGTAGGCGTCAGATCCTCGCCCACGATTCCGCGGACCCCGTCAGTGCCGAAGTGATGTCTCACGGCGCGCGGTCGTCGTCCGGGTCAGATCCGGCAGTCGCGGACGAGGAAATACGCCGTCCAAGCCGGCTCTCGCCGGCTCCTGCGGGCACGGAGCGGACCATGGGCAGGCACATACCCCGCCAGCGCGGTTTCCAATCGCCGCCGGGACGTCCTAGCGCTTCGAGAACTGAGGCCGCTTGCGGGCCTTCTTGAGACCGGCCTTCTTGCGCTCCACCTCGCGCGCGTCGCGCGTCAGGAAGCCCTCGCGCTTCAGGGGTACGCGCAGGTTCGGATCGGCCTCCACGAGCGCACGTGCCAGGCCGTGGCGAAGCGCGCCCGCCTGGCCCGCGATCCCGCCGCCGTCGAGCCTCGCCCAGAGGTCGAACCTTCCCTCCATGCCGGCCACGCGGAGCGGTGCGGTAGCGACCACGCGCAGCGACTCGCGGGGGAAGTACTCCTCGATCTTCCGGCCGTTGACCCACGTGGAGCCGTCGCCGGGTCGGAGGATTACGCGCGCCACCGACGTCTTACGCTTGCCGGTGCCGCGATACTGGGCGATCTCGCTCACTCGTCCCTCACTTTCCTGCTCTCGCCTGGAAGGGGCTCGGGCTGCTGGGCCTCGTGCGGGTGGTCAGGGCCCGCGTAGACCTTGAGCTTGTTGAGCTGGGCGCGGCTCAGCCGGTTGCGCGGGAGCATCCCCTTGACGGCGACGCGGATGACCTCCGTCGGTCGCCGGTCGAGCTGCTCGGAGAGCGTGCGCGTCCGAAGGCCGCCCGGATAGCCGGAGTGGCGGTAGTACCGCTTCTGCTCCAGCTTCTTGCCGGTCACGGCGATCTTCTCTGCGTTCACGACGATGACGAAGTCGCCGGTGTCCACGTGAGGCGTGTAGCCGGGCTTGCGCTTCCCGCGGAGCGTGTCGGCTACGCGGGTAGCGAGACGGCCGAGCGTCTCGCCCTCGGCGTCGACGACGTACCAGCGCCGTTCGACTTCATGCGGTTTCGCGTTCCAGGTCTTCATGGCCTCGACAGTCATCCCCATCACGGTTGCGCCCCTTTCGGGGCGCGTGCATGACAGACGGCGGACAGGCCGTCCGCCACTCGGCGAGTGTAGCAGCAGGCTCTGAGAGCCGCACCAGCGCGCTCAGGCCGTCCCGGAACGCCGTCGCGCCGCCGTGCGAGGGATGCCGGATGCAGGGAAGTCCCAGCGCTGCGCCCGCCACGCGTCCGATCGGGACGACGGTGCGGCCCTCCGCGAGCGCCTCGACGAAGGGACGACCGGCCGCCACCTCACGACGCGTCGGCGGGCGGTTCGACGCGGGGCGCCCGGGCCGGTGCGGATGGGCAGGTAGAACGTTCCAGAGCAGCGCGTCGTCCTCGATCCCCAGCTCGGCCAGGACGCGATGGACGATCGTCGCGGTCGCCTCCGCCGGCCCCACGCCCGAAAGCTGCCGCTCCGAGGTGAACGGGATTCCCGACACACGCGCCCCCCGGTAGCCGGCGGCCTCCCCGACGAGCAGCAGACGCGCCTCCGAGCGCCGCTCGAGGTACTCGCGTAGCCGGCCTCGGCGCAGGCCCGCGCCGGTGCCGTAGCGGTAGAAGTTGAACGCCGCGCCGAAGGTCGCGCGCGCGAGCACCTCCACGAATCGCTCCGGCCACACGGAGCACTAGCGTATGCCGGTCGGCTCACCGAGGGAGGAACTGTGGCGCGCTACGAGCTTCAAGAGGGCGAGCAGGAGGTCATGTCAGTCAAGCCGTCGATGGCGAAGCTCTTCCTGCTGCTTCTCGTCACGCTCGGCCTCTACCTCCCCTGGTTCATCGTGCGGATCGTGCAGAACCGGTACACGAAGTGGGTGCTTACGAACCGGCGTCTGATCAGCATGAGAGGCGTGTTCAACCAGACGACGATCGCCACGGGGCTCGAGCGCATCCAGGACGTGCACTACGTCCGAACCTTCTGGGACCGGATCATCGGCACCGGCTCGCTCGACGTCGACACCGCCTCCGAGCACGGCCCCGTGCACATCGGCTTCCTGCGCAAGGACAGCGAGTTCCGTGACGGGCTCACCCACGCCATCGAGGAACGCCAGCAGGAGCTCCGGGAGCGGGCCGTCCCGGGCGGGCTGTAGGGCCCGGCCTGTCCGGCCGGCGACGGCCGATGACGCCTGGCGTGCGCTCCTCCACCTTCCCCCTGTACGCCGGCGGGTTTCTCGGCCCGTTCGGCGGAGCGATGCTCGTCGCCCTGATCCCCGAGGTCGCGGACGGCCTCGATACGACGGTCCGCCTCGTTGCCGCCTCCATCACGGCCTACATGGTGCCGTTCGCGGTGCTGCAGCTCTTCTCCGGGACGATCGGAGAGCGAGTCGGCGGTTCCCGCGTCGTGCGGATCGCGTACGCCGCGTACGGTGCGGCGGCCCTGCTCGCGGCGTTTGCCCCCGAGATCTGGACGTTCATGGGCGCCCGGGCGCTGATGGGCGCGGCGAACGCCTTCGTGACGCCGATCCTGCTCGCGGCGCTCTCGGAAGCGGTGCCGGCGGGCGTGCTCGGCCGCAGCGTCGGGACGTTCGCCGCGGTGCAGGTCGCGGGTCTGACCCTGGCGCCGGCGCTGGGCGGAGCTCTCGGCGAGATCTCCTGGAGGCTCGGGTTCGTCCTCGTCGCCGTGGCGGGGCTCGCCCTGGCGATCCGGGGCCTGGGCGTGCAGCACGCGCCTGCCGTGGAGCGGCCTCGCGCGACCCTCAGGAGCCTTCTCAACCGCTGGATTGCCCTCGTGGCGGCGAAAGCCGTCACGGGGTACCTGGGCTTCACGTCGATCGGGTTCGTCGTCACCCTCCTCTGCTCCCGCGAGTTCGGCCTCAGCTCGGCCGCGACCGGGCTCGTCGTCGCGGTGTACGGCGTCGGCGGAATGGCGCTCGGGCGCTACGCGGGCACGATCGCCGATCGAATCGGCAGGCCGCGCACGGCGGTGCTCGGCACCCTCGCCTGCGCCGGCGGGGTCTTTGCGCTCGCGTTCGCTCCTAGCGCGTGGAGCGTCGCGCTCGTCTACTTCACGGTCGGCTGTGCGTCGGCGTTCGCCTGGGCGGCGCTGAACACGATCGTTCTCGAGGCGTTCCCGCAGAACCGCGCCGGCGCGGTCTCGGCGTACAGCGCCTTCAAGTTCACCGGCGTGGCGATCGCGCCGCTTATCTACGTGCCGCTCTTCGAGGACGACCCGAGCCTGCCGTTCCTGCTCGCGGCGGCGTTCTCCGTCCTCTGCGCCGCGCTCGTGACGCCCTGGTTCAGGCGCTACCGACTCGGGCAGCCAGCTCCGGCAGCGCCCGCCTGATCCCGCGCACGGCCTGCCGGATCCGCGCCTCGTTCTCGACGAGCGCGAAGCGGACGAAGCCCTCGCCGCCGGGGCCGAACCCGACCCCGGGCGCGACGGCGACCTTCGCTTCCTTCGTCAGGCTCACGGCGAAGTCGAGCGACCCGAGCGCGCGGTACGGCTCCGGGATCGGCGCCCAGACGAACATCGTTGCTCGCGGCCTCTCGAGCTCCCAGCCGATGCGGTCGAGGCCCTCGCAGAGCGTGTCACGCCGCGAGCGGTAGATCTCGTTGACCTGCTGCGGGTAGTCGCGAGCCTCGTTCATGGCGACGATGGACGCGATCTGGATCGGCTGAAAGGTTCCGTAGTCGAGGTAGGACTTGAGACGCGCCAGCGCCTGAACCACGTCGGCCCGCCCGACGAGGAACCCGACCCTCCAGCCGGCCATCGAGAAGGACTTCGTCAGCGTGTAGAGCTCGACCGCGACCTCGCGGGCGCCCTCGGCCTGGAGGATCGACGGCGGCTCGTGTCCGTCGAAGCCGAGGTCCGCATACGCGAAGTCATGGACGAGCAGCACCTCGTGCTCCCGCGCGAAGTCGACGGCCCGCTGCATGAAGTCCAGCTCGACGGTGGCCGTCGTCGGGTTGTGCGGGAACGAGAGGATGATGACGCGCGGCCGCGGCCAGGAGCGCTCGAACGCCTCGACGAGATTGCCGAACAGGTCTTCGCCGGCCCCCATGGCGATCCGGTTCACATCCGCTCCGGCGAGGACAGGGGCGTAGATGTGGATCGGGTAGCTGGGGCTGGGCACGACCGCGGAATCGCCCGGCTGCAGCAGCACCCACATGAGGTGCGAGAGCCCTTCCTTCGCCCCGATCGTCGTGATCGCCTCGGTCTCCGGATCGAGCTCGACGCCCCACCGCCGGCGGTACAGCTCGCAGACGGCCAGCCGCAGCTTCGGGATTCCGCGGCTCGCCGAGTATCGGTGATTGCGCTCCTTGTGCGCCGCTTCGCAGAGCTTGTCGACCGCGATCTCCGGTGAAGGGATGTCCGGGTTGCCGAAGCCGAGGTCGATGACGTCCTCCCCGGCGCGCCGCAGGTCGAGCTTCAGCTTGTCGGTGACGGCGAAGACGTAGGGCGGCAGCTCGGAGATGCGGCGGAAGTCCACCTGGAGACCGGCCCCTACGAATGATCGCCGGCGATCATTCCCACTCGATCGTGGCCGGCGGCTTCGAGGAGATATCGAGGGCCACGCGGTTCACGTGGGGCACCTCGTTGATGATGCGGCTCGAGATCGTCTGAAGGAGGTCGTGCGGAAGGCGGGCCCAGTCGGCCGTCATTGCGTCCTCGGAGGTCACGGCCCGCAGGACGATCGGATAGGCGTAGGTGCGGGAGTCTCCCTGCACGCCCACCGAGCGAATGGCCGGCAGCACGGCGAAGCACTGCCAGAGCTCGCGGTAGAGCCCGGCGCGGCGTACCTCTTCGAGCAGAATCGCGTCGGCCTCGCGCAGAATCTCCAGCCGCTCGCGGGTGACCTCGCCGATGATGCGGATCGCCAGGCCGGGGCCCGGGAACGGGTGGCGCCAGACCATCGCCTCAGGCAGGCCGAGCTCTTCGCCCACACGGCGCACCTCGTCCTTGAAGAGCATCCGCAGCGGCTCGACGAGCTCGAACTCGATGTCTTCCGGAAGCCCGCCCACGTTGTGGTGGGACTTGATCTTCGCGGCCACTCCCGCCTGGCCCCCGGACTCGATCACGTCCGAGTAGAGCGTCCCCTGGACGAGGTAGCGGAAACCGCCGAGCTTCTCCGCCTCGGCCTCGAAGACCCGGATGAACTCCTCGCCGACCCGGCGGCGCTTCTCCTCCGGATCCTCGATCCCGGCGAGCCGCGCGAGGAAGCGGTCGGCCGCGTCCACGTGCACGAGCGGGACGTGGAAATGCTTGCGGAACGTCTCCACGACCTGCTCTGCCTCGTCCTTGCGCAGCAGACCGTGGTCGACGAAGACGCAGGTGAGCTGGTCGCCGACGGCCTTGTGCACGAGGAGCGCCGCGACCGCGGAGTCGACCCCGCCCGAGAGGGCGCAGAGGACGCGCTGACGGCCCACCTGCTCCCGGATTCGCGCCGTCTCCTCCTCGATGACCGCCGCCGGCGTCCACAGCGGGGGCGCGTCCGCAACCTCGTAAAGGAAGTTCTTCAGCATCTGCATGCCCTGGGGCGTGTGCACGACTTCGGGATGGAACTGCACGGCGTAGAGCCCGCGCTCGGGATCCTCGAAGGCGGCGATCGGCGTCGTCGGCGACGAGGCGACCACGCGTGCGCCCTCGGGCGGCGCCTTGACCGAGTCGCGATGGCTCATCCAGACGACCTGCTCGCGCGGCTGGTCGTGCAGCAGCCGGCTGCCCTCGTCGGTCACCTCGAGCTCCGCTCGGCCGTACTCGGCGACGTCGGTGTGGTCGACGCGACCGCCGAGCTCCTGCGCCATGAGCTGCATCCCGTAGCAGATGCCGAGCACGGGCACGTCTGCCTCGAAAAGGCCCTTGTCGACGGAGGGCGCGTCGGGCGCGTATACCGACGCCGGGCCGCCGGAGAGGATGACGGCGCGGGCCCGGCGGCGGGCAATCTCCCCGGCCGTGATCGAGGCCGGGACGAGCTCGGAATAGACGCGGCAGTCGCGCACGCGCCGGGCGATGAGCTGGGCGTACTGGCCTCCGAGGTCGACGACGAGCACGGGCCGCTCCTCGGGAGCGGGCTCGGGCGTCGGGAGTGGCAGAACCTCAGCCAATGCGGTAGTTCGGAGACTCCTTCGTCATCGCGACGTCGTGCGGGTGGCTCTCGCGCAGTCCCGCCCCAGTCATGCGAACGAAGCGGGCCCCGGTGCGGAGCTCGTCGATCGTGGCGGCCCCGCAGTACCCCATCGCCTGCCGCAGGCCGCCCTGGAGCTGGTAGACGATGTTCGTCAGCGGGCCCTTGTAGGGGACGCGGCCTTCGATGCCCTCGGGCACGAGCTTCGCCACGTCGTGGCGCTCGCCCTGGAAGTACCGGTCCTTCGAGTACGAGCGCGCTCGCATCGCGCCGACCGAGCCCATGCCGCGGTATTCCTTGTAGTACTCGCCCTGCGCCACCACGACCTCGCCGGGGCTCTCGTCGGTGCCGGCGAGCAGGCTGCCGAGCATCACCGAGTGGGCGCCTGCGGCAATCGCCTTGGCAATGTCGCCGGAGAACTGGATGCCGCCGTCGGCGATCACCGGCACGCCGTAGCGCGCTGCCGCCTGCACGCAGTCGTGCACGGCGGTGATCTGCGGCACGCCGACTCCGGCGACGACGCGCGTCGTGCAGATCGAGGCGGGCCCCACACCGACTTTGATGGCATCGGCGCCCGCCTCGCAGAGCGCCTCGGTCGCCTCGTGCGTGACGATGTTGCCGGCGACGACCTGGACGTCGAACCGCTGCTTGATCTCGCGCACCGTGTCGACGACGGCCTGGGAATGGCCGTGGGAGGTGTCCACGACGACCGCGTCGACCTCCTCGTCGACGAGCGCCGCCGCGCGATCGAGCGCGTCCGGGCCGACACCGACGGCCGCCGCGACGCGCAGCCGGCCCTGCTCGTCCTTGGTGGCGAGCGGATACTGGATCTTCTTCTGGATGTCCTTGACCGTGATGAGGCCCTTGAGGTAGCCGCCTTCGTCGACGACCGGCAGCTTCTCGATCCGGTGGCGCGCCAGGACCGCCTTCGCCTCGTCGAGCGTCGTTCCCACCGGCACCGTGACGAGGTTCTCGGTCGTCATCAGGTTCGCGACGGCCTGCCCGGTGTTCGTCTCGAAGCGCAGGTCGCGGTTGGTCAGGATGCCGACGAGGCGCCCGTCCTCGTCCGTGATCGGAATGCCCGAGATGTGGTAGGTCTCCATGAGCTCGAGCGCGTCGGTCACGCGGTCGTGCGGTCCGAGCGTGACGGGCTCGACGATCATCCCGGACTCCGAGCGCTTGACCTTGTCCACCTCGGCGGCCTGCGCCTCGATCGAGAGGTTGCGGTGGACGACGCCGAGACCGCCCT